>Ga0209378_1000417_pt1 | contig 31846 bp, 25 predicted proteins | sample GraSoiAngelo_156_FD_186170 | JGI IMG/M metagenome (GOLD analysis project Ga0209378, IMG submission 186170) | Grasslands soil microbial communities from the Angelo Coastal Reserve, California, USA - 14_1009_13_40cm (SPAdes) (version 2) | ecosystem: Environmental > Terrestrial > Soil > Grasslands ...
CGTTTTCTGGCCAGTTAGTATATACACCCTTCCTCTCGGCCCTGGAGCCTCAAAACCCGCTACAGATGGGCCTTTTCGCTTCCTCTTGTGGTAAAAACCAAGCTATAAGTAGGAAACTTGGGCTAGGTTCAAACGCGGTAACCGGTGAAGTCAAGTACTGGGAGCCAAGTTACCGATTTCGCGACTAGACATCCAAGTGACATTGATTGCGCCCGCCGGGGACTTCTTAGGAGGGGACCTGGTTCGTCGGAGACTGCGAGAACGCGTTTGCCGGATGGACATTGCCACATCCCGACAAAAAGCATTCCCGAAGAAACTCAAAGCCGATTGGGGATAGCAGAGGTAGTATTCTTAGCGCAGCGACTGTCCATGAATGAGGTAGAAGGATGTCGTTACACGATCTGGCGTTCGCAGGCCGAACTCTCCGGAAAAGTCCTGTCTTCGCACTCACCGCCGCTTTAACCATTGCGTTGGGTGTCGGCGCAAGCACTGCCATCTTCAGCGTTACCAACGCCGTGCTCCTGCGCCCCCTCCCTTACAAAGATGCCGATCAGCTCGTCATCATCCCCACCGACATGCGCAATCGCGGCGTCAAAGACTTTCCCTTTTCCAACGCTAACTTTATCGATTTGCGCGAAGCCACCAAAAACGAATTCCAAGGCCTCGCGGGCGTCTTCACGTTCCCCTTCACGTTGACCGGCGACGACGGCAAGCCGGAACAAGTCCATATGGGTTTTGTGACCACGAACTACTTCCGGCTTGTGGGAGCGAGGATCCTGTTCGGTCGCGATTTCTCCGACGATGACGGACAACCGCAACCGCCTCCTCCACCGCCGGGAACACAATCGGCAACGCCCCCTCAGCGCCTGCCGCTCATAGCGATCATCAGTTACGAATATTTCCAGCGGCAATTCGGCTCGAATCCCGCCGTGCTCGGACAATCTCTAAATAAGGGGAAACCCTTTAGTCCGCGCATCGTCGGGGTCCTCGCGCCGCACTTTCAGATCTATTTCCCGCCCTCCGCGGATTTGGAAGCCGCGCCAGAAATTTGGGTCGCCAATCGCCTCGGCTACAACGCCGAGCAGCGAAATTCAGTTTCGATGCACGTGATTGGCAGACTGCAGCCAGGCGTCACCGTCGCACGAGCGCAAGCTGCCGCCGATCAGGTCGCCGCAGAGGCGCGTAAACATTTCTCGATCGAGAACACCGCGGGCTACGCAATCCGCGTCGAACCCATGCGGAAGCATCTGGTTTCCGAAGTGCGCCCTGCAATTCTCGCACTGATGGGCAGCGTCATTTTTCTTTTGCTCATAGCTTGCGCCAACGTGGCAAACCTCTTATTGGTGCGAGCTTCTTTGCGCCAGCGCGAGCTTGCCATTCGCTCCGCTATCGGTGCGAGCACGTGGGACATCGCCCGCCAGATCCTTACCGAGGCATTACTGCTCGCAGCCACCGGCGCTCTGGGCGGCCTCGGCATCGCATGGCTCGGCATTCACGAACTGCTCGCCATCGCTCCGGCACATCTCCCGCGCCTCGATACGATTCGAATAGACCCGACCGTGCTAATCTTCACTGTAATCTCAAGCCTCCTAGCGGCTGCGATCTTCGGGCTGGCGCCGGCGTGGCGCGCGGCTCGTCCAGACGTAATGATCGTTCTCCGCGGCACCAGCCGCAGCGAAGGCCTCGCGAGCGGTGGTGTTTCGCGCAAGATCGTCGTCGCTCTCGAAGTCGGTCTTGCTTATGTACTCCTCATTGGCTCGGGACTTATGGTTCGCAGCTTTCTCGAATTACAGCGCATCGATCCCGGGTTCAACCCTCACGGCCTGCTCACCTTTCAAGCTCAGTCCGATCGATTTCTGCAGAAGCCGGAAGAGCGCGCCGTCGCTACTCGTCAACTCGAAGATCGCCTGCGCGCTATCCCTGGCGTTCAAAGCGTAACTGCCTCAAATCCATTTCCGCTTACGGGTGGCTTCAGCCCAATTCGTTGGGGCACGGAGGAAGCGCTCGCGGACGCCAGCAAATATAAGGCGGTCGATCCTCTCATCGTGCTTCCCGGCTACTTCGAGGCCATGGGCACAAGTCTTCTCGAAGGCCGCACCTTCACCGACGAGGACAACCAGCCGGGCCGCACTTATGCCGTCGTCGATAAAATTCTGGCGGATCGTGCCTATCCAGGTCAGTCTGCGGTCGGCAAGCGTATTCTTATCCGCATTCAAACGCCCGAACCCGTATGGGTCGAGATCATTGGCGTCGTCGCCCACGAGCGCGGCGTATCGTTGAGCGAGCCTGGACGCGAGCAAGTCTATTTCACCGACGCGTACATCGGCTTCGGCGTCACCGACCACTGGGCGCTCCGGTTCGGCGCCGATCCATCGAAATACGCGGACGATGTTCGCGCTACGTTAAAGGCCTTCGATCCGCACCTCTTGATCACCGACATGCGCCCAATGGATGCTGTAGTAGAAAAAGCACAAAGCGGCACGCGATTTTCATTGCTCCTCATCGGATCGTTCGCGGTCATCGCGGCGTTGCTCGCGGGCGTTGGACTCTATGGCGTGCTTGCAACGGTCGTGAGGCAGCGCACCGCTGAGATAGGCGTTCGAATGACCTTGGGTGCTCAGCCCGGAAACATTTTCCAGCTTGTCGTGGGTCAGGGTCTGCGTCTCACTGCCATCGGTGTCGCAGCCGGCCTGATCACGGCCTTCGCTCTCACACGCGGAATGACCACCATGCTCGTGGGCGTCAAAGCCACCGACCCAGCAACCTTTGCCACGATGACGGTGGTATTCTTCGCGATCGCAGCCATGGCGTCCTGGTTGCCCGCCTGGCGCGCCGCAAGTCTTGACCCCACCGCCGCTCTTCGCGCGGAGTGACCGTTCTAGGTTTGATTTCATGAAGGCATCGGCTCCCCTCGACCTGAGTAAACTTGGTAGTGCAACGACCAAGCGCTCTCGGGAAGAAAGGAGCCGGTAAAAACGGCTCATCGCTGTTCACAGACGGGACTCGGGGAAGATGGCATTCAACAGCCAGCGCCACTTAGACGTATAACGCCGCTCCCGGACAAGTGGCTCATAGTACCCACATGGACGGTTACGCGACTTCAGCACTAAGACTTATCGGGACTTGGCGCGGCATTCGGAGACCGACCGGCTTCTCGGCTCCTTACCCTTTCTACTTCCTGCGCCTCCCCTGGCTCACAAAATAAAAATGGCGAGCAGGAGGGCTAAGGCTGCGTCACGAGGTTTTCCACGAGTCACCAATCACGAGTCGCCAATAATAGGGCTTGAAGAGAACCTCCAAATTGTCGTAAACGTGGGCAGAACCTCGGGGGCGAATGATGATGCGGCAAGTCTGGCAGAACCTCCGCTACTCGCTGCGCGCTCTCCGCAAGAATCCCGTCTTCACAGCGGTAGCAGTTCTATCGCTGGCCCTGAGCATCGGCGCAAATACTGCGATCTTCACCCTCATCAACGCCTTGTTGCTCCGCGATCTCCCCGTGCCCCACCCCGAGCGCCTCGTCGAGCGTTCCGTCGTCCGCCAAGATCACAAAATCCCTTTCTCCTATCCAATGTTTCGCGAACTCGAACGCGGCCAGCGTGTTTTCTCCGGCTTGATTGGGTGGGGCGGCGGGATTCCCAATGTGGAAGTGAAGGGAACGCTCTTTCAGAATCAAGTCCTTACGGTTACGAGTAATTATTATTCGGAGCTTGGCGTAACTCCCTCCTTGGCAGGCTGAAGGCTACCCGGTAGCATTAAAAACCACTGGAGTACCACTAGCCCAGTTCTCACTCTGGCGTACTAGTGAATCGAACAGAGCTATGAACTTGGGCAGCCTTGCGGACCACTGTAAATTTTTACAGTTGATTACAAACCTGGAGCTTCGATAGCGTACCGCTCCGTGACACCAAAGACCGAACTCGCTCATCGGCTCGGACTGAGTCACGCGGTCCCAATCCGCGTTCTTGTCGTGGAGGATTTCGCACCTTTTCGGCAATTCATTCTATCGACCCTGGCAAGCAGGCGCGACTTACAGGTCATCGGCGAAGTCTCTGACGGATTGGAAGCGGTTCAGAAGGCGGTGGAACTGCAACCGGATTTGGTTCTGCTGGACATCGGACTCCCAAGTCTGAACGGAATCGAAGCCGCTCGACAAATTCGCAAACTTCTCCCGGAATCTGAAATCATCTTCTTGACTCAAGAATCTTCTGCTGAGGTGATGCAAGAAGCCTTTAGCCTCGGCGCACGGGGCTACATTGTCAAGGCAAAGGCCGGAAGCGAGCTGCTCACTGCTGTGGAAGCAGGCCTGTTGGGAAAGACGTTTGTCAGTAGCAGTAATGGCAACCGATAGCTTCACGCCTTCCCAGCTAAAGCGCGGTCCCGAGTCGTCCGTCATGGAGGGTAGAAACATGAAAAAGCCACGTCCCGGTGGAAGATTCGATTCCACAGGCCTCTCTGGAATCGATCCTATGCACGGAAGAGTTGCATCGCCGTCCATGGCGTTCGCCCGACTACGAAAAGGAGAACCGCGCACTCGTCGCGCTTGTTGGCGCGCTAGCCGATTCGCCGTGCACCATCCTTCAGACACTGGCTGAAACGATCCTTGACATTACCCAATGTGACTCCGCTGGCCTTAGCCTGTTGACGAGGGATGGCAAAACGCCGGACGTTTCCGGCACAAGATTCTATTGGCCAGCTATCGCTGGCATGTGGAGTCCCCACGTCGGAGGTGGAACCCCGCGCAACTTCGGCCCCTGCGGAGACGTACTTGATCAAAATCGTACCCTGCTGTTCAGACACTTCGAGCGCCGCTACCCCTACTTGTTGCCGGTCATTCCCGCAAGCGAAGAATGCCTGCTGGTTCCATTCTACGTCCGCGGCATACCAGTCGGAACGATCTGGGCGATCATGCACAACGACCGCCGCCAGTTCGACGCAGAAGATGACCGGGTCATGGCCTCCCTGGGCAAATTTGCCTCTTCAGCGTATCAAGCACTGGTGCGCATAGAAGACCTCAAAAGCCAGGTGGCCGAGCGCGAAAAGGCAGAAGCAGAGTTGCGCGAGCTAACCGATGGTCTGGAGGAGCAAGTTCGGGCAAGGACGGCAGAACTACAGCGTAGCGAGGAACGGCTGCGGTTGGCACAGCAAGTCGCTCGCATAGGAACTTTTGAGTGGAATATTCAGACGGGAGTGAATACTTGGACGCCGGAACTGGAGGAGATGTACGGTTTGCCGCCGGGCGGATTTGGGGGAACGCAGACCGCTTTCGAGAATCTGGTTCACCCCGATGATCGGGCAGGAGTTATCGAGTTAAATAATTGGGCGTTGAAAACAGGAAAACCGACGAAGGGAGAGTGGCGCGTGGTCTGGCCTGATGGAAGTGTTCATTGGATAGCTGGACGCTGGCAAGTATTTATGAATGAGTCTGGGGGGCCTTCGCGAATGATCGGCGTCAATATAGAAATTACGGACCGCAAGCGGGCAGAAGAGGCACTTTTAGGTATGAGCCGAAAGCTGATTGAAGCACACGAGCAGGAACGTACTCGGAGGAAGAGACCTTCACGACGACGTTGTCCAACGACTCGCGCTTCTCTCGATAGAACTCCAAGCAGTCCAACAGGATGTCCCTGACTCAGCATCTGAAGTCCGCACCCGAATAGGCACACTGCAAAACGAAACCGCGCGCATAGCGAACGATGTTCAATTGCTATCGCACGAATTGCACTCTTCGAAACTGGATTACTTGGGCATCGTTGGAGCGACGAAGAACTTCTGCAAAGAGGTTAGTGAGCGCCAGAAGGTGGAAATTGATTTCCAGAGTCATGATCTACCGACCGCCTTGCCAACCGACCTTTCTCTTTCTCTATTCCGAATTCTACAAGAAGCCCTGCGCAACGCCACGAAGCATAGTGGGGTAAAGCGCTTCGAAGTGCGCCTGTGGGGAAGTACGGGAGAGATTCACCCTACCATCAGCGATCTCGGTGCAGGTTTTGATACAGAAACCGCACTGAAGAGCACTGGGCTCGGCCTCGCGAGCATGCAGGAGCGCCTGCGGTTAGTGCATGGAGAGCTTTCAATCACCTCGCAACCGAAGGGTGGTACTACGATCCACGCTCGCGCTCCTTTCGCTTCAACCGGCGATTGGGTCCGCGCTGCCGGGTAGATGCGCCGGGAATCGTCGCCCGTTCACTGGGAAGAAACGGCGGAGTGCTTGCACAGATTCTCTCGTAGATGCGGCTTTCCTGTTCACGCTGAAAGCCGTTCATCACCTACCCGCACAAAATATCCACTTCGTGCGTTCGGCCGATCTCGTCCCAGAGGTCTTCGACCTGAACCGCCGCATCCGCTTTCCGCCCACAAACTAGGTGCACATTCACCACGGACTGCAATACGCGGCGGCTCCCCTTGCGCTGCTTTCGCGGCTTCCATCACGAGATCGCCCGCGACCTTGAGGCATCGAGCCGGGTCAGGCGAATCTAGTCTCTAGCTGACGGGAACGCTTTCCCCGGCCGCCAGCAAGGCCTTAATATCGAAGTCTTTGGCGTTCTTCGATGACTCATCGATCTCGCCGACTCACCGGTAGATGGCCATTGTCGTAGGGATTGTTAGCTGCCCCGTTATCGGGATTCGGCAAACGCCTTGTAGCATCAGAGCACAGCGAAAAGTGCTGGATTCGGCCATATTCTATGAGCACCTTTGAAGTGCACAACATACGGCTAGAACCACCGAACATCAGCTATCAGGGGTCCTATTTATCGGCAATGGCAGAGTTCCAAGGCGATTCAGAAAAATCAGCTTGGATCTATCTCGGTGAGGATGAACCGCACGACACGCCAGCGAAGGATTTTGCGTCATATGTGTCGAGACTTCGGTCGGTGGAGGCCACAGCGCCACCAAACTTTGTCAGAAGCACGTGTTATTGGGCAATCTACAGAGATGAAGTGATTGGCCGCATTGCGATTCGCCACGAACTGAATGACTTCCTACGTACCATCGGTGGCCATATAGGCTTTATCGTGCGACCCTCTTTCCGGAAGATGGGTGTGGCCTCCGAAATGCTTCGGCAGCTTTTGGAGACTGACCGGGCAAAATCAATAAAGAAGCTGCTCATCACGTGCGACGAAGATAATGTCGCCTCTGAGAGGGTGATCGTCAAGAACGGTGGAGCATTTGAGTCCATAGTCCCCAATGGTGACAAACCAAAGAAGAAACGATTTTGGATAGACTTGTTGGGGAACAGCCGCGGTGTCTAACACCATGCTGCCCAAGTCATGCTACCCCTGCTACCCCGCTTTGCGTTGACAGGCGAAGAAAAGGCGGCAATACTGACTGGCGATGATTGGTCAGCTTCGCGGACGCCTCGCTGGAAAAAGGCCGAACCAGGTGCTCATCGACGTGGGCGGCGTTGGTTATCTCGTGCAGGTGCCGCTCTCGACCTACGCTGCGCTCGGCGAGTTGCACACCGAGGTCACTCTTCTCATTTACACGCACGTGCGCGAAGATGCCCTGACGCTCTTCGGTTTTGTCTCCTCGCGCGAAAAGAATTTTTTCGAATTGCTCATTTCCGCATCCGGCGTCGGCCCGGCGCTCGCGCTGAGAATTCTTTCCGGGATGAGCGTGGAAGAACTGGTTCCCGCGATTCGCGGCGGCGATCTCGTGCGGCTCACGAAAATTCCCGGCGTGGGAAGGAAAACCGCTGAGCGCATCGTGGTTGAACTGAAGGACAGGCTTGGAGCCGTGGCCATCGAGGCGGAGAAGCCAGCGGCGGCTTCTCCCGCAGGCATCGAAGCGGACGTGGTCTCGGCGCTCGTGAATTTGGGCTACGACACACGCGCCGCGGAGGACGCCGCCGCCGAAGGCAAGCGCGAAGCCGGCGCGAACAATTTCGAGACGCTGTTGCGGGCGGCGCTGCAAACCCTGAGCGCGCCGAAAGGCCGCGCCGCGCGGACGGCGTAGCAACGGTGTCGTGCTAAGTGCATCCGATGAGGATGCGCGAAGAATCTTGGGCTAGGAGTCCAAGGAAGGGATTGTCGGGGCGCGACACGCTGCGCCCCGATTGGCACGGAGATAATAGGAAACCTTGTTTCTTTCTGTGTTCTCCGTGCCTTCTCGGTCGAGAAACGCGATGGCGGATGCGAGCACAAAACGAATGATGCAAGGACAGCCGCAGCGTATTGTTTCCGGCGCGGCGTACGAAGAAGATGCGCGCATCGACGTCAGCGTGCGGCCGCGGCGGCTCGAGGAATACATCGGGCAGAAGCGCGTCAAGGAAAATATCCAGATCGCGATTGACGCCGCCCGCAGCCGCGATGAGGCGCTCGATCACGTCCTGCTCTACGGCCCGCCAGGCTTGGGGAAAACCACGCTCGCGCAAATCATCGCTAACGAGCTCAACGCCCCCATCAAGACGAGCGCGGGACCGCTGCTCGAACGCAAAGGCGACCTGACGGCCATCCTGACCGCACTCGAAAAGAAGGAGGTTTTCTTTCTCGACGAGATTCACCGTTTGCAGCCCGCGGTCGAGGAAGTCCTCTATCCGGCAATGGAAGATTTTCGCGTAGACCTGATCATCGGCCAGGGGCCGGGCGCGCGCATTCATCCTTTTCCGCTAGGCCATTTCACCCTCATTGGGGCCACGACGCGCGCAGGCTTGATTACCGCGCCGCTGCGCTCGCGCTTCGGCATCGTCCACCGCCTCGATTTTTACGAGCCGGAGGATTTGCTCATCATCATTCACCGCTCCGCAAAAATCCTGAACATCGAGATGGACGAAGGCGGCGGAGAAGAAATCGCGCGTCGCTGCCGTGGGACGCCGCGCATTGCCAATCGCCTGCTGCGCCGCTCGCGCGACTTTGCCGAAGTGCGCGCGGCGGGGCGCATCACGCGCGCGGTCGCTCAGGAAGCGCTCGAAATGCTCGGCGTGGATGAAAAAGGCCTCGACGAGGTGGATCGCAACTTGATGCTGGCGCTGCTCGACAAATACGGCGGTGGCCCGGTAGGGCTCGGAACGCTGTCCGCGGCGCTCGCGGAAGAAGAAGACGCCATCGAAGAAATGTACGAGCCCTACCTCATGCAGATCGGCATGATCGACCGCACGCCGCGCGGCCGCGTAGCTACGCCCCGCGCCTATGAATATTTTGGCCGCGAAGTTCCACGCCGCCAGCCGCGCTTGTTCTGAGCTCGAGATTCCCTCGTGCTATGCAATGGCTGCGGGCTTTGATCTGTTTAGACGCACGGGCCACGATTGCGTGTAGGAAGAACCAGTCTACTTTTTACTCGCAGGTTTCCTTCTCATATCATCAGGCGGCGTGAGCTGCCGGCACTTGCTGAACCTCGAGCGGCAGGTGCCCGGCCACGAGCGAAGCGCCGCCGTCCACCTCCAGCGTCTGCCCGGTGATCCAATTTGCCTCGGCCGAGCAAAGCAGCTTGACCGCGTTTCCAATGTCCGCAGGTAAACCGAGTCGACGCATGGGCGTCCATCCTGCCTGCTGCCACTTCCGGATGGTGTCCTGCACGGGCTGCGGCAGAGTATTCAGCACACTGTCGTCGGTCCAGCCCGGACTGACGGCGTTCACCGTGATTTGCTGTGGGGCCAGCGCGACGGCGAAGTACCGGCACAACACCTCCAGCGCCGCTTTGGCCGCGCCCATGGCCACCCACGGCTGCCAGCTTCCGAAGCGGCCGCCAGGCGCGTAGGTCAGGGCGATAATGCGTCCGCCGGCCCGCATGAACGGAACGGCTTCGCGCACGCCCACCAAGAATGCCTTGGCCTGCGAGTCCATGGCAAAATCGAACATATCCAGCGAGACGGCCATCGGCCCTTCGTAAAACGTGGGCACTTCCGGACGGGCATTGTTCACAAAAATGTCCAGCGACCCGAACTCGGATTTGACCCGCGCGAAGATGCGACGAATCTCCTCGGGCTTCGATACATCCGCTTGCACGACAAAGCCGTCGGAGCCGCAAGCGCGCAATTGCTCCAACGTGGCTTTGGCCTGATCCTCTTTCTGATAGTAGTGAACCGCGACCTTCGCCCCACTCTCTGCGAGCTTCAAAGCGATGCCGCGGCCGATTCCCCGTGAGCCTCCCGTGACTAATGCCGTTTTTCCTCTGAGCGTCATAAGGCTCCTCCTGCCCAGAATTTGCGCGCATGTTAGGCCCGCTCTCATGCCAAGTCAATCGATCACGCGACTTAACACTGGGCCACAGAACGGTACTATGCTTAAGCCGTCACGGATCCTTGGTGGAAGACCTTCTTTGATGGCGATTACGTCCGCCTCTGGAGCGCGCCGGAGAGATCGCCCGATACCGCCAGGCAGGTCGAAGGGCTTTGGGATCTGCTCCCCCTCCGCGAAGGGAGCCGCGTGCTCGATGCTCCGTGCGGCTACGGCCGGCTGTCGCTGCCCCTGGCTCGGCGCGGCGCCATCGTCGTCGGGGTGGATCAATCCGCGGAGCTGCTTGCGCAAGCCGAAAAGGATTGCGGCGATCTGCCCGCGAATCGCTTGAAGTATCTCCGGCACGATTTGCGAGCGCCCTTGCCCGAGGGCGGCTTCGACGCTGCCTTCAACGTGTTCTCTTCGGTCGGCTACGGTGCCGAAAGCGACGACCTGGCCATCTTCAAGACACTTCGCGACGCTGTTCGTCCCGGCGGCCGCGTGCTGGTTGACACTGCGCACCGAGACCTGGTGGCGGCGCGCTTTTCCCGCGGAGCAAAGCCGGCGCAACGTCTTGCAGGCGGAACGCTCATCGTCGAGGAACCCACCTTTGATCCCATCTCGGGCCGTGTCAACACCACCTGGTATTGGTCCGGCCGCGCGGGACAGGGTCACAAGTCCGCTTCACTCCGGCTGTACACCGCCACGGAACTGGTTCGGCTTTTGCAGTCCGCCGGCTTGCGCTTTCTATCCGCGCACCGCGGCTGCTCTCTCGAACCATTCAGGGCCGAAGGACCCGATCTCGGCGGCCCTATCGCTCTCCTCACCGAACGCGCGTGAGTGGCCCGCGTCCCCCTCTTAACATACCTTGACAATCTACAATTCCTTCTGTAGATAATCACAGTATGGGAAAGCCAAGCGACCTCTTGATTCTCAAGACCGTCTCGCTTGAACCGAAACACGGTTGGGCGATCGCCAAGCGCATTCAACAAATCTCCGCGGAAGTGCTTCACGTCCAGCAAGGCTCGCCTTGTCCCGCCTTGCACCGGCTCCGAACAACGCGGCTCGATCAAGGCCAAGCGGAAAGAAACCGAGACGGGCGGCAAGCCAAGTTTTACCCATTGACCGCCGCCGGGCGCGCACAACTGGAAAAGGAAGCCGCCAATTGGAGCCGCCTGTCGGCGGCAATCAATCTGGTTGTAGAAACAACCTAGGATGGTGATGCCATGGTCTGGGCCCGCCGATTCTGGCTCCGCTTGCAGACTCTGTTCCGCCGCGACCGGAACGCCAAGCGATTAGACGACGAAATTCAGTTTCATCTCGACCAGCAAATTGCTGAGAACCTCGCCGCCGGCATGAGTGCGCAAGAAGCCCGCTACGCCGCCATGCGCGCCTTCGGCAATCCCACCTTTCTCAAAGAAGAGACGCGCGACACTTGGGGCTGGACCTGGCTCGAACAAGTCGCCCAAGACCTTCGCTATGGCTCGCGAACGCTCGGGAAGAATCCTGGGTTCACCGTGGTCGCAGTCTTGGCGGTCGCCCTCGGAATCGGGGTGAACACCGGCATTTTTTCGGCGCTAAACGGGGTGGCGCTGAAGCTGCTGCCTGTTCCAAGGGCGGAACAGATTGTGAGTGTGGACCAGATTTTTCACGGAAAGTTCCGGCGCAACCTGCATGGCGAGTCGGGACTGTTTTCTTACTCCGAATACCAGAACTATCGCGCGAACAATCATGTGTTCTCCGGCTTGCTGGCCTATGCGCCGTTTTTGGAAGCAACGCTGGGAGGAGAAAACCCTAAACAACTGACGGGAGCGGAGGCGTCCTGCAACTTCTTCGATGTTCTGCGGGAGCGGCCGGCGCTGGGGCGGACTTTTGTGGAGGAGGATTGCCGCGCGCCGGGAGCGAGCCCGGTCGTCGTGCTCGGCTACGAGTTGTGGCGAAGCCGGTTCGACGCCGACCCGTCGATTGTGGGGAGAGGTGCTTCGCTAAACCGCGCGAAATTTGTGGTGATTGGAGTTGCCGCACCGGGATTTCGCGGACTCGATCCCTGGCCTAGCGAGTTTTGGGCGCCGCTAACGATGCAGAAAGCGCTCGAGCCCGATACTGATTTAATCTCGGAAGACAACACCGGCTGGCTGGCGCTGCTCGGACGCCTGCGGCCCGGCGCGACACTCGAAGAGGTGCGCTCGGATCTGGGAGTGATCGCGGCGAGGATTGATCAGCAATATCCCGGGCGGACAACCACGTTGGCGGTTCACCGCGCGACTTTCCTGGGACGGCAGGATGAACGCACGGTGGTCTTGGGGGTTGGGGCCGTGGTGCTGGCGGGGGTCGGACTGGTCCTGCTGATCGCCTGCGCCAATGTGGCGAATCTTCTCCTGGCGCGGGCGTCTTCGAGGCAGAAAGAGATTGCGATTCGGCTTTCGATCGGGGGAAGCCGTTGGCGAATCATCCGGCAGCTGCTCACGGAGAGCCTGCTGCTCGCCTTTCTTGGCGGAACCGTGGGGTCGCTTGTGGCCTTCTGGGCGGTCGAGGGTATCGCCCGGTTTATCGTGGCGCACTTGCCGCACGGCGCCGCGCAGCTGGTGTGGAACGTGAGTCCGGACCTGCGCGTTTGGGGATATTCGCTCGGGCTGACGGCATTTACAGGAATCGTGTTTGGACTGGCGCCGGCGCTCCACGCAACGAGGCAAGACTTGAGCACCGCGCTGAAAGGGGATGGCGGGGGGTTCATCGGAAAGGCTGCGAGCGGAGGAATACTGCGCAACGCGCTCGTCGGGGTGCAGGTGGCGGTGTGCATGGTGCTGCTGATTGCCGCCGGACTGCTGATGCGCGGCCTGTATTTGGCGCAAACCGCGGACCCCGGTTTTGAGATGAAAGGGATTACCCAGGCCCAATTTAATTTGCCCTCGCAAGGCTATAGCGCGGAAAAGGCGCAAGCGTTCGAGCGCGAGTTGATCGCAAGTGTCGAGGCCTTGCCCGGTGTGGTTGGAGTGGAGCAAGCACAAGTCACTCCGCTCAGCCACTCTTTTCTGGGAACCGGGCTGACGCTTAGCGGGGAGACCGAATCGCGGCAGTTTGAGTTCAATGTCGTCTCACCGGGATTCTTCGCGATGTTGGGCATGCCCATGGTGCGCGGGCGAACGTTCACGGCTGCGGAAGGGCGCTCGGACGCTCCCGTACTGGTCATAACGGAATCCACGGCGCGACGGCTATGGCCGGGACAAGATGCGATTGGAAAAACGCTGCGGGACGGCGAGAAGAAAGAATCTCAGATCGTGGGCGTTGTGAAGGATTCGCAGGTTTCGCACCTGGGGCACAGCGATGGGTTGTTCTTTTACAGGCCCGCTGGACCGGCGGAGCAAAACCGGCTGCAATTGCTTGTGCACAGTAAGAGCGGCGACGCGGCAACGGCCAAAGGGATTAGAGAGGCGGCGCGGGCGCTCGATCCGAACTTGGTGGTCGATGTCACGAAGTTGGCGGACAACCTGGAGGTCTGGCGAACGCCGTCGCGGCTGGTGGCGGCGCTCTCCGGCGTGCTCGGGATACTGGCGTTGCTGCTTGCTGCGATCGGGGTGCATGGCGTCGTTTCCTACGGAGTGAGCCAGCGCATTCGCGAAATCGGTATCCGTATGACGCTCGGCGCGGACGGGCGGGACGTGATGAGTCTTGCAGTACGGCAGGCGCTCGGACCGGTCGGGATCGGCGCGCTGGTTGGCGTGATCGGCTGCGCAGCCGTCTCGCAGGTTCTCTCGGACGTGCTCTACGGTCTGGGAGCCCACGATCCGATCGCTTTTATTGGCGTGCCGCTGTTCTTGCTGGCCGTTGCCTTCCTGGCGAGCTACATCCCCGCGCGCCGCGCCTCACGCGTCGACCCCATAACGGCGTTGCGGTATGAGTAACTCGGCGGCTTGACGCGTCCCCGCGCGGTTTGGCGCGCCGGCCTCCTCTGGGTGCATTCCGCTAGGTTTCCGCTGCGCAGGGCCGTTTGCGCAACGCAGCCAGTGGATTTAGGATGAGCAGTCATGGGAAGAGTCGGACTATCGCGGCGCGAGTTTCTGCGGGAGACGGCAAGGGCCGGGACCGCGGCAGCGGGAACGGCTTTCTTTGGAACCAACGCCATGGCGGCGGGGGATGCCGTGGCGGTCCAGTCGCCGGGTGAGGGCGTGGCGGACTACACGCTGCGCATTGCCGCAAGCGCGATTGAGATTGCGCCAAAGCGTATCGTCTCTTCGATCACCTACAACGGGGGGTTTCCCGGGCCGCTGCTGCGGTTCCAAGAAGGGCGCGAGGTGACGGTCGAGGTCCATAACGATACGGAGGCGCCCGAGCAACTGCACTGGCACGGGCAAAAGGTTTCGACCGACGTGGACGGCGCGGCGGAAGAGGGCACCCCTTACATTCCGGCGCATGGTGTGCGGCGCATCACCTTCACGCCACGGCCCGCAGGACTGCGCTTCTATCACACGCACAACCGTGCCGGGGCGGACCTGCACGCCGGGCAATACAGCGCGCAGGTAGGAGCAGTGTACATTGAGGCCGAGGACGAGCCGGGACGGCACGACCGCGAAGTGTTTCTGATGCTGAAGGAATTTCAAGGCGCATTCAGCCAGGGCGGGGACATGCCGCAGGATTTTTTGTCGCCGGCGACGAAAGTGAAGGAGCTGGAGGAGGCGGGCGAGTCGGCGATGAAAGCGTCGCTCGCCAAGGGCATGCCGCACGGCTATGAGGTGGGCTATCAATACTTCACGATCAACGGGCGGATGCTCGGTCACGGCGAGCCGGTGCGGGTAAAGGCGGGCGAGCGCGTGCTGTTTCACGTGGTGAACGGCAGCGCAACGGAGATCCGGAGCCTGGCGTTGCCGGGACATACCTTCCGCGTGGTGGCACTCGACGGCAACGCCGTGCCGCAGCCCGCGGAGGTGCCGGTGCTGTGGCTGGGCCCCGGCGAGCGGATTTCCGGGCTCGTCCAAATGAAGCAGCCGGGCGTGTGGATCCTCGGCGACCTGGCCGATGACGACCGGCACCACGGCATGGGTATTGTGGTGGAGTACGCAGGACAGAAAGGCAAGCCCGTGTGGACGCCGCCAAGACCGTTTCGCTGGAGCTATGCGCGGTTCGCTGCGCAGAACGGCGCGTCGCAGGAGCCAGACGAAACCATCGAGATGACGTTTACGAAGCGGAACGCGGCGGAGCATGGCTTCAACCAGTGGGCGATCAATGAACAGGTTTTTTCGAGCGGATCGATGGCGGCCGCATACCATTTGCGGGAGGGCCGACGGTACCGCCTGCGCATGCGTAACGCGAGCGACGATGTGCACCCCGTCCATTTGCACCGGCACAGCCTTCAATTGACGAAACTCGCAGGCCAGGCGACGAGGGGCGTGATCAAAGACGTAGTGATGGTGGGCGGGTATCAGGAGGCGGAGGTCGAGTTTACCGCCGATAATCCCGGGCTGACGCTGTTTCATTGCCATCAGCAACTGCACATGGATTTCGGGTTTATGACGCTGTTCGACTATTCGCAGGCGGCGTAAAGACCCCTACCGCATGGAGCCGTAGAGCCCCTGCCTTCAGGAATGAGATATAAGTCTCCTAGAAGACTAGGGACAAACAAAAAGCGAATATGTAAACCTTCCGATTGATGCTAGGAGACAAGTCGAACCACCTCCACTAACAGAGAGGGGGGTCGGGCATAAAATACCGCCGCAAAGTTCTCGCCGGCGGCGTGGAGAAACGATTGCTCGAGTTGATACATAAGGCTGCTGCGAGGTATCGAGCCGAGGTCGATGTCGTTTACAGCAGCGAATATCACGTCGTTTGGAGGCAACCTAGTTCGCAAAGTGTGGAGAGCCAGAAGAATGTCTGACCCGAAGCGAGGCATCAAAGGGCGAGTCTATCTCTCGGACGAACAAGTCCCTGCGGTTCGGCGTCAGTTTGGTTGTGCTCGCTTTGTATACAACTATCTTTTGGACTTCTCGCAAAAGCGCTATGCCGCTGACAAGACCAAGCCTTCCAAGAAACAACGCAGCAAGGAACTCACGCGGCTTAAAACCGAGTTGCCGTGGTTGCGCGAGGTGAATGCCCAGTCGTTGCAACAGACAGGCAGGGCTCTGGATAGTGCATACAAGAACTGGATTGACTCTATCACGGGCAAGCGACCAGACCAAGTAAAGCCACCGAAGTTCAAGAAGAAGTCACAGCGGCAGTCGGCGCGATTCACCCGAGGGTCTTTCTCGTTCAGGAACGGCGTGCTCAACCTTTCCAAAATCGGAGATATGCACATCCCGTGGTACCGGAAGCGCCAAAATAAAAGGTGAACCGTCGTCCGTCGTCTTGAGTAGGACACCCTCAGGCCGATATTATGTTTCGTTCCAAGTAGAACAACCGTTGCGTGCTCTATAGGTTCAGCAACCAATCGGTGCGTTTCTATAGACATCAACACGAAAACATTTCATTTCTTCAATGGCCGAACGTGGTCGCGTGTCGAACTGCCTCGCCCCTTGCTTGCTGCGTTGGCGCGGCTGCGCACCGCACAGAAGCATTTGAGCCGCCTGCACCAAGGGCTCGCAGAATCGAGAGAAGGCGCGCAGCAAAATCGCCAAGATGCACCAACGGGTCATCGACATCCGCACAGATTTTCTTCAGAAGTTGAGCACTCAGCTTGTTCACGAGAACCAAGTGATATTTGTTGAGACGCTCCGCATCAAGAACATGCTCAAGAATCGCCGTCTAGCTCCTGCCATCTCGGACGCTGGTTTCGGTGACTTTATCCGCATGCTGGAATACAAATGCAAGTGGTATGGAAGGACGCTCATTAAGGTAGACACGTTCTTCCCATCATCGAAGTTGTGCTGCGTTTGCCGTCAGAAGAACGCAGAACTCAAACTCCAAGACCGTTGGAAGGGCCCTAATCCCGAGTGTCAAACGGAGCACCAGCGAGATGAAAATGCTGTCGTCAATATCTTTGTCGAAGGTTTGCGAATCTTAGCCGAGGGACGCTCGGTATCCGCCTGTGGAGGCACAGTAAGACTTGCGTGCGAACTCAAGCATGTGCCTGTGAAGCAGGAAACATCGTTGGAGACGAGCAGCCATGCTGCTTAGTAACTCCAAAGAATCCCCAGCCTTTAAGGCGTGGGGAGTCTCAACTTGTACGCCCGAACAGTTCTCCACACTCACACCTGCACTTCACAGCAGCTCGCTCCAAAAAAACAGCGTGCGCCACGCTCGAACCGTAACAACGAGCGATTGACAGAGAACGCGCAGGCGCGGCCGCCTTCCGAAAACGCCGGCGAAAACAAAAAAATCAAAAACGGAAAGACGAACATGGAGGTCAAGACCACAAAAAGCGTCGAGAAGATTCTGCTGACGATGGGGTTGGGCTCGGCCGTGCCAGGCCTTACGCGCACAGGAAACGCGCAAGGCGCTTAACAGCCCGACGCCGCGCTATCCCGAAACGGCCATGGCAGTTTCGCCCGAGCGGAGTCGTACACTGCCGCCCGGCGCTAGCTCGAGAAGCTTTCGAAGAGCAAGCTCGAACAGCTGAGGCCGGCTTCGGCCTTCTGGAGCTCGGAGATATCGAGCGGGGTGACGCGATAATTGAGCGAGCCGATGCGCCCGCGCGTGCGGGGAAAGGATGCCGGCAAAATAATCGTGCCGCCGAGCGCCAAGGCGTTCCCGGCGTGCGGTTCTGAGGGATCCACGTCAATCCAGTGGTAGCCTGTAAACGGCGCGGTGTCGAACCATGTGCGATTCGCAAGCAGCGTATTTTCTGCGATCGAAGTCACGGCGGATTTCAGATGCAGGCAGCCGCTCACCGGGACGGAGACGACTTCGTAGCCGTGCGGCTTAACGATGTCCGCCAATTGGCGGATGCCTTCGGTATGGCTGCGCCTCGTGAGGCCGACAAAGAGCTTTCTGCCAATGCGAAGAACGTCGCCGCCTTCGAGCGTTCCCGGGAGCAAGACGTGCTCGAGTTTGCGGTATTTCGAGAGCTCCTTCTCGAGTGAGGCGGCCTCGCCGCGACGGCTTTCGGTACCCATGGCCAGAATCACCGCGATTTCATCGAGCACGATGGCCGGGTCTTCCACAAACATCGAATCCGGAAGATCGGGCTCGGGGGGCAGAGAGATGACCCGCGCGCCCAATTTCCCGAGAAGCACTTCGTAGGCCTGGTGCTGCTGCCGGGCCCGCGCGAGATCAATAGCCTGGCGATCGATGAAGGAAAGCTCGCAACGCGCGATGGCCGGGCTGACGCCGCGGGTGATGGCGGTGAGCATGACGAGCGGCGAGAAGTTTACACGAAAAGGGAGCGAGGCCGTCGCTCATGAGGAGCTTCCTCGGTGATGGAAACAATGATGATTGGAGTGCAGTTTTCTCGGCGAATAGTGCGGCACGGTTACTCGCGAGCTGGATTAAAGAAAGACTTTCTCGAGCATGCGAGAGACAAGGAACACCAGGGGATGAGTTGGAAGCGAGGAGGCATGGTTCATCCAGAGGCGCATGATTGCGGCGCCGAGGAGCATTCCCGTGAGAATCAAGGCGATGGCGCTGAGGACGACCCATAAATCCGACTTGGAGAGCTTGAACATTCCGGCACCGGCAGCAGCCTTCTCCGCCTCTTTTCGCGATGAGACATTCTGCGCGGAATAAGTATTTCCAACGCGATTGGAGATTTCCGGTTGAACCAGGAGCGAGTATCCCTTTCGCGGAATGGTCTCCACATAGAGGGGTTTGTCGGAGGAATCGCCCAGGGCCATGCGCAGCTTGTTCACCGTGGTATTTACGTTGGCGTCATAGTTGACATGCGTGTCCGCGGGCCACAGGCGCGCGCGCAGCTCTTCGCGAGTGACGACTTCCCCCGGCTTTTCAAGGAGCGTTAGCAGCGTCTGGTAGACCTTCCCCTGGAGCTTCAGCCGGGCCCCGTTGCGCGTGACTTCCTGCCTCTGCTGATCGATCCGGAAAGGTCCAAAGTGAATGTAACGACCGGTAGAAAGCAGACCTGGCCCGGGAATGACAGGATTATCCGGTTCCTGCATCGACATGACTTCCGATGGCATAGACGGTCACCCTTACCCCTTTTCATCTATAGACGTACAAACCGTAAGAGTGTTTTCTGAAATTACGAATGTTTTCGCACATAAGTTCCATCTCTAATGATGATACTCAGGTCACGTCTCAAGGAAGATAGTTCCTTTTGCGCAGATTCCGCGAAAACCGGAATGTTACACGTCGCTAAGACCAAGTCTTTAGCTGCGATTTATACGGAATCCTGGAGACCTCCCGTCGAATCGATCCTAAATGAGACACTTTCTTGCCGTCTATTATTCCCGTCCGTTTCCGATCCTTCGCTGCTGGCCCGTGCTTTTGGTTATCTTCAATAGGAATCTCGGAGATCAGGGAGATACAGCATGGCCATACCTTCAGGGATTGTTCAAAAGCGGACATGTGTCCGAATACGGACGCTAGGCCCGGTTATCTTTCTTGGCGCCCAGGCTGTGATTCTGGCTCCGTCCCGCACTCGACCGACGGAACAAACAAAACAAGCCAGCAATGATTCCGCGAGACGCGCGGAAGCGCCGGCCGAAAAGGCTTGGAGAATCCTTCATGAGGGCTTGGAGGACGCCAATTCCGAGCGACGGGCCAGGGCGGTACACGCACTAGGTTTGCTGGCGGGAAGCGCGGGGGCTGAAAAGGCCGCGGTTCAAGGATTGCAAGACGAAAAACCGAATGTGCGGTTGGCAGCAGCCACGGCGCTCGGCTCGATGCACGCGGAGCGTTCGGCGGGCCATCTCGAAGAAGCGCTGGGGGATACGGAACCGAGCGTGGTGCTGGCCGCGGCGAATTCGCTGCTGCTGCTTCACGACGATGTGGGCTACGACACATACTTCGAAGTGCTGACCGGCGAGAAACGCGCGAGCAAAGGGCTGATCAAAGAGCAATTAGACACGCTGAAAGACAAGAAAAAGATGGCAGAACTGGGATTCGAACAGGGAATTGGGTTTATTCCGTTTGCGGGAATCGGCTACGAGGTGTTCAAAACGGTGACGAAAGACGATTCCTAGCCGGTGCGCGCCGCCGCGCTCGAAGCCATCGCCTTACGCGGTGACCCGTCGGTCGTTCCCAAAATCAGCGCGGCCCTCGACGACGACAAGGATGTGGTGCGCTTTACGGCGGCGGCCTGCGTGGCGCACTTAAGCGGCCAGCCCGGGAAGCCAGGCAGTTCGAATGCTGCGAAACCCTAGACCCCTTTCGACAGACCAACGGGCGATGAACCGCCTGGACAGAAACTGATCCGCACCATCGCTAGGTCGTTTAATTCTAGTGCCGCACAGGCGGAATTTCCGGGACCGGCGATCCGGCGGCTCGCCGCCTTCTTCCAAACTCAACGACCAAACCAGCGGCGGACAATAGCAATAGAAACACTTCGGCTCGCCCCAGTCCAGGTTTCCCTAATAGAGGAATCGGTGAACATGCTGACGATGCGTACGGCCAGCACGACGGGATCCAGGGTAGCGACGAAAACCAGCGCCCTCAGCAAGCGGCGCTCGGAAAAAGGCAGCCGACGAAAAACAGGCTGAACGCCAACGGAAAGGCTGCAAACCAGAACCCGTCCCACGGTCATCCCCAGGCCGAAGGTGAAGGCAACGCCGCGCACCCCCACGGCGGTGACCTTAGGAAAAGGTCCGAGCAGAAAGGTCTTCAAAAGTGAGGCGCTTGTCCATGTCGAGCATCTGATTTCGATACCAATACAGGCTCGCGAAGACGCCTCCTAACAACAGAATGAACCACACCGCGTTGATGGGACTCAGCAGGGACCATTGGTCGAACTGCGGAACCCAAGACTTGAAAACATAAAACCCAAACAGATAACCCACGACAATCAGAGGAGAGTGGCTCTGGAAGGAAGGATAAGCGCAGGTAAAGGGCATCTTGCGGAAGCGAACCAGCAGAATCTCTACAAGAACGACAGTCGAGGCGCACCAGATTGCGGTGTGGAGCAGGGCGGTCATCCATCCCCAAAACGCCAATGTGGAGACCAAGATGAGCGGTGCCATCCAGGACAGAGAAAACAGGAGCAGCACGCGCCTCGCCACCGACCGGGCGTCGTGCCGGTCAGCGTCGAGCCACAGCCGGAAGATCCAGTTCGCCCGCAAGTCCAGCGGAATCTCGAACGCAAAACGGATGCCCACCAGAATCGCGTAGCCCAGGATAAACGGGATCGTGAGAAATTCCACCGGAGGCGCGGTGCTCCGCCCGGCAGAAACGTGGTAGGGGCCGGCCGCGAAAGTCTCCGCGGAAATCACCAGCCCAGCGGCCAGAAAGCACAGCAGGGTCTCGAGATGCGCGGTACTGCGCAAAAGACTCCGCGACACGAATTGGCGGCAGGCGCGATGAGGAGAGGGGCGGAAGCCTAGGTTGCGAAAAAAGGCCAGCGGAGACACCCACGAAGAGATTCGAGTCATGGGACGGGCATCGGCCAGTTCCGGGAGGCGCAGGAAGGACCTGCGGAAACTGACAGCGTAGGTGGCGACGGCGATAAGCACCGCGAGCGCCACACCCATCATGGCGGCCCTGGCCATGCCGGCGCTGGAGCTATCGCTCGCTCCGACCCAAATCGATCGGGCTATCCCCAAGAAGGAAACCGGCGGCAGGACCGCAATGCGCTGCGCGTTCACTACCGAGAGACGCTTGAGTAGATCGGGCACGCTGAGGCTAGTGGCCAGCAGAACCAGGAGGATGACGACCGAGGCAAAACGTATCGATAGCGAAACTCTGCGAAAAGCCGAAGGAGGCAGAAGGGCTGCCAGCAGTCCCGCCAGCGCAAAGATGGCAAAAAAACTAAAGACACTCGCGGCCAAGACGGCGGCAGCGTGACCGGCCGCAAACCGCAGAAACAGGGAAAGAGACGGGCGGGACCCCACGACCGCTATGGGGAACAAAACCAGCGAAGCGCCGTTCGCAACGATCGAGAACGCGCCCGCCAGTAGGAGGATGGCGCAGAAATTCGCAAAGAAAATCGTGCCGAGAGAAAGCGGCAAGGGGACGAGATTCGAGTAGTCGCGGCGGTCGAGAAAGATGCTGTCCCAGCGCCACAGCGCGGCGGCTCCCGTCACGGACACCGAAAGGACGATGAAGAGGTATTCATCGGGTATGGTGGCCTTGGAGGGGTCGAAGGCCCCTTGGCCAGCGAGAAAGCGGATTAAGGAGCCGTACTTCTCCAACATCAGCAAAGAGACCAGCAAACCCGGCATGGCCAGGAGGACAAGGATGACCGCCACGCCGAGGTCGAGTTCACCTGCGTCCGCGTCGGCAGCACCGCGAAAGGTGCGGTTTAAAAAGAGCCCCACGAGGCAACCAAACGGCGATCGGCAAAAAGCGCTGCGCCGCTCGTCGAGCCATTGCCTGGTCCGTGCAATCATGAAGAGACCATTACCTCGACAATTTCGTTTGCGATCTGGGTGACATCGACGTCTTCGACAAGCTCCAGAAAAACGTCTTCGAGCGAAGACTTGCCAATCTTTTCGCGAACCGCCGACGTGGGGCCATGAGCGAGCACGTGGCCTTTCCGCAGAACAATCAAATGCGAGCAGACCTTCTCCACGACTTCGAGAATATGCGAGCAGTAAAAAACCGACTTGCCTTGAGCGCTCAGGGCCTGAATCAGGCTCTTGACCACGAGAACGGTAGTGACGTCGAGCCCGGAGAGCGGCTCGTCGAGAATCAAGACGTCCGGATTGTCCATGAGGGCGGCGATCAACAGGATCTTCTGGCGCATTCCCTTCGAATAAGAACCAAGCGTGACGTGGCGATGCGGCCATAGCGAGAAAAGCTCCACGAGGGAGCCGATCCTTGTGCTTTTCCGCGGTGAGGACATGGCCCGCAGCGTCCCCACCATGTCGAGATACTCTTCGCCCGTGAGGTGGGGATAAAGATTGGGTTCCTCCGGGACGTAGCCGAGGACTTTGCGATAGGCAATCAGATCTTTGTGGATGTTCTGGCCATGGTAGGTGACCTCTCCATAGGTCGGTTCAAGGAGGCCGGTCAACATTTTGACCGTGGTGCTTTTTCCCGACCCGTTCGGCCCCAAATAGCCGAGGACTTGTCCGGGCTCGAGCGTCAAGGCCACATTCTGAACGGCCGGGACGGAGCCATAGAATTTCGAGAGGTGTTTTGCCTCGAGCACCGCAACCTTCCTCTCACGAGCAAACCCCGTGCTTCGTGTCGCGCGGTCATTCGGCGGCGGCGCCCAAAAATCTCCGGGCCCGCAATTCGCCCCACTCGATCCAGGATCGCCGATCGAGTTCCTTCATGTAGCCCGGTTCAAGACTTCCCGCCGGCGGAAACGCCCGGGCGAGCGTCTCCGGGGGCCCGAGATAGAGCAAGGCGTCCGCCTCGCTGCTAAGGTGCGTCGCATCTCCCAAAGGGGTCCCGGCCAGCTCGCAGAGCATCGGCGCATTTCGACTGAACCGGTCGAGGCGCACGAGCTCTTGCGCCGCCGGCTGGAGGAGCCCTCGATTGTCCAGCAGAACCACATAGGTGGAGCCGGGATAACGGGATTCGACGCGCGAGGTCGCGTCCTCGTTGCGATCTCGGGACTTCCTCACGTGATTGATTCCCAAGACGACCAGGGCGCGGTGCCGTCGTCTTAAAACTTCGTTCACGATGACGTCCGCAAAAGAAAGGTTATTGTCGCCAAGGGCCTCCCAGTCGGCGTGGGACTGTAGGCGCTGCCAATCGACAGCCGTGTCGCCCGCAAGCACACGCAGACGGCGATTCGGCGGAAGGCCTTGATTGACTTCGCGGATGGCGGCAAGCCATTCGGCGTAAATCGGAGACTCCCAGGAAGCCACCTTGGTCGTGTCGCGCCAGATGTGCCGGACTTCTTCGATGGCAAGGTCTTCACCCGCGATGTAGCGGTCGAGTGAGGGCTGATTGTTGCGACTGGCGAATTCGACGACGATGTCGTTGACGGTTTCCTGGAACTTCCGGTCGCGGATCAATCGCACGTAGAACTCGCCCGCCGGCCTTAGCCAATGAACTTCGCCGATCACGACCACGGGATGTTGCCCGAATGCGGCCACGATGCCCTGGACGCCGTCAGCCACGTCGCAGGGCGTGTCCGCCTCTGCGGGTGCATGCCCGGTTTCCGCTGCCGCAACTCGACTGGCCGGAGTGTTCCCGCAAGGGATGCCCTTCGCAAACCGGTGCTTGATCTCTTCGAGCGCGCCGGGATTCCCGCGGCCAAGGGCCGAAGCCAGCGCAGCTTCCTGAAAATGCCACCAACCAGCCAGCAACAGGCAACTGACCAAGGCGCCAAACGCGATTCTCCAAACGGAGGAATGAAACGTCCATTGCCGGACGAGCGACACGAGGGCGTCGGTGAACACCCGCAAGCCCGCTTGCTCTCCTGTTTCGTCGAAAATCCACAGCATTTCGTCGGCGAACCGGTTGCGGAAGCTCGCCCGGTGCAGCCAGAGCAGCCCTTTGTAGATAGCACGCTTCATGAGGCTTTGCCCGATTCCGCGGCGCGGAGGTGCAACCTGGCTTCTCGCAGCACGGTTTCCAGACGCACGAGGTCGGCCTCGAGAACACGCCGGCCAAATTCCGTCAGCCGGTAGTATCGCCGCGGCGGATCCTCTTTGCTCGTCCGTCCTGTCGCTTCTTTAACCAGCCCGCGATCGAGGAGTTTTTCCAGATTGCCGTACAAAGTGCCGGAACCGAGCTTGTAGTGATGTTCCGATTGCCGCGCGACTTCCTTGATGATTCCGTAGCCGTGGCGGTCTTCGCCGGCAAGCGCGAGCAGAATGTGCAGCGCCGCCGGTGCCAGGGGCAGCATGGCGCTCAGATCCTCTTTCATAGTCTGGTTACGATATATCGCAGTCCGACTCTGTTGTCAAGGGCGCGTTCTTCTCCGAGGCAGTACCTTGGTCCTCGCGGCCATGGAAAACTCTTCGGGATCCCCAAAGGCTTTTCTCGAGAACGGCCAGCCGCCTGTCGAAGTCGGCAGGCTGCCTGTGTCTGCCAGGGAACTGGCCGCTGGCGCGGCGATTCTTCACGCCATGCAAGCCCAACGAGCTGACCTTTGTCCCGGCTGCCCGCGCACCAGGCGCTACTTCAATTTGCTCCCGCGGCGGAAGGGAGTACGGAAATTTCCACGCTCGAAGGGAAGCGTTTCGAGCGATAAATGCGCTCGGTGGCTTTCTGGTAGTCCGATTCCTCGGCTGCAAAAATGTTCGGGACGAATTTTTGCGGGTTGCGGTCGATGAGGGGAAACCAGGTGCTTTGCACCTGAACCATGATGCGGTGGCCTTTCTTGAACACATGGTTCGCGGTGTGCAGATCGATCTTGAAAGGCGTGACCACGCCGGGCGAGATCGGCTCCGGCTTTTCGAAGGAGTTGCGGAAGCGCCCCCGGAAGACTTCATCGGCAATCATCAGCTCGTAGCCGGAGAGCTGCCATTTCTCCGGATATTTTTCCGGATACACGTCGATCAGCTTGACGATCCAGTCGGCGTCGCTGCCGGTCGAGGACGCAAAGAGTTTGGCGGTGACCTGGCCGGCAAGCGTGACGTCTTCCTTGAGCACGTCGGTTTGCCAGGTGAGTACGTCCGGGCGGTTGTCCACGAAGCGCTGATCCTCGACGAGCCAGGTGTACCAACTGCCGGGGTGGTCTTCGGGATAGGTCATATCGACGGGGCGATGACGATAAGGCACGGGATGCGCGGGGTCGCTCGTGTAGTTGTCAAAGGCCTCGGCGGATTCCTCGGTCGGGGCGTCGAGGGAGAGCTTGCTGTCGGGGTGAAAGTAGAGATTCTGCGTTTTGGCTTCGCGCGGAGGCCAGGAATCGAATTTCACCCAGGTGTCGCTGCCGGTCTGGAAGAGCAAGGCTTCTTTCAGAGGGAGACTGCCTTGGTTCTTCAGCCAGTAGGCAAACCATGGGGCCTCGATTTTCTGACGAAAATAAAGCGCGGTGTCGCTGCCAAAGGGAATGAGGCCGAGCGAATTGCCCGCGCCGTGCGCCCAGCCGCCGTGGTTCCAGGGGCCGGCGACGAGATAATTCAGGTGGTCGGGATCTTCTTTTTCGAGGATCTCGTAGATTTTCATGGGGCCGTAGAAATCTTCCTGGTCCCACCAGCCGGCGACATTCAGGTTTGGCACCCGGGGCCGCGTCAGGATGTAAGGCATGGCCTGCTGCTTCCAAAAAGCATCGTAGTTGGGATGCGCGACGAAGTCGTTCCACGTGGGAAGCGCTCCGTGGATGTACTTTTTGCTGGCGTTCGAAAGCGCGCCGAGCTGCAGGTACCACTCATAAGTATCGAAGCAATCAAATTGAAACGAAAAGTTGGTCTTGTCGGTCTCCATCATGGTGGAGTATTCGAAGCCGTAGCTCAGGCGGAACGCACCGTTGTGATGAAAATCGTCGCCGAGAAACATGTCGGCGGGGGAAGCCTGCTCGGAAACGGCTTTGAGCGCCGGGTGCGGCTCGAGCATGCCCATCACGGTGAGCCAGCCGCCGTAGGAGACGCCGAGCAGCCCGACGCGGCCGTTGTTGCGGGGAACGTTTCTAGCGAGCCAGTCGATCGAGTCGTAGGTGTCCGTGCCTTCATCGATGGCCTTGGGATTTTTCGGATCACGAACGGGCCGCTGCATGACGAATTTGCCTTCCGAGCCGTAGCGCCCGCGAATGTCCTGCAAGACGAAGATATAGCCGTCGGGAATCATTTCCGCGTAGCGGCCGAGTTTGCGGCTGTAGCCTTTTTCGTCGTCGGCAAGACCATACGGGGTGCGCTCGAAGATGATGGGCCGGGGCTCGGACACGTTTTTGGGCGAATAGATTTCCGTGTGCAGCTTCACGCCGTCGCGGGCGGCGATCATGACGTCGGTCTTATCGAAGATCTTCGAATAGTCGGCGCGCTCTTGCGGCACGGCGGCAGCTCTGGCCAGAAGAACAAGGGGCAAGACCAAATAGACATACTTCCCGTCAAGTGTAAACGGTCGCACGAGTTTTTCCTCCTCCTTGCCTTGGTTCGGTTAGCCGTCGGCTTTCTCGACCACGCAGAAAAGATTGCCGCTGGGATCTTGCAAAACAACGAAGTCGCGGCCCGGTTTATACCGCCAGGGATAGCGGGGGTCGCCCCAACGCTGGTTAAAGGTTCGACTTCCGCCTCTCGATTGTTGTGGACAGGTCGAGGTGCAGTCTGCTTCGCTTGCCGGAACGTTTCTCTCAAAACGCGGTTCAAAGACAGGTTCGGCCCCTTCCCCTGAGGGTCGCGAAGAACGACCGGAGCCGCTTGTTGCCGGCTCTCTCGGAACGTAGTGGAGTGCTTGTTGCCAGAACGCGAGCATCTTGTCAAACTCATACGAGCGAATGACGATAGAGCCGATCTTCATTTGCCTGATTCCGCCCGCCAAACTGGCGATTACTCTTGCGGCTCTTACGGCAGGATAGTACACGAAAGCGGGTCGGCTCTGTTACACTGGAAACGGTTCGACCGCACCTCGAGAAGCGATCCCCAAAAGGAGACATATCCGGGCTGCTGGTTGTTTGGAGCGGCTATTTTTGTGTTTAGAGGAGCCGGCGCACGAGCGCGCTATTCAACAAGAAACCATGAGTCAAGAGATTCGCAACATTGCCATCATCGCGCACGTGGACCACGGCAAGACCACGCTGGTCGACGCCATGCTGAAGCAAAGCGGCATTTTCCGCGCCAACGAAGCGGTGGTCGAGCGGGTGATGGACTCGAACGAACTGGAACGCGAGCGCGGCATCACCATTCTGGCGAAGAATACCGCGCTGTTTTTCCGGGGCACGAAAATCAACATCGTGGATACCCCGGGTCACAGCGACTTTGGCGGCGAAGTCGAGCGCGCGCTGCGGCTGGTCGACGGCGTGGTCGTGCTGGTGGATGCGAGCGAAGGGCCGCTGCCGCAAACGCGTTACGTGCTGCAAAAGGCGCTGGCCGCCAAGCTGCCGCCGGTGATCGTGCTGAACAAAATCGATCGCGCCGACGCGCGCCCCAAAGAAGTGCTCGACGAGATTTACGACCTCTTCATCGATCTGGATGCGACGGAAGACCAGCTCGACTTTCCCATTGTCTACGCCAATGCGCGCGACGGCGTGGCGCAAGCCAAGCCTGGCGACCATTCGAAGGATTTGCTGCCGCTTTTTGAAGCCATCGTGAAACACATTCCCGCGCCGCCGGGCGATCCCGCAGGCACCCTGCAAATCCAAGTGATGAACCTGGACTACAGCGAGTTTCTGGGACGCATCGCGATTGCCCGCGTGTTCCACGGCACGCTGCGGCGCGGTGAGGAAGTCGGCGTCAGCAAGCTCGACGGAAAACTCCAGCCCACCAAGATCACGAAACTTTTCACCTTTCGGGGACTCGAGCGCGACGAAGCCGAAGAGGTTGCCGCGGGCGATATCGTGGCGATTGCCGGCGTCGAAGACATTCAAATCGGCGAGAGCATCACCGACCTCGCTTCGCCGGCGCCGCTCGAGCCTTTGCTGATTGACGAGCCCACGCTGGCCATGATTTTCACGGTAAACAGCGGGCCGCTTTCCGGCCATGACGGCGCGTATCTGACCTCGCGCGACCTCCGCGACCGCCTGCAAAAAGAACTGCTCACCAACGTCTCGATTCGCGTAGAGGACACCGACACGCCGGAATCGTTTCGCGTGCTGGGGCGCGGCGAGCTGCAACTCGCGATTCTCATCGAGACCATGCGGCGCGAGGGCTTCGAGTTGATGGTGGGCAAGCCGGAAATCGTGACGCGCATGGAAAAGGGAAGCAAGCTCGAGCCCGTGGAGCGCCTGGTGGTCGACATTCCCGACAATTTCATCGGCATCATCATGGAGACCATCGGCGGCCGCCGCGGCGAGATGACCAAGATGAGCAATCACGGCTCGGGGCGCGTGCGGCTGGACTTCAAGATTCCTTCCCGCGGATTGATCGGATTGCGCAGCCAGCTGCTGACCGACACGCGCGGGACGGCGCTGATTCACTCGCTCTTCGATGGCTGGACGCAATATGGCGGGGAGATGGCGCTGCGTCCTACGGGCGCGCTGGTGGCCGACCGCGCCGGAGTTTCGACGGCTTTCGCACTGTGGAATTTGCAGGAGCGGGGCGAGCTGTTTATCGGTCCCGGTGTTGACGTTTACGAAGGGATGATTGTCGGCGAAAACTCGCGCGAGCAGGACATGGACGTGAACGTCACGAAGGAAAAGAAGCTGACCAACATGCGCTCGTCGACGGCGGACGAAGCCATCCGGCTGATTCCCCACCGCGAATTGAGCCTCGAACAGGCGATTGAATTTATCGCCGACGACGAGTACGTGGAAATCACCCCGAAGACCATTCGCTTGCGCAAGAAGGTCCTGCAAGCCAATAAGCGCCCGCGCCGCTGGCAGGAAATCCGCGCAAGCCAGGAAACTGCGCGGTAGAGTTTTTTGGGCGACGGTTGAAACCTAGTCTAGTTTCTGGCGCGAAACACCTTTTTTGCAAGAAAATTTGAGCGGGCAATAGAGATTTCATAGATTTAGCGGGCCTGATTGGCTTTCGAGGGACATGCGTAGACTATTTTTTGTTGCGGATTCCGGGGATCGAGTAGAAGACTGCGCTTGAGAAAAACACGCCGATTTTACTGAGAGAGAGGAAACAGAAAGATTAGGTGTTACGCGGCTCTTCGTTTGCGACGTTTGCGCGACGATCGTTTCGTTAGCAAGGCCGCAATTCTCATCAGGTTGTTGGCGATCACGGCCGCGCCTACCCATAACTCAAAGCGCTTGCGCCCTTCGGCGAGACAGCGCTTCATGCCGCGACCGCGGAACAGCACGGAGATGCGCCCCTCGATGCCGGCTCGAAAGCGCTGTCCTTTTTTGAAATCGGGACTCTTCTCGTACTTTGCACGCGTGGGAGTTTTCTGCCCGCCGCGCTGTGGGATGCACACCACCTTGACACCTTTTTGCTTGCAGGACTTCACATTTTTCTCACTAAAGAAGCCCCGATCGGAACCATACAACTCTGGGGCGTGGCCGAAGGTTTCCTTGTGGCGTTCCAGGGAAGGTCCCACCTGTTGATCATCGCCAGGGTTTCCCTCCAGCACTACGTATTGCGTGATCAGCCCTTGGGCACTTTCGGCGAGAAAAACTTTATGGCCGAACTCCAGCGGTGTTTGCACCTTGCCGCGCTTGATTAGATCGGTGTGGGGTTCAAAGATGGAATAGATCTTTTCCGCGTTGGGAACTTGCTCTGCTTCGAGCACACGACGCCGCGCCTGATCGATCACACGATCTCCCAGTTCACAGTAGTGGCCGATCTCCTTGCGGAGTTCGGGGATGGCCAATTCGGCGAGCACATCCTTGCCGCGTGCTTTGCGGGTTTGCTCAACTACCTTTTGCGCGCTGTTCACGACCTCCTCGGTCACTTCGATGAGTTCGCGATATTTCTCGGTTTGTCGTTCGTGCCGTTGCTTGGGCGTCAGCCGCTGGATTTCTTGCATCCGACGCCGTGCCGCCCGCGTGCGATTGCGAAACCCTTTTATCCGCTGCTGGACTGCTTTTCTGAGGTGGCCGACCAAACGAGTGACCACGCGTACGACATCCCATAACAAGGTGTTGTCGGTCGGGTGATGAACGTCACTCTGTACGACCGTCGAGTCCACGCGAAGTTTCTGGCCATCTTCCAGACCCAGATCCACTGCCGCTTGCACGACCAACTCATTGACGGCCTGCAGCGTCTTCGGAGTCAGCCGGTTAAAGGCGCGGTTGAAAGCACCGTGCTTGGGCACCGGCTGGCAGTAGAAATCCGTGAACTGACGCAGCGTGTAGCCGTCAGCGATCCGTTCGCGCAGCTCGCGAAAATCCCAATTCTTGACCCGCTTCAGGATCAGGGAGCGCAGCACCTGTTGTGGGGTCAATCCATTGCGACCGGTCCCGGGATTTTTCAGGCCGCGCTCCAGATCACGTCGTACTGCCTCGATCATCTCTTCGTGGTCGTCCAGAAAATCGGAGATGGTTTGCAGAACCGGCTCCAGCAAAATGCCCTGCTGCAGCAACTCCCAATCGGCGAAACTGATTTGCGGCTTCGCAGTTCTCGGCACGCTTCAGTCCTCCGCTTTTTTCGAAGCCTTATCCCGCTCCCGTTTCAACGCTTGGACATAGCGCGGTGCGGCCTGGTGGAGCAGTTCCTGCAGAGCACGCCCGTTGTCTAACCAGCGCTGGACTTGGGGAACTAATTCCTCGGGCACGTACAGGGAAAAACGGCGTCCTTGCTGGCGGCAATAGAGGACATGGCTGGGGTGCTTCTCCCCGGAACGACAGGCGGGGCAATTCGGGCGAATGCAAGGACTGCGACGAAAGTTGAGAGAGCCGAGGGCGGCAGGCCACAGGTTGGCGGTCTGCTGTTGCAACCAGCGTTGGACGTCGGCAAGGGATTCGGGTTTCGGTCGGGATTTAGTCGGCATGCTGTATGTATAACACCACTCATACATACATGTCAAGGGAAAAATATAAAAATGCACGAAATTCTGCTCGAAAAATCGCGCGCCAGGCTGATTTCATGCGGCGATTTGAGTTTCGCGCCAGAAACTAGCTAGGGCCGGGCAGGCCCGATGTGAAGCCTGCGGAGATGCGGCGCAGCAAGGCCCATCGATGAAACAGGAACCCGCCGAAAGTGCTCTGGTTGAAACCA
>Ga0209378_1000421_pt1 | contig 31589 bp, 18 predicted proteins | sample GraSoiAngelo_156_FD_186170 | JGI IMG/M metagenome (GOLD analysis project Ga0209378, IMG submission 186170) | Grasslands soil microbial communities from the Angelo Coastal Reserve, California, USA - 14_1009_13_40cm (SPAdes) (version 2) | ecosystem: Environmental > Terrestrial > Soil > Grasslands ...
CCCGGGTTTTGTCGCGAAGGGTTCCCGCAACACGCCGTATGTCAAAGGAGACCTGATCATTGTCGGAAGCAATATGGGGTTGGTTGACCGCCTTTGCCGGCTGACCCCAGGGGCCACGCCGAGTGCTCTGGGTTGCGCTTCGGGAGATGGCGCCATCGTTCTCGCGATCAATAAGCGAACCGGTCAAGTCGTCTGGAGAACGAAAGCCGATACGCATCCTGCAGCGAAAATCACGGGATCGATCAGCGGGCACGAGAATATGATCTTCGTGCCGGTCGGCAATTGGGAGGAAGATTGGGCCAGGGCCTACCCGAACATCTATGTCGATCCGGTCGACCCGGCCTCGCACTATCCGTGCTGCTCGGCGCGGGGAAGCCTGGTGGCCATGGATGTCGATACAGGGAAGATTCTCTGGAAGCGACATACCAACATCGGGAATGACCCCGATCATGAGCTGCCGCAAGAGCTGAGAGCACTGCTGCAGCCCAAGGGATCGTTCGGCACTTCGACCTACGGGCATAACCCGACGGTGGATGCGGCCAGGCGCCAGGTCTATATCGCCACCGCCCAGACGACCACCGCGCCTCAAGTGGCCCAGGACTGCGAGCTTGCCAGGCGAAGGAGCGGCGATCCGAACGCGAACATCCCAGGCTTGCCTGCGGGCGTGAGCTGCAACAACCTCAACGAGAAGCTGAAGATCTACGCGAATGCGATGCTCGCGGTCGACATGGATACGGGGCGCGTCAACTGGGTTTACTACGCTCACAAGTACGACGCCTGGAATCACGCGTGCGGCGCGCCGGACTTGTACGGCTGGGCGACCGTGGTTCCCGCGCTCTTTCCCGTGCCGATCGCGAATACCAACAATTGCGGTCAGACTCCCATCGGGCCGGACATGGGATTTGGCCAGCAACCCAAGCTCGTCCGGAACGTCACCCTCCGCAGCGGCAAACGGGGCGACGTCGTGGTCGGCGGCAACAAGGACGGCAGGTTGTTCGGGCTCGATCCCGCTACGGGGAGAAAAATCTGGGAGACCAACGTGGAGCCCGGCGGCGTCTACGGCGGATTGCAGTTCGGGCTTGCTGCCGACGATGGCAAGGTCTTCTTTGGAACGACCAATTCGAGGAACATGGGCAGGGACGTCAGAACGCCCTACGTCCCGGTCACGACCTTCCTCGGCATCAACGGTTTTACGGCGCTCGGGTTGAAAACAGGTCCCTTCGTGAAGCGGGATGCGGCGATGCCGTCCGAATACCCGGCTCCGGCAGATCAGGATCTGCCGTTCCCGGGTCCGAATCTGGTGTACGGCATCAACGACTACCCCAATGTCTTTCCCGACCCCGACAAGAGGGGCGGCCCCCCCAGCTTCATGAAAGGCCCCGCCAGCGGCCCGGTCGAGCTTTGGACGTTAATAAATTCGCCATCCGATGTGACTGCCGATGGATTCACCGTGTTCAACGATCATGGAAGACTCCAGACCATCGACGGCATGGTCCATGCCGTGGATGCCGGTTCGGGCGAGATCCTGTGGCAGCGACCTGCGTACGACGGCATCAAGGGGACTCTGGGCAGCGGGCAGGCCTTTGGGACACTGAGCGTCGGCAATGGAGTCGTGTTCATCGGGTATCAGGACGGAAAGGGAACCATGGTCGCCCTGGATGCCGAGTCTGGGAGGAAGCTCTTCGAGTTTCATAACCAGATCAAGCTCGCCAACGGCTCCGTGATGCAGTCGGGCGCCGTCGAAGGCGGACCTCAGGTCGTCGGCAACATGGTTTATTGGGGTGTCGGCGCGGAGAGTGGGGGTTTGTTTACAAACAGGGACGGGGTCAACATCAACGCGGGAAGCCGCCTTTTCGGATTCGAATTGATGCACGATGGCGAGGAAAGCTCTGAAGATCGCGAGGAAAGGTCTGAATAAGCTTAAGCACTCGCCCAATTCCGGGAACGGCTGACCGCGTCGCGCCAGCGAGCCATTTTCTCCTGCGCTTCGGCGCGCTGCATCCTCGGTTCGAAGCGCCGCTCGAGCTTCCAGTGCGCCGCGATCTCGTCGCGCGATTTCCACAGGTTGACGGTCAGCCCGGCGAGATAGGCGGCGCCGAGCGCCGTGGTCTCCAGCACTTTGGGCCGCACCACCGGGACGCCGAGCAGGTCGGCCTGGAACTGCATCAGCAGGTCGTTCGCGGCAGCCCCGCCGTCGACGCGCACCTCGCGCAGCTTTTCGCCAGAGTCTTTCTGCATCGCTTCCAGTACCTCGGCGCTCTGGAAGGCGATCGATTCGAGCGCGGCGCGCGCGATGTGTGCACGCGAGGTGCCGCGCGTCAGGCCGACGATGGCACCGCGCGCGTTCGGGTCCCAGTAAGGCGCGCCGAGACCAACGAAAGCGGGCACCAGGTAGATGCCGCCGTTATCGAGGACAGAATTTGCCAGGGCTTCGATTTCATAGGATGAGGCAAAAAAGCCCATCTCGTCGCGCAGCCACTGCACTACCGCGCCGCCGATGAACACGCTGCCCTCGAGGGCGTATTCCTTCTTCTGAACCTGTGCGCAGGCGGTCGAGACGAGCCCGTTCGCCGAGCGGACCACGCGTTCGCCGGTGTGCAGCAGCATGAAGCAGCCGGTGCCGTAGGTGTTCTTCGCCATGCCGGGCCGGTGGCAGGCCTGGCCGAACAGCGCCGCCTGCTGGTCGCCGGCGATGCCGCCGATGACCAGCGGCTCGCCGAGCACGCTCGCCGGCAGCATACCGAAGGCATGCGCGGACGGGTGCACATCGGGCAGCAGCGCGCGCGGCACGCCGAGGAGCCGCATCAGCTCCTCGTCCCAGTCGCCGCGGGTGATGTCGAACAGCATGGTGCGCGAGGCGTTCGAGGGATCGGTGACGTGCGTGCGGTTTCCGGTGAGCTTCCAGACGAGCCAGGTATCCACGGTACCGAAGGCGAGCTCGCCGCGCTCGGCGCGCGCTCGCGCGCCTGGAATGTTGTCGAGGAGCCAGGCGATCTTGGTGCCGCTGAAGTAAGGATCGATCACCAAGCCGGTTTTTTCACGAATGATCTTTTCGCCACCCTCTGCCTTCAGCTTTGAACAAAAATCTGCGGTCCTGCGGTCCTGCCAGACGATCGCGTTGTGGATCGGCTCGGCGGTCTGGCGGTCCCAGACGATGGTCGTCTCGCGCTGATTGGTGATGCCGACGCACACCAGGTACTTCAGGGAAATATTCTTTTTTTGAAGCGCTTCGCGGGCCACCTCACGCTGCGTCTCGAAGATTTCCTTCGGGTCGTGCTCGACCCAGCCGGGCTGCGGATAGATCTGGCGCAGTTCGCGCTGCGCGGTGCAGACCGCGGCGCCTTCCTCGTCGAACAGGATGGCGCGCGAGCTGGTCGTGCCCTGATCGAGCGCGAGAACGTAACGCACGAAAAATTCTAGCAGGCGCGAGTGCTAAAATCCGCCGCCATGCCATTGCCTGTCCAGGACGTCGAGCGCGAGCTGACGCACACGCGGCGCGTGCGCTTCGAGGGCTACAGGCGCGCCGACGGGCTGTGGGACATCGAGGCGCATCTCAGCGATATCAAGAACCACGATTACCACCTGAAGACCGGCGTGCGGCGCGCGGGTCAGCCGATCCACGAGATGTGGCTGCGCCTCACCATCGACCGCAATCTCACGATCCTGGATGCGGCGGCATCCATGGACGCTCTGCCGTACCCGGGTGGCTGCGAGAAGATCACGCCCGCCTACCGCAAGCTCATCGGTTTGAGCCTGGCAAGGGATTTTCGAAAAAAAGTCAGGGAAATTCTCGGCGGCACGCAGGGCTGCACGCACCTCACGGAGATGCTCTCCGGCATGCCGACCGCGGCGATCCAGACGTTCGCCGGCGAGATGAAGGAAGAGCGCGACGACGGCCGCAAGCCTTTCCAGCTCGACCAGTGCCACGCGCTCGAGACGACCACCGACACGGTGAAGAAGTGGTACCCGAAATGGTATCGCGGTAAGGCGGCTTGAAGGTCCACGAGTACCAGGGCAAGGAAGTGCTGCGCGAGTACGGCGTGCCCACGCCGCGCGGCTTTCCGGCGTTCTCGGTCGATGAGGCAGTGGCAGCGGCGAAGAAGCTGGGCGGCAAGGTCTGGGTGGTCAAGGCGCAGATCCACGCCGGCGGCCGCGGCAAAGGCGGCGGGGTGAAGGTTGCAAAATCCGTCGAGGAAGTGAAAAAAAATGCTGCCCAGATTCTGGGCATGCAGCTCGTCACCCATCAGACCGGGCCCGCGGGGCAGAAAGTACGGCGGCTGCTGATCGAGGAAGGCGCCGACATCAAGAAGGAGCTCTACGCCGGCATGGTGGTCGACCGCAGCACGCAGAAGGTCGTGCTGATGGCCTCCTCCGAAGGCGGCATCGACATCGAGGAAGTCGCCGCGAAGACGCCGGAGAAGATCCACAAGGTGTTCGTCGACCCGGCGCAGGGGCTGGGCGACGTCGACGCCGACGAGATCGCCGCAGCCATCGGCATTCCGGATCGCTCGCGAGCGCAGGGCCGCGCGCTGTTCAAGGCCCTGTACAAGTGCTTCGATGCGACCGACGCCTCGCTCGCGGAGATCAATCCGCTGGTTCTCACCGGCGACGGGCGCGTGGTGGCGCTCGATGCCAAGTTCAACTTCGACGACAACGCGCTGTTCCGCCACCCCGAGATCGTGGCGCTGCGCGACCTGGACGAGGAGGACCCGGCCGAGGTCGAGGCCTCCAGGCACGAGCTCAATTACATCCAGCTCGACGGCGACATCGGCTGCCTGGTGAATGGCGCCGGCCTCGCCATGGCGACGATGGACATCATCAAGTTCTACGGCGGCAGCCCGGCGAACTTCCTCGATGTCGGCGGGGGCGCCACCACCGAGAAAGTGACCGAGGCGTTCAAGATCATGCTGCGCAACCCGTCGCTGAAGGCGATCCTGGTCAACATCTTCGGCGGCATCATGCTGTGCGACGTGATTGCCGACGGCCTGGTGAAGGCTTCGAAGGCGGTGAGCCTGAAGGTCCCGCTGGTCGTCCGCCTCGAAGGCAATCGGGTGGAAGAAGGAAAAAAAATTCTCGCCGACTCCGGCCTGCCGATCATCTCCGCCAGGAACATGGCGGATGCTGCGCAGAAGGTGGTCGCGGCGGCAAAAGCGAAGAAATGAGCATTCTGGTCGACAAGAACACGCGGGTCATGACGCAAGGCATCACCGGCAAGACCGGCCAGTTCCACACGCGGGCGGGGCGCGACTACGCCAATGGCAGGAATTGCTATGTCGCCGGCGTCAATCCCAGGAAGGCGGGCGAGGATTTCGATGGCATTCCGGTCTACGGTTCGGTGAAAGATGCGAAGAAGGCCACTGGCGCGGCAGTGTCCGTGATCTACGTTCCACCGCCGTTCGCCGCCGCGGCGATCGACGAGGCAGTGGACGCGGACCTGGACCTGGTGATCTGCATCACCGAAGGCATCCCGGTGCGCGACATGATCCGCACCAAGGACCGCATGCAGGGCAAGCGGACGCTGCTCGTCGGGCCGAACTGCCCCGGCGTGATCACGCCCGACGAGATCAAGATCGGCATCATGCCGGGCCACATCCACAAGAAGGGTCCGGTGGGGGTCGTGTCGCGCTCCGGGACGCTGACTTACGAAGCGGTCGGGCAGCTGATGGAGGTCGGCCTCGGCCAGTCGAGCTGCGTCGGCATCGGCGGCGATCCTGTCAACGGACTGAAGCACGTCGACGTTCTACGCATGTTCAACGACGACCCGCAGACCGAGGCGGTGATCATGGTGGGCGAGATCGGCGGCTCGGACGAGGAGATCGCGGCGCGCTGGGCGAAGGACCACATGAAAAAACCGATCGTGGGCTTCATCGCCGGAATTACCGCGCCGCCCGGAAAGCGCATGGGCCACGCCGGCGCCATCATCTCCGGCGGCAAGGGCACCGCGCAGGAAAAGCTCGCCGTCATGGAGGAGTGCGGCATCAAGGTGACGCGCAACCCCGCGGAGATGGGGAGGACCCTAAAATCCATACTCAAGTAATCCGCTTCCCGCTGCTGGCGAGCCTGCCGTACGCGGCGACGATCTTCCTCTCCTCCTTCCTGCTGTTCCTGGTTCAGCCGATCATCGCCAAGCAGATCCTGCCGTGGTTTGGCGGCTCGGCGGCGGTGTGGACGACCTGCCTGGTGTTCTTCCAGAGCGTGCTGCTCGCCGGTTACGCGTACGCCGACCTCACCCATCGCCTCGGCGCGCGGCGCCAGGCACTGCTCCATGTCGGGCTGCTCGCGCTATCGCTCGCCTTCCTGCCGGTCCTCGCCTCGAGCGGCTGGAAGCCGCAGGGCGACGAGCAGCCGATCGCGCGCATCCTGCTGCTTTTGCTGGCCACCATCGGCCTGCCCTACTTCCTGCTGTCGACGACGACGCCGCTCCTGCAGGCGTGGTACTGGCGCCGCTTCCGGAGCCGCGTGCCTTACCGCCTGTTCGCGCTTTCCAACCTGGCTTCGTTGCTTGCGCTGATCGGATTCCCGCTGCTGTTCGAGCCGGCGCTCGACCTGAGACAGCTAGGCTGGATGTGGTCCTTCGTGTTTGCCGGCTTCGTCGTCCTCTGCGCGCTCACCGCGCGGTTGTCGATGAACGGCTTCGGGACCGACGAGGTCCCTGCCGCGGCGCGCGCCGCGCCGCTTTCCATGGCGACGCAGCTGCAATGGCTCGCGCTGGCCGCGATGGGCTCGGTGATGCTGCTGGCGGTCACCAACCACATCACGCAGAACGTTGCGAGCGTGCCGTTCCTGTGGGTGCTGCCCCTCGCGCTCTACCTCGGCAGCTTCATCCTCGCGTTCGATCACCCTCGCTGGTACGTGCGGCCGCTGTTCATCGTGGTACTGGTCGCGCTGCTGCCGGCGATGGCGTTCTACGTGCCCTCGCTCAAGCTCCACGTCGCGGTGCCGCTGTACCTGATCGGCCTGTTCGTCTCCTGCATGTTCTGCCACGGCGAGCTGGCGCGGCTCAAGCCCGACCCGCTGCACCTCACGCGCTATTACCTGATGATTTCGCTCGGCGGCGCGTTCGGCGCGGTGCTCGTCGCGATCCTCGCGCCGCTAACGCTGCCCGGCTATTTCGAGCTCGGGATCGCGTTGGTCCTGCTTGCCCTTCTCCTCGTTTTGAGATTGAGGCGCATTTTCATGTGGGGTGGAGTGGCAGTCAGCGTCGTCACCGCGCTCCTCGTCGTGCGCGGCGTTCACGACTACAGCGCAGGCGTGCGGGTCATGGAGCGCGACTTTTACGGCGTGGTGCGCACGGCGGACCACGACAGCCCGATCCCCTACCGCTCGATGTACCACGGGCCGATCATGCACGGCGGCCAGCTGCTCGGCGACTCGTTCCGCAATACGCCGGCCGATTATTTCGGCCCGACCTCGGGCTACGGCCGCGTGTTCCAGTCGCTGCGCGAGATGAGGCGAAAGCAGCCGCTTTCGGTCGGCATCCTCGGCCTGGGGGCCGGCGTGGTCGCCGCCTGGATGCGGCCCGGCGACGCGCTGGTCTTCTACGAGATCAGCCCGCGGGTCGTCGACATCGCACGGCGCGAGTTCACCTTCCTCGCCGACACGCCAGCGCGCACCGAGCTGGTCATGGGCGACGGGCGCCTGTCGCTCGAGCGCGAGCCGCCGCGCAGCTACGACCTGCTGGGGATCGACGCGTTTTCCGGCGACTCGATCCCGATGCACCTGGTGACGCGCGAGGCGATGGCCGTTTACCTCAAGCACATCAAGCCCGACGGCGTGATCGTGTTCCAGGCGACCAACCGCTTCATCAACCTGCTGCCGGTGGTGAGGCGCCTTGCAGGCGAGTTCGGCCTCGAAGCGGTCAACGTCGCCGATGTGCCCGACGCCGAGGAAGGCCCGGAATACTGGTACTCCTCGACCGACCAGATCATCGTCACGCGCAACAAGGCGCTGCTCGCCTGGCCGCGCATCGCCGAGGCGGCGGAGCCGATCGAGGACCGGCACGAGCTGCCGACCTTCACCGACTCGCATCACAACCTGCTGAGAATCCTGAAGTAGCTCGCTCAGTACGGATTAGAAAATCGGGGTCAGAGCCCGATTTCCCCTAGCGGGAGTGGAGGTGCCGGAAATCGGGCTCTGACCCCGATTTTCTCACCGATTTTCTCAGCTCAGGTCCGGCTCGCCGCAGTGCCTGAGGATCTGCTTGCGCACCTGGTCGCGCAGGCGCACGGCGGCGTTCCAATCGCTGCCATCCGGCGCCACGGGCGCGCCAACCGTCACGGAAATCGGCGCGCGGCGCGGATACCAGGTGCCGTCGCGCAGCACCGAGCGCACGCCGCGCAGGGCGACCGGCACGACCGGGATTGCGGCCTGCGCGGCGCTGAGGAAGGCGCCGGCGCGGAACGGCATCAGGCCGGTGTGCCTCACCAGCGTGCCCTCGGGGAACACGATCAGCGATACGCCGCGCTTGGCCGCCTGCGCGAGCTCGTCGGCGTGCTCTGCGCTCTTCTGCACGTCGAAACGCTCGACGAACTGCGCGCCCAGCCCCATGACGAGGGTGCGCGTGATAAAGCCCTCGCGCAGCTCGCGCTTGGCGACGAAGGCGTTGTTGCGCCAGGGCAGGATGGCGAGCAGCACCGCGCCATCGAGGTAGCTGGTGTGGTTCGACGCAATCACCACGGCGCCGGAAGGCGGCAGATTTTCCCGGCCGCGCATCGCCAGCGGGATGCGGCAAAGCCAGAAAAAAAGCCGCGCGCAGCGCTGCGCGATCTGCCAGGTCCGCTTGCCGGGCGAAATCGCGGCCGCGGCCAGGACCACGATGAACAGCGCGCCGAAAAGCAGCCACGCGTAGGCGGCGAACAGCAGCCCGCGCGCGACGCGCCAGCCGCGGCGCAGCTGCGGCAGCACGCCGCCGACCGCGAGGCGCACGAACTGCCACCAGACGGCCTGCGGTTTCACCGCCGAGGGCCCGCGCTCGTAATAGTCGCGCGCGGCGAGACGGCGGATCTTGCCGCTCGAAGTCTTCGGCACCGTGTGCGGCGGCGCGAGCACGATGTCGTCGACCGGCGCGCCGATCAGGCTGACGGCAAGCTCGTTGACCCTGCGCCTGACCTCGGCGTGGCGCGAAGGGTCGACCTCGCGCGTCTCGGCGAGCACTACGACGCGTTCGGTCCCGCTCGCCGCGTCCATGCTGCCGAACACCGCCACGCAGCCGCGCCGGATGCCGGCGACGCCGCCGACCGCTTCCTCGAGCTCGTAGGGGCTGATGTTGCGTCCGCCGCGGATGATGACGTCCTTTTCACGGCCGGTGATGTAGAGGTTGCCTTCGGACAGGTAGGCGCGATCGCCGGTGTTCACCCATTCGCCGTCGAACAGTCCCTTCGTCGCCTCGGGATTGCGGTAGTAGCCGCTGGTCGCCGACGGGCCGCGGAACTGCAGCTGACCTTCGCTGCGGTCGGGAAGCTCGAGACCGGCGGCGTCGACCACCCGCAGATCGTGGTCTGGAATCGAGGCTCCGCAGCTCACCAGCTTGAGCGGCGAGGGGTCGTTCGGCCGCGCCGGCACCGCTTCCCCGGTGCGCGACAGCCAGTCGCGGTCGATCAGGTCGACCTGCCACGGCTCCCCCGGCGGCGTGAAGGCGAGCCCGACCGAGGCCTCTGCAAGGCCGTAGACCGGCGAAATCACGCTTTTTCTGAAATTCCATCTGGAGAATCTCTCCTCGAACGCGGCGAGCGTATCGGCGCTCACGGGCTCGGCGCCGTTGAACGCGAAGCGCCACGACGCGAGATCGAGCCCCTCCAGCTCCTCATCCGGAATGCGCCGCAGGCACAGCTCGTAGGAGAAGTTGGGGCCGCCCGAAATGCTGCCGCGGTGGCGATGGATGACGCGCAGCCATTGGCTCGGCCGCGACAGGAAGGCGAGCGGCGACATCAGCACCACCGGGAAGCCCAGATACATCGTCGCGAAGCAGCCTCCGATGAGGCCCATGTCGTGGTAAAGCGGCAGCCAGCTCACGAACACGTCTTCGGTGGTGGCGCGCGCCGCTTTGCCCATGGCCTTCACGTTCGCGAGCAGGTTCGCGTGCGTGAGCACCACGCCTTTCGGGTTGCCGGTGCTGCCCGAGGTGTACTGCAGGAAGCCGATTTGACCGCCCGTGCCGCGCACCGGCGTAAACCCTGTGGCGGGGCTCGCAAAGTCGGCGGGCACCAGGACCGCGCGCAGCGATTCGACCTGCGCGCGCAGCAGCCAGGCAAGCGCCTTCGCTTCGGGAATCGTGACCATGATCGAAGCGCCGGCGCTCTTCAGGATGCCGATGTGGCGCGTCATATGGTCCTCGATCGTCGCCAGGCGCGCCGGCGGATAGAGCGGCACCGGGATGCCGCCGGCGAGCAGCACGCCGTAAAAGCAGAACAGGTATTCGCGGCAGGTCGGCAGCATGATCGCGACGGTCTGCCCCGGCGTGACGCCGGCCTCGGCGAGGCGCGCGGCATAAAGCAGGGCGCCGTCCCACAGAGCGCGGTAGGTCAGGCTCTTCTCATCGCCTTCCTCATAGAGATGGACCGTCAGCCGCTCGGGCTGGCGCTGGGCGTGATATTCGAGCGCCTCGGTGAGCGTTCGCGCGGCATCGGGGGGGCGCACGCCTTCGGCCTGCACCAGGCTTGCGAGCGTGCGGTCCGCGGCTTTCGGCGCCTGGCCGGCGCTGGCGAGAAGAAAGCGCAGCAGATCGCGCGGCGTCTCGCTCGAGGCGAGCGCCTGCTCCGGCAGGCTCGCGGCAAACTCGCGCTCGAGGCGCAGCACCAGCTCGACGCGCGCCAGGCTGTCGAGCCCCAGCTCGCGCTCGAGCGAGCTGTCGAGCGCGACGTAGGCCTCGAAGCGCGGACGCGCTTCGCGCGCCACTTCGGCGACGACGGCGAGCAGCCGGTTGGCGTCGATGGGCGGGCTCATGGGTTGCGGTCGAGTGTACACTCGCCCGGCGTGGCTCCATTTCAGGACAGGCTTGTTTCGATCGCCCGCGCCGTGTCGTTTCCCGGGGGCGCCAGGCTGGTGCGCCAGGGCGAGACCTCGCGCGGCGCATTCCTGATCCGCACGGGCGAGGTCGAGGCGCAGGTAGCGCTGCCCGGCGGCGGCGTGCTGACGGTCGCCGAGCTGGGCGAGGGCGACATGTTCGGCGAGATGGCGCTGATCGAGCGCGGCGTCTGCTCGGCGTCCGTCATCGCGCGCAGCGCGGTCGAGGGCTGGTTCGTCGCGCGCGACGATTTCCGCGCTTTCGTGGCGAGCCGCGACCCGGCGGCGCTGGAAGTCCAGCGCGAAATCACCCGCGTGCTGGCCGAGAAGCTCAGGGCGTTAAACGACAAGGTGCGCGACCACCCCGCCGAGGAGGACCGCCCGGCGAGAGCCGCGCCCCCCGCCGCAGATCCGCTGGCGGGGATGGCGCGCGACGGCAAGCCGTCTTTCGACTGGCGCAGGTTCCTGCCCCTGCTGCCCGTCTTCGAGCGCTTTGACGCCTACGAAGTGGAACAGCTGCTCTCGATCTCGAATGCACTCGAGTTGCCGCGCGGCAGTTGGCTCTTCGGCACCGGGTCTGCGGCCAATGCCTGCTTTCTCGTCGTGCGCGGGGCCGTCGAAGTGATTTCGAAATTGCAGGATCTGGAAAGGCGCGTGGCGCTGGCCGGGCCCGGCGAGCTGGTCGGCTACCTCGCGGTGCTGGAGGGCGCGCCGCATGGCGCAGCCGCGAGGGTGCGCGAGAACACCTGCCTGCTTGAATTCCCGGCGCGGCAGTTTCTTGCGCAGTACGAGCGTAATTCGAGCCTGCAGCACGCGATTCACCAAAGCCTGCTGCGCTCGCTCGCGCGCACCAATACGCAACTTACTCGGCTCATCAGCCATGCGCGCCTCACCTCCTCGACCCGTGCAGCGCTCGAGCTGGAGAAGGCGCTGCACGCGCAGGTCGTAAATGTGAAGAACCAGTGAAGAATGCGCGCCCGCGAGGCGCGCCGGCTTGATCCGCGGCAGCGCCGCGGGCGACCATGGCCGGCATGAAGCCCGGCATCGCTCTCAAGCTGTTTCTGGCCATCCTCGCCGCGAGCGCGGCGGCCGCGGCGGCAATGGCGGTCGCGACGCGCCTGAGCTTTCAATCCGGATTTCTCGGCTACCTCAACCAGGTCGAGTCGCAGCGGCTCGACGCGCTCACGGCGACCCTGGCGGCTGAATACCGGCGCCACGGCGACTGGAGCTTCGTGCGCGACAACTATGCGCGGCTGCGCGAGCTCGCCGCGCCGGCGCAGCCCGTCCAGCGCCTCGCTTTGCTCGATGAGGCGCGCCGCAGGGTGGTCGGCAACCCCGAGCTGCCCGAGGACGCCGCGGTGCGCCCGGTGATCGTCGACGACCGCATCGTCGGCTGGATCGGACAGGCACCGTTCCGCAGGCTCAGCAGCGCGGCCGAGCTCAGCTTCCAGCAGGAGCAGCTGCGCGCCGCCTGGATCATCGCCGGGCTCGCGCTCGCCCTGGCGGCCTGCGTCGCCATCGGGCTCGCGCGCGCCTTCCTGCTGCCGCTCAAGCGCCTCGCCGAGGCGACGCACCGGCTGTCGGCCGGGGCGTACGACACGCGGGTAGAGGTGCGCTCGGGCGACGAGCTCGGACGGCTCGCCGAGGACTTCAACCGCCTGGCGCAGGCGCTCGAGCGCAACGAGCAATTGCGCAGGCGCTTCATGGCCGATGTCTCGCACGAGCTGCGCACGCCGCTGGCAATAGTGAAGGGCGAGCTCGAGGCGATCGAGGACGGCGTGCGCCCGCTGTCGCGCGAGTCGCTCGCCTCCCTCAACCACGAAGTCGCGGCGCTCGGCAAGCTGGTGGATGATCTCTACCAGCTCGCGCTCGCCGACGTCGGCGCGCTTGCCTACCGCAAGGAGCCCGTCGAGATCACGCAGCTCCTGCAGGAGGCGGTGGATTCCCTGGGCGAGCGGTTCAATGAGCGTCGGCTCAGCGTGGAGACGGATCTTGCGCCGGCCAGGGCGTTCGCGGACGGCGACCGGCTGACCCAGGCGTTCCGCAACCTGCTGGAGAACTCGTTGCGCTATACAGATGCAGGGGGTCGCCTGCGGATCGTGGCGCGCCGCCACGCCGGGAAGATACGCATCGTGATCGAGGATTCGGATCCGGGGGTTCCGGCGCAGGCGATGCCGCACCTGTTCGAGAGGTTTTACCGCGTCGACGGGTCGCGCAGCCGCGCCAACGGCGGAGCGGGGCTGGGCCTCGCGATCTGTCGCAGCATCGTCGAGGCGCATGATGGAGAAATCAATGCGCGCAGCTCGCCGCTCGGCGGCCTGGCCGTGGAGATCGAGCTCCCGGTGACACAATGAGCACCATCCTCGTCGTCGAGGACGAGCCCAAGCTGGCGGCGCTGATGGCGGATTACCTGAAGGCGTCGGGTTTCGCCGCGCACTGCATCGCCGACGGCCTCGAGGTGGTGCCGTGGGTGCGCGAGCATTCGCCCGACCTCGTGCTGCTCGACCTGATGCTCCCGGGGCGCGACGGCCTGGAGATCTGCCGCGAGCTGCGCGGCTTCAGCGACGTCCCGGTGGTGATGGTGACGGCAAAAGTCGAGGAAATCGATCGCCTCGTCGGCCTCGAGTCCGGCGCGGACGACTATGTGTGCAAGCCGTTCAGCGTGCGCGAGCTGGTGGCGCGAGTGAAGACAATCCTACGACGCGGCCGCGGGACCGCCTTGGCGCACGGCCTCGCCATCGACGAGACCCGGCATAGCGCCCAGCTCGACGGCAAGGAGCTCAATCTCACCCCGGTTGAATTCCGCCTTCTCGGCACCCTCGCTTCGGCGCCTGGACGCGTGTTCTCGCGCGACAAGCTCCTGCAGCGGCTCTACGAAGACCACCGCGTGGTCACCGACCGCACGGTCGACGCGCACGTCAAGAACCTGCGCCGCAAGCTCGAGGAGGTGCGTCCCGGCAACGACCCGGTGCGCTCGATCTACGGCGTCGGCTACAAGCTGGAGCTTTGATGACGAAGAAAATCATCTTTTTGATTTTCGGCCTGCTGCTGGTAGCGGGCGGCTACTACGCGTACCGGGATTTCTGGCAAGCGGACGCGCAGCCGCGCCAGGGCGCGCCGGGGCGGCCCGGCGGACCGGGCGCCGGGCCTATACCGGTCGTCGCCGCTGCCGCGAGCAAGGGAGAAGTCGCCGTCATCATGAACGGGCTGGGCACGGCGACGCCGCTGCGCACGGTGACCGTGCGCTCCCGCGTCGATGGCGAGCTCATGCGCGTGTTGTTCGGCGAAGGGCAGATCGTCAAGCAAGGCCAGCTTCTCGCAGAGATCGATCCCCGCCCGTTCCAGGTTCAGCTTGCGCAGGCCGAAGGCCAGCTGGTGCGCGACCGTGCGCTCCTCGAGAACGCGCACCTCGATCTCGAACGCTACCGCGCGCTCTACGCGCAGGACTCGATTGCGAAGCAGCAGGTCGACACCCAGGCATCGCTCGTGCGGCAGTACGAGGGCGCGGTGCAAGTCGACAGCAGCCAGATCGACAATGCCAGGCTGCAGCTCGCCTACACGCGCATCACCGCCCCGGTGAGCGGCCGCGTGGGATTGCGGCTCGTCGATCCCGGCAACATCGTGCATGCGGGCGATGCCAACGGCCTGGTTGTCATCACGCAGCTGCAACCGGTAGCCGTGGTCTTCGCCGTGCCGCAGGACAGCGTCCCGGCCGTGCTCAAGCGCATGCAGTCGGGCGAGACGATCCCGGTTGAAGCCTGGGACCGCGAGCAGAAGGCGAAGCTCGCCTCAGGAACGCTCGCGTCGGCCGACAACCAGGTCGATCCCGCCACCGGCACGGTGAAGTTGAAAGCGCAGTACGCGAACGACGACGGCGCCCTGTTCCCCAACCAGTTCGTCAACGTGCGCATGAGGCTCGACACCCTGCGCGACGTGATCGTGATCCCGTCGGCCGCGGTGCAGCGCGGCGCCCAGGGCCTATTCGTGTATCTGGTCAAAGCCGACCAGACCGTGGCGCAGCGACCGGTGAAGCTCGGCCCGGCGGAGGGGCAGAACGTCGCCGTCATTGACGGCCTGGCCGCGGGCGACCTGGTCGTCGTCGACGGCATGGACCGGCTGCGTCCCGGCGCCCCGGTGGAAGTTGCTTCGCAACGACCCGAGATCAAACCGCCTGCGGAGAGCAAGGGGCAACGCCGCAGGCCACCAGGGGGCAAATGAATCCGTCGCGGCTCTTCATCCTGAGGCCGGTCGCGACCACGCTGCTGATGGTCGCGATCCTGCTTGCCGGCGTGTTCGCGTACCGCCTGCTGCCGATCTCGGCGCTGCCGCAGGTCGATTACCCGACCATCCAGACGTTCACCTTCTATCCCGGCGCGAGCCCCGAGGTGATGGCTTCGTCGGTGACCGCGCCCCTCGAGCGGCAATTCGGCCAGATTCCGGGGCTCAAGCAGATGCTGTCCTCGAGCTCCGGCGGCGCCTCGGTGATCACGCTGCAGTTCGACCTGACCATTCCGCTGGACGTGGCCGAGCAGGGCGTGCAGGCGGCCATCAACGCCGGCTCGAACCTGCTGCCGCAGGACCTGCCGGCGCCGCCGGTCTACAGCAAGGTGAATCCGGCGGACGCGCCGATCCTCACGCTGGGGCTTTCTTCGCGCACGCTGACGCTGCCGCAGATCCAGAACCTGGCCGACACGCGGCTTGCGCAGAAGCTCTCGCAGATCGCGGGCGTGGGCCTGGTCACGCTCTCCGGCGGACAGCGCCCCGCGGTGCGGGTGCAGGCCAACCCGAAGGCGCTGGCGGCAAGCGGCCTCGGCCTGGAAGACGTGCGCAGCGCCATCGCCGCCGCCAACGTGAAGAAGGCGAAGGGCAGCCTCGAGGGCCCGAGCCGCGCCTACAACATCGACGCCAACGACCAGCTGCGCTCGGCCGCTGAGTACAAGAGCGTAGTGATCGCCTACAAGAACGGCGCCCCCCTGTTTCTGTCCGACGTGGCGAACGTTGTCGACGACGCCGAGAACGCGCGCCTCGCGGCATGGATGAACGAGGTGCCCGCGATCATTCTCAACATCCAGCGCCAGCCGGGCGCCAACGTGATCGAGGTGGTGGACCGCATCAAGCAGCAGCTGCCGCAGCTGCGGGCTGCCCTGCCGGCGGCGGTCGACGTCGCCATGCTCACCGACCGCACCATCACCATCCGCGCATCGGTGCGCGACGTGCAGATCGAGCTGCTGTTCGCGGTGGCGCTGGTGGTGCTGGTGATCTTCCTGTTCTTGCGCAATCTCCCTGCGACCGTCATCCCCAGCGTCGCGGTGCCGGTCTCGCTCATCGGCACGTTCGGCTTCATGTACCTCGCCGGGTTTTCCATCAACAACCTGACCCTGATGGCCCTGGTGGTGGCCGCCGGTTTCGTGGTCGACGACGCCATCGTCGTCATCGAGAACATCGCGCGCCACATCGAGCAGGGCTCGCCGCCGCTCCAGGCGGCGCTGAACGGCTCGCGCGAGATCGGCTTCACCATCATCTCGCTCACGTTCTCGCTGATCGCGGTGCTGATCCCGCTGCTTTTCATGGGCGACGTCGTCGGCAGGCTGTTCCGCGAGTTCGCGGTGACGCTCGCCGTCGCGATCCTGATCTCCGGCGTGGTCTCGCTTACCCTCACGCCGATGATGTGCGCGCGCTTTCTGCACAAGGAAAATGACTCTCAGGAAAACTCGCTTTATCGCATCACCGGTCGCTGGTTCGACGCGGTCATCGCGCGCTACGGCCGCGCGCTCGAGTGGGTGCTGGACCGCCAGGTCGCGACGCTCCTCGTTGCCGCGGCGGCGCTCGGGCTGACGGTCGTTCTTTACCTCGTAGTGCCCAAGGGGTTCTTCCCGGTGCAGGACACGGGTGTCATCCAGGGCATCTCGGAAGCGCAGCAAAGCGTGTCGTTTACCGCCATGGCAGAGCGTCAGCAGGCGCTCGCCAAGGTCGTCTTGCGCGACCCGGCCGTCGAGAGCCTGTCGTCGTTCATCGGCGTCGACGGCACCAACGTCACCCTGAACAGCGGCCGCATGCTGATCAACTTGAAGCCGCTCTCGGTGCGCAAGATCCACGCCTCCGACATCATCCGGCGGCTGCAGCCGGAGCTGGCGAAGATCCCGGGCATCACCCTGTATATGCAGCCGGTGCAGGACCTCACCATCGAAGACCGGATCAGCCGCACGCAGTACCAGTACACCCTCGAGGCCGCCGACGGCGCGCTGCTGGACGAGTGGGTGCCGAAGCTGATCGAGCGCCTGAACGCGCTGCCCGAGCTCACCGATATCGCCTCGGACCTGCAGAACCAGGGGCTGCAGGCCTACGTCGACATCGACCGCGACAGCGCCGGGCGCCTGGGCATCACGCCCGCGGCCATCGATACCGCGCTCTATAACGCTTTCGGGCAGCGCCTCATCTCGACGATCTACACCCAGGCGACGCAGTATCGCGTGGTACTCGAGGTGAAGCCCGAGTTCCGCGGCGGTCCGGACGCGCTGAAGGACATCTACGTCGCTCCGGCGAGCGGCCCTCAAGTCCCGCTCTCGTCCATCGCGCAGTTCAGCACGGGCACCGCTCCACTCGCGATCAACCATATCGGCCAGTTTCCCGCGGTCACCATTTCGTTCAATCTCGCGCCGCGCTACTCGCTCGGTCATGCCGTGGACGCGATCCAGGCCGTGGAGCGTGAGATCGGCCTGCCGGCGAGCGTGCAGACCGCCTTCCAGGGCGCCGCGGCGTCGTTCCGCGATTCGCTGAGCAGCACGCTGCTCCTCATCCTTGCCGCAGTGGTGACGATGTACATCGTGCTCGGGGTTCTGTACGAGAGCTACATTCATCCGGTCACGATTCTCTCGACGCTGCCCACTGCGACGGTCGGCGCGCTGGCGGCGCTGCTCCTCGCGGGCAGCCAGCTCGGCGTGGTCGCCATCATCGGCGTCATTCTCCTGATCGGCATCGTGAAGAAAAACGCGATCATGATGATCGACTTCGCGCTGGAGGCGGAGCGCCACGAGGGCAAGAGCCCCCGCGAAGCCATCTTCCAGGCCTGCCTGCTGCGCTTCCGGCCGATCCTGATGACGACCTGCGCGTCGCTGTTCGGCGCGCTGCCGCTCATGCTCGGCACGGGGGTCGGCTCCGAGCTGCGGCACCCGCTCGGTTTGACCATGGTCGGCGGGCTGATCGTGAGCCAGGTGCTGACGCTCTTCACGACGCCCGTGATCTATCTCGCTTTCGACCGCCTCGCGCTGCGCTATCGCCGCGGCAGGCAGGCTGAGGCGGGTGCATGAACCCTTCCTCGGCATTCGTCGCGCGGCCGGTCGCAACGACGCTGCTCGCAGCCGGCCTGACGCTCGCCGGCGCGGTCGCCTTCACACAGCTTCCGGTATCGCCGCTGCCGCAGGTGGACTACCCGGTGATCTCGGTGAGCGCCAGCCTGCCCGGGGCCGATCCGGAGACGATGGCGGCGACGGTGGCGACGCCGCTCGAGCGCCAGCTTGGCCGCATCGCCGGCGTCAACGAGATCACCTCGTCTTCGTCTCTCGGCTCGACCCGCATCACGCTGCAGTTCGACCTCAACCGCAACATCAACGACGCGGCGACTGAAGTCCAGTCCGCGATCAACGCGGCGCGCAGCCAGCTTCCCAGCGGCATGCCGAACAACCCGACCTACCGCAAGGTGAACCCCGCCGATGCGCCGATCATGGTGATGACGCTCACCTCGGACAGCATGAGCCGCGGCCAGATGTACGACGTCGCCTCGACCGTGGTGGCGCAGAAGCTCTCTCAGGTGCGCGGCGTTGGGCAGGTCACGGTCGGCGGCAGCTCGCTGCCCGCGGTGCGCGCCGAGCTCAACCCGGCCACGCTCAACGCTTACGGCATCGGCTTGAGCGACGTGCGCAACGCGCTCGCGGCCGCCAACGCCAACCGTCCGAAGGGGCTGGTCGAGGACGGCGAGCGGGTCTGGTGGATCTACGCCAACGACCAGGCGCGCAGCGCCGCGGAATACCTGCCGCTGATCGTCGCCTACCGCAACGGCGCCGCGGTGCGCCTGCCCGACGTGGCCGAGGTGAAGGACTCCGTGCAGGACATCCGCAATGCCGGCGAAGCGAACGGCCGGCCGGCGGTGCTGCTCATCATCAACCGCGAGCCCAACGCGAACATCCTGCAGACCGTGCAGCGCATCCGCGACCTGGTGCCCTTCCTCACCGCGTCCATCCCCGCCGCCGCCGACCTCGGCGTGGCGATGGAGCGTACCTCGACCATCCGCGCTTCGCTCTACGAGGTGGAGAAGACGCTGCTCATCGCGGTCGCCCTGGTCATCCTCGTCGTGTTCGTCTTCCTGCGCCGAGTACGAGCGACGCTGATTCCGGCGGCGGCGGTGCCCGTCTCCATCATCGCCACCTTCGGCTTCATGTACCTGGCTGGCTACAGCCTGAACAACCTCTCCCTGATGGCGCTGATCGTGGCGACCGGGTTCGTGGTCGACGACGCGATCGTCGTGCTCGAGAACGCGACGCGCCACATCGAGGCGGGAATGCCCCCCGTGGCCGCGGCGCTGGCGAGCGCGCAGGAGGTCGGCTTTACCGTGGTCTCGATGAGCCTTTCGCTGATCGCCGTTTTCATACCGATCCTGTTCATGGGCGACATCGTCGGCCGCCTGTTCCGCGAGTTCGCGCTGACGCTGTCGGCGGCGATCCTGCTGTCGCTGGTCGTGTCCCTGACGCTCACGCCGATGATGTGCGCGCGCCTCCTGAAGCAGCAGGAAAAGAGCGTGCTCCACCGCCGCAGCGAGCTGATCTTCGAGACAGTACGCGGCGCATACGGGAGAAGTCTCGGCTGGGCGCTGCGCCATCCGCTGCTCATCGTCGCCCTGCTCGCCGCCGCCATCGGGCTCAACGTCTATCTCTACATCGCCATCCCGAAGGGATTTTTTCCGGAACAGGACACCGGCCGCATGATGGGCTTCATCCGCGCCGACCAGACGACTTCGTTTCAGGCGATGCAGGAGAAAATGTCGCAGATGGTGCAGCTCGTGCGCGCCGATCCGGCGGTCGATACGGTGACCGCGGTCACGGGCGGCGGATTCGGGGCGCGCAACTCCGGATTCATGTTCATCGCGCTGAAGCCGCTTTCCCAGCGTCCGTCGGTGGGCGCCGTGATCGCGCGCCTGCGGCCGCAGCTCGCGCGCGTTCCCGGCGCCAACCTGTTCCTCGTGCCGGTGCAGGACGTCCGCATCGGCGGCAGGCAGGGCACCGGAACGTATCAATACACCCTGCAAAGCGACGATCTCGAGGCGCTGCGGTTATGGACCATGCGGCTGCAGGCGGCGCTGCAGAGCGTGCCGCAGCTCGCCGACGTGGCGAGCGACCAGGAAACGCGTGGGCTGCAGGCGACGCTGGTCATCGACCGGGTCAGCGCCGCGCGCCTCGGCGTCACGCCCGATCTCATCGATACCACGCTCGGCAACGCCTTCGGGCAGGCCATCGTATCGACGATCTACACCGAGAAAAACCAGTACCGCGTGGTGATGGAAGTGGACCCGCGTTTTGCGCAGGGACCCGAAGCGCTGAAGGACGTGTACGTCATCACGCCGGGCGGCGCGCAGGTGCCGCTCGCCGCGGTCGCCCACTACGAATACACGAATACGCCGCTCTCGGTGAACCACCAGGGCCAGTTCGCGGCCTCGACGATCTCGTTCAACCTGCCCGGGGGCGTGTCGCTTTCCCAGGCCGCCGCCGCGATCGACGAGACGATGGCGCGCATCGGGGTGCCGGTTTCGATCCAGGGCTCCTTCCAGGGGACCGCGCGCTCCTTCCAGACCACGCTCGCGCGCCAGCCGTGGCTGATCCTCGCCGCGATCCTGGCGATGTACATCGTTCTCGGCGTGCTGTACGAGAGCGTCGTGCACCCGCTCACCATCCTGTCCACGCTGCCCTCGGCCGGCGTCGGCGCGCTGCTCGCGCTGCTTGCCTTCAAGGCCGAGTTCACGGTGATCGCGCTGATCGGGGTGTTCCTGCTGATCGGCCTGGTGAAGAAGAACGCGATCATGATGGTCGATTTCGCGCTCGCCGCCGAGCGCGCCGGCGACAAGCCGCCGGAGCAGGCGATCTTCGAGGCCTGCCTGCTGCGCTTCCGGCCGATCATGATGACCACCATGGCGGCGATTCTCGGCGCGCTGCCGCTCGTGCTGCGCCGCGGCGACGGCGCCGAACTTCGTCAGCCGCTCGGCATCGCGATCGTCGGCGGGCTGATCCTGAGCCAGCTGCTCACGCTGTACACGACGCCGGTCGTTTACCTGTACCTGGACCGCTTCCGGCTGTGGTCGAAGCGCCTGATGCAGCGCCGGCAGTTGCAAGCGTCATGAGGAAGATTGCCTTTCTGTTCGCGTTTCTCGCGGGCTGCGCGGCGGGGCCGGACTACGTTCGTCCGCAAATCGAAGCGCCGGCGCAATTCAAGGAGATGCAGGGCTGGCGGCAGGCCGAGCCGCGCGATGCGCTGCCGCGCGGCTCGTGGTGGACCATGTTCGGCGACCGCGAGCTCGATGCGCTCATGGCGCGCGTCGACCTGTCGAACCAGACCCTGCGCGCCGCGGAGGCGCGCTTCCGGCAATCGCGCGCGCTCGCCGATCAGGCCCGCGCCGCGCTGTTCCCGGCGCTGTCGGCGAATGCGTCGGCCACGCGGAGCAAGTCGCCATCGCTATCCAACCAGCCGTCGTTTGCGCTCGGCGCGGTCAACAATTACAACGTCGCGCTCAACACGAGCTGGGAGCTCGACGTGTGGGGACGGGTGCGCCGCTCGGTCGAGGCGGGCGAGGCGGACTGGCAGGCGAGCGCCGCCGAGCTCGAAGCGGCGCGCCTTTCGGCCTACGCTGCGCTCGCGCAAAACTATTTCGCCCTGCGCGTCGCCGACGCCACGCGGCAGGTGCTCGAGGACACGGTGGCTGCCTATGAGCGCACGCTCGAGCTGACGCGCAACCGCTATGCGGCCGGCGTCGCGGCCAGGGTCGACGTGGTGCAGGCCGAGGTGCAGTGGAAGAGCGCGCAGGCGCAGCTCATCGACGTCGGAGTCGAGCGCGCGCAGCTCGAGCACGCGATCGCGCTGCTCGTCGGCGAGGCGCCGGCGGCGTTTTCAATCGAGCGCGCGCCGTTTGCGGCCGGCATGCCGACGATCCCGGTCGGCCTGCCCTCCGAGCTGCTCGAGCGCCGGCCCGACATCGCCGCGGCGGAGCGCAGCGCGGCTGCGGCGAACGCGCGCATCGGCGTGGCGCAGGCCGCTTTCTTTCCGACCGTCACGCTCTCCGGGGCTGCGGGATTCCGCAGCACCAGCGCCGCCGACCTGCTGACCACGCCGAGCCGCTTCTGGTCGCTCGGCGGCGCGCTCGCCCAGGCGGTGTTCGATGCCGGGCTGCGGGAAGCGCAGAAAGACCAGGCGATCGCGGTGTACGACGAGGATGCGGCGACGTACCGCCAGACGGTGCTCACCGCCTTCCAGGAGGTCGAGGACAACCTGGCGGCGCTGCGGATCCTGGAGGAAGAATCGCGCCTCCAGGACGAGGTGGTGCAGGCGGCGCGTCATGCGCTGGAGCTCACCACCAACCAGTACAAGGCCGGCATCGTGAGCTATCTCAACGTGATTTCCGCGCAGACCACGCTGCTCAGCAACGAGCGCACCGCTGCGAGCCTGCTCGGCCGGCGCCTGACCGCGAGCGTGGCGCTGGTCAAGGCCTCGGGCGGCGGCTGGAGCGCGGAGATCTTGCCGCGCCGCTAATCGAGCAGCCTGAGGCTGAGCCGCGGCCGTCCGGCGCGTACTTCGACGAACAGCGCGCCGTATTCCGGCAGCTCCACCCATGCGGAAGTGTCGCGCGTCAGCGGCTCGGAGGCGACGATGATCGAGTCGGCATGCTCGGCGCCGCCGGTCATCTTCCACTCGCCATCGTGCAGGCCGTAATCGCGGCCCAGCGTGTACCAGAGCGAGAGATAGCTCAGGTTGGCCTCGTGCACCCGGGCCGGGTCGTCGGTCCGGTAGCAGCCGAAGTCGAAGCAGTAGCGCACGGCGGCGAGCTGGCTGCCGTTGGCGATGAAAAGATTCACCGACGACGACAGCGCGATGCCGAGGCGCTCGCGCGCCTTGCGCAGGACGGCCAGCGTCTTTTCGATCGCTTCGAAGACGGTGGCCTCGTCGGCCGGTTCCGAGGGTTGCTTCAGTTGCGAGACAAAAAGCGCGTATATCCACTCGCTGTCCGTAGTGCCCCGAATGCGCGACAGGAACTCGGGCTTCACGTGCGGCGCAAGCTGAGGCTTCATGTCGGCGATGCCGGCGAGGTCGCCGTTGTGGGCCAGGGCCCACGGCAGAGCGTCGAACTGGAACGGATGCACGTTCTGCAGCGAGATCTCGACTGCCGTGGAATAGGCGACCCCGCGCACGTGCGCCAGCACGCAGCCGGCGCGGACTTTCTCGGCGAGGTTCTTCAGGTTGCGGTCGAACACCGGCAGCGACGGCGAAGCGTAGAAGTAAGGCTTTCCCGGCGCGTGCGAGCCCGGGTCCCACGCCCGCAGGCCGAACCCCGCGAGGTTGAGCAGGTTCAGCATCTTCGGCATGTAGGCCTGGCGCACCAGCGCCGAGTCGGGCTGGAACAGCAGGTTGTCGAGCAGCACCGGCTCGCCGAGGTAGAGAAGGGCGCGGCACATCCCGCGAGTCTACTTGACCGCAGTCAAGAATCGCGCGTCGCCGGCGGGCTGATAATAGGGTCTCGATGAAACGCAAAGTCCGCGCCAGGCCGAAGGGCAGAACGGCCGACCCGCAGGCCCTCGAGGACGTGCGGGGGCTGCTGGGCGACGCCCCCCGCCGCCGCGACCTGCTGATCGAGCACCTGCACCGCATCAACGACCGCTACGGCTACCTTTCGGCTGCGCACCTCGCCGCGCTGGCGGAGGAAATGCGCCTGGCGCTGGCCGAGGTGTACGAGGTGGCGACCTTCTACCACCATTTCGAAGTCGTGAAGGAAGGCGAGGCGCCGCCGCCTGCTCTCACCGTGCGGGTCTGCGACTCCATCGCGTGCGATCTGGCCGGTGCGCAATCCCTTCTCCAAGATCTTGCCTTTGGAAACGAGGTGCGCGTGATTGCGGCCCCCTGTGTCGGCCGCTGCGAAGTCGCGCCCTGCGTGGTGGTGGGGCAGAACCCCATCGGCAACGCGAGCGCCGCTGCGGTGAAGGCCGCGGTCGATCAAAAGCAGCTGAAATGTCCCGAGCCGGAATACGTCGACTACGCGCAGTACCGCAAACACGGCGGCTACAAGCTGATCGCCGATTGCCTCGCCGGCAAACGCACGCGCGACGAGATCACCAAGATCATGGAGGACTCCGGTCTGCGCGGCCTGGGCGGGGCCGGCTTTCCGGCGGGGCGCAAGTGGCGCATCGTCGCCGCGGAGCCCGAGCCGCGCCTCATGGCGCTGAACATCGACGAGGGCGAGCCGGGGACCTTCAAGGACCGCTGGTACCTCGAGCGCGATCCGCACCGCTTTCTCGAGGGCATGCTGGTCGCCGCCTGGTGCGCGGGCGTGGGCGAGATCTACATCTACCTCAGGGATGAATACGCCGGCTGCCGCGCCGTTCTGGAGAAAGAATTGCTCAAGTTGAAAAAAGATCCGCCCTGCGCGCTGCCGCCGATCCATGTGCGCCGCGGCGCCGGGGCGTACATCTGCGGCGAAGAGTCAGCGATGATCGAGTCGATCGAGGGCAAGCGCGGCATGCCGCGCCTGCGCCCGCCGTACGTCGCGCAGGTCGGCCTCTTCAACCGTCCGACGCTCGAGCACAACCTGGAGACGGTGTACTGGGTGCGGCAGATCGTCGAGCGGGGCGCGGCCTGGTTCGCCGGCCATGGCCGCAACGGCAGGAAGGGGCTGCGCTCGTTCTCGGTGTCGGGCCGAGTGAAGCAGCCCGGCATGCATCTCGCCCCGGCCGGAATCACCGTGCGCGAGCTGATCGACGAGTACTGCGGCGGCATGCTCGATGGCCACGAGTTCTATGCCTACCTGCCAGGCGGCGCCTCGGGCGGCATCCTGCCCGCCACGAAGGGCGACGTCCCCCTCGACTTCGACACGCTGCAGCCCTACGGCAGCTTCATCGGCTCGGCGGCGGTCGTGATCCTGTCGCAGCGCGACTCGGCGGCTGCCGCGGCCGCCAATCTGATGAAGTTCTTCCACGAGGAATCGTGCGGCAAGTGCACGCCCTGCCGCGTCGGCACGGCCAAGGCGCTGGCGCTGATGGGCGAGAGCAAATGGAACCAGCCGTTGCTTGGCGAGCTCTCACAGGCCATGATGGACGCCTCGATCTGCGGCCTGGGCCAGGCGGCGCCCAATCCCGCGCTGACCGTCATGAAATACTTCCCGCAAGAGGTGCAGTGATGGACCGGGTGACCCAGCAGCAGGTGGCGATGATGCCGATCGAGTTCAAGCTCAACGGCCAGACCGTGGTCGGCCGGCCCGATGAGCTGATCATCGAGACGGCGCGCCGGCACGGCATCTCGATCCCGCACCTGTGCTACACGCGCACGCTGCGGCCCGACGGCAACTGCCGCGCCTGCGTCGTCGAGGTGAAGGGCGAGCGCGCGCTCGCGCCTTCGTGCTGCCGCTTCCCGACCCAGGGAATGGAAGTCACGACCGATTCAGCGCGCGCCCTCACCTCGCAGAAGATGGTGCTCGAGCTGCTGCTCGCGGACATGCCCGAGCACGAGTACACGCTCAGCAACAAGGTCGATGTGTGGGCGCGCAAGCTCAAGGTCGGGAAGCCGCGGTTCAGATCGAGGCCACAGCCGAGGGCCGACCTGTCTCACCCGGCGATCGCCGTGAACCTGGATGCGTGCATCCAGTGCACGCGCTGCGTGCGCGCCTGCCGCGAGGAGCAGGTGAACGATGTCATCGGCTACGCCGGGCGGGGTGACCACTCGAAGATCGTGTTCGACTTCGACGACCCGATGGGCGAGTCCACCTGCGTGGCCTGCGGCGAGTGCGTGCAGGCCTGCCCGACCGGCGCGCTGATGCCGGCGCGCGACGCCGGCCTGCAGGCGATCGACAAGAAGGTCGACTCGGTGTGCCCGTTCTGCGGCGTCGGCTGCCTGCTCACGTATCACGTGAAGGAGAACAAGATCCAGTTTGTCACCGGCAAGGACGGCCCGTCGAACCATGGCCGCCTCTGCGTCAAGGGCCGCTACGGATTCGATTACGCCCATCATCCCCACCGGTTGACCAAACCCTTGATCAGGAAGCCCGGCGTTGGGAAATCCGCCGACTTCGTCGTCGATCCCGGCAACTGGTCCGAGGTGTTCCGCGAGGCAAGCTGGGAAGAGGCCTTGGATGTTGCTGCAAAAGGTCTCGCAAGGATCCGGGACGAAGATCGTTATGCGTTGGCGGGGTTCGGTTCAGCCAAAGGCTCCAACGAAGAGGCCTTCCTCTTCCAGAAACTGGTGCGCACCGGCTTCGGCACCAACAACGTCGACCATTGCACGCGCCTTTGCCACGCCTCGTCGGTCGCGGCGCTGATGGAAGGCATCAATTCCGGCGCGGTGTCGAACCAGGTGAACGACGTGCAGAACGCCGAGGTGATATTCCTGATCGGCGCCAATCCGACTTCGAACCATCCCGTGGCTGCGACCTGGATGAAGAACGCGGCGAAGAACGGCGTGAAGCTGATCGTCGCGGACCCGCGACGCAACGAGCTGGCGCGCTACGCGACGCAGTTCCTGCAGTTCAAGCCCGACACCGACGTCGCGCTGCTGAACGCGATGATCCACAGCATCATCGACGAGGATCTGGTCGACAAGAAATTCATAGCCGAGAGGACGAGCGGATTCGAGGCGTTGAAGGAAAACGCCAAGGGCTTCTCCCCCGAGAAGATGGCGCCGGTGTGCGGCGTCCCGGCGCAGACGATCCGCGAAGTCGCGCGGCTCTACGCCACTTCCAAGGGCTCGATGATCCTGTGGGGCATGGGAATCAGCCAGCACGTCCACGGCACCGACAACGCGCGCTGCCTGATCGCGCTCACCCTGATGACCGGGCAGATCGGCCGGCCGGGCACCGGGCTGCATCCGCTGCGCGGCCAGAACAACGTGCAGGGCGCCTCCGACTCGGGGCTCATCCCGATGGTGTTCCCCGACTACCAGCGCGTCGACCACCCGGATGCCAACCAGCGCTTTGAGAAGCTGTGGGGCATGGCGCTCGACAAGAAACCCGGCCTCACGGTAGTGGAGATCATGAATGCCGCCTACGACGGAAGCATCCGGGGCATGTACATCATGGGCGAGAACCCGGCGATGTCGGACCCCGATCTCGAGCACGCGCGCACGGCCATGGCGAGGCTCGAGCACCTCGTGGTGCAGGACATCTTCCTCACCGAGACCGCCTACCTGGCGGACGTCGTCCTGCCCGCGACGGCCTGGCCGGAGAAGGAGGGCAGCGTCACCAACACCGACCGCATGGTCCAGCTCGGCCGCAGGGCGCTCGAGGCGCCGGGCGAGGCGCGCGAAGACCTCTGGATCATCGTCGAGCTCGCCAAGAGGCTGGGGTTGTCCTGGAATTACTCTCATCCCAGAGAAGTCTTCAATGAGATGAGAAGCTGCATGGATTCCATCAAGGGCATCACCTGGGAGCGCCTGGAGCGCGACTCGTCGGTCACCTATCCGTGCGAGAACGAGGGCGATCCTGGCCAGCCGGTCGTGTTCCAGACGCATTTCCCCACCGCCACCGGCCGCGCAAAATTCGTCCCGGCGGACCTCATTGGCGCCGCCGAGCGGCCCGACCGGGATTATCCGATGGTGCTCATCACCGGCCGCCAGCTCGAGCACTGGCATACCGGGGCCATCACGCGCCGCTCCGGCGTGCTCGATGCGATCGAGCCCGAGCCGGTGGCGTCGCTGCATCCGCTCGATCTCGCGGCGCTCGGCGCGAAGCCGGGCGAGCTCGTCACCGTCGAATCGCGGCGCGGCAAGATCGCGCTGTATGCGCGGGCCGATGCCGGAACGCCCCGCGGCGCGGTCTTTATCCCGTTCTGCTATTACGAGGCCGCGGCCAACGAGCTGACCAACCCGGCGCTCGACCCCTTCGGCAAGATCCCGGAGTTCAAGTACTGCGCCGTCCGGGTGACCAGGGGCGGGCAGCGGCCGGGCGATCCGGGCTACGGAAAAGGGCGCACGCTCGGCGAGCTCTACGGCTGAACCGCCCGGCCCGCGTCAGTAGCTGAACTTCAGGTCCTTGCCGATCACGGTCAGCTCGACGTAGGTGCTGCCGTTGTGGTTGTCGGACGAAAAGCTCACCAGGTAGCCGCCGGCGTCGTAGCTGTGCAGGCCGTCGAGCGCCTGCATGAAGCTTTCCCGGGTCGGCCTCGGGCCGGCGCGCCGCAACGCTTCGACGGCGACCTTCGCTCCGATGTACGCCTCGAGAGACGTGAATGAAAAATCCTTCTTCCCCAGCAGCTTCTCTATCGCGTCCTGGTATTCCTTCACAACCGGCACCGCGCGCCTGGTCGGCGGCGGCACCACCTGGGCGATGGCCACGCCCGCTCCCTCCTTGCCCAGCTCCTTGGCGAGCGGGCTCGCTCCCGGGAAGGAGTTGCTCACCATCTGCGGCCCGAATCCGGCCTTGCGGGCGCTCTTGATGAAGTCCGAGGTCGCCTTGTAGAGCGTGGTGAAGATCACGACTTCGGGATTGCCCTTCATCACCTCCTTGAGTCCGCCCTCGATGTCGGGCTTGGCGCGGTCCTTGAAGGCCGCCACCGACACCATCGCCAGGTTGCGCTTGTTCAGCGCGCGCTCGACCGCAGTGAGGTTTTCCCTGCCGACGACATCGTCGTAGTGCACGACGGCAAAGCGCTTGATCCCGAAAGTGCTGTAGTGCTCGACGATCTTCTCGAGCTCGTCGGCGTAGCTCGCGCGCATGTTGTAGACGTGCCTGTTGAACACGCGCATCGGGTCAGCACCGGTGAACGGGGAAAGGAACGGCGCCTTGTGCTGCTCCACGAGCGGCAGGGCGGGACGCGACAGCGTGGCGCTGGCGTACCCGAAGAGGGCGAACACCCTCGTTTCCTCTAGCAGCTTCTTGCTGTTGGCCTCGGCGCGGGGCACCTGGTTCGCGTCGTCGAGCGTTGCCAGCTCGATCCTGCGCCCGTTCACGCCGCCGGCATCGTTCACCTTCCTGAAGTAGGCGAGCGCGCCGTTGCGGATGTCGTTCCCCAGGTCGGCATTGGCGCCGGTCAGCGGTGCCGACTGGCCAATGACGATCGTGCTCGCGGTGACGCCTGGCGATTGCTGCGCTTGCACGCTGGCGGGAGCTGCGAGCGCAAGGCTGATCAGGAGTCCCGTCAGCCTATTGTTGTGCGGGATCATGAACCCTTCCTCCCCGCGGCATTCTGTGGACCGGCTTGACTTCCGTCAAGGCCGCGCCGTCCCTGCATCTTCCACAATCGCGCCTTCCACTACCGCACCCTGGAAACCCATGCCGTCCGACATCGAAATCGCACAGGCAGCGAAAATGCGCCGCATTTCCGCGGTGGCCCGCGAGAAGCTCGGCATTCCCGAGGAGCACCTCGAGCCCTACGGCCATTACAAGGCCAAGGTGCATCTCGAGTACCTGGACTCGCTCAAGGCGAGGAAGGACGCCAAGCTGATCCTGGTGACGGCGATGACGCCGACGCCGGCCGGTGAAGGCAAGACCACCACCACCGTCGGCCTTGGCGACGCGCTCAATCACATCGGCAAAAAGGCGGTGATCTGCCTGCGCGAGCCCTCCCTCGGGCCGGTGTTCGGGGTGAAGGGCGGCGCCGCCGGCGGCGGCCACGCGCAGGTCGTGCCGATGGAAGACATCAATCTGCACTTCACCGGCGATTTCTCCGCCATCGGGCTCGCGAACAACCTGCTCGCGGCGCTGCTCGACAACCACATTCATCACGGCAACGAGCTCGGCATAGACGTGCGCCGCATCCAGTGGAAGCGCGTGCTCGATATGAACGACCGCGCGCTGCGCGACGTCGTGGTCTCCCTCGGCGGACCGGCCAACGGCTATCCGCGCGAGGACGGCTTCGACATCGTCGTCGCCTCGGAGGTGATGGCGATCTTCTGCCTGGCCACCTCCTTGGAAGACCTGAAGAGGCGCCTCGGGAACATCGTCGTCGGCTACACGCGCGAGCAGAAGCCGGTCACCGCCAAGGACCTCAACGCGCATGGCGCGATGACGGTGCTGCTGAAGGATGCGCTGTCGCCGAACCTGGTGCAGACGCTGGAGAACAACCCGGCGTTCATTCACGGCGGTCCGTTCGCCAACATTGCGCACGGCTGCAACTCCGTGATCGCCACGCAAAGCGCGCTCAAGCTCGTCGACTACGTGGTGACCGAGGCGGGCTTCGGCGCCGACCTGGGCGCGGAGAAGTTCCTCGACATCAAGTGCCGCAAGTCGGGCCTCGTGCCGAGCGCCGCGGTGATCGTGGCGACGATCCGCGCGCTTAAGTACCACGGCGGCGTCGACGTGAAGGAAGTCAACAAGGAAAACCTCGCCGCGCTCGAGAAAGGGCTGGTCAATCTCGAGCGGCACGTCGAGAACGTGAGCAAGGTCTACGGCATTCCATGCGTGGTGTCCTTCAACCGGTTTACCTTCGACACCCCCGCCGAGATCGACCTCGTGAAGTCGCGGGTGGGGCGTTTGGGGGTTCCCTTTGTCCTCGCGACGCACTGGGCCGATGGCGGCAGGGGCGCCGCGGAGCTGGCGCGCATCGTGGTTGATCTGTGCGACAAGCCCTCGAAGCCCGCCTTCGTCTACGAGGACGGCGACCCGCTGTGGGAGAAGATCTCCAAGATCGCGAAGAAGGTGTACCGCGCCTCGGAGGTGACCGCCGACTCCAAGGTGCGCAACCAGATCAAGAAGCTGCAGGACGAGGGCTACGGGCATTACCCGGTGTGCGTGGCGAAGACCCAGTACTCGTTCTCGACCGATCCGCAGCTGCGCGCCGCGCCCTCCGGCCACTCGGTCAACATCCGCGAAGTACGACTCGCCGCCGGCGCCGAGTTCGTGGTGATGATCTGCGGCGATGTCATGACCATGCCGGGGCTGCCGAAGGTGCCGTCTGCGAACAAGATCGACCTGGTGGACGGCAAGGTGGTCGGTCTGTTCTAGAATAAATGATGCTCGAATACCTGGTCTCGGCCGAGTTCTGGGTCGGGCTCATCAAGATCATCGGCGTCAACATCATCCTGTCCGGGGACAACGCGGTGGTGATCGCGCTCGCCGCGCGCTCGCTGCCCCCGAAGCAGCAGACGCAGGCGATCATCTGGGGTTCGGGGGCCGCCATCGTGATGCGGATCATCCTCACGCTGTTCGCGGTGGCGCTGCTCACGCTGCCCTGGCTCAAGATCGTCGGCAGCGTGCTGCTGTTCTGGATCGGCGTGAAGCTGCTGGTGCCGGAGGAAGACGACGCGGAGATCGAGGCGAGCACCCAGCTGTTGTCCGCGATCAAGACCATCCTGATCGCCGACCTGGTCATGAGCCTGGACAACGTCATCGCCGTGGCGGCCGCGGCGGGTGGCAGCAT
>Ga0209378_1000426_pt1 | contig 31361 bp, 33 predicted proteins | sample GraSoiAngelo_156_FD_186170 | JGI IMG/M metagenome (GOLD analysis project Ga0209378, IMG submission 186170) | Grasslands soil microbial communities from the Angelo Coastal Reserve, California, USA - 14_1009_13_40cm (SPAdes) (version 2) | ecosystem: Environmental > Terrestrial > Soil > Grasslands ...
GAAGTGCTTCCCATGGCAGTGATCGCGCCCTTTGTGCATCCGGCTTCTTCTTTCGTGAACTTTCGCGGCCAGCACAGCATCCCGAGCGATTCGCCGAAACTCGCGGCATTGCTGGAGCGGCATCGCGGCCGCGTCCGGACGCTCGGGCGAGGCTTGGAGCTGGTCGATGGCAAGCCGCGCGAAGAGCAACTGAGAGCCTACGACGCGACATTGCTGCGCATCGGCTATCGGGTCGATGCGGATGACTGCTTCACGATTTCATGGCGGCGCGACGACGCTGACCCGCTGTCGCGAGCTGCAAACTGGCTGGCGGGCAGCCAGCTGCCGCATGAGCCTCTTTCGGTCGTTAGTTGCGCGCTGCGCACGGCCATCCGTGAACCCGCCGGCCACGAGATGGAACGCCACGTCTCGGTGCTGTTCGATCGAATAGAAAAGACCTGTCCGAGATTGTTTCGTGGACAGACAGCCGTTACCGAGCCGTTGGGCAGCGGATGGTCGCGGAACTATCCGGGACTCGATGCCCGGCTCGAGGCTTCCGCCGAGCGGGTGATCCTGCATCGCTACCGGGCTGGGATTTATCTCGATCTTGGACGGCTTGGTGACTGGGAGCGCGAGGGTGCGGAGGCTCCGGCGCCGTGCCGCTGAAGCGCCTGCATCGCTGGTTCCAATGAACGAGCGCGACTACCACGACCGTCACTATGAGACCGAGGCAGCGGCGGTCCAGGGAACGGCGCTCTTCGAGCGCGTCCATGATCGCGCCGCGCGCCAGTTTCTGCGTTCCACGCAGATTGGCAGAGAGCACAGAATGCTGAGCCTGGGATGCGGGGACGGTTCGATCGAACGGCGCCTTGCGCCACACGTCGGGGAAATCGTCGGCCTCGACATCTCGCCGGTCGCCATCGATCAGGCGCGGACTCGATCGGAGGCGGCGGGCCTTCGCAATCTTTCCTTCGCGGTGTCCGACGCCGGCAGCTCCTACATCGACGGCTTGGGCCGGTTTGATGTCGTCGCGGCGTTCGCGTTCCTGCATCATCTGAGCGATGCCCAGATCAGCGGTGCGCTGATCGCGGCGCGCCAGGCGTTGCGCGCCGGAGGCGCTTTCTATTCCACCGACCCCAATCGCCGTCGGCTGGTAGGGCACTTTGCGGGATGCGTGCGCGCGACGTACGACCGTTACCACAGCCCGGATGAGCGCGAGCTCGATCCGGATGTGCTCGCCGCGCTCGCCGGGCAGGCCGGATTCACTCGCCCGGTCATTGGCTATGTCGACTACTTTCTTGGTCCGCTCGCCTGGCTGGCGCCTGCGACGCCGCGCTGGCTCGTACCGGCGCTTGGCGCGCTCGACGGCCTGGCGCTGAGGGTTCCGCTGATGCGCTGCTACGCATCGTCCTTCAGCCTGCTGGCGCGCGCTTACTAGGTAGCAGCGGCGTCGCATATGCGCTTGCTCGACATTCTGATTGGAATGCTCGTACTTTTCCCTTCGCTGGCGGATGCGGTGTGGTTCGAGATACCGGGTTTGCATTCCCTTGAACTGTCCGATCTGGGACTCCCGCTTCTGGTCGTGGCCCTCGTCGCCGCTGCGGTGCGGCGCCGGTCACGTTTGCTTTGGAGTGCTGCGGGAGTGCTGGGAGCGCTCTTTCTTTCGGTTTTGCTCTCGAGCCATTGGGCGCTTGAAAACCAGGGGTTTGATCTCTTTACGAGCGCGACCTGGAAACTGACGCATGGGACTGGCGCGGTTGCCGTCGTGGCCCTCGTCGCCGCGGCGGTATGGCGCTGGTCGGGCGAGCCCTGGGAAGCGAGCTTTTTCTTCCGCCGGGGCGTGAAGCTCGCCCGAGCCTGGCTCGACGCGGTCGAACGTGCGCCGGCGCGCACGCTCTGGAGCGCAGCCGCCATCGTCGGCGCGCTGTTTCTCTGGGTTTCCTTGCTGCGCCACCGGGCGTTCGAGAGCCATGGCTATGACCTGGGCATTTTTACGAACGCGATGTGGAATCTGACGCACGGCGATGGCTACGTGTCCTCGGTGAAAGGCGGCATCAACCTCTTCTCGGACCACCAGTCGCCGCTGTTCTGGGTACTGGCGCCGCTTTTCTGGCTGCTGCCGCGGCCGGAGACCTTGCTCGCGGCGCAGGCTTTCGGGCTCGCTGCGGGCGGCCCCGCGCTTTTCTACCTCGGGCGCGCGCACTTCGGGCGCAGCCACTGGGCGAGCGCCGCTCTGCCCTGGCTTTACTGGCCCTATCTTCCGCTGAGAAACGCGAATGCCTTCGATTTTCATCCGGAAGTTTTCATGTTGCCGCTGTTCTTGTGGGCGTTTGCGGCCTTCGCCTCGGAACGGCGCTGGGTGAAAGCGCTCGGCGTGCTCGCCCTGATCGGGGCGCTCGGCGCCAAGGAATCGGCTGCCATCGTGGCGGTCGGTCTTGGCATTGCCTGGGCGTTGACGAGCGCCAATTCCTGGCGCAGCCGCTGGCCGGGCGTTGCGCTCGCGGCGGCCGGCGTGGCGCTGTTTTTTTTCGACGTCAAGCTCGTGCCGCGAATCTTCGGCGGCGGCTACGCATACCTCGGGCTCTACGAGCGCTTCGGCGGCGGAGTCAGCGACGTGATGCTCGCGCCTTTTACGCAGCCCGCTTATTTCTTGTCGCAGCTCATCGATCGCGAGCGCCTGAATTTCCTTTTCTGGACGCTTGCGCCGCTCGGCTTCCTGCCGCTTTTTGCCTGGCGCGCGGCGCTGGCGGCGCTGCCGCCTTACCTGATGCTGTTTCTCAGCGAAGGCGACCAGCGCGTTCGCATCGTGTTCCACTACGGAATCGAGCCGGGCGCGGCGCTTTTCTGGGCGCTTCCTCTGGGGCTTGCTGCGTTTGCGCAGCGCTTCGGCTGGAAGCACGCGGCAGCCTGGATGCTTTTCTGGGCCGTGGCCGCTTCCGGCGCGAGCGGGCTCATCCACCCGTCGGCGTACGCAAGACGGCTTGCCGCGGACGTGCTGCCGTGCTTGAACCAGGAGGTTCCGACGGCCGCCTCGGATGCGCTGGTCCCGCATCTCGCCACGCGCGCCTGGATCAGCTATCCCGAGCACCTCGAGCAGCGGCCCGGGGGCGAACCGGTCGGCTGCGTGGTGACCGATCTCAGCGTGGGCACGAACTGGCCGCTCGGCAGGACCGGAGTGGCGCGCGTGCTGGAAGGTCTGCCCGAGCGGGGCTACCACGAAGCCTGGCGCTGCCGCACTTTCAGCGTCTATGAGCTGGGGACGTCGGGATGCCTGCGCTGTTCGCCGAAGTGCTATTGATCTTTTAGGGGACGCTGATATGGCAAGACTCTGGCCTTTTGGAAATCACAAGATCACCCGAAGGGAACTCTTCAAAGGCGCGACCGCTGTGGTCGCTTCGGGCGTCGCTGCAAAGCTGCTGGTGGACGCGTTCTCGAGGCTCGAGGAGCCTTCTCCTGCGAGCGCCACGTCCGCGGCGCAGGCCTCACGGTCTACCGGGGAAGGCCATGTCATCGACGTAAGCGAGTTCAAGAGGACGATGACGGTGGAGAAGCTTGTCAAGACCTCCGAAGATTATTTTGCAGCCCGCACGAGCTGGGATTCCTTGCTGGCCAAGCCGCTGTCCCAGATCGAGGACACGCCCGACCTGCTGAACAACTTCGCCCACGTGCTGACGGGGCTGCAACTCCTGCCGGGGATGACGGTGCTGGATTTCGGGGCAGGCTCGTGCTGGGCATCGCGCTGGCTGACTCAGTTGGGCATGGAAGCGATCGCGCTCGACGTGTCGCAGACCGCGCTCAAAATCGGCCAGGCGCTGTACGCTCGCCAGCCGGTGTTCGGCGACAGGCCGCGCCCTCGCTTCCTGATTTTCGACGGACGTCGAATCGCTCTCGCCAATGCCAGCGTGGACCGGATCCTGTGTCTGGACACCTTCCATCACTTGCTCAATCCGGACGAGGTCCTGCGCGAAATGAGCCGGGTTCTCAAGCCCGGAGGCATCGCGGGTTTCTCGGAGCCCGGTCCCCGGCATTCGCGGACCGCCCAGTCGCAGTTCGAGATGAGGAACTTCAAGGTTCTGGAGGATGACATCCACGTCCCGGAAATCTGGTCTTCCGCCGAACGCGCGGGATTCGTGCGGATGAAGCTGGCGGTATTCAGTCCCCGGCCGTTGCTCATGAGCCTGCCGGAATTCGAGGATTACCTGAACGGCGGAGCGGCAAACCAGCGCCTCGCCGAGATGACGCGGGCTCAAATGCAAGACCGACGGGTGTTCTTCCTGCAGAAGGGCGGAGAAGCGCCGCCGCTCGACAGCAGGAGCCGCGCTGGCCTTGCCGCAACGCTCGAAGTCAAGCTGGCTTCGGCCACAGTGCAGGCAGGCACACCGCTGGTGGCTCAGGTCATTGTCACGAATAGCGGCAGGGCGACATGGTTGCCTGCCAGCTCCAAAGTCGGCGCGGTACGCCTCGGGTGCCACCTGCTGGATGCATCGGGCAAGATGCTGGCAGTGGACTATTTCCGGCAGGCTCTCACTCCCGGTGACGGGCTGCCCATCGCGCCCGGAAAAACCGTCAAGCTCGAAACGCGCATCCCCTCGCCACCCGAGGGAAGCTATGTGCTTGAGTTCGACCTGGTCAGCGAATCGGTGGGCTGGTTCGCCATGAGCGGTTCCGAGATAGTGCGGCGGACAATTCAAGTCACCTGAACCGACGTAAAGCGTTCCCAGTGCGAGCGCAGGAGCTCCTCGAATCGGCGCCTGAAGCGCGCTCGGTCGAAGCGCAGGGCGTTCTCGCGGCAGCTCGACGGCGCGAAGCGACCCGGATCGAGTTCAAAGCGGCGCACGGCATCGAGTAGAGCCTCGGCGCTCTGTTCGGCAAAGAGCACTCCAGTCGGTTGCGGCGAGGGCTCGGCTCGCACGATCTCGGCGGCGCCGCCAACGGCGAATGCGATCACCGGCGTGCCGCAGGCCTGCGCCTCGGCCATCACGATGCCGAAATCCTCGATGCCGGCAAAAAGAAACGCGCGCGCCCGCTGCATGTGCTCCCGCACCCCGGCCGTCGGCAGCCGTCCCAGGAACTCGACGTTCGGCGGCGCCCTGGACCGCAGGCGGCGCAGCTCGGGACCGTCGCCGATGACCACCAGACGGCGGTCGTGCCTGCGCGCGAACGCCTCGACCAGCAAATCGACCCTCTTGTACGCCTCGAGGCGCGATACGGTCAGGTAGAAGTCCTCCTTCTCGTCCTGCAGCGGAAAGCCGGAGACGTCGACGGGAGGATAGAGAATCTCGGCCTCCCTCCGGTATGCCTTCCGGATGCGCCCAGCGACGTGAGCTGAGTTTGCGAGGAATACGTCGACGCCGTTCGCGCTGCGCACGTCCCATTGCCGCAGGCGATGCAGCGCGAGGCGCGCGGCCCAGCCCATTGGGCCGCGTTCGAGTCCCGCGGCGCGCAGGTATTCGTGCTGCAGGTCCCACGCGTAGCGCATCGGCGTGTGCACATAGCTCAGGTGAAACTGGCGCGGCCCGGTGATGACACCTTTCGCCACCGCATGGCTGCTCGATACGACGATGTCGTAGGCTGAAACGTCAAGCTGCCCGACAGCCAGAGGCATGAGCGGCACGTAATACCGCAGCCAGCGTCGCGGGCGCGGCAGCCGCTGCAGAAAGCTCGTCGCCTTGGCCCGGCGGGGAATCGCGGTCCTCAGCTCCTCGTCGGGCTGATCCACCAACGCGAAAAGGTCAGCCTGCGGAACGGTTTCGAGAATCTCGCGCAGCACGCGTTCGCTGCCGGCGAAATCGAGCAGCCATTCGTGCACCACGGCGATGCGCGGCCCGGCCGCTCCGCTCACCGCTGCACCCGGAAGCTCCAGCGATCGCTGGCGAGGAAATTGGCGATGACGAGCACCACCGCCACCAGGACGCTCGCGGGCAAATACCACATGCCGAGCACAGACACGAGCAGGTACATGAGCGCGAGGTTCATGCCGAAGCTAGCCGCCATGGCGCTGAAGTAGCGTGGCAATTCGATTCGAGCGTATTCACGCCGCGTGCGGAAAGTCAGCACCTTGTTGAGGAGGAAACCGAGCGGCGTGATCGAGGTAAACGCGATCACCGTCGACACAAGGTAATGAACCCCAAGCCCTGAGGTCAGCAACCAGAGTGCCAAGGTGTTGACCGCCAGGCACAAACCGCCGACGAACACGAACGCTGCAAAGCGCGCGGGCAGGGGAAGGCAATCTCGCTTGGGTGCCGTCACGCTGCGCGCGGGCGGAGTACGAGCGACAGCACATAGTAACCTGCCGCCACCAGGAGCAGATAGTTGAAGCCGAGGACGAGGGACAACTGCTCGCTCAGCCCCCCAAGAATGATACCCGCCACGTTCCAACCGAAATCAACGTCTGGCTGGCGACTCTGCCTGAAGGCGCAGGCGAAGATCACGCCCGCGAAGAAGACTGGGATGAAGACGACGAGGCAAGACGCAAGCAGCCGCGCGGCGGTGGAAAGCGACAGGAAGACGTCCATCGGCACGACCGCGTTCGACAGCAATGCGGTGACCAGGAGAACGTAATAGAGCGCCAGGCTCTGCGGCTTGATCTTGAGCACGTACAGGTTGGCGCACAGGATCATGACGAGGATGGCGAAGAACACCACCGAATTGACGACCCAGGTGCTGCCGAAAAGCAGCGCCATGTGGACGACGCCCTTGGTCTCGAGCAGCATGAACCCGGCGCCGAGGAAGAACATCCGCCAGTTGGGCCGCACGCGCCGCACCGGCGCGAAAGCGAGCAGGATGGCGAGCGAAAGCACTGCCACGGCGACCATGCCCTGGCCGATGGGCGCCCATGGAATCTCGGCGCTGCGCAAATACAGTTGCGGCCAGTCGTCGCTCGGCATTCGATCGTCGCTGGCGAGATCGACCTGCGCCGGCGCGATCCTTTGCCAATTGCTCGCCGGAGCGGCGACGCGGAAGGCATTGATCGCCTCGTTCTCGGGTGGCTCCGGATTGATCCAGAAACTCTCGCCCTTATCGAACCTGGCCCGGATTGCCTCCAGGCGCCTGGAATCGGTGCTGACCAGCAGGAACGTAATGTGGTCGAACTGGGCGTCCTCCGGCCGGATGCGGTGGCGGTGCGGTAGCGAGATGACCAGCGGCTTCGCGCCGAAGACCTCCTCGGCCATCTTCGCGAGCCTGCCTACCACCCACCCCTGACGGAAGAAGTTGTACATGGCGAAGACGCCATCGGGCTTCAGGGTCCGCTTCACGTCCTCGAAGGCTTCGCGGGTGAAGAGGAAGTTCTCCAGCCGCAGGCTGGAATAGCCCGAATGCAGCACCAGCGAGTCGACCAGCGCGTACACCGCGAGGTCGTACTTGCCGGGCGTGGTGCGCGCGAAGCTGCGGCCGTCGTCGAGGCGGATCGTGACGCGGGCGTCGGCATAGGGCTTGTCGGGGTGCAGGCGGCGGCCGATCTCGTAGATCCGCGGGTCGATCTCGACCGCGTCGACGCGCTTGACGCCCGCGCGCAGCGCCGCCGAGACGTCGTTGCCGCTGCCAGCGCCGATGATCATCACGTCCTCGAACGGCCTGCCGCCGGCGTCGCGGTTGAGCAGATACGGCAGGAGATATGCGGTTCCCTCCTTCCCGATTTCGACTATCTGCTGGTGGCCGATGTCGTTCGTGTCGATCATCCGGGTAGAAGGCGTGTAGACAACCTTGTAGTAAGGCGACCAGGACACCTCACCGTTCTTGTCGAGGCCGTGTGCTCCTATGGCGACGAGGACCAGCGTTGTCGCGGCAGCCGCTAGTTGATTCGGGCTGCGCCACCCGGCGAAGTACAGCATCAGCAGCAAGATGGGAAAGAACCAGACGGTCGGCGGCAGCTGGAAGTAGCTCATCGCTGCGAAGGCAGCTATGCCGGTCAGGCTGCCCAGGACGTCGAGCGTGTACGCCACGACACGGTTTGGAATGGCATCAAACGCCCGCCCCATCACTTGCCCCAGGCCCACGAAAGCCAGCGCGATGAGCGTGAAGAACGTACCGCCCACCACCCAGAGCGGGATGACCCAGCGGGTCGGGTCAGCCGGCCGGTATTCCGTGCCGAAATAGACCAGTTGCGGCGACAGCCGCTGGTTGCCGAGGCCGATCGTGACCTTGTCCGCCCATTGCCAATAGAGCGCGTAGGTGGCGATCGCCGCGGCGAACGCGATCATCGCCAGGGGCAACGACGCCACCATTAAATTCTGCGGCCTGCGGGCAGCGAGCAGTCCTACGCTCATGCCGAGGAAGCACGCGAGCAGCACGATGTTGGTGAAGAAGGTGAGAAACACCACCGTGCTTCCGAACCAGCGGATCGCCGCCAGTTCGAAGAACAGGATCAGGAAGCTGATCAGAAACAGCTCAAGGTGCGCGCGGCGCTGCAAGAGGCACCCTTTGTCTTGTTGGTATTGGACCGATACTACTCGAAGCCGGGATTTCCCTGTACGCCGATCAGGCGAGGACGGTAAGCCTCGAGCGGCGGTAGATTCTTTCTGCTGCGCAGGTAGCGGCTGGCGAGATCCCAGATCGGCTCGCCGCTCGCCCCTTCGGCGACCGGCGCCCAGCCAGCCACCTTGTAACGCCTGCCGGCCTCGATCGGTTTACCGCCGATGCGCATGTCGGAGATGCGCGCGCCGATCTTGTTATGCGGCGCGATGGCGTAGCTCATGCCGCCAACGCGCACCATGTCGCCGCCCTGCTGCAGGTAGGGGTCTGCGTTGAACAGGTTGTCGGCGATGTCCTCGAGAATCGCCTTGATCTCGCCGCCGGTGAGCTCGCTGAGCGTCGTATGAGGGTAGGTGATGGCGGTCTGGTCCATCAGGTGCTCGAACGTGATCGCATCGCCCGGAAGCAGCGTCGTGCCCCAGCGGAAACCGGGCGAGAACGCGATCTGCGCGCCCTTCACGGCGAGCAGCGCGTCGAGCAGCAGCTGGTCGAAGCTGCCGTTGAAGTTGCCGCGCCTGTAGAGCAGGCCCTCGGTGAGCGCCAGTTTTTCCTGCAGCTTGCCTTCGTACGGCGCGCGCGCCTTGGCGATATAGCGGCGCATTTCCTCATCGGCGGGCAGGAGGTTGGAAAACACGGGCAATAGGCGATAGCGGTAATCGGTCACTCCCAGCGCGCCGACCTGCAGATCGAGCACCGCAAGAAACTTGCCGCTGCAGCCGGCGCTGGTGACGAGCGTGCCGCCGACGCGCACCGGCGCCGGCACCGCGTCGTGCGTATGCCCGCCGAGAATGGCATCGAGCCCGCGCACGCGGGAGGCGAGCTTGAGGTCGACGTCCATGCCGTTGTGGGACAGCAGGACGACCGCCTTCGCACCCTTGGCGCGCACCTCGTCGATCAGCCTCTGCAGGCGTGGCTCCTGGATGCCGAAAGTCCAGTCCGGCACCATGTGGCGCGGATTGGCGATCGGCGTGTAGGGGAAGGCCTGCCCGATGATCGCTACCGGCACGCTCTTCACGCTGCGCAGCTTGTAGGGCTTGAATACCGGCTCCTCGAAATCGAGCGTGCGTACGTTCTGCGCGAGGAACTCGATCGGCGCGAGCTCGCTTTCGACGGCCTGCCTCACCCGCTCGGCGCCGTAGGTGAATTCCCAGTGCGCGGTCATGCAATCGACGCCGAGCAGCTTCTGCGCGCCGATCATGTCGGCGCCGCGCGTCCAGAGCGAGGTCGCCGAGCCCTGCCAGCTGTCGCCGCCGTCGAGCAGCAGGGCCAGCGGGCGCGAGGCGCGCAGGCGCTTCACCAGCGTCGCGAGATGGGCGAAACCGCCGACCTTGCCAAAACGCCGCGCCGCATTCTCGAAATCGAGGTGGGTGAAGGCGTGCGCCAGCGGGCTGCCTGCTCTTAGGTTGTATTTCCTTAAAAAATGTTCACCTACCGGCTCGCGGAAATACACCGGCAGCAGCTGTCCGTGGACATCCGTGAGATGCAGCAGAGAGACATTGCCGAACGGCGCTACGTCGTAGAGCTCGGCCGCGGCTTGCGCCTCGCCCGTTCTAGGCCGCAGGCCGGCGCCCGCGGCGGCGGCCAGGGCGAGGAGCCGGAGAAATTCGCGGCGCTGCAAAACTACCGGTTCACCGGCGAGTCGGCGTCGAGAAGCAGCGCGACCAGATCCTTGATCTGCTCCTCGGTGAGCGTGCCGGAAAGCCCTAGCCGCGGCATTTGCGAGCAGAGGTTGTACGCCTTGGCGTTATAGATCTTGCCGTAGACGTAGCGCTGGATCTCCCGGCCGTTGCCGCGCAGCTTGCCGAATTGCCGCAGGCTCGGGCCGAGGGTGCCGAAGGACGCCTCCTGCGGCGAGAGCTGGTGGCAGTTGTAGCAGCTGCCGCCGGCTGCTTCGCCCGGCTTGTCGGTCCACTGCAGGGCGCGGCCGTTTTGCGCGATGCTCTCGCCGCGCTTCCAGTCGCCCATCAGGCTGCCTTCGGGAAACACGATGGTCTTCATCTGGTCCGCCTCGAGCGATCTGGCGAGCTCGGCGGGCGGCCTGTCGCGGCTTTCCGTGCACACGCGCTGCACGCCGTCCTGCACCACGCGGTCCATGGTCGCCTGGCCGCGGGCATGGAAGTCGCGTTGCAGCACTTTGGTGACATCCTGGGCGAATGCCGCCGAAGCGATAAAGGCCAGGCTGTAAAAAACCCTGGCATTCACCGCTTGGCCCCCGGGCCGTGGTACGGCTCGCCTTTACCGGTCGCCGTGAGGAACAGCGTCAGCGCCACCGTCGAATCCGACGCGAAATTCGGCTCGGGCATGCGCATCTGCCGGTAGCAGTCGTTGAGGCGCCACTGCATGGTCTTGAACTGGCTGTTCGACGCCCGGTAGGCGGGCCAGGTCGCCATGACCGGGCGCGCGTGCTCCGGCTTGTACAGCACCGGCAGCTCCTGCATGCGGATGCGCTTGCCTTCCTCGCCGTGGCAGCTCGCGCAGGAGAAATCCCAGGCGCCGGCGCGGTGAAAGAAAAGCCGCCGGCCGAGCTCATAGCTCTCCTTCTCCTTCGGGTGGGTCGTGCCGGGCGACATCCTGGCGCCGCGCGACTGGCCGGCAATGTAGGCCGATAGCAGCTCCATCTCGGAGGGGCGGTCGTCGTTGCCGAAGACCCGCAGGGTGGCCTGCTCGCGCGTGCGGCCTTGCAGGGTCATCATGCAGTGGAGCAGCCGCGACTCGAGATCCATGACGCGGTCGGCATCGTTGAAATAGCGCGGCAAGCGCGCGTAGGCGCCCTTCACCACGCCCGCCCCCAAGCCCAGGTCGCATTGCTCGAGCGAAACGCCCTTTGGGCCCTGGGGTTTCTTCCACAGCTCCTCGCCTTGCAGCTCGAACAGCTCCACCGGGCTGCCCTCGGCGATCATCTGCTGGTAGCGCTGGATCTCCTTTTTTGCGTCCTGTGCGGGCAAAGAAGCGCAGAACGCTCCACCCAGCACCGCGCAAAACCCGAAAAGCTTTTTCACGCGACGGCGGTTTCGGTCTGGTTGGTCTCGCCGTGGTTGTCGATCCAGCTGGCCTCGATCCGGTCGCCTTTGGCGCCGCCCTTAAGGCGGAAGCTGAACACGGGGTTGCGCGAGATGCCCTGGCTGATCTGGCTCTCCACCACCGTCCTGCCGTTCAGCTTCACGGTGACGTTCTGGATGAAATGCAGCGGCACGAGCTTGCCGTCAGGGTCCTTGCGCTGCCCGGTTTCCATCGGGTGAGTCATCAGCACGCGCACGTCGGTCACGCCGCCGTTGAGCGTGGCACGCATTTTCATCGGTCCTGCCGCCATCGTCGTCCTCCCTCGCTATCCACCGCAGCCACCGATGGTGACTTTTATTTCCTGGGTCGCGACATAGTGCCTGCCGCCGGCTTCGGCGATGACTCGCACGTCGGAGGTCTCGCCCACCTTCGCGTGCAGCTTCACGAAGGGCAGCGCGCCTTCCATGAAATCGAACTTGCCGACCAGCGGAAACGGGTTCTTGTCGATCAGCACCGCGATCGAGGTGGTGCCCGGGACGTTGCTCGTGATCTCGATCGGCACCATGGCGCCAGTCTCGGCAATCTGCGGCGCCTCGATCAGCACGTCCTTGCTTGGCAGGGGATTGCCCGCGCCCAGCGCTTTCAGCGCATCGGCGGCGGTTTTTGCGCCGAAGCCGTCCTTGTTCCAGGTCGCGGCCAGCGCCGCGAACGGCTTCAGCCAAGCCGCCGCCAGGACCGCCACCAGGCTTCTTCGGATCGGGTTTATCCGCATCTCCCTCGAACTCGGTATTCTATCGCCCCCGACGGCGGAATACCCCCGATTTGCCTCCGCGTTTCTCCTCTAGCCGCAGCTCGTGCAGCGTCATGCCGCGGTCGACGGCCTTCACCATGTCGTAGATCGTGAGCAGGCCCGCCGCCGCGGCGGTGAGCGCCTCCATCTCGACCCCGGTCCTGCCGCGGCATTCGACCCGCGCGCTCACGACCACGGAAGAGGTGCGCTCCTGCAGCTCGAAGTCGACGGCGACCCGCGTGATGGCAATGGGGTGGGCGAGGGGAATCAGGTCGGAAGTGCGTTTGGCCGCCTGGATCGCCGCCACCCGCGCCACGCCCAGCACGTCGCCCTTCTTGGCTTTCCCCGCCGCGACCAGGCGGAATGCCGCCGGGCTCATCGCGATACGGCCCGAGGCGACGGCGATGCGATGCGTGCTCGCCTTGGCTCCGACGTCGACCATGTGCGCGGAACCACGGGCGTCGAAATGTGTCAGCTGAGCGTGCGATTTTCTGGCCATGCCGGGCGCTATCATAAACACATGCGTGCTACCGCGTGGCTGATCGCCGCATGCGTCGCGCTCGCGCCGCGGGCGTTTGCGCAGAACCTGCCGGACCTCGGCAGCGCCGGGGACAGCGTGCTGTCGCCGCAGATGGAGCGGCGCCTCGGCGAGAGCATCGTGCGCGACATCCGCTTCCGGGAGCCCGCGTACATCGACGATCCCGAGATCTCCGAGTATCTCGGCAACCTCGGCGCGCAGCTGACGCAGGTCACCGCCGGCGCGCGGCACGACTTCGAGTTCTTCGCGCTGCGCGACCCCGCGATCAATGCTTTCGCGCTGCCGGGCGGGTTCGTCGGCGTGCACACCGGGCTGATCAACGCCGCGGACACCGAGTCCGAGCTGGCCTCGGTGCTGGCGCACGAGATTTCGCACGTCACCCAGCGGCACATCGCGCGCATGATCGGCCAGCAGCAGCAGATGCAGATCCCGGTGATGGCGGCGATCGCCGCCGCGATCCTGCTCGGGCGCTCGCGGCCCGACCTCGCCTCGGGCGCCGCCGCCGCGGCGCAGGCCGGGGCCGTCCAGGCGCAGCTCAGCTATTCCCGCGACTTCGAGCGCGAGGCCGATCGCGTCGGCCTGCAGGCGCTCAACGCCGCCGGCTTCGACGCGCGCGCGATGGCGGTGTTTTTCGAGAAGATGCAGCGCTCCGCCCGCGTCAGCGACGACGGCTCGATTCCCGGGTACCTGCGTACCCACCCGGTCACCACCGAGCGCATCGCCGACGCGCAGAACGGGGCGGCGAGCATGCCGTACCGGCAGCATCTGGACAGCCAGGAGTTCCAGCTGGTGCGCGCCAAGCTGCGCGCCGACGCGGGCGAGGCGCGCGATGCGGTGGAGCATTTCGAGAGCTCGATCCGCGAGCAGCGCTACGCGAGCGAGGCCGCGGCGCACTACGGCCTGGCGAGCGCCCTGCTGCGGGCGCGCCGCGCGCGCGAAGCGGATGCCGAGGTCAGGCGCCTGCGCGCCGCGGGCGGCTCGGACCCGATGATCGAAACCCTCGCGGCGCGCGTGAAGCAGGCGCTGGGCGAACCGGCGGCCGCGGCGGCGCTGCTCGCCGAGGCCCGCGCGCGCTATCCGTATTCGAACCCGGTGCTCTACGCGTATGCCGCCGCGCTGCAGGACACCGGGCGCAACGCGGAGGCGCTCGCGCTGCTCGCCGAGCCGCTGCGGCTGCATCCGCGCGATTACAGGCTCTACGCGCTGCAGTCGAAGACCTACGCCGCGCTCGGCAAGCGGCTGCTGCAGCACCAGGCCCAGGCCGAGTTCTACGCTCTGCAGGGCAGCTTGCCGGCGGCGATCGAGCAGCTGCAGCTCGCGCGCTCCGCCGGCGACGGCGATTTCTACCAGCTGTCGGTGGTCGACGCGCGCCTCAAGGACCTGCGCGCGCAGTACTCGCTCGAGATGCGCGACGCGAAGCGCTAGTAGCGTTTCGCGGACGGGCGCGGCTTGTCCATGCGGCATAATACTTTATGGATTTTGACCGGGAACTCGACGCGCGCGGCCTGAATTGCCCGCTGCCGATCCTGCGCACCAAGAAGGCGCTGACCGGCATGCAATCCGGGCAGGTCCTCAAGGTGCTCGCCACCGATCCCGGCGCGGTCAAGGATTTCCAGACCTTTTCCAGGCAGACCGGGCACGAGCTGCTGTCCCACGCCGAGGCGAACAAGGAATTCACCTTCTTCATGAGGAAGAAGTGAAGCGGGCTTACCTTGCCTGTTTACTGTTCTTCGTTCCTGCCGTGCATGGCCAAGCTACGTTCAATGTGAAAATCCTGACCCCCGAAACCGCGCTCAAGGCCGCGCAGGCGGCGCTGAAGAAATGCCGCGACAGCGGCTACCAGGCGAGCGTCGCGGTGGTGGATCGCATGGGCGTGGTGCAGGTGCTGCTGCGCGACCGCTTCGCCGGCCCGCATACCACGGACATGGCGAGCGCCAAGGCCTACACCGCGGCGAGCTTTCGCACCAACACCACCGAGCTGGCCGAGGCGACCCAGCCGGGACGGCCGCAAAGCGGCGTGCGCAGCCGTCCGGGCGTCGCCGCCGTCGGCGGCGGGCTGATGATCGAGGCGGGCGGCTCGCTGCTCGGGGCGATCGGCGTTTCGGGCGCCCCGGGCGGGCGCGAGGACGATGCCTGTGCCGCGGCCGGGATCGCCGCGATCCGCGAAGATATCGAGCTGTAGGGACTGTGAAATAATCCTTCGCATGATGGCCCGCTGGATCCGGCTCGGTGCGATCGAGGCGTTCGATTTCCGCGCGGCGTATTCGGCGCTTGCCGCGGCGCAGTCGGCGCTCGCCCGGCCGATCCTTCTGTGGGGCCAGGGCGACGGGCAGTATTTGTTCGCGCTGATCGCGCCGAAGAGGATCGCGCCTGGCCGCGAGGCGCGCTGGGTCTCCTGGGCGCTGGCGCCCGCGATCGCCACTTACCGCCAGTTCGGCCTGCCGGCCTACCTGGATGGCGAGTCGATCTGCCTGCACGGGCAGAAGGTCGCGTCGGCAACGATTGCGTCGATCGGCGAGTGCGCCGTCATCGCCTCGGCTTTCCTGAGGCGCTTCCCGACCAAGTGCATTCCCACTCCGTCAGCCGAAATGGAGGAAGCGTTCCGCCTGCGGCTCGAGGCGCAGCACGGCTGGCAGTTCGACCACTCCTGGCCGAGCGAGCACGAAACGCCTAAGTACGCGGTGGCCTGAAGTGCCGTCGCGCCGCGACTGGCTGAAAGGCGCGGCGGCGATGGTTCTGGTGCGCGAGGCGCTCGCTCAGGGCCGCCTCGAGCAGGGCGTCTACCGCCGGCAGGGTGATGTCAGGATCAGCGGCGACAGCGTCTCCACCGGTGCGGACGGCGAGCTGGTGTTCGTTGTCGACAAGGACGCCGTGCTGGTGCGCCGCAATTCCGAGCTTTCCATCCTGAAGACCGGGCTGCGTATCGTCAGCGGCGCGGTGCTGTCGGTCTTCGGCGATGGCCGCAGGCATTTGCGCACCCCGAGCGCCAACATCGGCATCCGCGGTACCGCCGTGTATCTCGAGGTCGAGCCCAGCCGCACCTATGTCTGCACCTGTTACGGCGAGGCGGTGCTCGAGCCGCGCGGCGATCCCGCCGCGCGCGAAACGGTGCGCACCCTGCATCACGAGCAGCCGCGCTACATCATGGCCGAAGGTGCGCCGCAGATGATCCTGCGGGCGCCGGTGGTGAACCACACCGACGCCGAGCTGGTGTTCCTCGAAAGCCTCGTGGCACGCGAGCCGCCTTTCGTCGGCAAGGGCTTCAAGCCCTACTAGGTGCCCAGGCGCTCGTACACCGGGCGGATGTCGCGGCGGATGGCCGGCAATTGGCTGGCATACGCAGCCGCTGCGGCCAGCGCCGCGATGCCGCACGCGGCGAGCGTGAGCGGCGGACCGACATAGTCGGCGATCCAGCCGGTCGCGAGCGCGCCGAGCGGCGTGGTGCCGATGAACGCCATCACGTAGAGCGCGGCGACGCGGCCGCGCAGCTCGTCGGGCACAATCGTTTGCAGGACCGTGTTCGTCGACGCGGCGGACAGCATCAATCCCAGGCCGACGAGGTACAGGGAAGGCAGCGCTACCCAGAGCGTGGTGGCAAGCGAAAATGCGACCAGGGCGCCGCCGGCGGTCGCGGACATCCATGCGATGAGGCGGAACAGGCCCCGAACGCTTGGCCGCATCGCCAGGTACAGCATCCCCGACACGGCGCCCAGCCCCGCCGCGCCGATCAGGATTCCCAGCGTGCCCGAGTCGCCGTGGAATGCTTCGCGTGCGAACCAGGGCATCAGCGCGACGTAGGACCCGACGGTGATGCTGACGGCGGCGAGCAGCAGCAGGGCGCAGCGCGCGGGAAAGAAGCCGAAGGCGTAACGCGCCCCTGCCACGAGCTCACGCCTCCAGTCGTGCTCGCTGGGCGCATGCCCGCGCGGCGGCATGCGCATCTGCGCAAGCGCCGCGAGCATCACCAGATAGCTCGCCACATTCAGCCCGAAGCTCCAGCGCTCGCCGAGCGTGGCGATGAGCGCGCCGCCGATGAGCGGGCCGACGAAGCGCGCGCCGTTCATCATCACGGAATTGAGCGCGATGGCGTTGGGCAGGTCGCTTTTGCCGCCGACCAGCTCGAGCAGGATCGACTGGCGCGCAGGGGCATTGAATGCGTTCACGATGCCGAGGACCAGGTTTCCGGCGATGAAATGCCAGGGCGCGGCGACGCCGAGCGCTACGACGAGGAACATCGCAGCCGCCTGCGCGGCGGCAATCCAGTTGGTCGCCACCAGTACGCCGCGCCGGTCCAGCCGGTCGACGAAAACCCCGGCCAGCGGGGCGAGGACGAAAAACGGGATCTGCAGGGCGAATGCCGCAAGGCCCAGAAGGAACGCCGAGCCCGACAGGTGGTACACCAGCCAGCTGGTGGCGATCATCTGCAGCCAGCTGCCGATCTGCGAGACGCCCTGGCCGATGAAGAACAGGCGGAAGTTGCGGAAGCGCAGGGCCCGCAGGCCTTGCGGGAGACTCACGTTCGCGCGGCGAGCTTGTCGAGCTGGGCGTTGACCTTGGCGAGCGTCGCCTCGAAGCCGGCCAGCCGCTCGCGCTGCTGCGCCACCACCTTCGCCGGCGCGCGCTCGACGAAGGAGGCGTTCCCGAGGTTCGCCCGGGCCCTGGTGATTTCGCCTTCGAGGCGCGCGGCTTCCTTCTTCAGGCGCTCGCGCTCCGCGTCGGGGTCGACTTCGATTTGCAGCATGAGTCGCGAGTTGCCCACCACGGCGACCGGCGAGTCGGATTCAGGCAGGACGTTGACGTGCCGCAGATCGCTCAGCCGCGCCAAAGAGGAGACGGCGGCGGCCGTCGCCTGGGAATCCGACGTCGCCGGCGGCTCAGCCACGACCAGCGCCACGCGGTCCTTCGGCGGCACCTTCGCCTCGCTTCTCAGGTTGCGCGCCGCGTTGGTAAGCTCCTTGAGAACTGCCATGTCGCGCTCGGCGGCCGGGTCGATTCTCTCGGGCTGCGACTTCGGATAAGGCGCCCGCATGATGGTTTCGCCCTTCCTGCCGGCGAGCGGCGCCACCTTCTGCCACAGCTCCTCGGTGATGAAGGGAATGACCGGGTGCGCCAGGCGCAGGGCGGTTTCGAGCACGCGCAGCAGCGTGCGGCGCGTGCCGCGTTGCACCGCGGCATCCGGATTGCGCAGCTGCACTTTCGCCAGTTCCACGTACCAGTCGCAATACTCGTCCCAGACAAAGCGGTAGATGGCGTTGGCGGCGTTGTCGAAGCGGTATTCGGCGAAGCCTTTCTCCACCTCGGCTTCGACCCGCTGCAGCTGGCTGACGATCCAGCGGTCGATGTAGGAAAGCTCGACCGGCGCGCGCTCGTCGAGGCCGCAGTCCTGGCCCGCGGCGTTCATCAGGACGAAGCGGGTCGCGTTCCACAGCTTGTTGCAGAAATTGCGGTAGCCCTCGCAGCGGCTCAGGTCGAAGCTGAGCGTGCGCGAGAAGCTCGCCAGCGAGGCGAACGTGAAGCGCAGCGCGTCGGCGCCGAACGCCGGGATGCCGCTCGGAAAATGCGTGCGGATGTAAGCCTCGATCTTCTCCCTGTGCTCGCCCTTCAGCAGCCCCACCGTGGATTTTTTCAGCAGCTCATCGAAGCTGATGCCGTCGATGAGATCGATCGGGTCGATCGTGTTGCCCTTCGACTTCGACATCTTCTCGCCCTCGGCGTCGCGCACGATGGCGTTGATGTAGACGTGGCGGAAAGGCACCTTGCCGGTGAAGTGCCCGGTCATCATCACCATGCGCGCCACCCAGAAGAAGATGATGTCGTTGCCCGTCACCAGCACCGAGGAGGGCAGGAACACTTCCAGGTCTTTGGTCTTTTCCGGCCAGCCGAGCGAGGAGAAAGGCACCAGGGCCGAGGAGAACCACGTATCGAGGACGTCCGGATCGCGCCGCAGGGATTTTTGTTCTGCCATTTGCAGAGCTGCTTTTTCGCTGCGCGCGACAAAAATCCTTCCCTGCTCGTCGTACCACGCCGGGATCTGGTGACCCCACCAGAGCTGGCGCGAGATGCACCAGTCCTGGATGTTCTCCAGCCACTGGTTGTAAGTCGAGGCCCAGTGCTCCGGGATGAACTTCACCTCGCCGCTCGCCACCGCCTTCAGCCCGGCCTGCGCCAGGCTTTCCATCTTCACGAACCACTGGTCGGTGAGCATCGGCTCGACGATCGCGCCGGTGCGGCCCGAGCGCGGGATGCGCAGCTTGTAGGGCTTTTCCGAAACCAGGAGTTTTTCTTTTTTCAGGTCGCTGAGGACCTGCTTGCGGGCCTCGAAGCGTTCGAGGCCGCGGTACTTTTGCGGCGCGTTCTCGTTGAGGTGAGCGTCGAGCGTGAAAATGCTGATCGGCTCGAAGCCGTGGCGCTTGCCGACCTGGTAGTCGTTGAAGTCGTGCCCCGGCGTGATCTTCACGCAGCCGGTGCCGAACTCCGGATCAACATAGTCGTCTTCGATTATTGGAATGGTTTTCCCGGTGAGCGGCAGCTGGACGCGTTTGCCCACCAGACTGGAAAATCTCTTGTCTTGAGGATTGACGGCAACGGCGACATCTCCCAGCATCGTTTCGGGACGCGTGGTCACCACCACCACCGAGCCGCTGCCGTCCTCGAGGGGATAACGGATCTCCCAGATCTTGCCGTCCTCTTCTTCGGTGTCGACCTCCAGGTCGGAGACGGCGGTGCCGAGCTCCGGATCCCAGTTGACGAGCCGTTTGCCGCGGTAAATCAAATTCTGCTCAAAAAGAGCGACAAAGACTTCTACGACAGCCCGCGACATCCTGGCATCCATCGTGAAATAGCCGGCTTTCTGGCCCTCGGCGTCGGCGTAGGCCCAGTTGGCGGACGCGCCGAGGCGGCGCATCTGGCGCGTGATGGTGGCGCCGGATTTCTGCTTCCACTGCCACACGCGCTCGATGAATTTCTCGCGCCCGAGGTCGTGGCGGGTCTTGCCCTCTTCCTCGAGCTGGCGCTCGACCACGATCTGGGTGGCGATGCCGGCGTGGTCGGTGCCGACCACCCAGTTGGCGTTGCAGCCGCGCATGCGGTGGTAGCGGATCAGCGCGTCCATCAGCGTCTGCTGGAACGCATGCCCCATGTGCAGGGTGCCGGTGACGTTGGGCGGCGGCAGCTGGATGCAGTAGGGCGGCCGGGGGTCGTCGGCGCGCGCCGAAAAATAGCCGGAGGATTCCCAGCGCTGGTACCAGCGCTGCTCGATCGCCGCGGGGTTGAAGCTCTTGTCCAGCACTTACTTGCGCTCGGTGCGCGACAGCGCGCGCGCTACCGACGCTGCGATCGCCTCGCGCACCATCTGCCTCACCGTGACCGTGATCTCGGCGCGTACGCCGTCCATCCCCTGTCCGAGCACCTGGTTCAGGTTCTTCGCCAGCTTTTCCTCGATGACGCGATCGACTTCGGGCCCGAGGCGCTCGAGGACCGCGCGCTCCAGCTCGCGCGCCAGGGCCTCGAGCGCGGGGCCGTCGACCGCCGGGCGCCGCTGCCCTTCGTCCTCGACCATCTCGGTCAGGACCGGGACGTCTTCGTCGTGATCCGGGCGATCTTTTTCAGGCATCGTCGGCGCCTTCGGTGGCCAGATCGTGGTTCGCGATCTGGTAGCCGCGATCAACGTAGTAGCGGTAGCGGCTGCGCCCGGCCTTGCGCGCGTCGGCGTCGACGGCGACGATCTCGAGCAGGCGCTCGAAGCGCGCGAAGTGAGGCGGGCATTCCGCCGCAAGATTGAGAAGCAGCTCGCAGCCCGGCGGCGCTTCGTCGCCCGAGGCGATCAGCACCGGGGTTTGCGCGGCGAGCGCATCGTGCGCCGCGCAGTGCGGCATGAAGCCGATTGCCGGCCAGGTCCACAGCATCTTGTCGATGCGCTGCGCGATCTCGTGCTCGGGCGCGTAGATCAGCATGCGCCGGCCGCGCGCCAGCGCCTTGCCGGCGAGCCGGCACGCGACCTGGAGGCGGTCCTCCGCGTTGAAGTAAAAATCAATGCTGGTCACTTTCTTCCGGCGTGCCGCAGCAGGAATCGCACGAGGAGCGGAACCGGCCGGCCGGTGGAGCCCTTCTCGCGCCCGCTCTTCCAGGCGGTGCCGGCGATATCGATGTGCGCCCAGCGCTGCTTGCGCGTGAACCGCGCAAGAAAGCACGCCGCGGTAACGCTGCCAGCGGGACGGCCGCCGATGTTCGCCATGTCGGCGAAATTGGAGCGCAGCTGCTCCTGGTAGTCCTCCCACAGCGGCATCTGCCAGACGCGGTCCCAGGCGTCGTCGGCGGCCTCGCGGATCTCGTCGGCGAGCTTCTGGTCGTTGGAGAACAGGCCGCTCGCGACATGCCCGAGGGCGACGACGCAGGCGCCGGTGAGCGTGGCGATGTCGACCACGGCCTCAGGCTTGAAGCGCTCCGCATAGGTCAGCGCGTCGCACAGGATCAGCCGGCCCTCGGCGTCGGTGTTCAGGATCTCGACCGTCTGCCCGGAAAGCGTGGTGACCACGTCGCCGGGCCTGCTGGCGTGGCCGCCAGGCATGTTCTCGCAGGCCGGCGCCACGCCGATCACGTTGACCGGCGCCTTCATCGCGGCCAGCGCGCGCACCGTGCCGAGAACGCTTGCGGCGCCCGACATGTCGAACTTCATCTCGTCCATCTCGCTGGAGGGCTTGAGCGAGATGCCGCCGGTATCGAAAGTGATGCCCTTGCCGACCAGGACCACTGGCCTCCTGCTCTTTCCGGCGCCGGAATAGCGCAGCACGATGAACTTCGGCGGCTGGTGCGAGGCCCTGGTCACCGAGAGCATCGCCCCCATGCCGAGCTTTTCCATGTCGCGGCGCTCGAGCACGTCGATGCCGAGCTTGAACTGGCGCGCGATCCTTTTCGCCTCCTCGGCGAGGTAGGTCGGGGTGCAGAGGTTGGCGGGCAGATTTCCCAGCTTGCGCGCGAGCGCCGCGCCGTCGGCGGTCGCAGCCGCCTCGGTCAAGGCCTGTTCGAGCTCCGAATCCGGAGAAAAAGGAAGAATCACCGAGCCGAGCGCCGGGTCCGGCGGCTTCTTCTGCGTCTTGAGCTCGTCGAAGCGGTAGAAGGCTTCGCGCGTGGCGAGCACCGCCTGGCGCACGTTCCAGGCGCTCGGGCGCGAGCCGACCTTCAGGTCCGCCAGGAACAGCGCCGCGTCCTTGGCCCCCAGCTCCTTCAGCGCGGCTGCTGCGGCCCGCACCGCGTCGCGGAACGCGGCTTCCGCGAATTCCTCGTGCTCGCCGAGGCCGACCAGCAGCACCCGCTCGGCGGCGATGCCGGGCAGGCCGCGCAGCAGAAGCGTAGACCCGGTCTTGCCCGAAAGGTCGCGCAGCGCCGCACGCACGGCGCCTTTTGAAGCCTGGTCCACCGCGCGCGCCGCCTGCGTGAGCTCGCCCGCCTGGTGGACACCGACCACGATGCAGCCCGCTTTTGCAGTCTCAGGCGCGAGCTTCTTTATGCTAAATTCCATAGCGAAAGTATCGCATGATCTTCCACCGGGCGCTGCTCAGGGAATTCGCGGGTCTCGCAGGCGCGGTGTTCATGACGCTGTTCGCGATCTCGCTCACGACGCGGCTCATCCGCCTGCTCGGCCAGGCGGCCGGCGGCACGATTCCTTCCGACGCGGTGATCGCTTTCCTCGGCTTCTTCGCGCTCGGCGCGCTGCCGGTGCTGCTGTCGCTCACCATGTTCATCTCGGTGCTGCTGACGCTCACCCGCGGCTGGCGCGATTCCGAGATGGTGATCTGGTTCGGCTCGGGCCTGCCGCTGACCGCATGGCTCAGGCCGGTGATGATGTTCGCCCTGCCGCAGATCGCCGTGATCGCGGTGCTGTCGCTGTTCATCTCGCCCTGGGCGGCGCAGATGGGCGAGCAGTACCAGTCCCGCGTGCAGGCGCGCGACGACGTGTCGCGCGTCAGCCCCGGCGTATTCGGCGAAACCGGCAGCAAGGAGCGCGTGTTCTTCGTCGAGTCGGTGTCGGGAGATTCGAGCAGCGTGCAGAACGTGTTCGTCGCCTCGGTGCAGCAGGCGCGAATGGGCGTAAGCATGAGCCGCACCGGGCATACGGAGGTGGCGCCGAACGGCGACCGCTTCATCGTGCTCGAGCAGGGCCGGCGCTACGAAGGCTCCCCCGGCGACGACGAGTACCGCGTCACCGAATTCGACCGCTACGCGGCGCGCATCGAGACCAAGGACAGCTCGGAGCCCGAAATGACGCCGCGGAACCGCTCGACCTGGACCTTGCTCGCCAATCCGAGCAGCCAGAACCTCGGCGAGCTGGTGTGGCGCGTCGGCGTGCCTCTCTCGGCGCTGGTGCTGGTGCTGCTGGCGATCCCGATGAGCTTCGTCAACCCGCGCGCCGGACGCTCCGCCAACCTGCTGTTCGCGCTGTTCACCTATATCGTGTACTCGAACCTCCTCAGCGTGAGCCAGGCGCGAGTCTCGCAGGGTCGGCTCGACTTCGGCGTCGGCTGGTGGCTGGTGCACGCCGGCATGGTGCTGCTGCTGCTGTTCATGTTCGCGCAGCGCATGCAGCTGATCCGTCTGCGGGTAGGCCGGTAAGCGGTGAGAGGCGCACTCAGCCGCACGCTCGAGCGCTACCTGGCGCGGCAGATCTACGCCGCGGTCGGCTTCGTCCTGCTCGGCTTTCTCGCGCTGTTCGCCTTTTTCGACCTGATCAAGGAGCTCGCCGATCTCGGCAGCGGCGAGTACCACCTGCCGCAGGTATTCACTTTCGTGCTGCTGTCGGTCCCGGCGCACGCATACGAGCTGTTCCCGGTGGTGGTGCTGATCGGCACGCTGTACGTCCTCGCGCACCTCGCGAGCAACTCGGAGTACACCGTCATGCGCGGCTCGGGGTTTTCGCCCGCGCGCGCCGGGCTGGTGCTTACCCGCATCGGCCTCGCCTTCGTCCTGGCGACCTTCGTCATCGGCGAATGGATCGCTCCGTTCGCCGAGGAGGAAGCGCAGAAGCTGCGCCTGCGCGCCATGAGCTCGCTGATCGGCGACACGCTGCAGTCGGGGCTGTGGTTCAAGGACGAGGGGTCGTTCATCAACGTGCGCGAGGCCCGTCAGGCGGACTTGCTGCAGGGTGTACGCATCTACGAGTTCGACAGCGCCTACCGGCTGCGCCAGATGACCGCGGCGCAGCGCGCCGAATTCCGCGGGCGCGGGCGCTGGGAGCTGACCGACGTGGTGCAGACGCGCTTCACGCCGGAGGGTCCGCGCAGCGAGCGCATGCCGAAGTCCGAGTGGCGCTCGGCGGTGAATCCCGACCTGCTGGACGCCCTGCTGGTGAAACCGGAGCGGATGTCGGCCTGGGCGCTCCACAGGTACACCCAGCACCTCGCCGGCAACCGGCAGAAAACCGAGGTATACGAGATCGCGCTGTGGAAGAAGCTGCTTTACCCGCTCGCCACGCTGGTGATGATGGCGCTCGCGCTGCCCTTCGCCTACATGCAGGCGCGCGCCGGCATGGTCGGCGTCAAGGTGTTCTTCGGCATCATGCTCGGCATTTTTTTCCACATGCTGAACAGCCTGTTTTCCCACATCGGCCTGCTGCAGAACTGGCCGCCCTTCGCCGCCGCCGCGGTGCCGAGCGCCGCGTTCCTCGCCTCGGCGATGCTCATGATGTGGTGGGTCGAGCGGCGTTAAGCGAGCTCGAGGCGAGTGCCGGCGAGGCGGTCGTGCAGGAACTGGCGGTCGCGATCGAATAGCGCCCACAGGATGGAGATCGGCAGGAGGAGTGCTGCGAGAATTAGCCGGATGAGGGCCTTGCGAGGCGTAACCTGCACCAGGCGGATGCGCCAGGCTTTCATTGCCAGCGTCTGCCCGCCGCGCAGCCAGCAACTCAGGAAGTAGGCCGCGAACACCGCGGCGACGAACAGCTGCAGCGCAAGGCGCAGCCAGCCGGCGGTCGCATCGCGGCCACCGCTCGCGAACAGGAACACCCAGGCGGCGAAAAAGGCGACGGCAAACAGCAGCAGCGCTTCGTACAGGATGCTGGCCAGCCGCCGCGGCAAGCCCGGCGTGTTCACGCCCGCTATTTCTTTTTCCTGGCGGGGGTCTGCGGCGGCGCGAGGTTCTGGCGCTCGTTCGGCGGCAGCGCCTGGTATTCGGCCCACTGCTCGCCCAGCTTGCCGCGCTCTTCCGGCGGCACCTTGGCGATGCGCTTGTAGTTCTCGCGCGCCTGGCGGCGCTGCTCGGGGGTCAGCTTGGCCCAGGCCTGCATGCGCCGCTGCACGCGCTCCTGCTCCTGCGCGGTCATCCGCGGGTAGCGCTTCGCGATGCCGATCCACTTGCGCCGGCGGTCGGGCTCAAGGCTTTCCCAGTCCGCCTTGAGCGGCGCGAGGGTATGCTGCTGCTCTACGGTCAGCTCGGCCCACGCCGGCCTGGCGCCCTTGATCTTGGATGTCTGAGCCCCCGCCGCGCCTGCAGCCAAGCACAGCGCGAGCACAAGCAAGGCGCGGCGCATTACTCCTCCGCCGCGCGTGTTTTCAGATAGTTCTGGAAGCCGCGGTCTAGGTAGGCGTCGATCGGCAGGTCGCCGGTCAGCAGCTGGGCGTCGATCTCCTCGACCTCGGCCGCGCGCTGGTTCTGCTGCCACGTGTAGATGGCGCCGAAGCCGATCAACAGCATCGCGACCGGGACGAGCACACGCAGCGACAGGCCGGTCCAGCCGCCGAAGTCGCCGACCATGTTGCCCGCCCATACGCCGGTCGAGGCCAGGACGCCGACCGGCTCGGGGCGCTTGCGCGCGAGCGCGAGCTCGCGGGCGGCTTGCAGCCTCGCGGCCTTGCGGGAGTCGAGACTCAGCCCCTGATTCAAAATATGGCGAATCTTGTCGCCGAATTGGAATTCATTCATAGCTTGTTCGGGACGCTTTGCCGGGCTCATAGCGTTATGCCGCGCGCCCTGAGTGCGGCCGCCAAGGCATGCGCCGCCCGCGAGCAATGCGTTTTCACGCTGCCCTCCGAGCAGCCCATGACTCGGGCGGTTTCGGCCACGTCCAGCTCCTCCCAGTAACGCATGACAAAAGCCTCGCGTTGACGAGCAGGCAGTCGCGCGAGCTCTTGCTCAATAATTTCAAGCACTTGAGCTCGCTCCAGCTGCTCTGCCGGCGCTTCCTCCATGTTAGACCCGTCGGCGGGCTGCAGGGTTTCCAGCGGATCCTGTTCATCGTCCTCGCCGCGGCTGGGTGAAAGCGAGGAGAGCAGCGTGGTCCACAGCGAGCGCACCTTCTGGCGGCGGAACCAATCGCGGATCGCGTTCTGCACGATGCGGTGAAACAGAAGTGGCAGCTCCTCGGCAGGGCGGTGCCCGTACTTCTCCGCGAGGCGCAGCATGGCGTCCTGGACGATGTCGAGCGCAGCTTCTTCATCCCGCACCGCGAACACTGCCTGTTTGAACGCGCGGCGCTCCACGCTCTCCAGGAACGCCGATAGCTCGCTGCGGGATGCCAAGGTGGGCCCTCTGTCGGGGCGGTTGTTTGGCCGCAGATGGTACCAAAAAGCCCTGCGCCCAAGCGCGCAGGCTGCTTGACCGCACCGCACCAAGCCTTTAGTGTTCAAAGCTTTTCCGCATCATTCAGGGGAAATGGACCGAGTCAAAGCGAGTACCCTCACGGGCGCCGAGATCGTGGTGCGCTGCCTGCAGGCGGAGGGGGTGGAGTACGTCTTCGGCTATCCCGGCGGCGCGGTCCTTTTCATCTACGACGAGCTGTTCAAGCAGGACAGGGTCAAGCACGTCCTGGTGCGCCACGAGCAGGGCGCGGCGCACGCCGCCGACGGCTATTCGCGCGCTTCGCACAAGGTCGGCGTGTGCCTGGTGACCTCGGGGCCCGGCGTGACCAACGCGGTGACCGGCATCGCCACCGCGTACATGGACTCGATCCCGATGGTGATCATCTCGGGACAGGTGCCGACGCACGCGATCGGCCTCGACGCGTTCCAGGAAGTGGACACCGTCGGCGTGACGCGTCCCTGCGTGAAGCACAACATGCTGGTGAAGGATGTCAGGGCGCTCGCCTCGTCGATCAAGAAGGCCTTCTACATCGCGACGACCGGCCGCCCGGGGCCGGTGCTGGTCGACGTCCCGAAGGACGTGACCACGCAATCCTGCGAGTTCGACTACCCGCAATCCATATCGATGCGTTCGTACAACCCGGTGCGCAAAGGCCACCCCGGGCAGATCAAGAAGGCGGCGCAATTGCTGCTCGAGGCGAAGCGGCCGATGGTCTACACCGGCGGGGGCGTGATCCTGTCCGATGCGGCGCCGCAGCTGCGCGAGCTGGTGAAGCTGCTCGGCTTCCCGTGCACCAACACGCTGATGGGGCTGGGCGCCTATCCGGCAACCGACAAGCAGTTTCTCGGCATGCCCGGCATGCACGGCACCTACGAAGCCAACATGTCGATGCAGCACTGCGACGTGCTGCTCGCGATCGGCGCGCGCTTCGACGACCGCGTCATCGGCAACCCGGCGCACTTCGCGCAGAACCCGCGCAAGATCATCCACATCGACATCGATCCGTCGTCGATCTCCAAGCGGGTCAAGGTCGACGTGCCGATCGTCGGCAACATCCCCGACGTTCTCGACGAGCTGCTGAAGCTGCTGCGCGATTCAAAACCCCAGGACATCGGGCAGTGGTGGAAGCAGATCGACGAGTGGCGGGCGAAGGACTGCCTCAGGTACGACCGCAACTCGACGATCATCAAGCCGCAGTTCGTGCTCGAAAAATTGTACGAGGTGACCAAAGGCGAAGCCTTCGTGACCTCCGATGTCGGCCAGCACCAGATGTGGGCGGCGCAGTTCTACAAGTTCGACCGGCCGCGGCGCTGGATCAACTCCGGCGGCCTCGGCACGATGGGCTTCGGGCTGCCGGCGGCGATGGGCGTGCAGCTCGCCAACCCCGGCGCCACGGTGGCCTGCGTCACCGGCGAATCGTCGATCCAGATGTGCCTGCAGGAGCTTTCCACCTGCAAGCAGTACCGGCTGCCGATCAAGATCGTCAACCTGAACAACAAGTACATGGGCATGGTGCGCCAGTGGCAGCAGTTCTTTCACGGCAACCGCTACTCCGAGTCCTACATGGACGCGCTGCCCGACTTCGTGAAGCTCGCCGAGGGCTACGGCCACCGCGGCGTGCTGATCGAGAAGCCGGCGGACGTGGAACCTGCATTGAAAGAAAGTTTCAGCCGTAAGGACGAGCTGGTGTTCCTCGACTTCATCACCGACCAGAAGGAAAACGTCTACCCCATGATCCCCGGCGGCAAGGGGATCACCGAGATGATCCTCTACGAGGACCTGTGACGCGGCACATCATCTCGGTCCTTGTGGAGAACGAGGCCGGGGCGCTTTCCAGGATCGCGGGCCTGTTTTCCGCCCGGGGCTACAACATCGAGTCGCTGACGGTCGCGCCGACCGAGGACGCCTCGATGTCGCGCATGACCATCGTCACCACCGGCTCCGAGGACGTCGTCGAGCAGATCACCAAGCAGCTCAACAAGCTGATCGAGGTGGTGAAGGTGGTCGATCTGTCCGAGGCCGAGCACATCGAGCGCGAGCTGATGCTGATCAAGGTGCGCGCCGGCCAGAAGGAGCGCGAGGACATGAAGCGCATGGCCGACATTTTCAGGGGCCGCATCATCGACGTCTCGGACAACACCTACACCATCGAGCTGACCGGCGACGGCCGCAAGCTCGACGCTTTCATCCAGGCGCTCGACCCGGCCAGCATCATGGAGACCGTGCGCACGGGAACGAGCGGGATAGGGCGCGGAAACTGGGTTTTGCGAGTCTAGAACGGAAAATCAGATGAAAGTCTATTACGACAAGGACGCCGACCTGTCGCTCGTCAAGGGCAAGAAAGTCACCATCCTCGGCTACGGCTCGCAGGGCCACGCGCACGCGCAGAACCTGCAGGAGTCCGGGGTCAAGGTGACGGTAGGGCTGCGCAAGGGCGGCGCTTCCTGGGACAAGGCGAAGAAAGGCGGGCTCAAGGTCGCCGACGTCGGCGAGGCGATCGAGGGCGCCGACATCGTCATGATCCTGCTGCCCGACGAGCACCACGCCCAGGTGTACAAGGAGCAAGTCGAGCCGAACATCAAGAAGGGGGCGTCGCTCGCCTTCGCGCACGGCTTCAACATCCACTACGGCCTGATCCAGCCGCGCGAGGATCTCGACGTCTGGATGGTGGCGCCGAAGGCCCCCGGCCACACGGTGCGCTCGACCTACGCCGCGGGCGGCGGCGTGCCGATGCTGATCGCCGTGCACCGCGACCCGTCGAAGAAGGCGCGCGACGTGGCCCTGTCCTACGCCGCGGCGATCGGCGGCGGCAAGGCGGGCATCATCGAGACCAACTTCAAGGAGGAGACCGAGACCGATCTCTTCGGCGAGCAGACCGTGCTGTGCGGCGGCTGCGTCGAGCTGGTGAAGGCCGGCTTCGATACCCTGGTGGAGGCAGGCTACGCGCCCGAGATGGCGTACTTCGAATGCCTGCACGAGCTCAAGCTGATCGTCGACCTGATGTACGAGGGCGGCATCGGCACCATGAACTACTCGATCTCGAACAACGCCGAGTACGGCGAGTACGTCACCGGCCCGAAGATCATCGACGAAGCGACGCGCAAGCGCATGCGCGATGCGCTGCTGCGCATCCAGACGGGCGAGTACGCCAAGGAGTTCGTGCTGGAGAACCGCGCCGGCGCGCCCACCCTGCTCAGCCGGCGGCGCATGACCGCGGAGCTGCCGATCGAGAAGGTCGGCGCGCGGCTGCGCGAGATGATGCCCTGGATCAAGAGGAACCGTCTTGTCGACACGTCGAAGAATTGAGACGCTGCTCGCCGTTGCATTGCAGGGGTCCGAGCGCCCGAAGGAAGAAGAGCAGAAGTAGCGCGTGCGGCCGCCGTACCCGCATCCGATCATCGCCCGCGAGGGGTGGCCATTCGTTTTTGCTACCCTGATTGCAGCAGCGGCGCTCACCTGGTACTTCGGCTGGTGGTCGATTCCCCTCTGGCTGCTTGTGCTGTTCATGCTGCAATTCTTCCGCGATCCGCCGCGCGAGGTCCCCGACGATCCGCGAGCGGTGCTGTCCCCGGCCGATGGCCGCATCGTCGAGGTGAGCCGCGCGCACGATCCCTACGTGAAACGCGAGGCCCTCAAGGTGAGCGTGTTCATGAACGTGTTCGACGTGCATTCGAACCGCTCGCCGGTGGACTGCGCCGTGAAGGAGCGCTGGTATCTCCCGGGTGCCTTCGTCAACGCCGCCCTGGACAAGGCATCGCTCGAGAACGAGCGCAACGCGCTGTGGCTGCGAACGCCGGAGGGCAGGGACGTGACCTGCGTGCAGGTCGCGGGGCTCATCGCCAGGCGCATCCTGTGCTATGTTGACGCCGGAGCCGAGCTGAAGCGGGGCGAGCGCTTCGGATTCATCCGCTTCGGCTCGCGCGTAGACGTCTATCTGCCTCTCGACGCGCAGGTCAGGGCGTCGATCGGCGACAAGGTGTACGCAGCCGAAAGCGTGCTCGCATGGGTGAAGACCCCGAATTCGAAGCCGAAGTAGGGACAGCGGCGGAACCCGGCCGCCTGGGAGGCCTGCGGCGGCGCGGCATCTACCTGCTGCCGAACCTGTTCACGACCGGCGTGCTGTTCTGCGGCTTTTTCGCCATCGTGCAGGCGATGAACGGCCGCTTCGAGATCGGCGCGGTCGCCATCTACGTCGCGATGGTGCTCGATGGCATGGACGGGCGCGTCGCGCGCTGGACCAACACGCAGAGCGAGTTCGGCGCGCAGTACGACAGCATCGCCGACATGGTGGCGTTCGGCGCCGCGCCGGCGCTGGTCGCCTACGAATGGACGCTGAAGGACCTCGGCACGGCGGGCTGGATCGCCGCCTTCCTCTACTGCGCAGGCACCGCCATCCGCCTGGCACGGTTCAACGTGAACCTCGGCACCGTCGACAAGCGCTACTTCCAGGGATTGCCCAGCCCTTCGGGCGCCGCGGTGCTGGCGGGCCTGGTCTGGGTGATGACCGATTTCGGCTTCAGGCCGAGCGACTGGCTGGCGATCGTCACCTGGGTGATCGCGGTGTTCGCCGGCATCACCATGGTCTCGAACATCCCGTTCTACAGCTTCAAGGAAGTCAACTGGAGGCGGCGCGTGCCGCTCTGGGTCATCCTCGCCTCGGTGCTTGGCATGTCGGTGGTCGCGTCTCGGCCCTCGCTGGTGCTGTTCGCGCTGTTCATGGCGTATTCGCTCTCCGGCTACGTCATGTGGGCCAGGGAGAAGCGCGTGCGGTCTGTACTTCCCGAAGAGTAATGCCGAGGGGCGGCGAAGGCCGCCGCCCCCCGTCCGATTGCCGGTTCCGCCGGCTATTCAGGATGAAGCTGCAGGTTTCCGCCCGTCAACGTTCCGCTGCGCGAATTGACGACGGCACCACTGGAATCCAAAACGGAGATGTCGAAGGTGTCGTGCCCGACTCCCGGCTCGCCGTTATCGCACGCCGAATTCACCTTGAAGCTGTACCCGTCGACGTTGTTC
>Ga0209378_1000429_pt1 | contig 31271 bp, 30 predicted proteins | sample GraSoiAngelo_156_FD_186170 | JGI IMG/M metagenome (GOLD analysis project Ga0209378, IMG submission 186170) | Grasslands soil microbial communities from the Angelo Coastal Reserve, California, USA - 14_1009_13_40cm (SPAdes) (version 2) | ecosystem: Environmental > Terrestrial > Soil > Grasslands ...
GTAGTATCCTTCTCCATGACCGGCCTCCTATCGCCTGTGGCTCTGTTCCTGCCCGGAACAACCCACGACTATGCGATATGGCAGGCCGGTCCTTCCATATTGTCTAGTGACGGCCTCGCCCGCGATGAGCGGGCCGAAGCTGCCGCGGCCGGTGAACCCGTAGCCGCGGCGGTTGCCCTCGGTGATGGGCGTGCAGGCCAACCGCCCCTCAACGAGCACCTTCCGCAGGCCCTGGCGAGCCACGGCCGTGTTCTTCGCCAGGAGCGCCTGCACGTCAGCGACCTGCTTGAGCAGTACCTTCTTGAGCCGCGCCGTGTCCAGGTCAGCGGCCTTGCTGGCACCGGTGAGCTCGTCGAGCTAGCGCACCAGGTCGCGCTTCTTCGCCTCGGCCGCCGCCTGCGCGACCCGCGTGACCCGCCGCGCGCAAGCCGCTACTATCGAGGGCGTGCGCCACATCGAGATCCGCGACGATCGGTGGGTCGAAATCCACGAGAACCGGCCGCGCTACGTCGAGGCCAAGATGCTCTCGATCACGCGCCGGTACTGGCGACACTCGCGGTTCTATGCGGAAGACGGCAGCCTGTGGCGGCCGGAGCCGGTGGAGGGGCACGAGTTCGCGCTCGTCGGCCGACTGCTGGCGCACACGATCAACCCACGGCGAACGCTGACCATGTCCTATGAGCGGATCGGAGACTACAGCCTGGATACGCTCAGGACGAGCGTCCAGCACGGCTTCCTCGGGGTGCTCGCGGCCATAGGGGACGTTGAGGACGAGCAGGACCGGGCAACGGAGTTCGGCATCGCCGAGGCCGCGAACTTCGATGAGGTCTTCCAACTCGTGCGGGTCCACCCCGCCACGCAGCCTGAGAGGTGAGGCGCCGAAGCTACGCACTGTTGGCCGGGCCCTCAACCGGGAACGTGAAGGCGTCCGTCACCAGCAATTGAAACCCCCCAGCGTTCGGGGCGCCCGGGACACCCGGGCGGCCCCTCGATTCACCCGGCCACCACGCGGTTGGCCAGCACGCCGATGCGCTCGACCTCGGCCTCGAGCTTGTCGCCCTTCTTGAGGAACTTGCCGAGCGCGGCGCCCACGCCCTCGGGCGTGCCGGTGGCGATCACGTCGCCGGGCAGCAGCGTGAAGCCCTGCGAGAGCACGGCGATGCACTCGTCCACCGGGAAGATCATCTTGGAGGTGTGGCTCGACTGGCGCGTCTCGCCGTTCACGCGCATCGCGATGGCGAGCGTCTGCGGATCGGGGATCTCGTCGGCGGTGACAAGCACCGGACCCATGGGGCAGAACGTGTCGAGCGACTTGCCCTTGAACCACTGGCCGTGGAGCTTCTGCAGATCGCGCGCGGTGACGTCGTTGACGATGGTGTAGCCGAAGACGTGCGACAGCGCCTGCTCGCGCGGGATGTCGCGGCCTGCGGTCCCGATCACCACCGTCAGCTCGACCTCGTAGTCGAGCTGTTGCGTGACCGCGTGATGGACGATCTTGCCGCCCGGGGCCAGCACGCACTCCGGCGCCTTCGTGAAGTACACGGGGTTGGTCGGCGCCTCGGCGCCGCGCTCGGCGGCGTGCTCCTTGTAGTTGCGCCCCAGGCAGAAGACGTTGCGCGCGGGCCGCGGGATGGGCGCCTCGAGGCGCGCCTTGTCGGCCGGCAGCCCGAGCTTGCGCTCGCCGAGCGCGCCGACGCCGTCGCGCTTGAGGAGCGCCTCGCCGTGGGCGAGCGCCTCGCGCGCGGCGCCGAGCCCGTCGGGGCCGCGGCCGATCAGCTCGAGCATCGTCTTGGGAAAGCCGCCGCGGCCGTGGCGGACGGTGCCGCGCTCGCGCGCGAGGTCGGCGGCCAGCGCGCCGAGGTCGAGGACGGCCTCGCCGACCAGCGCGCCCACGCGCGGCTTCGACGAGCCCTTGCGGTAGGTGATCAGATGCATGTCAGCGCTCCTTCAGCAGCACGACGAGAACGCGTGCCGGTTTCTTCGACTCGTTGAGCGAGTAGTGGATGGTGCGCCTGGCGGCGTACTCGATCTCACCGCGGCGAAAGACCTGCTTGCCCTTGCCCTTCGTCACCACCGTGAACTCGCCGTCGAGCACGTAGGCGAACTCGTCGGCGACGGCGGCGTGCTCCTCGCCCTTGAAGCCGGGCGGGAACACGAACTCGTAGACGACCACGCGGTCGTTGTCGAGCACCTTCTTCTCGCCCACGTCCTGCGTCGTCGCCGACGCGGGCACGAGCACGATGAACAGTATGAGGCCCAGCGACAAGCGCTTCATCGGAGCTCCGTTGTCACGTGTTGGGGGTATGGGGGTATGGGGGCGTTCGACGCCCCCATCTTAACGGACTGAACGCCCGCTGATCTCGCGGAGTGACTGGTATCGGGGGCGTTCGACGCCCCCATCTTGACGGACTGAACGCCCGCTGATCTCGCGGAGTGACTGGTATCGGGGGCCCTCTCGGGGCCCCCCATCTCAATGGAGAGCTTGCAACAGCCTCCTGCCGCGACCAGGCTTCACGCTATATCGACTGGCGCATCGCTGTCCGCTCCGGGAGCGCCATGCCGCGCTCCTGCGCCATGCGCTCGAGCTCCTGCGGGATCGCGAACCGGACGTCCTCTTCCACCACGTGCACCTCGCGGACGCTCACGCCGCGGCCGCGCAGCGCGTCCACCACCTGGGTCACGAGCATCTCGGGCGTGGAGGCGCCGGCGGTGATCCCGATGCGACTGGCGCCGGCCAGCCACTCCGATCGGATGTCGCTCACGTCGTTGATGAGATGCGCGTGCGTGCCCGCCATCTTCGCGACCTCGACGAGCCGGTTGGCGTTCGACGAGTTGGCGGCGCCGATGACGAGCAGGACGTCCACGTCCCCCGCCAGCCGCTTCACGGCGGCCTGGCGGTTCTGGGTCGCGTAGCAGATGTCGTCGCGCGACGGGCCCACGATGCGCGGGAACTTGCGACGCAGCGCCTCGATGACGTCGCGCGTGTCGTCGACGGACAGCGTCGTCTGCGTGAGGTACGCGATCTTCTCGGGGTTCGGCACCTCGAGCCTGTCGACCTCGACGACGCTGTCGATGACCACGATGCGGTCGGGCGCCTCGCCCAGCGTGCCGATGACCTCGTCGTGATCCTCGTGGCCGATGAGCACGATCGAGTAGCCCTCGCGCGCGTAGCGAACCGCCTCGAGGTGGACCTTCGTCACCAGCGGGCACGTGGCGTCGATGACGCGCAGGCGGCGCCGCTGGGCGTCCTCGCGGACGGCGGGCGAGATCCCGTGGGCGCTGAAGATCACCGTGGCGTCGTTCGGCACCTCGGCCAGCTCGTCCACGAAGACGGCGCCCTTGGCGCGCAGCGACTCCACCACGTGCCGGTTGTGCACGATCTCGCGGCGGACGTAGACGGGCGGGCGGCAGACCGACAGCGCCAGCTCGACGATGTCGATGGCGCGCTCGACGCCCGCGCAGAAGCCGCGCGGGCCGGCCAGGAGAATCTCGGAGATGGGAACGGTGGCCACGTTCATGCCTCAGGGGAAGTAGAAGGAGATGCCCGCCACGCCGACGTGGGCTTCGAAGCCGCGGTTCGGCTGGCTCGTGTTGCCGTTGGAGACGTGCTGGTACCGGTACCCCGCGTAGAGCGCGGTCTTGTCCGAGACGAACAGCGACGCGCCCAGACCGCCGAAGAGCAGGAATGCGAAGCTCGAGTCGATCTCGCGGATCTCGAGGTCGGTGCCGCCAGCGGCCGCGCCCAGCTCCGCGTAGGGCACGACGCGGCCGAGGCCGAGGAAGTGATAGCGCAGGACCGAGGCCAGCCCCGCCCAGAACGCCGGCTTGGGCTCCGTGTACTTCTGATAGAGGGGCTCGAAGCCCACCTCGAGCGCGCCGTACCAGAAATGGTCTTTGCCGACAGGATCGAAGGGCAGCAGGCTGAACCGTACGCCCACGTCGTAGAACTCGAGATAGGTCACGCTCTTCTTGTTCTCGAGGTTGAACTGCCAGCCGTAGGCGCCCTCGCCGGAGAGCACGAAGGTGCCCTTCTTGAAGGTCTGCTCCGCGTCGAAGGCCCACGCGGGCGCGGGCGCCGCCGCCGCGAGCAGCAGCGCGACCATCACGGTGATCCGCTTCGTCATGGCTCGATGAGCACCTTCAACGCCTCGCCCTTCTGCATGAGATCCAGCGCCGTGCGCACGCCGTCCAGCCGCATACGGTGTGTCACGAGTCCGTCCGGGGCGACGGCCCCGGTCTCGAGCGCGTCCACCGCCTGCCGGATGAGCTCGGGCGTATGGTGAAACGCGCCGACGAGCGTGAGCTCTTCGTAATGCGCGCGGCGAGTGTCCACCCGCACCGAAGTCCCGGGCGCGCAACCACCAAAGAATACCACGCTTCCTCCGCGCCCCACGGCGGCCATGGCCTGCTCCCACACCTCCGGGCGACCGGTGGCGTCGATCGTGACGTCGGGCCCTCGCCCGTCGGTCATGGCGCCGAGATCCGCGACGACGTCGGCGCTGGCGGCGGCGTCCACGCACTCGCCGATGCCGAGCGCGCGCACGCGATCGAGGCGCCAGCCGGCCTTGCCCACGAGGAGCACGCGGCACTTGCGCGCGGCGGCCACCATACCGAGCAGGCAGCCGAGCGGTCCGTGGCCGAACACGGCCACCGTCTGGCCCTCCTCGAGCCGCGCGCGCTCGACGCCCAGCATCGCGCAGGCGAGCGGCTCCGCGAACGCGGCGCGCGCGGCGGCGACGCGGTCCAGGCGCACGATGTTCTTCGCGACGAGACGCGAGGGCAGCGCGATGTACTCGCCGTAGGCGCCGTTGACGAACAACAGGTCCTCGCAGAGGTTGGGCCGCCGGGCGAGGCACGGGCGACACTCGCCGCACGGCGCCGAGTTGGCGGCGGCCACGCGGTCGCCCTCGCGCACGGTCGAGACGCCGGCCCCGACGGCGGTGACCGTGCCCGCGAACTCGTGGCCGAACACCGTCGGCACGCGCGGGATCATCACCGGGTGGCCGCGGCGCCGCACTTTGACGTCGGTGCCGCACGTCAGCGCCGCGTCGATGCGGAGCACGATCTCGCCGGCCGCCGGCTCCGGGACCGGCAGGACCTCGTCGCGCAGATCCTCGGGACCGTGGAAGACGACGGCGCGCATGGTCGCCCGCGTCCGGCCGGAGCCAGGGCTCACGGCGTCACGTAGACCTTGAGCGCCTGGCGCCGGCGCATGAGATCGACGCCCTCGGCCAGGCGCTCGAGCGGCAGCCGATGGCTCACCAGCCCCTCGACGTCCACCTTGCCGGCCGCGATGAGCCAGAAGGCGCGCGCGAGCGTCGCCGGCGATGACGAGTAGGTCGTCGTCAGCGTCAGCTCGCGGTGGTAGAGCGTCTCGAGCGCGACCGGCAGCGCGTCGCCCGCGCCGCCCGCGAAATAGTGGATGGCGCCGCCGTCGCGCACGGCCTCCACCGCCCAGGGCAGGACCGCCGCCGCGCCGCCCGTGATCATCACGTGGTCGGCGCCGCGACCGCCGGAGGTACCTCGCGCGAGCCCGACGGCTTCGACCGGCAGGGCCGCCTGCACGCCGAAGCGCCGGGCCAGGGCCGCGCGCTCGGCGTCCTGGTCCGCCCCGACGACGGCGGAGCCCGCGCGCGCGAAGAGCTGGACGAGCAGGCAGCCGATCGAGCCGAGCCCGACCACCAACGCGGTGTCGCCGGGCTGCACGCGCGCACGCTCCACCGCGCGCAGGCAGCACGCGAGCGGCTCGACGAACGACGCCTCCTCGTCGGTGAGGTGGTCGGGCACCCGGAAGGTGGCGTGCCGGACGTTGGGCGGCGGCACCCGGACGAACTCGGCGAAACCGCCGGGATCGAGGTTCGACTCCTTGAACGCGCGGCACATGGACTCGCTGCCGCGCCGGCAGTAGTGGCACTCGCCGCACGGGACGTGGTGTGCCGCCACCACCCGGTCGCCGACCGCGAAGCCGCGCACGCCCTCGCCCGCCTCGACCACGTCGCCGACCACCTCGTGACCGAGCACGGCGGGGACGCGCGCGCCGGGATCGGCGAGCTTGGCGATGTCCGAGCCGCAGAGCCCGCAGCCGCGCAGGCGCAGCAGCAGCTCGCCGGGGCCGGCGGCGGGACGCGGCACCTCCGCCGGGGCCAGGCGCCCTCCTCCGTGGAACATGACGGCCCTCATAATAGGCTCGCCTCGGACGGCGGGGCCCCAGCCCCGCGAAATCCGAATGGCCGCACGGCCGTCACGCGACCCGGCCCAGCAGACCGCTCATCCAGCAGCGCAGCGCGATGGCCGCCTTGCGCCGCGCGGACAGCGTCACGCGCGCGTCGAAGACACGGAAGCGCCGCGCCTCGATCTCCTCGAGCAGCGCGAAGTAGATGCGGCCCATGATCTCCGCCGGCACGAGCGAGCGCGCGTCGGCCGCGGGAAACGCCGCCCACGCCCTGGCGTAGTGCTCGCGCGCGCGCGCGGCCTGGGCGGCCATGAGGCGTACGAAGGCGTCGCCGTAGCGGCCGACCTTGAGATCCTCCGCGCTCACCCCGGAGGCCCGGAGGTCCTGCTGCGGGACGTAGATCCGGCCGCTGCGGGCATCGGCGCCGACGTCGCGGATGATGTTGGTGAGCTGCAGCGCCATGCCGAGGCTCACCGCGTACTCGCGCGCGCGCGGGTCGGTGTAGCCGAAGATCTCGATGCAGCACAGGCCCACGGCCGAGGCCACGCGGTAGCAGTACGGCGCCAGGTCCTCGAACGTCTCGTACGTCGAGCGCTGCAGGTCCATCTCGCAGCCCTCGACGATCGCCTCGAGGGCCGCGCGCGGCAGGCCGAACTGCCGCACGGCGGTGGCGAGCTGCCGCGCGATCGGGTGCTCGGGCGTGCCGTCGGCCTCGTAGCAGCGCGCGATGTCGCGGCGCCAGGCGGCCAGCCCGGCGCGCTGCGCGCCGGCGTCGGTGCCGAGGTCGGCGATGTCGTCCACGGTGCGGCAGAACGCGTAGACCGCGTAGAGCGCCTCGCGACGGGCGCGCGGCAGCGCGAGAAACGCGTAGTAGAAGTTCGAGCGGCTCTTGCGCGTGACCCGCGAGGACAGCCCGACCAGGCTCACCGCGCCGCCACCTGCGCGCCCGCGGCCACGCGCGCGTACCCGTGGGCGGCGAACCAGCGGACGGCGTCGTGCAACGCTTCCCGCGGATCGGTCTGCGGCAGTCCGAGCTCGCGCACCGCCTTCGTGGGCGAGAAGTACATGCGCTTGCGCGCCATGCGCACGGCCGTGAGGGGCACCGCCGGCGGCCGGCCCGTGAGCCGCGCCACCGCTTCGGTGCAGGCAGCGCCGCACCAGGCGAGGGCGTACGGCACGCGCAGCCGGGGCGCGGAGCGCCCGGTCGCCTCCGCGAGCAGCCGGCCGATCTCGGCGAGCGAGAGGTTGCCGCGCAGGTGACCGAGGATGTAGCGCTCGCCGACGCGGCCGCGCTCGGCGGCCAGCACGTGGCCGCGCGCGACGTCGCGCACGTGGACGATGTTGAGGCCGGTGTCGAGCGTCGCGAACATGCGGCCGCGCATGAAGTCCACGATCATCTGGCCCGTCGGCGTCGGCTTCACGTCCCAGGGCCCGATGGGCGCCGACGGGTTGACGATCACGACGGGCAGCCCGCGGGCGGCGAGGTCCATCGCGATGCGCTCGGCGAGGAACTTCGAGGCCTTGTAGGGGCCGACCATGTCGGCGAGGGAGACGGGCGTGTCCTCGGTCCCGGGCGTGCCGTCCGTCGGGAGCCCGAGGGCGCCGACGGTCGAGGTATAGACGATCCGCCGCACACCGGCCTCGCCGGCCGCCTCGAGGATCGCGCGCGTACCGTCGACGTTCACGCGGTGCAGCTCGGTCGGATCGCGCGCCCACAGCCGGTAGTCCGCGGCGACGTGGTAGAGCGTATCGGCGCCCGTCACGGCGCGCGCCAGCGAGGCGCGGTCGAGCAGGTCGCCCTCCACGATCTCGACGGGGACGCCGTCGAGGGCCCGGCGGTCGCCGCCGCGGCGCGCGAGCACGCGGACGCTTCCGGCGCCGCGCGCGACCAGCTCGCGCACGACGTTGGCGCCGACGAAGCCGGTGCCGCCGGTGACGAGGATCGGCTTCACGCTCCCCTCGCCAGCGTCGCCAGGGCGGCGGCCACGCTCTTCAGCGCCGCCTCGGTGCCCGCGCGCAGCCCGAGGAGCGCGTTGACCGACGTCTGCCGGGTGAGGGCGGCGGTGACGGCCCGCAGCGGCCGCACGCGCCCGTCCTCGCCCACCGCGCCCGCGAGCGCCGTCGGAATACTGCTCTCGGCGTCGTCCGACACCGCGCGGACGACCGCCGCCGGCACGCCGCGCTCGCGCGCCCATGCCAGCACCGCCGCCGACTCCATGTCCACCGCGAGCGCGCCGGTCTCCATCCAGAGGCGCGCCTTCTGCGCCGCGGACTCCACGACCGCGGCGACGGTCAGGAGCGCGCCCTCGCCGGGCACGCGGGGCAGCGGCGCCGTCGGCCAGCGCGTGCCGTCGGGCCCGAGCACCACCGTCGGCACGACGAGGGCACCGATGGCGAGCGACGGCGCCAGCGCGCCGCAGGCGCCGGCGACGACGACGAGGTCTGGGGCGCGCCATGCCGGCGCGCGCTCGGCCAGGCGCGCGCCGCGGAGCCCGATGGTGGCGAGCTCGAGCGCGCCGCCGATGAAATGGGGCGCGGACGCGCCGGCGACGGGAGCCAGGCCGAGGTGGCGGGCCAGTCCGCGCGCCTCGAGGTCGATCGCGGTGAGGACGAGGACGCGGGTCACGCGCCCCGCGCGGAGCCGGCCGCCTTCGCCGCCTCCCGGCTGCGGAGCCAGGCCGCGTACGAGTTGCCCGCGGCCGTGTCGCGGCCGGTGAAGCGAATGGAGCGGATGTCCGCGTAGGGGATCGTGACGGGGTCGCCGCCGGAAGCCGCGAAGAGCTGCACGAAGGGCGGGGCGGCGTCGGCGTCGCGATTGAACAGATAGCCGACCAGCTCGCCGCCGGCGCGGCGCACGAGGGTGACGTCGCCGCGATAGTCGAACGCGCGCTCGACCGCTTCGGCGAGCGCGGCGCCCTCGATCGGGCCCGGGTCCCAGCCCTCGAGCGGGCGCTCGTCCTGCGCCATCAGAGCCGGCCCGTCAGCGTGGCCTCGACGGTGGCCTTGAACCCCTTCCACGACGCGAACGTGGTGTTGACGGCGGTGGGCTCGTAGCCGCAGTGGACCATGCAGTCCTTGCACTTCTCGTTGCCGCTCCGGTGGCCGTAGCCCTCCCAGCGCGTCGTCTCCATCAGCTCCTTGAAGGTGGCGGCGTAGCCCTCCTGGAGGAGGTAGCACGGGCGCTGCCAGCCGAACATGTTGTAGGTGGGATTGCCCCACGGCGTGCACTCGAAATCCCACTTGCCCATGAGGAACTGTAAAAACAGCGGCGACTGGTTGAACTTCCACCGCTTCTTCGGATTCGACAGCATCTTGCTGAAGAGCTCGTGCGTCTTCTGGCGCCGCAGGAAGTGCTCCTGGTCGGGCGCCTTCGAGTAGCTGTAGCCCGGCGACAGCATCATGCCCTCGACGCCGAGGTCCATCATCTCGTCGAAGAACATCTGCATGCGGATCGCCGAGGCGCCGTCGAAGAGCGTGGTGTTGGTGGTGACGCGGAAGCCGCGGCGCAGCGCCGCACGGATCCCCTCCACCGCCTGGTCGTAGACACCCTCGCGGCACACGGCCTCGTCGTGCTCCTCGCGCAGGCCGTCCATGTGAACGCTGAACGACAGGTACTTCGACGGCGTGAACAGCCCCTCCTCGAGCTTCTCCTTGAGGAGGATCGCGTTGGTGCAGAGGTAGACGTACTTGCGGCGCGCCACCAGCTCGGCGACGAGCGGGCCGATCTCCGGGTACATGAGCGGCTCGCCGCCGGGGATGCTGACCATCGGCGCACCACACTCCTCCACCGCGGCCAGGCACTGCTCGACGCTGAGGTGCTTCCTCAATATATGACCCGGGTACTGGATCTTGCCGCAGCCGGCGCACGCGAGGTTGCAGCGGAACAGCGGCTCGAGCATGAGCACCAGCGGGTAGCGGGGGTTTCGGCGCAGGCGCTGCTTGAGGACGTAGGTCGCGACCGTCCACATCTGCGACAGCGGAACGCTCATGCCTTCTGACTCTCCATGCCCGGCCCAACGGCCGGTCGTCGTCGCACAGCGTACAGCACGGCGGCGGTCACGGCGTGCAGGAGCAGGCCGAGGCCCAGCAGGACCCACTCGCGGATCCACGCCGTCACCACCAAATTGAACGCAAGCACCGCGTAGTATAACGCCATTCCCGGTTCCGGCCGGGTTCCCCGAGCGTCCCGGGTCAGGACGAGGTAGCCGCCGATGGCGAGCGTGCCCACGAGCGCCCAGCCGGCGAAGTTCACGAGCGGCACGCCGAAGTACGCGCCCTCCTCCACATAGTAGAAGATGCGCCCAAGGAACCAACGGTCGCCGCGCACGGCGATCGGATCGATCACGACGTCCAGCAGCATCATCAAGACGCCGCCCGTCGCCGCGAGCGGCCACGCCCCGGCGCGGTTGCCGAGGACGCCGCGGGCCAGCGAGAAGGCCGCGTAGGCGAGAAACGTGAACGACAGCGAGTCGATGAGCGGCGCGTCGACCACGTACAGCTCCCGCCCGCGGGTGGCGCCCGTGTAATGGTAGAAACCGAACGGCACGCCGACGCGCGTGGAGGTGAATTCCGCCGCCCACACCAGCGGCCAGACCCACCCCGCGAACACCAGGGTGCGCCGCCAGCCCAGGTCGAGCGCCCCCGCCACGAGAAAGCACGCGACGAAGCCGAAGACGTACGGCCGGAGGACGAGGGTGCCGAGGACGAGGTCCATGCTGGAGGTCGGGCTGCATGTTAACATTTCGGGTCGTGACGGCTCTCGACGAGGCGGTCGCTCGCGCCCAGCACCACCTCCTCTCGCGCCAGGCGGCCGATGGTCACTGGGTCGGCGAGCTCGAGGCCGACCGCGCGCTGACCGCCGAGGCCCTCCTGCTGCACCGCCTCATCGATCGCGTCGACGGCGGCGTCGAGCGGCGCGCGGTGACCTTCCTGCGCCGTCGGCAGAACGCGGACGGCGGGTGGAGCCTCTTCGAGGGCGGCGCCTCCGATCTCTCCGCGACGATCAAGATCTACTTCGCGATGAAGATGTCCGGCGTCTCGCCGGACGATCCGGCCATGCTCCGCGCGCGCGCGCGGATCCGCGCGATGGGCGGGCCGGCCAAGGCCAACGTCTTCTGCAAGATCCTCCTCGCGCTCTTCGGCGAGTACGACTGGAACGGCGTGCCGACGATGCCCGTCGAGATCATGCTGCTGCCCCCGCCGTTCTTCCTCTTCAACATCTACGAGGTCTCGTACTGGTCCCGGTGCGTGATCGTGCCGCTGCTGATCATCATGGACCGCAAGCCGGTGAAGTGGCTGCCGCGTCATCTCACGCTCGACGAGCTGTGGCCCGAGGGGCGCGAGCACACGAGCCTGCGCTTCCCGCGCGTGCCGGAGCCGTTCTCCTGGCGCGGCCTCTTCTGGAAATCGTTCTTCATCGCGGTCGACGACGGGCTCAAGATCTGGGAGCGCTTCTCGCCGCGGCCGCTGCGCAAGCGCGCCGTCGACGCCGCGCGCGAGTGGCTGGAGGAGCGCACGGCGGTGCCCGGCGGCCTCGGCGGCATCTATCCGGCGATGGCCAACTCGATCCTCGCCCTGCGCCTGCTCGGCCATCCCGAGGACCACCCGCTCGTCCTCGGCCAGCTGAAGGAGATCGAGGCGCTCGCGGTGGAGCACGGCGACGAGCTCTGCTACCAGCCCTGCCCGTCGCCGGTGTGGGACACGTCGCTCGCCGCCAACGCGCTCGTCGAGAGCGACCTGCCGACGGATCACCGCGCGCTCGTGAAAGCCGCCGAGTGGATGCTCGGCAAGCAGATCCTCGTGGCCGGCGACTGGCAGGTGAAGCGGCCGCACGTGCAGCCGGGCGGCTGGGCCTTCCAGTACGGCAACGACTTCTACCCGGACCTCGATGACGCGGCCATGGTGCTGATGGCCCTCGAGAAGATCCGCGGCGTGGACGCCGATCGGGTGCGGCTGGCCAAGGAGCGCGGCGTGGGCTGGTTCCTCGGGATGCAGAACGTGGACGGCGGCTGGGCGTCGTTCGACGCCGACAACAACCGCCTCTACCTCAACAACATCCCCTTCGCCGACCACGGCGCGCTGGTGGATCCGTCCACGGAGGACCTCACGGGGCGCGGGCTGGAGCTGCTCGGCACGCTCGGCTACCCGCGCGACCTCGAGGCCGTCGACCGCGCCATCCACTTCATCCGCCGCTCGCAGCGCCACGACGGGCCGTGGTACGGCCGCTGGGGCGTCAATTACATCTACGGCACGTGGTCGGTGCTGCGCGGGCTGGGCGCCATCGGCGTCGACCCGCGCCACGAGTACGTGCAGCGGGCGGTGCGCTGGCTCCTCCGGCGCCAGAACCCGGACGGCGGCTGGGGCGAGACGTGCGAGAGCTACGCGAAGCCCGAGCTGGCCGGGATCGGCGAGTCGCTGCCGAGCCAGACGGCGTGGGCGCTGCTGGGCCTCTTCGCCGCCGGGCAGACGACGGGCCCGGCCGTCGAGCGGGGCATCGGATATCTGCTGGCCACGCAGCGGGCCGACGGCTCGTGGGAAGACCCGTTCTGGAACGGCACCGGCTTTCCGCGCGTCTTCTATCTCAAGTACGACCTCTACGCGAAGTACTTCCCCCTCTGGGCCCTCGGCGTGTATCGTCGCGCCAGGAGATGAGCGAACCCGCGATTCCCGCCGTCCTGCGCCCACTCGATCTGCTCGGCGGGTGGGGGATCTCGATCGTCGCGTCGCTCGGACGGTTCGGCACCTTTCTGCTCGCCGCCCTCGGGGCGATGGTGACGCCGCCGCTGAAGTTCTGGGCCTTCGTGGACCGCATCAACTTCATCGGCTTCCGCTCGCTGCTGATCATCTTGTTGACCGGGGCCTTCACCGGGATGGTGCTCGGGCTGCAGATCTTCTTCACGCTCTCGCGCTTCGGGTCGGAGGCGTTCCTGGGTCCCGCGGTGGCGTTGTCGCTGATCCGCGAGCTGGGCCCGGTGCTGGCCGCCCTCATGGTCACCGGGCGCGCGGGCTCGGCGCTGACCGCGGAGCTGGGCATCATGCGCATCACCGAGCAGATCGACGCGCTGGAGGTCATGGCGCTGAGTCCCATGCGCTACCTGGTGGCGCCGTCGATCTTCGCCGGCATCCTCACCTTCCCGCTCATGACGGCGATGTTCGACGTGGTCGGCATCTTCGGCGGCTATCTCGTCGGCGTCGAGCTGCTGGGGCTCTCACCGGGCACGTACTTCGGCGAGATGGAGACGTTCGTGAACATGGCCGACATCTCGCTCGGCTTCTGGAAGTCGGTCTGCTTCGGCGTGATCGTCACCTGGGTGTGCGCCTACAAGGGCTTCCACGTCGGCCACGGCGCCGAGGGCGTGGCGCGCGCGACGACGCAGGCGGTCGTGCTCTCGTCCGTGCTGATCCTGGTCTGGGACTACTTCATCGGGTCCGTATGGTAGCGAGCCTGTGAGCGTGGCCTTGCGAGCCGCAGCCGTCGGCGAGGCGAGCCTGTGAGCGTGGCCTTGCGAGCCGCAGCCGTCGGCGAGGCGAGCCTGTGAGCGTGGCCTTGCGAGCCGCAGCCGTCGGCGAGGCGAGCCTGTGATCAAGGTCGAGGGATTGACCAAGCGCTTCGGCCGGCAGCCCGTGCTGCGGGGCATCGACCTCGAGATCCCGACGGGCTCGATCACCGTGGTCATCGGGCGCAGCGGCGGCGGCAAGTCCGTCTTCCTCAAGCATCTCATCGGCCTGCTGCGGCCCGACGCCGGCCGCGTGCTGGTGGACGACCAGGAGATCACGCGGCTGTCCGGCGAGGCGCTCGACGCGATCCGCCGGCGCTACGGCGTCGTCTTCCAGGGCGGGGCGCTCTTCGACTCGATGCGCTGCGGCGACAACGTCGCCTTCCCGCTGCGCGAAAAGGTCCGGCTGCCCAAGACCGAGATCGCCAAGCGGGTCGACTCGGCGCTGGCCCAGGTCGGGCTCGAGGGCGTCGGCCAGAAGTATCCGGCCGAGGTCTCGGGCGGCATGCGCAAGCGCGTGGCCATCGCGCGCGCGCTCGTGACCGAGCCCGAGATCGTGTTCTTCGACGAGCCGACCACGGGTCTCGATCCGGTGCTCGTCAACACGATCCACCACCTGATCCTCGACCTCCACCGTCGCCACCGCTTCACGGCCGTGATGGTCAGCCACGAGATCCCGGAGATCTTCGAGATCGCCGACCGCGTCGCCATGCTCCACGAGGGTCGTATCGTGGAGGTGGGACCACCGGCCCAGCTGCAGGCGTCCCAGAACCGGGTGGTCCAGAAGTTCATTCGCGGGGAGCCGGAGGGAACCTGATGGAGCGCGTACGGGTCAACATAGTAGTCGGACTCTTCATGGTGCTGGGTATCGTGGCCCTGGGGTATCTTTCTATCCAGCTCGGTCGGGTCTCATTCCTGGGCGGGCGGGGCTACGTGGTGCTGGTGGACTTCCCGTCCGTGGGTGGGCTGAAGGCCGGCTCGACGGTCGAGATCGCGGGCGTGGAGATCGGCCGGGTGGACTCGATCGGCCTCGACAACTACCAGGCGCGCGTCAAGCTGCGCGTGCAGGAGGGCGTGAAGCTACAGGAAGACTCGATCGCCTCGATCAAGACCAAGGGTCTGATCGGCGAGAAGTACGTGCGGATCAGTCCGGGCGGCTCGGACAAGATCATCCCGCCCGGCGGCAAGATCCGCGAGGTGGAGGCGCCCGTAGACTTCGAGGAGCTGCTGTCGAAATATATCTTCGGCAAGGTGTGATGCCGAGATCACCGGGAGGCCGGATCATGAGATCGCTTCTCACCACCACGCTGGTCCTCAGCCTGGCCCTGCTGCTGGCCGCGCCCCCGGCCCGGGCCGGCGCGCCGACGGACCAGCTCAGGCTGCAGGTGGACCGTGTCCTCAAGCTGCTCGACGACCCGACGCTGAAGGACAAGCCGAAGGACAAGCGCGTGGCCGCGCGCAAGATCGCCGACGACATCTTCGACTTCGGCGAGACGGCCAGACGCTCGCTGGGCCGGCACTGGGCGGCGCGCACGCAGGCCGAGCGCGACGAGTTCGTGAAGCTCTTCGGCGACCTGCTCGAGCGCTCGTACATCTCCAGGATCGAGCTCTACGGCGGCGAAAAGATCCAGTACGTCAGCGACAAGATCGAGGGAGACCAGGCCTCCGTGCTGAGCAAGCTCATCACCAAAGCGGGCTCCGACGTCCCCATCGAGTACCGGATGCTCAAGAAGGGCGAGCGCTGGCTCGTCTACGACGTCATCATCGAGGGCGTGAGCCTGGTGTCGAACTACCGCACGCAGTTCAACAAGATCATCCAGACCTCGTCGTTCGCCGAGCTGGTGAAGAAGATGAAGTCACGGCAGGAGGAGATGGGCTCGTCCGCCGACTCGGGGCGGCCCGCCTGAGCGGGCGAGCGGTGACCGCGATCATCCTCGTCGCCGGCGTCGCGCGCCGGCTGGCGCCCCTCACGGACGCGACCCACAAGGCGCTGCTGCCCGTGGGCGGCCGCCCGATCCTCGCGCGCATGCTCGACGCGCTGGCGTGGGCCGGCGTGCGCCGCGCGGCGCTCGTGGTGGGGCACTGCGCGGATCAGGTGCGCGCCCTGGCGGGCGAGCGCGTGGGACGCATGGCCATCGACTACGTGGTCAACCCGGAGTACACGCGCGGCTCGGTGCTTTCCCTCTACGCCGCGCGCCAGTACCTGCGCGAGCCGGCGCTGGTCATGGACGCCGACGTGCTGTTCCCGCGCGAGTTCCTGCGCCGGCTGCTGGCCGCCCCTGCGCCGAGCGCGCTCCTGCTCGACCGCGGCTTCGCCGACACCGGCGAGGAGGTCAAGCTCTACACGCGCGGCGACCGCGTGATCGCGCTCGGCAAGAAGGTGGTGCCGGAGGCGTGGGACATCGTGGGCGAGGGTGTGGGCTTCTTCAAGTGCGGTGCCGAGGCCGGGCCGGCCTTCGTGCGCTTCCTCGAGCGCGTCCTCGAGGAAAACCAGGGCATGAACGAGTACGAGGACGCGCTGCACATGCTCGTCACGTCGCACCACGTGGGCTGGGTGGACGTCACCGGCCTGCGCTGGACCGAGATCGATTTCGCCGAAGACCTGCGCCGCGCCGAGGCGGACGTGCTGCCGCACGTCGTCCGGCTGGACGGCGCGTGATCGACCACGCCGCCCTCTATCTCGCCACCCCCGACGACCTGACGGCGGCCCTGGCGCCGGTCGCCGGCCAGCCGCTCGCGTTCCGCGTCATCGCCGCCGCCGTGCGCGCCGGCGCCCGTCGAGTCGCGGTGCCGGCGCGGCTGCGCCCCACCGAGGTCGGCGCGGCCGTGGCCGCCTCCGCGCGCGCGCGCGCCGCCGTCGCCTGGCTCGAGCCCGGCGCGCGTCTGCCGCCGGGGCCGCTGCTGCTCCTGCCGGCCGCCGCGCTGGCCCCGCCGGCCGGGCTGGCCGCGCTCCGCGCGGCCGGCCCGGGCGCGGTGCTCGCGGCCAGCACGCGCGAGGGCGCGCCCGTGCTCGTCGCCGACGCCGCCCTCGCGGCGGCGCTGGCCCCGGCCCTCGCCGAGGGGACGCCCCTCGGCGACGACCTCGACCGCGCGCTCAAGAGCCGCGACGTCCGCGCCGTCGCCGAGGGCTGGTACGTCCTCGCGCGCGACGCGCGCGGCGTCGCGGAGGCGGAGGCCCGGCTCTACGCCGCGCTCGGCAGCCCCATCGACACGCGGCTCGACGTCGTCCTGCACCGGAGACTCTCGTTCCACGTGACGCGCGCAGCGGTGTGGCTCGGCGTGACGCCGAACGCGATCAGCGTGGCCAGCTTCCTGGTGGGGCTCGTGGCCGTGTGGTGCTTCTGGCGCGCGAGCCAGGCCAGCGCCCTGGCCGGCCTGCTCGTGTACGTGGCGGCGGTGGTGCTCGACCACGCCGACGGCGAGGTCGCGCGGCTCACGCTCACGGAGTCGCGCCTGGGCGAGTGGCTCGACGTCATCGCCGACAACCTGGTCCACGCGCTGGTCGTCCTCGCCATGGGCGTGAGCGCGCAGGCGGCGGTGGGCGCGGGCGTCTGGCTGGGCGTGCTCGGCGCCGTCGGGATTCTGGCCAGCGCGGCGGTGGCGAAGTGGTGGCCGGACGCCGGAGGCGCCCTGGCGGACATGGGCTCGCGCGACGGCTTCTACGTGATGCTGGTGCTCTTCATCGCCGCGCGCGAGCTGCTGCCGGCGGCGCTGCCCTGGCTGATGGTGCTCGTGGCGCTCGGCTCGCACGCGTACTGGGTCGCGCGCTTCGCCTGGGTCCTCCTGCGCGGACGCTAGCCATCTCGCGCGGCGGTAACTCGCCACGCCGCGAGCGCGGGGGCGCCGCGCGCGCCGAGGACGGCTCGCCTATACGCCGTCGCTCGCGCGAGCACATCCGACCGTCGGCGGCGCGCGCAGTATGACGAGCTGAAGCTCGGGCTGTACGAGCGCCGGCTTTGCCGGCGCAATCGATCCTGGGGGAGGCATCGGAGGGGGCCGTGGAGGCCCCCTCCGAGTTAATCAGCGCGAGACGGTGCGGGCGCGGCCGGCGAAGACGGTCTTGAGGCCGAAGTAGGCGAACGAGTCCTTCAGGTTGGAGAAGAGCCGCTTGACCGCGCTCATCGACGGGTCCGTCACGTACTCGAGCGTGAGGCTCACCCGCTCCTCGTGCTCTCCGAGCGGCGTGATCGCGTGCCAGAGCTTGTCGCCGTTGAAGGCCACCAGCGTGCCCGGGTGGGTGGCGAGCTGGAGCTCGACGAGCGGGCGGCCGCCCGGGTCGTCCTTGAAGAGCTGGCACACCAGCCGGCTCGACGAGCGCTCGATGAGACCCACGAGCACCGTGTAGCGGCTGCCCTTGTAGTAGGACGTGTCGAAGTGGAAGCCGATGTGATCGCCGGGCTCCGTGTAGAAGTAGAGCGCGCACGAGTGCGGGTCGCTCTCGGGACACGGCTGCAGCGGCTGGCCCGTCACGTTCGCCAGGAAGCGGATGAACGCGGGCGCGCGGTAGAGGGCGAGGATGGTGGGCGCCTGCTCGACGAGCGTGTAGTAGCTGACGCTGCCGCCCTTCTTGTGGCGCGGGATGTAATTGCGGTGGACGGCGGGCCGCACGCGCTCGACCTCGGCCACCATGCGCTCGACGATGGCCGCCGGAAGCCAGCGCTCGAGGTGGATGAACTCGTTCTGGTTCCAGTACGTCTTCTTCACTTCGTCGAAGTCGAGGCCGCCGAGCGCGCGCTCGATCTCGTCCGCCACCACCGTCGTCGTCGACTCGCTCACGGGACCCTCCCGGGATCGCGCACTCCGAGATTCTACACGACCCTGTGTTACACTGGCTCACCAGCGGCCCCGCGCAGCAGCGAGCGCGCCACTCTGCCGAGCCAGGAGGCCATCGTGGGATCCGTCCGAGTCGCGATCATCGGCGTCGGCAACTGCGCTTCGTCGCTCATCCAGGGTGTGCAGTACTACCGTCAGGCGCCGGACGACGGTTTCATCCCCGGTCTCATGCATGCGCGCCTCGGGGGCTACCACGTCGGCGACATCGAGTTCTCCGCCGCCTTCGACATCGACGAGCGCAAGGTGGGCAAGGACCTCTCGGAGGCGATCCTCGAGGCGCCGAACAACACGGTGAAGTTCGCGGCGGTGCCGCCGCTCGGCGTGCCCGTGCAGCGCGGGATGACGCACGACGGCCTGGGCACCTATCTGGGGCAGATGATCAAGAAGGCGCCGGGCCCGACGGCCGACATCGCGGGCATCCTGCGCGAGACGAACACGCACGTCGTCGTGAACTTCCTGCCCGTGGGCAGCGAGATGGCGACCAAGTGGTACGTGGAGCAGGTGCTCGACGCCGGCTGCGCGTTCGTCAACTGCATTCCCGTCTTCATCGCGCGCGAGGCCTACTGGCGCCGCCGGTTCGAGGACCGCGGCCTGCCCATGGTGGGCGACGACGTGAAGTCGCAGCTCGGCGCCACCATCGTGCACCGCGTGCTCGCCAAGCTCTTCATGGACCGCGGGGTGCGCCTGGAGCGGACGAGCCAGCTCAACTTCGGCGGCAACACCGACTTCTACAACATGCTCGAGCGCGAGCGGCTCGCCTCCAAGAAGATCAGCAAGACGGACGCCGTGCGCTCGCAGCTCGCTCACGAGCTGCCGGCCGACGCCGTCCACATCGGTCCCAGCGATTACGTGCCGTGGCTCGAGGACCGCAAGTGGGCGCACATCCGCCTCGAGGGCCGCTCGTTCGGCGACCAGCCCATCAACGTCGAGCTGAAGCTCGAGGTGTGGGACTCGCCGAACTCCGCCGGCGTCGTCATCGACGCCATCCGGTGCTGCCGCCTCGCGCTGGATCGCGGGCTGAAGGGCACCCTCGTGGCGCCGTCGGCCTACCTCATGAAATCGCCGCCCGAGCAGTGGGCGGACGACGCCGCGCGCCAGCGGCTCGAGCGGTTCATCGCCGGCGAAGAGTAGTCCAGCGTGACGTCCCGAACCGGGCGCCTCCTGCGCCGTCTCATCCGGCTCGCGTGCGCGCGGCCGGGCCTGACGGTGGCCGTCGCCGCCGTGCTGGCGGTGGTGTCCGTCCTCTACACCCTCGCCTTTCTGCAGTTCGCGACCTCCAACCGCGCGCTGCTGCCGCAGGGCAAGCGGTACATCGAGCGGTACGTCGAGTTCGACCGGGAGTTCGGCCAGCTCGACGACTTGGTCCTCGCCGTCCAGGCGCCGTCGTTGCCCGAGGCGACCATCTATGCGAACCGCCTGGTGCGCGAGCTGCGCGCGAACCGGGTGCCGCTCGACCACCTCAACTACCGGATCGACCCCAAGCAATTCGAGGGCCGGGCGCTCCTCTACCTCTCCACCGATCGGCTCAAGGAGATCCGCGAGCGCGTCTTCGACTACCAGGAGTTCATGGAGAAGTTCGCGGACCGGCCCACCCTCGACCAGCTCGTGGACGGCATCGCGACCTCCATCGCCCAGGCCTTCGTGACCGGCCTCCTCGACCTCGGCCTCGACACCGGCCCCGGCGCCTCGAAGGGGTCGCTCGACCTGCGCTTCGTCAACGACGTGGTGACGCAGGTCGCCGGGCGCCTGGATCGCCCGACGCCGTACCGCTCGCCGTGGGGCGGCCTCTTCTCCGTCGGAGGCGAGAGCAGCGAGGGCGCCGGCTACTTCCTCTCGGACGACCAGCGCTTGCTGTTCATCCTGGCCGAGCCGACGAGCGTCCGCGGCAGCTTCACGGGCGACCGCGAGGCGATCGAGGGCGTGCGCGCGACCGTCGCGGCGCTGCGCTCGGAGTTCCCCGACGTCGAGGTGGGCGTGACCGGCAAGCCGGCGCTGGCCAGCGACGAGATGGTGGCGGCCTTCCGCGACAGCGAGCGCGCGACCCTGCTGGCCTTTGCGCTCACGCTGGGCCTGCTCCTGCTCGCCTTCTGGCGGGTGGGCAAGCCGATCCTCATGCTGATCGTGCTCGCCATGAGCCTCTGCTGGTCGATCGCGGTGGCCACGCTGGTGGTCGGCCACCTCTCGCTGTTCTCGGTGATGTTCATCCCGATCGTGATCGGCATCGGCATCGACTACGGCATCTACTATCTGTTCCGCTACGAGGAGGAGCTGTTCCTCGGGCGCAACCTGCGTGAGGCGATCGAGATCACGGCCATGCGCAGCGGGCCGGGCATGCTGCTGAGCGCGATCACCGCCGCCGCCACGTTCTACGTCCTCATCCTCACGGACTTCCGCGGGCTTCAGGAGCTCGGCTTCATCGCGGGGAGCGCGCTGCTCCTGTCATGGGTCGCGATGATGTTCGTCTTCCCCGCCATGCTCATGCTCGTGGACCGCCGGCACCTCGATCGCGTCGGCGTGACCATTCCGCGCGCGATCCGCCTGGAGCGCGTCCACGTCCCGTTCGTGGACTGGATCACCAGCCATCCCAAGACGGTGCTGGCCGCCGCCGCCCTCCTCGCCGCCGTCTCCGTCTACGGCTTCAGCCAGGTCCGCTTCGACTTCAACCTGCTCAACCTCCAGGCGGAGGGCACCGAGTCGGTCGCCTGGGAGAAGAAGATCCTCGCCACCTCCGGCCGCTCCGGCTTCGCCGCGCTGTCGAGCGCCTCCAGCCTCGACGAGCTCAGGCGCAAGCAGCACGCGTTCCGCGCGCTCGGCAGCGTCTCCGAGGTCGACTCCGCGCTGCTCCTCATCCCCGACGATCAGCCCGAGAAGCAGAAGATCATCCGCGACTTCGCGCCGATCGTGGCGCCGGTGCGGGTGACGCGGCCCCAGTCCGTGGACATCGACCGGCTGCTCACCGCCCTCGAGACCCTCAAGCGGCGCTTCGACATCGCCGCCGGCGAGGCGCCGCCGGGCGACACGCAGCGGCGACTGGCCTCGCTGCGCGACGACATCGCGCAGCTGGTGGTGCGCCTGCGACAGACCGATCGCACGGTGAGCGAGCCGGCCCTCGCCTTCCTGCAGCGCCAGGTCTATCGGGACTTCGTCACGTCGTTCCAGCGGCTGCAGGCGAACCTGAACCCACGCGCGGTCGGGCTCGCCGATGTGCCGCCCGAGATCCGGCGCAAGTTCATCAGCGATCGTGGGAGCTTCCTGCTGCAGATCCACCCGGGCGTGGACATCTGGGATCGCGACGGCGCCACCCGGTTCGTGAACGATTTACGAACGGTGGACGCCGACGTGACGGGCACCCCTGTCATCACCTACGAGGCGATCCGTCTCATGGAGCGAGCGTACAAGCAGGGCACGGTGTACGCGATCGTGCTGGTGAGCGTGCTGACGTTCCTGATGCTCCGGCGCCTGCGCGAGACCGTGCTCGCGCTGGCCCCGCTGGCGCTCGGCATGACGTGGACGGCCGGCCTCATGTGGCTGTTCGACGTCAAGCTCAACCTCGGCAACGTCTTCGGGATCCCGCTGATCCTCGGCGCTGCCGCGGAGTTCGGCCTCAACATCGTCATGCGGTTCATGGAGGGGCGCGACCACGCCGGCCCGCTGGTGGCGCGCTCGACCGTGATGGCGGTGTTCGTCAACGGGCTCACCACGATCGTGGGCTTCGGCAGCCTCATGCTGGCCGCCCATCGCGGCATCTACGGCCTCGGGCTCATGCTGACGCTGGGGATGTTCGCGTCGCTCGTCGCCGCGCTGATCGTGCTGCCGGTGCTGCTGCGGCTGTTCGGAGGCAAGGCGCACCCGCTGCCCGGCGACCTGCGCGGCGCCGAGACCGCCGCGCCCACCATCGCGTCGTAGAGGCTCACGGCGCTGTCCCGATATCACCGCTTCACGCGAGAAGAATGGGCCCGGCTCCGCGCGGACGCCGCACTGACTCTCAGCGAGGCCGACCTGGCCCGCCTCCGTGGACTCAACGACCGCGTGTCGCTCGACGAGGTGACGGAGATCTATCTGCCGCTGTCGCGGCTCATCAACCTGCATATCGGCGCCCGCCAGGCCCTCCGCGGAGCGACCGCCACCTTCCTGAACACGACGGCGGCACGCGCGCCGTACCTCATCGGCCTCGCCGGCAGCGTGGCCGTCGGCAAGAGCACGACCGCGCGGATCATGCAGGCTCTGCTGGGTCGCTGGCCCGATCACCCGAAGGTCGACCTGGTCGCGACCGACGGCTTTCTCTACCCGCGCCACATCCTGGAAGAGCGCGGGATCCTGCAACGCAAGGGCTTCCCCGAAAGCTACGATCTCCGGGCTCTCATCACGTTCCTGTCGAAGATCAAGGCCGGGGAGCGAGACGTGACGGTGCCGGTCTACTCCCATCTCACCTACGACATCGTCCCCGGACAGTTTCAGACGGTCGATCAACCCGACGTGCTGATCGTCGAGGGCCTCAACATTCTCCAGGCGGGAGACCCGTCATCGCCGCCGCAACACCTCTTCCCCTCGGACTTCTTCGACTTCACGGTCTACGTCGACGCCGAGGTCGGCGACATCCGCCGCTGGTACGTCGAGCGCTTCTTCGCATTGCGCAAGACCGCGTTCCAGGATCCGTCGTCGTACTTCCACCGCTACGCCGAGCTGACCGATGACGACGCTGAGACGGTGGCCGCCTCGATCTGGCACGACATCAACGAGCCGAACCTCATCGAGAATATCCTGCCGACCCGGGAGCGGGCCCAGCTCATCCTCGAAAAAGCGCCCGATCACTCGGTGCAGAGCGTCCGGTTGCAGAAGCGGTGACGCCGCCGCTCGGCGACGACCGACCGGCGTGACGTCGCGTCGATTGGCTTCTGGGTACGGCGTCGGTCCCGGCGGAGTCGTGGCGATCGCCGTCGCGTACGGCCGGCGCCGGGCCGGGGCGGCCCTGTGAGACCCGTGGCTTCTGGGTACGGCGTCGGTCCCGGCGGTATCCCCGTGGCTCGCTGACAGGCGCACCGCTTCGTCGATTTGCGTGGTCTCACAGGGCCGCCCCGGCCCGGCGCCGGCCGCGAGACGACGGCAACCGCTACGCGCGCGTGACTTCGACGAGGTTCGAGTGGAAGGCGGGCCCGCCGCCCATATCCGTCACGCGATCGTCGGTGAGGACGTTGACGCCGCGGCCGCCGGGGTGGAAGCGGTGCCACCAGATCCCCTCGATCACGGCCACGCCGGGCCGGGTGGCGTCGGTGACGCGCGCGGTGAAGCGGGCGGCGCCACGCGGGCTCTCGACGCGCACCGCGTCGCCGTCGGCGATGCCGCGCCGCGAGGCGTCGGCCGCCGCGAGCATCACGGTGGGTGTCCCCTGCCGGCGCCGCAGCCGCTCCGACTGGCTGAACGACGAGTTCAGGAAGAAGCGGTTCGGCGGGACGATGCACTGCAGCGGAAACCGCGCGGCGAGCTCGGCGCGCTGCGGACCCTCGGCGAGCGGCGCCCACGTCGGCAGCGCGGGCAGGCCCTGCGCGGCGAGCGACGCGGAGACGAACTCGACCTTGCCCGACGGCGTCGGCGCGCCTTCCGCGAACGGCATGTAGGGCCGCGGCAGCGCCAGCCGCACCGATGGTTCGCGCTTGAGCCGCTCGAGCGTGATGGCGCTGACGTGCGGCGCTCCGCCGGCGAGCGCGTTCCGGAGCGCCGCGTCGTGGCCGCGCGCGTAGTGATCCGTGGCCACGCCCAGCGCCCGCGCCAGCGCGGCGAAGACGTCCCAGTTCGATCGCGCCTCGCCCTGCGGGGCGATCACCGGCTCGGCATACTGGAAGTAGAAGTGGCCGAACGAGCGGTACAGGTCCGCGTGCTCCATCGACGTCGTCGCCGGCAGCACGAGGTCGGCGTAGTGCGCGGTGTCCGTCATCACCTGCTCGTGCACCACCGTGAAGAGGTCCTCGCGGGCGAGCCCGCGCAGGACCAGCGTCTGGTTCGGACACACGGCGGCCGGATTCGACGAGTACACGTAGAGCGTCTTCACCGGCGGCGCCATGTCTCGATCCGTCAGCGCGCGGCCGAGCCGGATCATGTTGATCACGCGCGGCGGCGGCGCCGGCATGAGGTCGGGGCGCTCGAGCGCGCGCATGTCCATCGCGAACGCGCCGCCGGAGGACAGCAGGGCGCCGCCGTGAGGATCGGCGTAGGCGCCCGTCAGCGCCGGCAGACACGCGATGGTGCGGCAGGTCATCCCGCCGTTGTCGTGGCGCGAGAGCCCGATGCCGACGCGGATGAACGCGCGCGGGCTGGCGCCATAGCGGCGCGCGAAGGCGACGATGCTCGATGCGTCGAGGCCCACGAGCGGCGCCACGCGCTCGGGCGGCCAGGCCTTGACGTGCTCGGCCAGCGCGTCGAAGCCCAGCGTCGCGCGCTCGACGTACTCGCAGTCCACGAGGCCCTCGCCGATCAGCACGTGCATGACGGCCAGCGCGAGCGCGCCGTCGCTGCCCGGCCTCACCGGGAGATGCTCGTCGCCCTGCACGGCCGTCGGCGTGCGATACGGATCGATGACGACGACGTGGGCGCCGGCCTGTCGCGCCTGCTTCACGAGCGTCATCACGTTGATCGTCGAGTACGCGGCGTTGACGCCCCACAGCACGACGAGGTCGGCGCCGACCATCTGCTCGGAGTCGTTGCCCGTCACCTGCCCCACCGTGGCCCGCCAGCCCGTGTAGGCCGTGGACACGCAGATCGAGCGGTCGAGCCGGCTGGCGCCGAGCGCGTGGAAGAGCGGGTGGCCCGCGTAGAACTGCACCTGGCCCATCGAGCCCGCGTACGAGAACGGCAGGATCGCCTCGCCCCCGTGGTCCGCGATGATGCCGCGCCAGCGCCGCGCGATCTCCGCAACCGCGTCGTCCCACGAGATCCGCTCGAAGCGCCCCTCGCCCTTGGCGCCGACCCGGCGCAGCGGCGTGAGCACGCGCAGCGGCGAGTGAACGCGCTCGGCGTACTCGCGCACCTTGCCGCAGATCACGCCCTGCGTGAAGGGGTGCCCGGGCGTGCCGGTGACGTCCGCGATCCGGCCGTCGACGACGTCGACCTCGAGACTGCAGCAGGACGGACAATCGTGCGGACACACCGAGTGCATGAGCGGATTCTAGACTATGATGGCCGCCGATGCCCGGTCCGCTCGACCGCCTGAATCCGTTCAAGTCGGCCGACGCGCGCCGGCTTGCGATCCTCTTCGCCGTCGTCTACTTCTCGCAGGGCATGTACCACGTCGCCGACCAGGTCCTGACCCTCACGCTGAAGGAGCGCCTCGGGATGTCGCCGTCCCAGGTCGGCAAGTTCGGAACGATCATCCTCCTCCCGTGGGTCATCAAGCCCCTCTACGGCATGATTTCCGACTCCTTTCCGCTCTTCGGGACCCGGCGAAAGAGCTACTTCCTCCTCACCTCGGCCCTGGCCACGCTGGCGGGCATCGCGCTGGGGTTGGTGGGCGAGCCGACGTACTCGAAGCTCGCCGTCTTCATGCTGATCATGGGCCTCGGCATCGCGTTCACCGACGTCCTCACGGACGCGATGATGGTCGAGAACGGCAAGCCGCTCGGCCTCACGGGCGCGTTCCAGTCGGTCCAGTGGACGGCCATCAACGTCGCGATCCTCCTGGTCGGCATCGTGGGCGGCTACCTGGCGCAGCACCGTCTCTTGCAGGCGGGCTTCCTCATCGCCGCCTGTTTTCCCCTCCTGGCGCTCGTCATGGGCGTCGCCTTCATCCACGAGGCGCCGGCGAAGTCGCAGCGCGAGGAGTTTCGCGAGGCGTGGCGGGGCATCCGGAGCGCGGTCCGGGACCGCACGATGTGGGTGGTCGCCGGCTTCATCTTCTTCTGGACCTTCAGTCCCTCGATCGGCATCCCGCTCTTTTACTTCCAGACCGACACGCTGAAGTTCAGCCAGCAGTTCATCGGCCTCCTCGGGTCGCTGACCGCCGGCGCCGCCATCGTGGGCGCTGCCGCCTACGCGCCCCTGTCGCGCCGGGTGTCGCTGCACCGCATCATCGTCTTGGCCATCGCCGTCAGCACCGTCGGGACGCTCGCCTACCTCTTCTACAACGACCGGCGATCCGCGATCGCGATCGACACGGTGTTCGGCGGCATCGGAATGATCACCCAGCTCGCCTTCCTCGACCTCGCGGCCAAGGCGTGTCCCCGGCACGCGGAGGGCACGTTCTTCGCACTGCTGATGTCGGTCTACAACCTGGGTGTGCAGGGCTCGCAGGTCTTCGGCGGCTACCTCTACGAGTGGACCAGCTACAGCACGCTCGTCTGGATCTCGGCGGCGATGACGGCGGCCGCCTACTTCCTGCTGCCACTTGTCGACATCCCCGCGATCGAGCGCCGCGCGCGGGCGGCGGGCCCGCCGCCGGAGATTCGTTGAACGTGAGATGGGGGGCCCCGAAATGGCCCCCCATACCCCCCACCGCTCGGAACCGCCCCGGGAAACCCGGGGCGGTCCTCGGCCATCCGCTCAGCGACCGCCCGCTTTCTCGGCCGACTCGCGCGCGACGGCGGCGAAGATCCCGCGGGTCATGAGCGCCGCCGACGCCTTCGCCCGCGCCTCGTAGATCGCCGCGCGCGCGGCGTGGGCGGCGCGATCGTCGGGGGCGGCGGCGACGGCCCAGTCGGCGAGATGCGACGCCAGGGCGAGATCACCGCTCACGGCGAGCGCCGTCGCCCGCGCCACGAGCGCGCCGACGCCGCCGGCCAGCGCGGCCACCTCGCGGCCCAGCGTCGCCTCCGGCGCCGGCTTGAGGTGCGCGGGCACCCCGTCCCACCAGCCACCGTAGAGGCGCCACACGTTGCGCACGACGAACTCCGGCTCGTCGTAGACGGGCTGGAGGTACGGCCGGTCGGCCAGATGCGCCGGCGGCCGCACCTCCGCGAGGATCTGCTCCAGCGTGGCGCCGGCGTTCATGCGGGCGACCGTCTCGCGCTCGAGTGTCTCCAGCCACTCCGCCGTGTCCTCCAGCACCTGCCGCACGCGGCCGGCACCGACGACGGGCACGCCGTGACCGGGCACGAGCAGCTCGGCGCCGCGCGCCGCCATCGCGCGCAGCGCGGCCGCCCACTCCGCCGCGTACCGCTGCACCTTCTGCGGATTGCCGGCGTTGGGCGCGACCCAGAAGAAGAGGTCGCCGGTGAAGAGCATCCGCCGCGCGGGCCACCAGAGCCACGTGTGGTCGTCGGTCTCGCCGCGCGCGTGCGTCAGCTCGAGCGCCACGCCGCCGATCTCGAGCCGGTGCGTGTCGGCGTACGTCGTGTCGGGGTAGTCGTACGCCGTCGGCCACGACGGCGCGATCGAAAACTGCCGCGCGTTGATCAGCCCGTTCCACGGCGCGGTCGCGCGATAGCGATCGAAGCGCCGCGCGACGTCGCGGTGACCCACGATGCGCGGGCGTGGCCAGCTGCGCGTCCGGGCCTCCTCGAGGAACGGCGGCAGGCCGCACGCGTGATCGACGTGACCGTGCGTGTAGACGGCGGCGGCGAGCGGGGCGCCGTCCCAGCCGCGCACGGCGGCGAAGGTCTTGTCGCGCGCGCGGTAGTTGCCCGTGTCCACCAGCACGAGCCCGGCGTCCGTGCGGAGCGCCGTCACGTTGGCGAAGGCGTGGACGAACAGCACCCCGGGCGCGATCTCCTCCACGGCGCCCGTGGCCCGCACGAGGTCCGGCCCCCGCACCTCGCCGCGCCAGAATCGCTCCGCCAGCTCGAGCACGGCGCCCACCCTCAGTCGCCCTCCTCGGCGGGGAGATCGGCCGCATGGGCGCGCCGAAGCCAGCGGAGCGCGCGCGGCACGTCGGCGTCGTCGGTGAGGTCGAGCTCGATCCAGCCGCGCCGCGCGAAGCGGCGATGCGGCCGCACGCCCGGCTCACGGAGCGCCCTGCCCTGGTCTCCGGGCGAGAGCCGGATCCAGAGATCCGTCTCCTTGCGCGCCAGCGGAAAGCACGCGAAGAGGCGCGCGCCGACGAAGTAGCCCCAGCGCCCGAACATCGGCGTGATGCGCACGCCGTCCCACGCGCCGAGCGTACGGTTGAGCCGCGCCGCCGGTCCGAGGCCGCCGCGCTCCAGGGCGCGGCGCGTCTTGCGTCCTTTACCGAGACCGCGGAAGCGTCGAGGCGGGGCCATGGCGGAGCGCCATTCTGCCATTGACACCACGACGCCGCCATTCGAGGGGCGTCACGGCTCCGCCGGGGCGCCCCGAGCGTTTGGGGGGTGGGGGGCCATTTCGGGGCCCCCCATCTCCATTGACACCACGGGGCCGCCATGCGAAAACGGCCTCAATTCGCCGACCTTCCGGCGCAGGAGAACGCGAACCGATGACGCCGACGTCACGCGTACGATTCGAGCCGGTCGAGGGCGCCGAGCGGCTGTTCACGCCGGCCTTCAACGAGTTCCTGGCCGCGCTCCACGATCGCCTGAACGCGCGCGCGCTGAAGCTGCGCGCCGACCGCGCGCGGCTGCTCGCCGACGCGCACGCGGGCCGCCGCCCGGCGCCGCTGCCGCCGAGCGAGGCGACCACCGGCGACTGGAAGGTGCCGCCCGTTCCCGACGAGCTCAAGAAGCCGGGCATCGAGATCTCCGGACCATGCTCGATCACCTCGATGTTCATCAACGCGCTCAACCCCGGTCCGGAGGGCGAGCGCGCCGAGGGCGACCTCGACGACGACGAGGACTCGGGCGGCCACCGACTCGTCGACACCGTGCGCGCCGCCGTCAACCGGCTGGCCGCGGTGAGTCGCGAGCTCTATTTCAACGACACCGAGCGCAAGCGCGAATACAAGATCGCGCCGGGCGAGCTGCCGTTCTTCATGCATCGTGAGCGCGGCATGCACCTGGACGAACCCGACGTGCGCGTCGACGACACCCCGGTGAACGCGGCCATCCTCGGCACCGCCCTGACGCTGTTCTACGCCGGCCGCGCGCAGGCCGACCGCGGCCAGGGCATCTACTTCTACCTGCCGAAGCTCGAGACGCCCGACGAGGCGCGCTTCTATCGCGAGCTGTTCGACGCGTGCCGCGAGCGGCTGCCGTTTCTGAGGAACGCGACCATCCGCGGCATCATCCTCGTCGAGTCGCTGCCGTGCGTGTACTTCATGGAGGAGATGCTGCACGCGCTGGGTCCCTACGCGGCCGGGCTCAACGCCGCGCGCTGGGACCTCAAGGCCTCCATCTTCGAATACGTGATGACCGAGCCAAAATCCGTCTGGCCGGACCGCTTCGGCGTGGACATCAAGACGACACCGTTCCTGTCCGACATCTTCCGCCGGCTCGTCGCGATCTGTCTGAAGCGCGGCGCCGTCCCGATCGGCGGCATGGCCACCGCGCTGCCCAGCACCGACCCGGAGGTCAATCGCGTGGCCGGCGAGGCGATCCGCAAGGACAAGGAGTGGGAGGCGGCGCAGGGCTTCCTCCGCGGCTGGGTCGCGCACATCTTCCACATGAAGACGGCGGCCGACCCGTTCAAGACGCTCATCGCCTCCGGCTTCAAGCCCACGCCGGAGATGGCGAAGCCCGACAACTACCCGGTGCGGGTCGAGGTGCCGGCCGGCCCGGTCACCCTCGAGGGGACACGCCGCAACGCGCGCATGGTCATCGAGTACGTCGAGGGCTGGCTCAACGGCCGCGGCGCCAAGGGCATCGACAGCCTCGAGGGCAAGCCGGGCGTGCACCCCGCCCTCATGGAGGACCTCGCGACGGGCCGCATGTCCGTCGCGCAGATCGCCCAGCGCGTCCGGCATCGAGCGCCGACGACGGAAGGACCCTCGGCGACCCACGACACGGCGCTCGTCAAGCGCCTGCTGCAGGAAGAGGTGGACGACATCCTCGCGCGGCGGCCCAAGGACGCGGCCACGCAGGAGCGCTATCGCAAGGCCGTCAAGATCACGATGCGGTGGATCAAGAATTACACCGATCTCGACTTCCGCTCGCTCGGCTCGTACACACGCGCCGACCTCGATCGCATTTCGCGCGAGCCCGACGCGTTCTGACCCGGCGCCGGGTGGCGCCGGGGCGGGGCGGAGCCGTGTTCGACCACGCAAATCGACGATGGGTCGCGCCTGTCAGCGGGCCACGATGCTCAGCCGGAACCGACGCGGTACCCAGAAGACACGGGTCTCACACGGCCCCGCCCCGCCCCGGCACCATCCGGCGCGCGGACTCTCTGAAGTTTCGGACTATTTGAATTTCGAGAGGGCGCGGGCGGCGTCTGCGTTGCCGGGGTCGATCTCCAGGACGGCGCGGTATTCGCGGTAGGCGTCGGCAGGCTCGCCGATCTTTTCGTAGGCGCGGGCGAGTGACAGGCGCGCGGTGACGTTGCGCGGCGCCTGATCGCGCACGGTCCGCCACTCGTTGATCGCCTGGTGGTACTGCTCGCTGGCCCAGAGCCGCTCGGCCAACCGCTCGCGGTAGCGCACGACGCCGGGCGCCTGGGCGACGGCGGCGCGGAGCGCCTCGAGCGCACGATCGAAGGCGCCGAGCCCTTCGAGCGCGACGCCGAGCCCGTAGCGCGCGTCGGCGTCCCCGGGCGCGTCCGCCGCGAGGCGCTCCCACGCCGCGGCCGCCTGATCCCAGAGCCCGCGCTCCAGGAGGTAGCGCGCGAGCGCGCGCCGGTAGCGCGACGTGTCGGCGAGATCGTGACCGGCCCGCCGGCGGATCCACGCGTCCAGCCCCGGGTCACGCGCGGCGAATGGCCCGCGCGCCACGGCGCCGCTC
>Ga0209378_1000433_pt1 | contig 31164 bp, 28 predicted proteins | sample GraSoiAngelo_156_FD_186170 | JGI IMG/M metagenome (GOLD analysis project Ga0209378, IMG submission 186170) | Grasslands soil microbial communities from the Angelo Coastal Reserve, California, USA - 14_1009_13_40cm (SPAdes) (version 2) | ecosystem: Environmental > Terrestrial > Soil > Grasslands ...
CGTACCGGACACCCAGCGCGTACGCGTCGAGATGCCGCTTCACTTCCGGGATCGGGAAGGCGCCGACGTATCCGACCTTGTTCGTCTTCGTCAGCGCGCCGGCCATCAGGCCGTTCAGGTAGTAAACCTGGTAGAAGTCGGCCATGTAGGTGGCCAGGTTCCGCGCGCGTTTGAAACCGCTGGCGTGCGCGAAGACCACGTTCGGATATCGCTGCGCGGCGGCGACGGTGCCGTCCATGAATCCAAAGCTGGTGGTGAAGATCACTTTCGCGCCCTGTCCCACCAGCCGGTCAATGAACGGTTCCACCTTCCCCTCGGGCACCGACTCCACGTAGAGCGTCTCGACAGGAAGTTGCTGCTCCACCATCCGCCTGGCGACGTCATGGGCATTGGTCCACCCGTAGTCGCCGATCGGCCCGACGTAGATAAATCCCACCTTGAGCTTCTGCTGCGCGTTTCCGGTTGGAATGAACGCCAGCACCACCGCAATCACTACAACTGCCGTAAGCCACCGGCTGACTTTCCACCTCATCGCGGCATGCACCTCCGGCCTGGTGAGCGACGTGCTAGGGTTCTGGGCTACAGTTCGCCTCGATTCCCTACTTCCACCTGCAAATCGTCATTGCGCGGCGCGTCAGCGCCGTGGCAATCTCCCCGCCAGGGATCGCCACGGCCCCTTCGGGCCTCGCGATGACGGAGCGCTGTCAGCGTTCGCCGCGGAGATACGGGAGGCCCAGCGCTTCTGGAGCCTGCCACTTCCGGGCTCCCCACCGCGCGGTGACGGCGAGCACCAGAATCGTGAAGGCGAACGGCATCATCTGCAACGGTTCTGGGGGGATCCAGGCCTGCAAGCGAAACGAGAGGTGGAACAGCGTGCCGAAGAGCAGTGCCGCACCCACTGCCCGCAGCGGATCCCAGCTGGCGAAGATAGCCAGCGCCACCACAATCCAGCCGATCCCGCCGGTCATGCCCTCCGTCCACGAGGGCCGGTAGGCGACCGAGAGGAATCCGCCGGCCACTCCCGCCAACATCCCGCCGAAGATCACGGCGAGGTACCGCACCAGCGAAACGTTGACCCCCATGGCATCCGCCGCGGCCGGCGACTCTCCGGTCGTGCGCAGGATGATCCCCCACCGCGTGTGATAGAGCAGGATCCACAAGACGATCGCGAGCAGCGCGCCCAGCGGAGGAAGCACCGAGAGCTCCGGCAGGGGAGTGCGGAGCGGAGAGCCTTCCCAGCCTCGTCCGAGCAGTCCAGCCAGGCCCAGCCCGAGCATGGACAGAGCCAGCCCAGAGACGAACTGGTTGGCGCGCAGGGTCACGGAGACAAACGCATGCAGCAGCGCCGCGCTGCCGCCAATCACGGCGGCGACTGCCAGGCCGAGCACCGGATGACCGCTCACCTGAGCCACAGCGAACGCGAAGAACGCGCCCAGGATCATCATGCCTTCCACGCCGAGATTCACGATCCCGGCCCGCTCCGCATAGATCTCCCCCAGCGCCCCCCACAGCAGTGGTGTGCCGAATGCCACACCTCTGATCAGGACATCGATGAGCCAGCTCAACGCGTCACGGATCCTCCCCCGACGGGGGACTCGGGGCCACGGCCGATGCCGGGGCACTGGCCGGAGCCCCTGCGGGCGCCCACCGGATTCGGTAGGCCAGCAGCCGCTCGCTGCCGATCAGGAAGAAGAGAATCAGGCCGTTGAACACGCTCGTTACCCGGAACGGCATTTGCAGCGAGACCTGCATCACGTCGCCGCTGCTATAGATCAGTCCAAACAGCGTTGCTGTGATTAGCGTGGCCAGCGGCTTGCCGCGCGCCAGCCAGGCGACGATGATCGCAGTGTACCCGTACCCGAGCGAAACCTGGTTGGGGTCCAGGAGCTTGTGGTGCACGCCGGCCACCTCGCCGACACCGGCCAGTCCGGCCGCTCCGCCGGAGAGGAGCATGACCAGCAGCGTGGTGCGGAGTGCGTCGATGCCGACATAGCGCGCCGCCTCAGGATTTTCGCCCTGCACGCGGATGGCAAACCCGAGCCGGGTGCGGGCCAGCAGCACGGCGAATGCGGCGGCCAGCACCACGCCGAGCACCAGCGTCGGCCAGTGAATGCGCGTCCCGGGAATCAGCGGCAGCCAGGCGGATGCCGGGAACTGGTCGGTGTAGGCGAACCCCCGCACGCTGGGGCCCTTCCAGGGGCCGGTCACCAGCCAGCTCACGAAGTAAAGCGCGATGTAATTCATCATCAGCGTCGTGATCACTTCGTTGACGTTCAGCCGGAGTTTCAGCACGCTGGGCAGCAACCCCCACAGCGCGCCGGCGACAAAGCCCGCGGCGAACATTGCTGGTAACGTCGCAGGCCCCCGGATGGGCGTGAACAGAGCCACGCCCGTGGCCGCAACGGTGCCGGCCAGCAACTGGCCTTCCGCGCCGATGTTGTAGAACTGGGCGCGGAACGCAAGCACCAACCCGACGCCGGCCAGCAGCAGAGGGATGGTCGGGCGGAAGATCTCCGGGAACGCGCCGGGGGCCAGCAGGGTGTCGTGGACGATGACGGCGTACGCGTGGATCGGGTTCAGGCCGTACGCCCAGAAGATGCCGCCGGCTGCGACGAAGGCCGCGAGAATGGCCGCGGCAGATACGACGAGCGTCCACGCCCCCGAGGGCTCGCCAGTGTCGAGACGGAACGGCCCAACCTGCTTCACGGGCGTTGCCCGGCCATCAGCAACCCGATAGTTCCCCGATCGGTGCCCGCCGGCATCACCGCGATCAGCTCGCCACCGTACATGACGCCAATCCGGTCAGCCAGGATGCGAATCTCGTCCAAATCTTCGGACACGAGCAGCACCGCGGCGCCCTCGTCCCGCCGCTCCAGGAGCAACCGGTGGATCCGGTCGGTGGTGCTGACGTCGAGCCCGTACGTCGGATGCGCGGCGATGATGAGGTCGGGGCGGTGGGCCAGCTCCCGCGCCAGGATGAGTTTCTGAATGTTGCCCCCGGAGAGCAGGCGCGCCGGCGTGCGTGGGCTGGGGGTCTGGATGCTGTACTCGACGATCAACTGCTGAGCAAACCGCGTGGCGCTGGCATAGTCCATCAGCGGGCCGCGGGAGAACGGAGGCTCTTCGTAGCGCCGCAAGATGGCATTCTCGGTCACAGTCATTGGCGGCACGATGCCCATCCGCACGCGCTCCTCGGGGATGTGCGCCACACCCAGCTTCGACATTGCTCGCGGAGACCAGCGGCTGACATCCCGGCCGCCCAGCGTCAGGCGGCCGCGGTCCACCGGGCGAAGTCCGGTCAGCGCTTCGACGAGCTCGCGTTGCCCGTTGCCCGCCACCCCGGCGATGCCAAAGATCTCCTGCCGGTGCACCACGACTGAGATCCCCCGCACCGCCGGCAGCCCGCGGTCACTCTGGACCCACAGATCCTCCGCGATGAGGGCAGGCGCGCCGGTGCCAGGCCGGCGGGCAGGGAGCCGGAAGTCGACGTCATGCCCCACCATCATCCGGGCCAACTGGCTCTTGCTGGTCATGGCCACGGGCACGGTATCTACCACGCGGCCCTTGCGCATCACCGTGACACGGTCCGCCACCGCCATCACTTCATCGAGCTTGTGCGTGATAAAGATGACGGACTTGCCCTCTTCTTTCATCCGCCGCAGGACTGCGAACAGCTGCGTGGCCTCCTGTGGCGTCAAGACGCTGGTCGGTTCGTCGAGAATCAGGATGCCGGCGCCTCGCAGCAGTGCCTTCAGGATCTCCACGCGTTGCTGCTCACTGACGGACAGCTGCCAGATCGCGGCGCGTGGGTCCACGCGCAGACCGTAGCGTTCCGCAAAGGCGTTGATCTGCCTCTCCACGTCGCGCGTTGGAAGGAAGAACCGCGTGCCCGCCAATCCCAGTGTGATGTTCTCCGCTACCGTGTGCCGGCGGACGAGGAGGAAGTGCTGCGGCACCATGCCGATGCCGTGAGCGATGGCGTCGCGCGGCGAGCGGATGCGGACCGCGCGGCCGTCGATGACGATCTCGCCCGCATCCGGCTGGTAGAGGCCGTAGAGGATGTTCATGAGCGTGGTCTTGCCGGCGCCGTTCTCGCCCAGCAGGGCATGCACTTCTCCCCCGCGGACGTCCATCGTCACGCGGTCGTTGGCGGTGACTCCGGGGAATGTCTTGGTGATTTCGTTGACGGCGAGGCGAACGGGGGCGCTGGGCGGCACCGACGGCAACGCCGAGGGTGCAGATGCGGGATGCATATGGCAAGGTTCGCTGCAGGAGCCGCAAGAAACCTGTGTGAAAACGTCATCACGGTCATGGATGTCCTGCTGCCCCGCACGCTCGAGGAAGCGCTGGAGATGAAGGCGGCGGCCCCGGCCGCTTTGCCCATTGCCGGCGGGACCGACGTCATGGTCGAGCTGAACTTCGACCGGCGGCGGCCGTCCGCGCTCCTGGACATCAGCCGCCTCCCAGAGTTGGGGATGTGGCGAAAGCAGGATGGGACGTGTTTTCTCGGCGCCGGGGTCACGTATTCCCGGATCGTCAACCACCTGACGATGTTTCCCGCGCTCGTGCAGGCGTCGCGGACCGTGGGCTCTCCACAGATCCGCAACCGGGGAACCGTCGGCGGGAACCTCGGCACGGCGAGTCCGGCCGGTGACGCGCTCCCTGTGCTGGCCGCATACGACGCCGAGGTCGTCCTGGTCAACGCCAGCGGCCGACGCACGCTGCCGTGGCATCAGTTCATGGTCGGACCGAAGAAGACGGTGATCGGTCCGGACGAACTGATTCTCGGCGCGCAGTGGAAGATAGTCCGCGGCCCCGGATCGTTCTCGAAAGTCGGCACACGAAACGCCATGGTGATCGCCGTCGCCAGCCTGTGCCTGCTCCTTGATGAAGAGAACCGCACGGTGCGTGTGGCGCTGGGGTCTGTCGGGCCGACCATTTTGCGCGCGGTGGATGCCGAGCAGTTCCTCGCCCGCGCCTTGCAGGAGGCTGGCGCGTGGGACGACGCTCGTACGCCGGTGCCACCGGCGGCCGTCGAGGAGTTCGCCGGACGCGTGGGGCAGGCCGCGCGGCCGATTGACGACGTGCGCGGGAGTGCGGCCTACCGCCGGCATGCGTGTGCCGTGCTGGCGCGCCGTGCGCTGTCTTGGGCGCTCAATGATAGAAAACTAACGGGAACGCGATGATGTGGGCTGTCATTGCGAGGGGCGAAACCCCGAAGCAATCTCGTTCTTCGAGGAGATCGCTTCGCTACGCTCGCGATGACAACAAGGTCCAGAGTGGATCATGCTGATTCGTTTGAACGTCAATGGCGAGTCGCGCGAGGCTGACGTCTGGCCGGGCACGAGCCTGCTCTCGATGCTGCGCGACCATCTGGGGCTGGTCGGCTCCAAGAACGCCTGCGAGCAGGGCGAGTGCGGGTCGTGTTCGCTGTGGCTAGACGGCGAGCTGGTCTGTGCCTGTTTGGTGCTGGCGGCTCAGGCCGGCGGGCGCGACGTGCGCACCGTGGAGTCACTCGCTCCGGGCGACCGGCTCCATCCGGTCCAGGACGCGTTCGTCGAAGCCGGGGCGGTGCAGTGTGGTTTCTGTACGCCGGGGCTGATCGTCGCGGCTGCCGATTTGTTGCAACGCGACCCCACGCCTGGCGACGAGACGATCCGCGAAGCGCTGGCGGGCAACCTGTGCCGCTGCACGGGGTATCAGAAGATCATTGATGCGGTCAAGATCGCGGCACAACGGATGCACCCATGATCGTCATTGCGAAGGGCAGAGCCCCGAAGCAATCTCCTCAGACGAGGAGATCGCCACGGCCCTGCGGGCCTCGCGATGACCGCGCTCGTCCTGAACCGTCATGAGCAGACTTTTGATCCGCTCCTGCGACGTCGTCGTCACGATGGACGACGCTGGGACAGAACTGCCGGGCGGGTCGATCCTGGTTGAAGACGGTGTGATCACGTGGGTGGGCGCGGGAGATCCGCCGCGGGCCGGCGAGGGAGAAGTTCTCGATGGACGCGGACTGATCGCCATTCCGGGACTGATCAACGTCCACCACCATCTCTATCAGGCCATGACCCGAGCACGCGCACAGGACCAGAGGCTGTTCGGCTGGCTGCAGCAGCTGTATCCCGTGTGGGCCGGCGTAGATATCTCCTGGATGCGGGCGGCCGCGGCCGTGGGCCTGGCCGAGCTAGCCCTGTCGGGATGTTCCACCACCACCGATCACCACTACGTCTTTCCCAACGGCGTCGGGGGGATTTTGGACGCCGAGGTCGACGTCGCCAGGCAGATCGGGATGCGCTTCCATCCGTGCCGCGGCTCGATGGATCTCGGCGCCAGCAAGGGCGGGCTGCCGCCGGATTCGATCGTGGAGGACACCGATGCCATCCTTACGCAGACCGAAGACGCGATCCGGCGGTGGCACGATCCGCGTCCGGGCGCCATGGTGCGTGTGGCCGTCGCGCCGTGCTCGCCATTTTCCGTCACACCACGGCTGATGCGCGAATCGGCCGCACTGGCCAGGCGCGCCGGCGTGCGGCTGCACACGCACATCGCCGAGACAGTTGACGAAGAGGAGTATTGCCAGCGGATCTTTGGGTGCCGGCCGCTGCAACTATTGGATACTCTGGAGTGGCTGGGGCCGGATGTCTGGCTCGCCCACTGCGTGCACCTCAACAGCGATGACATCCAGCGGGTTGCCCGGACCGGCACTGCCGTGGCGTGGTGCCCGACGTCCAACCTGCGCCTGGGATCCGGCATTGCGCCGGCGGGAGAGCTCCTTGCGGCCGGTGTCGCGGTGGGACTGGCGGTGGATGGCTCGGCGTCGAACGACGCGGGGCATATGCTGGCCGAGGTGCGGCAGGCGATGCTGGTCGCCCGCGCACGTGGCGGTCCCAAATGGATGAGCGCGCGGGATGCGCTGCGCATCGCCACGCGGGGAGGCGCCCGGTGCCTGGGACGGGATGATGTGGGTGCGCTTGTCGCCGGGCGGCGCGGCGATGCGGCGCTGTTTGCCACAGACGGCGTCGCCCTGGCCGGGACGCGGGTTGATCCCGTGGCCGCGCTAGTGTACTGCTTCCCGCAGCGGGTCCGCCATCTCACGGTGGACGGCCGTCTGGTCGTGCGGGACGGCCGGCTGGTGCACGTGGACGAGGATGAGATTGCTGCCGACGCGCGGCGCGTGGAGCAACGGATTCTGACGGGAACGCGGGACCCCCCACGCTAGCTTCGCTAGCTCGGGGCGGAGCGCGGGAACGGGGGAACGCGAAACGCACGGAGGGGCGAGACGTGAGCACGAAGGTCGTGGAACGCAGGCGGGGCGGCGTCGGAGAGAGCGTCCGGCGGGTGGATGGTGCCCCCAAGGTGAAAGGGCAGTTCCTCTATAGCAGCGATCTGTGGGCCGAGGACATGTTGTGGGGATACACACTGCGCAGCCCCCACCCGCATGCGCGCATTGCCTCCATCGACATCTCCCGCGCGCTGCGCGCCACCGGCGTGCACGCCGTCCTCGTCGCGGCCGATGTCCCGGGCCGGAAGACGTACGGGCTGGAAATTGCCGACCAGCCGGTGCTGGCCATCGACCGTGTGCGCTATCAGGGCGAGCCGGTCGCCGTGCTCGCCGCCAACGATCTCGAACTGGCCCGCCGCGCCACTGAGCAGATCACGGTTGCCTATGAGGTCCTGCCGGCAGTGACCGACATGGAGCAGGCGCTGCGCAGCGATGCGCCCAGGGTCCATGACTTCGGCAACGTGCTGCGCCACATCCGCATCGCGCATGGAGATCCGGCCGCAGCCGCGGAGCTGTGGGTAGAGGGATACTACGAGACCGGTATGCAGGATCAGGCCATGCTGGGCCCGGAGTCCGGACTGGCGATCCCCGCCGAGGACGGAGGCGTCGACCTGTATGTGGCCACCCAGTGGCTGCATGTGGACCGCGACCAGATTGCGCCGTGCCTGGGCCTGCCCCCAGACAAAGTACGGCTGCATCTCGCCGGCGTCGGCGGAGCGTTTGGCGCGCGTGAAGACCTCAGCATGCACCTGCATGCCTGCCTCCTGGCGCTGCGCACTCAAAAGCCGGTGAAGATGGTCTATTCACGCGAGGAATCCTTCTATGGCCATGTGCACCGGCACCCCGCGCGCATCTGGATGCGCCACGGCGCGACGCGCGACGGCAGGCTGGCCAACGTGACCGCCCGGATTGTGATTGACGGCGGAGCGTACGCGTCGTCCTCCACCGCGGTCATCGCCAACGCATCCACCTTTGCGACCGGTCCCTACGAAGTGCCCAACGCGTTGATCGAGGGCACCGCCGTGTACACGCATAACCCACCCTGCGGTGCGATGCGGGGGTTCGGCGCGGTGCAGGCCTGTGTGGCCCACGAAGCCCAGATGGACAAGCTGGCACGCGCGTTGCGCATGGATCCGGTGGCACTGCGCGTGAGGAATGCCGTCTCGACCGGATCCGTGCTGCCGACCGGCCAGACGATCCACGGGAGCGCGCCGGTCCGCGATGTGATCCGCCGCTGTGCGGCGATCGACCTGCCCCCGGTGCCGGCCGAACGTGATCCGCTGACCTATCCCGGAGGTGCCGGGAATGTGAGTCGCGGCGAGCGTTTGCGGCGGGGCGTCGGATTTGCCGTCGGCTACAAGAACATCGCCTACAGCGAAGGTTTTGACGATTCGGCGGAATGCCGCGTGAAACTGTTCAGAGGGCCGGGTGGCGCCATCGCCGAGGTGCACAGCGCCGCTGCGGAGGTGGGGCAGGGCGTGCACACGATCCTCGTGCAGATTGCGCGGGAGGAATTGGGCATTGAGCAAATCGTCCTGCATCCCGTAGATACGGCGGTGGGCTCAGCCGGATCCAGTTCCGCCTCCCGGCAGACGATGATGTCCGGTGGGGCCGTGCAGCTGGCGTGCCGGGCGGTGCGCGATGCCCTGTTTGCGCGCGTACGCGGCGCCGGCATTGCACAGGGGCTGGAGGCGACCGCGGCGCTGGCCATCCGCGAGGGGCAAGTTTTTGCCGGCACGCGCCGCGTGGGGTCGGTTGACGAATTCCTTGACGAACCGATCGAGCAGACCCGCGTGTACCGTCATCGCAAGACCACCCCGCTCGATCGGGCCGGGCAGGGCGATCCACACGTCACGCTGGTGTTTGCCGCGCAGCGTGCGGTCGTGGAAGTCGACGAAGACCTCGGCCTCGTGCGCGTCGTGCAGATCGCGGCGGCGCAGGATGTTGGACGTGCCATCAACCCGCAGGGCGTCACAGGCCAGATCGAGGGGGGCACCGCGCAGGGGCTTGGTCTGGCACTGATGGAGGAGATCCAGCTCAAAGATGGCCGGATCCGCAACCCGTCGTTTACCGACTACCTCATCCCGACCATCCTCGACATGCCGCCCGTCATCTCCGTGCTCGTCGAGGAACCCGAACCCGGCGTGCCGTTTGGCGCCAAAGGTGCCGGTGAACCATCCACCATCGTCTCCACCGCCGCGATCCTGGCGGCGCTGCGTGATGCGACCGGCCGTGAGCTAAACCGAGTGCCCGTGCGGCCTGATGATCTTGTCGGGCTCGCATCGCCAGCGCAGTCATCCGGACCGCCCCCCGCGCCGAACGTGCCATACCCGCAGCCGGTGCCCAAAGCGCTCGGGATCTTGTGAGATATCAGCGCATCGTCGCAAACGGCCTGGTCGTCACGCCGGACGGCACCGCCCGCGGCAACCTCGGCATCCGCGATGGCCGCATCGCCGCGATTTCTCCCGACCCCCTCCTGGGGGATGAGACCATCGATGCGCGCGGCCGCGTCGTGCTGCCCGGCGCGGTCGATCTCCACGTGCACTTCAATGAGCCCGGCCGCACCCATTGGGAAGGGTGGGGGCCGGGCAGCCGCGCCGCCGCTGCCGGCGGGGTAACGACTGTTGTGGAGATGCCCCTCAACGCGCTCCCACCCACCACGACCGCCGCCGCGTTCCAGGCAAAGGTCACGGCGGCACAAGCGTCGTCTATTGTCGACTTCGCGCTCTGGGGCGGCTTGATCACCGACAATCTCTCGCATTTGCCGGCGCTGGCGTCCGCGGGGGTGATCGGCTTCAAAGCCTTCATGTGTCCGACGGGCACGCCGGAGTTCACACATGTTGAAGACGGTATCCTGTATGAAGGGCTGTGTCGGATCCGCGAGTTAGGCCTGTTCCTCGGGGTGCACGCGGAAAGTCACTGGATCACGCAACACAACACCGAGCGGCTGCAGGCCCAGGGCCGCACCGACCGCCGGGCATGGGCCGAGGCGCGTCCTCCTGCCGCCGAACTTGAGGCGATCCAGCGGGCGCTGTTCCTGGCTGCGCGGGCCAGGTGCCGGCTGCACATTGTGCACATGACGCTGCCCGACGGGGCTGAGATGATCCAGGAGTCGAAGGGGGCCGGGCAGGCGGTGACGGTCGAAACCTGCGCGCATTATCTCACGCTGACCGATGACGATCTGCTGCGTCTCGGGCCGGTCGCCAAGTGCGCGCCGCCGCTGCGCGATCGTCCGACCCAGGAGGCACTCTGGCAGGATGTGCTGCAGGGTCGCATCGACTGCCTTACGTCGGACCATTCCCCATGTCCAACCGAAGACAAGACCCGAGGCGATGAGGATATCTGGCAGGCGTGGGGTGGTATTACCGGCGTTCAGACCCTGGTGCCGTTAATGCTCAGCCAGGGGGTGCACCGGCGCGGCATGACCCTGCCGCAGTTCGCCACCCTACTGTCTGCGGCGCCGGCGAAGATCGCCGGGCTGTGGCCGCGGAAAGGGGCCATTCACATCGGCGCGGATGCCGACCTGCTGATCGTCGACATGGATCGGGAATGGACGGTGGAGCACAGGTGGCTGCAGTCCCGTCACAAGCATTCCCCGTTTCTCGGCCGGTCCATGAAAGGCTGGATCGACCTCGTGCTGCGGCGCGGGCAGACGCTCGCGCAAAACGGCGAGATCGCCGTTGATGGCGGGGGCGTGTGGCTGCGTCCCAATGGGGAGAAGAGATAACGGCTCTTGCAGGAGGGGACTGTCCCCTCCTGCTTTTGCTAGCAGATCGGGCCGAGATGCCCCGCCACGTCAGATTCGCCGGTAGATGCCCCGCCAGGTGATGCACCGTGTCGTACCAGCGGTTGAACTCTGCAACCCTGGCTGGATCGGTGAGGCGGGTGGCGGCAATGCGAATGGCGTCAGGATGCCGTCCGTCCATACACTCGACGTGCCTCCTCGACTCCGGCCCCCCGCGGGACGCGAGCGTAGAAAGACCGCAGCACGTGTTCCAGCGCGGTGAGGACGGTCAAGACGGTACGTAACTCCGCATTATAGCCCATCGTCCCAATCCGCCAGATGCGACCGCGCAGCGGCCCGAATGACGTGGCCACCTCCACGCCAAACTCTTCCAGCAGCCGGGCTCGTCCCTCCTCATCAGGCACGCCCTCAGGGATCATCATCGCCGTAATCATCGGTAGCCGGTGCTTCGTGTCACCGAACAGCTGGATGCCCATGGCCTCTAGGCCCGCCTTTAATGCATCTCCCGCCCGCTGGTGGCGGGCCCACCGGAGCTCGAGCCCTTCGTCGACGATGAGCCGCAGCGCCTCATGCAGCCCGTAGGTCATGCTAGTCGGCAAGGTGTGATGATTGAGCCGCTCCGGGCTCCAGTACCGCTGCACTTGGGCGAGGTCGAAATAGTTGCTGATGATTGGTGTTTTCCGCGATGTGATGACACGCTCCGCGCGCTCGTTGTAGGTGATAGGCGCCATTCCTGAGGGGCACCCCAGACACTTCTGCGTTCCCGCCGACGCCAGGTCGATCTGCCACGCGTCGGTGTCAACCGGCGTGCCGCCCAGAGTGACGACGGCATCCACGACCAGCAGCGCGTCATGCCGGCGGCAGATACGGCCGATCTCGTCCATCATCGGCTGCAGCATCCCCGTGGAGGTTTCTCCGTGCACCGCGGCGACGATCTTCGCTTTCGTCCGCTTCAGCGCCTCATCGATCTGTTGGGGATCGACCGCCTTCCCCCACTCCGCGGTCACCTGGGTGACCAGCGCGCCGTAACGAGTGGCCAGGTCGACGAACAGATCGCCAAATCGGCCGCAGTTGGCCACCAGGACGCGGTCACCCGGCTCCACCAGAGAGGCGATGCCGGCTTCCATCCCCGCGCGGCCGGTGCCGGAGATGGCAAACGTACGCGGGTTCCGCGTGCGGAACACCTGCCGCCCCAGCTCCATCACATCCGTCATAATTGCCGTAAACGCAGGATCGAACTGTCCCAGGACGGGCGCGGCCATGGCCCGCAGCACCCGTGGATCAGGATTGGTGGGGCCCGTGCCGCATAACAGCCGCGTGGGCGGATTCAGCTCACCGATCGGCGACATCACAAACCCCCCGAAAGAAAAATTGTGGATTGTGAATTGTGGATTGCCGGATCGTTGTCCGACTCACAATCCACAATTTACATTCGACAATTCACAATTCGCAATTTCGTTATGTTGCGTACCGTTCCGCAAAGGCCGCCAGTGCCTTATGGAATGCCGGCAGCGGCGCACGGGCGATGCCCGCGCCGATCTGCCCCACCCCAGCGCGCCGGTGGGCGATGCCGGTGTTGATGACCGGTTCGGTTTCCAGTTCCACCACCCGGCGGATGTCGATTCCGGTGGGGGTCCCGGCGAAGTCGAGGGCCGGAATCTTGAAGTGGGGATTCGGTCCGACCGTGATCTCTCCCATCCGCGTGGTCGTGCGGAGCGCATCCTGCGCGGAGCGGAGCCCGACAAACCCCACCACCGCGGGAGCCGCGATCATGGCCATGCCGCCAAGGCCCACTGTTTCGACAATGGCGCTGTCCCCCATGTCCGGGTTGGCATCGGGGGCGCCGTAGCCCGGGAAGTACAGGCCGTCCGGCACCGGCGCCGGGGCGGTGAACCAGGCCGCGCCCAGCCCGCTGACGCGGAGGCCGAACTCCACCCCGTTGCGGCTCATCGCCGTGACGATGGTGCTGTGCGGAATGTCCCGCAGACCATCGGCGATGGATTTGCATGCTGCCATCGCCACGTTGAGGAAGAACTGATCGTTGTCGGCCAGGAAGCGCAGGACGTGCGCGACGGTCGCCGCAGGCAGGGCAGAGCCGGCCAGCACCGGCGCCAGCGCGCGGACGGACAGCGCGGTGGCCGCGACGTTGCGTTGATGCATCTCATCCCCCATCGCCAGCGCCCGCGCCATCAACGGCACCAGCGGCAGCCCCCCGAGTGACTGCAGCGCGGAGTCGAGTGCCGGTCCCAGCATGCTCTGGATCCACCGCAGGCGCTCCAGCACCGCCGGATCGTATGCTCCAAACCGCAGCACCGCGCCGATGCCTTCGTTGAGCGGACAGCACGCGACCGTCCCGGTAGTGGCATCGCGTACGTCACACAGCGGCATCGTGGGAGAGATGATACCGGCCATGGGCCCGACCGCGCCATGGTCGTGGGTGCAGCGGAGGGTGATCGCGCCGGAGTCCAGCAGCCGGGCTGCTTCATCCGCTGTGTCCGCCCAGCCTTCCAGCAGGGCAGCGCCGAGGATCGCCCCACGCATCGGACCGCACAGCGCCGCGGGGGCGATCGGTGGACCGGCATGAAGCAGTGTGCGGCCAGTCAACGCTGGGATCAGCGTCCAGGCCTCCCTCACGCCACGCCACACGGGCGCAGCGCGCGCCAACCGATCCATGGCGTCGGCATTCGCGGCGGCGATGCGGTCGGCCAGGCGCACCATCTCAGCGTGTCGTGTACGCCAGCGGCAGGCGCCGGTTCATGCCGGGCGCTTCATCGAGCAGGAGCAACGTCTCCAGCAGGACCTGGGCGCCCGTCTCCACGGCGTCCCACGGCGTACGCTCATCCGGAGAGTGGCTCAGCCCACCGGTGCTGACGACGAAGATCATACCGGCTGGCACGTATCGGGACAGCACGCCGGCGTCGTGCCCGGCCCAGCTGGGCAGTGTCAGCGGTGGATGCCCGCAGCGTTCGATGGCGCCCACAACCGCGTCGCGGACGCGTGGATCCAGGGGCACGGGGGGCGAGTGATCCCACGTACCCCACGTCATCTTCAGGCCGTGCAGGCCGGCGATCTTGTGGGCGCGGTCTTCAACGGCGCCGCGCAGCGTCTCGAGGACCTTCGCCTCGGGGCTGCGCAGTTCGACAGTGAGGTCAACCCGTCCCGGAATGACGTTGGTGGCTCCCGGCTGGACGTGCACGCGCCCGATGGTGCCCACCGCGCGGCCGCGCTCGGCGAGGGCGAGCTCCCTGACGGCAAGCACGAGGTCTGCTGCGCCCACCAGCGCATCGGCGCGTCCTGGCATCGAGGTGGTGCCGGCATGGGCGGCTCGCCCCTCGATCACCACCGGCGCCCGGAGGATTCCGGTAATAGATTCCACCGCGGCCACGGTGCGGCCCATCTGCTCCAGGACCGGTCCCTGTTCGATGTGCAGTTCAACGTAGGCGTCCACTTCCGCCGGTACTCTGGCCGCAGGCAGGCCGTGAGCGCGGGCGCGCAGGTATTCGTCGACTGAGCGTCCGGTGCCATCCCGCAGCTGGGCCAGACGGCTGCGGCCGAGCTCGCCCACCAGGGCCCGCGAGGACATCGTGCCCACTCCGAAGGCATGTCCCTCTTCGTCGGCGAATGCCATCACTACCAGGCTGTGCTGCAGTGGCCGGCCGGCGTCGTGCAGGACTTGCGCACACTCGATAGCCGCTACCACGCCAAGCGCGCCGTCGAAGATTCCACCTTGCGGGACGGTATCCAGATGCGACCCGGCCAGCAGCGCCGCGTCGCGCCGCCCCGCCCGCCGGCCGATCAGATTGCCGAACTCGTCCACGCCGGCGTCCAGCCCGGCCTCGCGCATCATCTGCGCAGATCGCTGGAGGGCCTCCACGTGAGCGGGGGCGAACGGCAGCCGGGTCAGGCCGCCGGCAGGGTCGCGACCGATGGCGCCGAGCTGCTCGATCCGCTCGCGGAGCCGGCGCGGCAAGACCTCGATGATAGCCATCGCGAATGCTCGAATGTTCCGCGCTTTCGCAGGCCATCCCTGCCGGCGTGGAATGGTGCCGCACGGTGAATATGCTGAAATGGGGTGATACCGATCGTCTGGCTCGGACTGGCAGGGGTAGCGATCAGCGCGTACGTGTGGTACACGCATGTGACCGACGGCCCCGTCGTCTGCCTCGGCTCGGGCTGCGGCACGGTGATTCGCAGCGAATATGGCCGGCTCCTAAGCATCCCCAACGGTGCCCTGGGAGTCCTCTACTTTGGTCTGGTGGCATTGACCCCTCTGTTGGAGCGGTCGCTGCTGCCGGAGGCGCGATCGCTGATGCTCATCCCGACCTCGATCGCGCTCGTCCTGTACCTCTACCTTACCTACCTGCAATTCTTTGTGCTGCAGGCGGTGTGCAACTGGTGCCTGATGTCCGCCGGCCTCACGCTGCTCATTTTCGGGGTGTTGATCTTCAGGTAGCGTGTCGCTGAGGAAGCACGATGACCCGGGTGTTGGCGGGAGATCTCGGAGGCACCAATACCCGGCTGGCGATTGTCTCTACGGACGGCGGCCCCCGGCGCTGGGTGACCCGCGAGGACTTTCACAGCCGCGATCACGACAGCCTGGAGGAGCTAGTCCGCTCGTTCCTGTCGCGGACCAACCATCCGGTAGCGAAAGCCACATTTGGGGTCGCCGGGCCGGTCGTGGCGGGCCAGGCCAGCATTACCAACCTGCCATGGGTCATCGACGCCGCCCGGCTGCAGGCCGCGTGTGGCTTGTCCTCGGTCACATTAGTGAACGATGTCCAGGCGCTGGCTCATAGCCTGCTGGTGCTTGAGGCGGATGACCTGCACACCCTCAATCCCGGCGAACCGGTGCGGGACGGGGCCATGGCCATAGTCGCCCCCGGCACGGGCCTGGGAGAGGCGTTTGTGATCTGGGATGGCCGGCGGTACCGCGCCTGTCCGTCCGAGGGAGGCCACACCGACTTTGCCCCGCAGGACAGTCTCCAGGCAGGGCTGCTGGCGTCCTTGCACAGCAGGTTCGATCATGTGAGTTATGAACGCGTCTGTGCCGGCCCGGGGATTGCGGCCATCTACGCGTACTTGAAGGACTGCCGCGCGGGGGACGAGCCCGAATGGCTGGCCACGCAATTGCAGGAAGCCAGCGATCCGACACCAGTCATCGTCACGGCAGCGTTGCAGGAGCCGCCACCGGCGCTCTGCCGGCTGGCGCTGGAGATGTTCGTCTCCATCCTGGGAGCAGAGGCCGGAAACCTGGCGATGAAGGTGCTGGCGACAGGCGGCGTCTATCTCGGGGGAGGCATCCCCCGCCGGATCCTGCCGCTGCTGGCCGGAGCGCAGTTCATGACGGGGTTCCAGCGCAAAGGGCGTCTGACCCCGCTGCTGGCACGGGTTCCCGTGCATGTGATTCTCAATCCCGATGCGGGGTTGTTCGGCGCGGCCGTGTACGCGCTGGACGAACGCCGTGTGTGAGACTATATAAGGAAGCCAGATCCGAGCGAGACGCTCGACAAGGAGACGGCGTATGGAACTTGCCATGATTGGGTTGGGACGCATGGGTGCAAACATGGCCGAGCGGCTGGTGCGCGCGGGTCATCGCGTCGTGGGGTATGCGCGTTCCGCGGAATCCCGGCAGCGTGCCGTGGAGGCAGGCGGCGAGGCGGCCACGTCGCTTGCGGACGTGATGGAAAAACTCCGCCCACCGCGGGTCATCTGGTTAATGATCCCAGCGGGACCCACCGTCGATCAGACCCTCGGGGCCCTGGTGCCGCTGTTGGGCCGCGGCGACACCGTCGTCGACGGCGGCAACTCGTACTATCGCGACACCCTGCGCCGGGTCACGATGCTGGAAGAGCGCGGGCTGGAGTTTGTGGACGTGGGGACCAGCGGCGGCATCTGGGGGCGGACGGAGGGATATAGTTTGATGGTCGGAGGAAAGCCTGAGGTCGTCGGCCGCCTGCGGCCGGTCTTCGAAGCCCTGGCCCCGGGCCGCGACCGCGGGTGGGGCCATGTCGGTCCCCATGGCGCCGGACATTTCGTGAAGATGGTCCACAACGGCATCGAGTACGGCATGATGCAGGCGCTCGCCGAAGGCTTCGCGCTGATGAAGCGAAAGACAGCATTCGGCCTCAACGCGCACCAGATTGCCGAGATCTGGCGGTACGGGAGCGTGGTGCGGTCGTGGCTGCTCGACCTCACCGCGGCGGCGCTCAAAAATGACCAGGAGCTCACCGATGTGGTTCCCCACGTGGCCGATTCCGGCGAAGGGCGCTGGACCGTGTTTGAGGCCGTCGATCTGAACTGTCCGGCACCGGTGATCACGCTGGCCTTGCTGCAGCGGTTGCGGTCGCGGGACGACTACTCGTACGCCGACCGGCTGCTCGCGTTGATGCGAGAGCAGTTCGGTGGGCACGAGGTGCAGCGACGGACGTGATGCGGACCCCGTCGCCGACCAGGCCCGTCGTGTATGTGTATCCGGACATCGACGCGATGAGCCGGGCCGCTGCCCGGGCGCTGATCGATCGCGCGCGGGAGGCCGTGGAGGCCGAGGGCCGTTGCGCGATCGCCCTCTCCGGCGGGAACACCCCGCGGGCTCTGTACCGGTTGCTGGCCACGGAGTCTGCCCGGCGGATGCCGTGGGGGCAGGTGGACCTGTTTTGGGGCGATGAGCGCTATGTGCCCGCCGATGACCCCCGCAGCAACTTTCGCATGGCCAAGGAGACGCTGCTGGATCGCATCCCTATTCCGCCGGCGAACATCCACCCCATGCTCACCGCGCATCCAGATCCCCATGACGCCGCGCGCGCATACGATACGCTGCTCGGCCAATGGTTCCCAGGCCCCTGGCCGCGATTTGACGTGATCTTGCTCGGCCTGGCCGCCGACGGCCACATCGCCTCGCTGTTCCCCGCCTCGCCCGCGCTCCAGGTCATGGATCGCCGCGTCGTGGCCGTCCAGGTCCCGGCCGAACCGCCGCTGCGGCTGACCATGACGCTGCCTGTGATCAATCACGCCGCCGCGGTCTACTTCCTCGTCGCGGGCAAAGGCAAGGCCGGCTCGGTCCACCGGGCGCTGATCGGGCCCTGCGATCCGGCGACCTGCCCGGCGGCCGGGGTGCACCCGGTGGCCGGCGACGTGATCTGGTGGGTGGACGAAGGCGCGGCGACCTTCCTCGGCCCGGCGGTGCGTGCCCCGTCTCCTCCATCCTGAGTCTCATGGCGCAGGCTCCCACGGCGACCGCTGCTGAGATCATCCGCCGTGCCCACCATATCGCCGTGCGTGATCTGCGGGCCTGCTACGATCCTCACGGCATTGTGGCGGGCCGTCTGCACTTCAACGCCTATTGGACACGCGACGGGTGTTGGGCCTCGTGGGGCGCGCTGGCCCTGGGCGATGCCGATCAGGTGAAGGCGCTGTTGGAGATCTTCATCCAGTTCCAGATGCCCTCCGGCGAACTGCCGGTGCGGATCGAATTTCTCGGTCACACCTTCGGCCCCTACCATACGCGGCGGATGCATCCGAAGGCGTTGTATCGGGCCGGGACGATCTTTGCCGGTCCGCTGGATCCCACGGCGTTGTTTCTCCTCACCGCGCGCGACTACGTCCTGCAGACGCATGACATGGAGTTCTGCGCGCGGTTCGAGCCGGCGATGGACCGCGCCGTGGGCTGGCTCATGGACCAGGACCGGGACGGTGACGGGCTGATCGAAAACCGGCACTTCCTGGCCGACTGGATGGACTCGATTCTCAAGAAGGACAAAGATTTCTACCTCAATCTCCTCTTTTATGAGGGACTGCGCGCCTGCCAGGCCGTCAAAGAGTGGCTCGGTCATGCCGACGAGGCCCGCAGGTACGAGGCGCTCGTGGGCAAGACCGGCGGCGCCCTCCAGCGCGCCTTTTGGAACGGCCGGTATTTCACCGACTGGATTCGCGGGTCGCGGCACGGCGGGTTCGCGACCGACGGCAACATCCTGGCCATCCTGTTCGGGGTAGCGGGTGAGGACCAGGCCCGGTCGATCCTGCAGTTCATCGCCGCGCAGGGGCTGGATCGTGAAACGCCGCTGCGGACCTGCGATCCGGTCTACCCCATCTGGCAGGTGTTCCCGTTCTACTTCCTGGCTGGGATCCCGGATTACCATCGGACCTTGATCTGGCCCTGGCTGGGGACCCTCAATGCGGTCAACAAGTTTCGCCTGGGATACCAGGAGGAAGCCCTGGCGGACCTGGCGCGCATCGGTGGGTGGTACGTGGCCCGCAACGCCGTGGCCGAGGTGTACGAGCAGGATGGCCGGCCGCTCAGCCGTTTCTTCTACCAGGCGGAAATCCCGTTTGCCTGGAATGCGGGCCTGTACGTGTATGCCACGCAGACGCTGGGCCTGGTCGCGCCGCCCGCGGCGGACCGCTCGCGCTAGCGGCGGCGAAATGTTTGGCGAGTCCGAAACGTACGTGGAAACGGTGGTGCGAGATGGCGAAGTCCGTCGTCGTGTACACGCAGCCGGGCTGACTGTTCTGCGGGCGGGTGAAGGAGTTCCTTCACCAGAAAGGCGTTTCGTTCGTCGAGAAAGATGTCAGCAGGGACGACGCGGCTCTCGACGAGCTGCTGCAGAAGGGGTTGGCCGCCACGCCGGTGACCGTGATCGACGGCGAGGCGGTCGTCGGCTTCAACCGGCAGCGGTTGGAGCAGCTCCTGGGAGTGTGAAGGGAGCACCGCGGTGGAGCTGACCTGGGAGGCCGTGCGCAAGATTCTGGAGGGCACGAAGACGATCGCCGTGGTGGGGCTCTCCGACAAACCCGACCGGGACAGCCACGAGATCGCGGGCTATCTACAGAAGGCCGGCTACCGGATCATACCGGTCAATCCGACGATCAACGACACACTGGGCGAGCATGCGTACAAGAGCCTGCGAGACATCCCCGAACATGTCGACGTGGTCCAGGTCTTTCGGCGTCCCGAAGAAGTATCCGCGATCGTTGACGATGCGATTGCGATCGGCGCGAAGGTCGTCTGGATGCAGCCGGGCACGGAGAACGAGGAAGCCGCCGTGCGTGCCGAAGCCGCCGGACTCCAGGCGGTGATGGGTGCCTGTATGCGTTCGGTGCACCGCACGTTGTACGCGCGGTAGCGGGCCCGCGGCGCGTGGCGGGGCCGCCCGCCGGTCACCCGCCCGAGGCGGAGACAGCGCGGGGAGTGGCGAGCGCGTGCAGAAGCGGCTCGCGCAGCGCCAGCAGTCTCGGGTCGGTGCGCGAGCGAGGGCGCGGCATCGAGACGTCGAGTTCCGCCTGCACCCGAGCGGGATGCCCGCCTAAGACCAGCACACGATCGGCGAGGTACAGCGCCTCATCGATGTCGTGCGTGACGAGCACGACCGTAAACCGGTGTTGGTGCCAGAGCTCGACCACGTGGTCCTGCAACTCCATCCGCGTGAGCGCATCGACCGACGCAAAGGGTTCATCGAGCAGCAGCAGGTGCGGAGACGTGACCAGCGCCCGGGCCAGGGCGGTGCGTTGCGCCATGCCGCCCGAGAGCTGCCGCGGCCAGATCCGTGCGCACCCCTCCAGGCGTACGGCGGCGAGCGCCGCCTGAGCGCGCTGCCGGCGCGCCGGCCGGGGCCCCTGCATCACGAACGCCACGTTCTCTGCGACGCGCAGCCACGGCAGCAGCCGTGGTTCCTGGAAGACCACGGCGATTCGCGCGCGCTCGTCGCCGTTGCGTACGTCGATGCCACCCCGCTCGGGGGACACCAGGCCGGCCAGGGTGCGGAGCAACGTGCTCTTCCCCGTGCCGCTGCTGCCGATGATCGCCAGCACCTCTCCCGGAGTTGCCGCGAAGGAAATCTCGTGCAGGATGGGACGCCCGCTGAGCGTGACCGCGAGCGTTTGGACGGACACCGCGGCTCCGCTCACGGCGTGACTCCGCCCTCCGCGCTCAGCGGTGATGGGTGCGTGCGGTCTGGTGGCTCTGCCGTCCCCAGACTATCGCGCCACCGCAGCGCGCGGCGCTCGATCGCGCCGAGTGCGGCATCGGATATCCGTCCCAGCAGCGCGAAGGCGACAATGCTGGCCAGCACCCGATCCGGCCGCATCGTGGCCTGGCCGTCGACCAGCAGGAATCCGAGGCCGTTGCTGGCGGCAATTAACTCCGCGGCCACCACGAACATCCAGGCCAGGCTCAGTCCTGCGCGCAGGCCGGTCAAGATGGCGGGCAGCGACGCGGGAAGCACGATGCGCGTCGTGATGGCGGCACCAGACAGGCCGTACGCCCGGCCGACCTCGACCAGCCGCCGGTCGACGCCTTCGACGCCGGCGAGCGCATTCAGGTAGACCGGCAAGAACGCGCCCAGAGCGATGAGCAGCACGCGCGAGCGCTCCCCGATGCCCAGCCACAGTAGGAACAGCGGCACCCAGGCCAGCGAGGGGACGGCGCGCACGCCCTGAATGGTCGGATCGACGAAGGCCCGCACGGACTGCGACAGCCCGGCGCCGATGCCGATAACCACCGCGGGGACAGCTCCAAGCAGATACCCGGCCACCGTCCGGCTACTGGTAGCGGCGAGATGCTGCTGCAGCTCACCCCGCGCCAGCATCTCCTGGAACGCCGAAAGCACCATCCCCGGAGCAGGCAACTGGTACGGCCGGACCCACTGGCGGAGCAAGGCGAGCCACCAGATCCCCAGCACCGCAAGCGGCAAGGCGGCCGGCAGCAGGACGCGCACTCCGGCACGATGCCGCGCCTTCGCGGGATCCGCGCGACGCCACAGCAGCTGCCCGAGTCGCATCACCGGGTGCTCCCCGGCGCCGCCAGCACCCTGGCCGCAGCCGAAGGCTCCAGCAACGCGTTGATCGCCGCGACCAGATCGATGTCCGCTGGCACAAGTTGTTCTGCATGCATCAGGGGGGCGATGCGCAGCAGCACTCGCTGCTGAGCCTCCCCGGGCCGAGGTGTCGGGAATGCCGTCCGTTCCTTCAGGACTTTCCGCGCAACGTCACTGGTGACCCTGGCTTCGTCACTGAGGATCCGCACCAGTTCGTCCGGGTGCGCGATCGACCACTGCCGTCCACGCTCATATTGCGTCAGGACCCGGGCGACGACATCGGGATGCTGGGCCAGGAACGGCTCCAGGACGTTGAGCGTTCCATACGTGTTCCAATCCCGCTGCCGGAACAGCAGACGGGCTCCGGCCATGAATTCCGCGTGAGCCATGTACGGGTCGAGACCCGCCCACGCCTCGACCTGATTGGCCAGCAGCGCCATTTCTCCGTCCGGATGCTGGAGATGGACCAGCGTAACGTCACGCTGCGCGAGTCCCGCCGCGTGGAGCGCCTGCAGCAAGAAGAACCAGGGATCGGTCCCGCGGGTGGCCGCGACGTGCTTCCCCCGCAACTCGCGCACGTCGCGGATCGGCGACCCCGCGGGCACGACGAGGGCGGTCCACTCGGGCTGGGAGTAGATCCAGACCGTCTTGAGCGGGACGCCGTTCGCGCGCGCCAGCAGCGCCGCGCTCCCGGCCGTGGATCCGAACTGCACGGCCCCGCTGGCGGTATGCTCGTTTGCCTTGTTGCTCCCCAGGCTCAGCACCCACTCCACGCGGGTGCCGTCGCGCGCAAATTCCTGCTCGATCCACTGCTGGCGGCGCAGCACGAGGCTGACCGGGTTGTAGTACGCATAATCCAGCCGCAGCACGTCGAGGGTCGAGGTCGGGGCGGCGGATGACGCGGGTGCACAGACCGCGGCACGCACGATCGCCAGCGCGGCAGACACCAGCACGATCATCGCCATCTGACGGACACGCTTCGCAGAATTCATTGCGGTCACCCCATGAACTGTGTGTGGTTCAGGCGGGCTGGCCAAATCTCGAAAACAAGTGCTGCGTGCGGATGCAGCGGTCCTGGATCATGATCCGCCCGGCCGCGCGGGCGCGCGAGGCGGCCGCGTCATGCGCGATGCCCTTCTGGGTCCAGATCGCCACCAGATTCGGCAACTGCGCCAGCGCGTCGTCCACGATGGATGGGATTTCCTCGCTGGGACGGAAGATCAGGACCAGTTGCACGGTGCCCGCCACCTCGACGGGCAGCGCGCGCAGCGTTGGAAACGCGGGCTGCTCCAGGATGGTGGTCGCCGTCGGGTTGATGGGGATCACGGCGTAGCCATTCCGCTGCAGGTGATACGCGACGATATGGCTGTCTTTGTACACATTGCTCGACAGCCCGACGACGGCGATGGTCTTGCAATGCTCCAGCACCCAGCGAATCTGCGCCCGCTCGTCAACTCCGGCAGCCAGCGAGGCCGGAACCGCGCTCACATCAGGCCTCCGCTGCTGCGGATGTGCAGTTGGGAAATATGCTCAGCCAGCGTTTCGGGAAAGCCGGACTGCAGCAGCCGCTGCTTGCGGTTGGCGTTCAGCTCATCGATGAACTGGCGGACCCGCTGTACGCCCCGCCCCAGCGCGGCCGGGCTGCGTCCCCGGCCGGCCAGAATGGCGAGCGCTTCCTGGACGTACGGCGGGAGGCCGGACACCTCGTACGTGAAGGACAGCCGCGACTCCAGCGCCTCGACAAACTGTTGCCCCACCGCGGCGACGTCGCGCTGCGCCGACAGGTGCGTGCGGAGACGGCCCACCCCGTAGGCCACGTGGCGGGCTTCATCCTCCAGCGAGCGCACCATGATCTGGCGCGTGGCTTCCTCCGGGGCGATCTCGATGAGCAGGTGGAACAGATCGGTAAAAGTGCCCTCGCCGAGCACGTGCAGGAGGAAGCTGGCGCGGGCGAAGTCGTCCTGCATCAGCAAGCCCTTGATCGAGCTCTCGGTTCCCGCCGCCACTTCCTGCAGGCCGGCGCCGTTCAAGTACAGCCGTTTGAGGAACGCTTCAACGTGGCGGGCTTCATCGACAATCTGTGTGGAGAGGAAGATGCCCACCTCGGTATACGCGGGATGGATCTGGCTGATGAACTTTGCCGGGAGGTACCAGGCCGCGTACTCCTGCTGCAGCATCCAGGTTAAGACGACGGCCAGCGCGTCTTCCACGTCGGGGGCCACATTGCGCCCCTCGGACCAGGGAATGTCGGTGCTGGCGTTCCACTGCCGCCGCTTGGCGCGCTCAATGAGGTCATTCAGGTTGTCCGCCCAGACGAGTTCGCGCTTCGTGATGGTGTACGGCATCCCGGGGCCGGGCTGCGCGCGGGGCGCGCCGCGGAACACCACGCCTGCCGGTTCCACGCGGTCGGGCACCGGCGCCAGCGACAAGCCGGTCAGCAGCAGGCTGCCGTCTGGCTCCAGCCTGGCGGCGCCTCTGTCGGGGGCGGGCGCCGCGGCCGTCTCGTCGGACGTGGTCTTGGTCGTAGTCTTGTGATCCTGGGAATCCATGAATGCTCTCCTCACGTCATCCTGCGCAGGGTGTACTGGACATCGACCGGATTCTTGACCGTGTTGACCACCGGCGACAGCTGGACCGCACGAAACGCGATTTCGTCCAGCAGCTTCGGGTCGGCGTCACACCGGGCGTAGATCGTCACCTGGATGCGGGTGTACCCGGGGTTGCCGTCCAGGATGCCGAAAAACGACGGCAGGTTGATCGTCCCCTCCACCTCAATCTCCAGTTCATGGATGGCGACCTCGCGCAGCGCGGCGTTGGCCGCAAACCCGGTAGCGATGCAGCCGCCGATTGCCCCCAGCACCGCTTCGCTCGCCGCCATGGCGCGGTTCTTGCCGCCCAGCCACTCCGGTTCATCGTAGGTGTGGGAGGGGACATCGCGCGTGTAGGCCTGGCTGTGAAACCCGTCCACCCAGCGCACGCGGACCCGGCGCGCGTACGCCGACAGCTCCCGGGCCACATCAGGATTGGCGTCGATCCGGGATGCCAGGTTGACGACCGTGGTGAGGTCGACTCCGTTGAGCGAGAACGACACCCGCGCCTCTGACATGTATTTCCTCCTCTTCCGGAGCCCCGGGCGTGCAGCTCCCCGTGTACGGCAGGGCGGACTTCAGACTGAACTTCGGGGATCTATGTGCGACGCAGCGAAGGCATCGTCTGCCTTCGCCGACGACAGATGCAGGATCGAGGAGCGTACCTGGAGCAGCGCATCGTATTGTCCTTTTTTGTATCATCCGGCCGCGCTTTCGTCAATGGTATCATATGCGTGAGATGTGTCCTGCTGTCTATGATGCGTGGCTTGGGCTGGTGGAGGGCCGCTGCGCTCCGAGTCGGCTCACCTGCCGGGCGTAACGCTCGCGCTCGCTGCTCCGGGCCCCCCTGTACAACTCCGCTGGACTACGCTGCGTGTACAGGGCCCGACCCTGCGCGACGCGGCGCTCGCTAACGGCGGCGACGGCTCGCCTCCAGGTCGCTCCGCGGCTCCTCCACCAGCCCCATTCCCGAGTCGTTTTCCGCGCAGGTAAATCTCGCGGCGGCGGGCGAGGGGATTTGCAAGCCACAGCATCCGCATGAGCAAATTGCTCCAAAAACGCGACGGTCAGAAAGTCCGGGATGCATCTGAGGTGCGTAAAGCATGACTTCCGCCGCTGAACGCGTCGCGTCTGCTCTCCGCCAAGCGGGCATCGACGCGCACATTCTCGAATTCCCGCAGGGGACGCGCACCGCCCGGGAGGCTGCGGCGGCTGTGGGTACCACCACGGCCCAGATCGTGAAGTCACTGGTCTTTCTCGCGGACGGCCGTCCGGTGCTCGTGCTGGGGTCGGGCGCCAACCGTGTGGATCAGGCAAAGCTCGCCGCCGTCACCGGATCGGCCCGTGTGGAGAAAGCGAGCGCTGAGGTCGTCCGTGATGTGACCGGATTTGCGATCGGCGGTGTCCCGCCGGTGGGGCACCTCCGCCGGCTGCCGGTCTACCTCGACCGCGATCTGATGGCCTTCGACATCGTTTACGCGGCCGCCGGGACGCCCAACGCCGTGTTTCCGATTGCGCCGGAATCGCTGGCGCAACTGACGGCCGCGACGGTGGCTGATCTCCGCGAGGAGGCGTAGGTCGGCGCATCGCTGCCCGGTGCGCGCGTTCATGATATGCTGGTGGCCGAAATGCCCAAGTGCGTGAGTCGCGCGCTGATATTGGTTCTGGCTGGGACCGCGGTCTTCTCGCCCGCCGCGAGCACAGATGCCCAAACGGTCACGCTGGCGGGCGCCGGCGCGACGTTTGCCTTCCCGCTGTACACGAAGTGGTCGCAGGCCTATCTGGCCGAACGCGGCGTGCGCGTGACCTACCAGCCGGTCGGTTCCGGAGAAGGCATCCGCCGTTTTGTCACCGGCGCAGTGGATTTCGGTGGGACGGACGCGCTGCCGACCGACGCGCAGATGGGCCAGGCCAGCGGACAGGTGCTGTACCTGCCGATGGTCGCGGGAGCCGTCGTGGCTCTTTACAACATTAAAGATGTTGAACCGAAGAAGACCCCGCCGACCCCGGGTGTCCCTCCTCCGCCGCCGCCCAAGGCGGTCGGTCCTGGGCTCGCGTTTACGGGCCCGGTGCTCGCCGATATCTTCCTGGGGAAGATCAAGAAATGGGATGATCCGCGGATCGTAGAGTTGAACCCCCAAGAGAAGATACCCGCAACTGACATCACCGTGATTCACCGCTCCGACAGTTCCGGGACGACGGCGATCTGGACAAATTATCTCAGCAAAGTCAGCGGGGAGTGGAAAGATACCGTAGGCGATGGAAGCTCGGTGAAGTGGCCGGTCGGCCTGGAGGCCCGGGGGAACCAGGGTGTGGCCGACCTGGTGAAGCGCACGCCGAACTCCATCGGGTACGTCGAACTCGCCTACGCGGTGGCGAACCGGATGACGTTCGGCAGCGTCCGGAACAAAGCCGGACAGCTGCTCGCGCCTTCTCTGTCCACCACGATGAAGGCCCTGGACGCGGCCCTGCCCAGCATTCCAGATGATTACCTGACGTTAATGACCAATCCTGAGGCGACCGACGCGTATCCGATTGTGGGGCTCACGTATCTCATGGTCTACAACGAGCAGAGCGATGCGGTGAAAGGTCCGGCGCTCGCCCAGTTTCTCTGGTGGGCCATCCATGACGGCCAAAGGTTTGCTCCGCCGTTGCTCTATGCGCCCCTGCCGAAAAACCTGGTGGTGAGGCTCGTGCGAACACTGAAGGGGATCACCGTGAATAGCCAGCCGGCGCTCGGCCCGTGACGGCTCGTCCGGATTACAGCATCGGGAGACGCCGGCGACGCGGCCGGGCGGTGGGGACGGCTTCGTTGATGCGGCGGATCTCGTCGTCGGTCAGCTGCAGGTCTCTGGCGCCTGCGTTCTCCTCGACGTGCCCCACCTGGGCGGCCTTCGGGATTGCGAAGACGCCGGGGTGGCGCACCAGGAACCGCAGCGCCACCTGCCGCGGGGTCGCCCCGCGCGCCCGGGCGATCTCTTCCAGGACCCGGTTCGCCCGGAAATTCCCCTGGCCAAACGGGCTGTAGGCGACCACCGCGAGGCGATGGCGCTCGCACGTGGGCAGGATGTAGTGTTCAATGGTGCGCTCGCCCAGATGGTAGAGGACCTGGTTGCAGGCGACGCGATTTGGCCCGGCGAGGCGCACGGCGTCCTCCAATCGATCCTCATCGAAGTTTGAGACCCCCCAGGTCTTGATCTTGCCGTCCCCGACCAGTTGTTCAAACGCCGCGATCGTGCCGGGCAGCGGGTGCCGGCTGGGCCAGTGCAGCAGGTAGCAGTCCAGATAGTCGGTGCGCAGGCGGCGCAGGCTGCCCACGCAGGCATCGACGGTGCCCTGGCGCGAGGCGTGTTCCGGCAAGACCTTTGAGACGAGAAACACCTCGTGGCGCCGTCCGGCAATGGCTTCCCCGACGAGTTCCTCGACCTTCCCGCCGCCGTACATTTCGGCCGTGTCGATGTGCGTCATCCCCAGATCGAGCCCGCGCCGGAGCGCGGCGATGGAGGCCGCCCGCTGGCGCTCCATCTCCCACGTGCCCTGGCCAATCACAGGGACTGAAACTCCTGTCCACCCGAACGGACGCTGTTCCATAATCAAATTTCGGATTGTTAACTAGGCTTGTCATTGCGAGCCCGGAGGGCGAAGCAATCCGCCGTCGCGAGCGCAGCGAAGCGATCTCCTCTCGATAGGAGATTGCCACGGGCTTCGCCCTCGCAACAGGGATCGCCACGCCCCTGCGGGGCTCGCGATGACACGCCCATTGTCAATCCGCAATTCGCAATCGTCTTGTCAGGTCGTCGATCCGTCGCCGGAGTTCATCCCGCAGCCGGCGGTACACGGCGAGATCGGTGGAACCGGCCGGATCCGGCAGCGGCCATTCCTCGCTGCGCACACCCGGGACGACCGGGCAGGCTTCTTCCTGGCAGAGCCCGATCACCAGCGCCACATCGGAACCGAGCGTATCCCGCAGATGCTTCGGGCGATGGCTGGAGATGTCGATGCCGATTTCGCGCATGACGGCGATGGCTTCCGGTCTCACCTGTGCTGCCGGCTCCGTCCCCGCGGAGCCTGCCCACCAGCCCGGCGGCGCCTTCGCGTTGAACAGACCTTCCGCCATCTGGCTGCGGGCGCTGTTACCGACTCAGACGAACAGCACGCGCGGCATGGTCTGCTCCTCTTCCTGACGTGACGCCGGCGTCATCGGGCGAGTCCGGTCAATCCTCGCCCAACCACGGCCGCCAGAAGCGTCCCCAGCACCAGCCCTACCAGATAGCCGTACGGAAGCCCGATGACGCAGAGCCCCACCAAGAGGACGATCGCGAAGTCCGGGCGGGATGCCGCCATGTCGCCGACCAGCCGCATGAGCATCACCCCTTCAAGCAGTAAGATAACGCCGAGGACTGGTAGCGGAAATAGCTGGATGACTGCGCCGAATGCCTGGCTCAAGAACAGACCCAGGGCGAGGTAGAGCGACCCGTAGATGATCACTGACCCGCCGGTGCGCGCGCCGAACGCGTAGTGACCGACGATGCCGCCCGAGCCATGACAGGTCGGCACCCCGCCGAAAAACGGGTTGATGAGATTCATCAGGGCGTAGGTCAGGCTGATCTTGCGCACCCCCACCGCTCGACGCGGGAACAGGTCCTCTGTGATCTGCCGGGTGGCGAGGATCGAGTTCCCCAGCGAGAGTGGCAGCTGGGGCAGGGCAAGGGCGACGAGCCCAGTCAGAACATCAGCGGTGTTGGGGACAGAGATATGGGGCAGGGTGAAGCCAATCCCCCGCCCAAGGGCGCCGAGATCCACGTTGAAGAGCAAGGCGTAAACGACCCCGAGCAAGATCACCAACAACGCGGGCGGGTATTTCCGGTTTCCCAACAACGCGAGCGTGAGCACAAAGCAGGCGGCGGCCAGGCCATATCCGGGAAGACCTCCGGCTTGGACATAATCCTTCAGCGCCAGCGACGCAAGTTGCAGTCCCAGCCCGAACTGGATGCCCCGCACCACGCTCTTGGGAACCGCCCTGGCCACCCACTCGATGAGACCCGTAGCCGCCAGGACCAGCATCATCACGCCGATCGCCAGCCCGCCCCCATAGAGAATCCGTCCGCTGAGCTTCTGCGTGATCACGAGCACCGCCATGGCTTTCAGAGGCTGAACCGGCATCGGCATTCGATAGACAAGCCCCGTGACGATCTGCATAAGGCCAAACATGACCAGCACGCTGGCCGTGTCGAGTTTTGCGATGAGGATCATGCTCACCAGCAGGGGAAAATCCGTGCCAATGTCCCCAAACGCCCCTGAGAGTTCATTGCGATCGAACTTGAGGGCTGGGCGCGCTTCCAGGGTATGATTCATCAGTGCAGGACCGCAAGATTGACGTAATACCAGGATAAACGATGGTATAGAGGGGTGCGCAAGGGTGGCCGGCTTGGAACCGGTCTAGAGCTCTCAGGCGGGGGGCAGGAATTTGATACCCTGAGGCGAACAGGGAGGGGGAATTTTTCCGGCACATTCATGTGCCCCCTTCTGAAGTTCCTCGGAGAGCGCTCGACCACTTGGGTACACGATGCGACGGACCATGCGGCGATACTGGGGGTTGCTGGCACTCGGCCTGCTGATCATTCCAGCACTCGGCGCCGAAATCCCGGCAGAACCCGCGGAGGCACCGGTCCGGTTCGTAGCCACCGCCGAACTCTTCAGTCGCGCGATCCACACCCTCTCGTCATTCGCCACCACCGCGCCGATCTTGCTTCCCGTCATGGGCGATCCCAAGCCCACGGTATCCGAGTCTGCGGTGCGCTCGGCTGTGCACGGCTCGTCGGCCTCCCTGGTCACCACCTCCGCTCAACCGGCGTTCGTGATCGTGCAAGATGGTCAGACCCTGTGGGAGATCGCCCAGACGTACGGTGTCTCCGTCGATCTTCTCGTTGAATCCAACGGGTTGTCCACCGGCGACCTGATTCGCCCCGGCCAGCGGCTGACGATTCCAGGCGGCGCCACCGACATCCCCCGCCGTATGGCTTTGTCCCGCAGCCTCAGTTCAGCGATCAGCATCGCCCGGGGGTTTCTCTGGCCGGCGCGTGGCCGCGTGACCTCGGGTTTTGGATTTCGCCAGCACCCCATCTTCGGTACACGGGAAATGCACACGGGCATCGACATCGGCGCTCCCACGGGCAGCCCCGTGTTTGCCGCCCGGGCCGGCCGGGTGACCGTGGCGGGGTACGAATCCGGGTACGGCCGGCTGGTGGTAATCGATCATGGAGATGGGGTCACGACCTGGTATTCTCATCTGTCCGTCATCGCCGTCCGGGTCGGTCAACTCGTGCAGTACGGCGAACCGGTCGGGCAGATCGGCAGCACAGGATTCAGCACCGGTCCCCACCTGCTGTTTGAGATCCGCGTCAACGGACGACCACTGGATCCACTGAAATACCTCTAGCCAGTGATTGATTTCCAATCCAACCGCGTGCTAGCATTTCTGTTGATCACTCAATAGTGACCTTCGGGGCAGGGTGAGACCCTTCGGGGTCGATTCCCGACCGGCGGTAATGCCGTTTCGATGGAACGGAGAGCCCGCAACCCGCGGCCGTGCGAACGGTCGCGGTGGATCCGGTGCGAGGCCGGAGCCGACGGTAAGCCCCGTTCCAAGTCGGCAGGTAGGTGCTGCGGTCGCGTGACCCGTGCCTGCCGACTTGGAACGGGGTAAGTCCGGATGGGAGAAGGTCAACACGAAACTGC
>Ga0209378_1000435_pt1 | contig 31067 bp, 26 predicted proteins | sample GraSoiAngelo_156_FD_186170 | JGI IMG/M metagenome (GOLD analysis project Ga0209378, IMG submission 186170) | Grasslands soil microbial communities from the Angelo Coastal Reserve, California, USA - 14_1009_13_40cm (SPAdes) (version 2) | ecosystem: Environmental > Terrestrial > Soil > Grasslands ...
AGGTCCATGGTGGGCTGACCGAGGCGCTTGCCATCGCCATGGGACAGGAGATGGACTATGACGAATACGGCAACCTGAAGAATGCGAGCCTGCTCGATTTCTTTCTGCCGACCGCGGTCGAGACACACGATCCGCGTGTCTACCTTGCCACGCACGCCCCAGTGCGCCGCGAGATTGCCGAGCGTGGCGATCCACTGGGCGTTCTGCATCCAGTCACCGACGAACGGCGTGATCATGAGGAGCTCCCAGAGCGGGTCGCTGGCGCGCGTGAACTCCTCGACTTCGGCCACCGTCGTACCGTCGTCGTCGAAGGCGCTGAATGTGATCGGGCCCGTGAACATGTGCCCTTCCGGCGTGATAAAGCTGAACGACACGTCGTCGGAATAGATCACGAGCACGCCGGTCGCGAACGTCGGCGCGCCCGGCATGCCGGCGTTGATGATGCCGATCTCGCCTGGGGCGATACCGGCGGGCGGCAGGAACATGCGCGCGCGCTTCGGCCAGAAGTCGCCGAAGCGCTCCTTCCACACGCGAATGACCTCCCGCGGGGCGACGTTGGCTCCCTCGAGCCGGACGCGGAACCGCTTGTGCCAGAGCTGACCGAATCCCTGCGCCGCGCCGGCCACGCGGCGGCCGGCGACGTTCGCGCTGGTCGCCCCCGCCGGGATCTCTTTGACGTCGAGCGTCCGGACCGGCTTGGCCCAGTACGCCTCGTCGCGCCCGCTCATCGCGCCGACGCGACCGCGGCGTCTTCGGTGTCGAAGATCGCGATCGCTTCATCCAGTCGCGTGAGCTCGAAGATCTGGCGGTAGTGCTCGTTCAACCCGTATGCGCACAGGCGCTGCTTCTGGCGGTTCGCCCGGACGAGGAGCGTGACGAGCAGGCCGATCCCGCCACTGTTCATGTAGTCCAGCGCGGTGAAGTTCAGGATGACCGCGCGGATCCCTCCCGAGCTCGCCTCCGCGAAGGCCTCGGCGAGCGCCGGCTCGCACTGCGCCGTGACATCGCCGCGGATGTCCATGAGTCCGGCATCGCCGATCCTGCGCACGCCCAGCGCCGTCGTCGTGTTCGCCATTTCCATCCTCCTCAACGCGGCCCGAGCGCGCTCGACTCGCTCGGGTAGATCGCCATGAAATCCGAGAGCCGTGTGATCTCGAAGATCTCGCGGTAGTGGTCGCTCAGCCCGAACGCCCTCACGATGTGGCCGTCCGCGCGGGCCCTCGCGAGCATTCCGACGATGATCGCGATGCCCGTGCTGTTGATGTAGTCGACGCCGGCGAAGTTGAGTGCGATGGTCCGCTTTGCGGCCGCGGCTTCCGTGTACGCGTCGCGCAGCACCGTCTCGGTCGCGGCATCGACCTCGGAGGGAAGGTCGATGACCGCCGCGCCGTCGGCCGACCGGACCCTAAGACGCTCGCCCGCTGTCGCCATCGCGACCTCCTTTGAGACGCGCGACGAGCTCGATCACCCGCCGCGGTCCGTCGGTGCGCACGTTCACGTCGTCGACCATGTTCTTGATCAGGAAGAGGCCCCAGCCGCGTGGCTTCTCCTTGCCGGCGAGCTTCGCCTCGAGATCCGGCTGTGAGGGCTCGGGCATCGCGCGGTCGCCGCCGTTGTCGGTGATGCGGACGAGCACCTCGTCGTCGGTGGCCAGAACCTGCACGCCGACTGGGACCTCCTCGCTGAACCGATTGCCGTGCTCGATGGCGTTCATTGCGGCTTCGCCGACCGCCGTCTTGATGCGCGCCAGCCCGGGCATGTCGATGCCCGCGGCCGCGATCGCCTCGGCGACGCGGTCCATGACGACCCGCTCGTTCCCCGCGCGGCTCGGGACCGCGAAGCTCGCGATCTCGCGCGGCTCGCTGCGGGCCGACCGCGTGAGCGTGACGAGGGTGATGTCGTCTTCCTGCGCCCACCCCGGGCCGGTGAACCGGTCGAGCGCCTCGAGGAGCCCGTCGATGAGCGGCTGACCGCCTTGGTGCCTGCCCATCTCGTCGCGCAGCCGCGGGAAGCCGAACATCGCGTGGTCCGGCGCGTGCGCCTCGGCGAGACCGTCGCTGTGCAGGAGCAGGCCCTCGCCGGGCGCGAGGATCGTCTCGGCCTCCGCGTACCGCGAATCGGCCATGATGCCGAGCGGCATGCCGGTCGCGCGCAGCTCGACGACCCCGGCCGCCCTGCGCACGTAGGGAAGGTCGTGGCCCGCGTTCGCGAAACGAAGGCGTCCGCGGACCGGGTCGAGGAGCGCGAACAGGCAGGTCACGAACATGTTCGAAGGCATGTCGCCGTGCAGGAGCTCGTTCACGCGGGCAAGCACGGCTCCCGGCGCGACGAGCCGAGGCGCCTCGCTGCGGATCGCGCTCCGCGTCGTCGCCATCACCAGCGCCGCCGGGACGCCGTGCCCCGTGACGTCGCCGACGACGAGCCCGATCTGACCGTCGGCGAGGTCGATGAAGTCGTAGAAGTCGCCGCCGACCTGCCGCGCCGGGCGGTAGAACGCCGCGACCTGCCACCCGGGGAGGTCGGGGACCTTCCTTGGGAGGAACTGCTGCTGGATGAGGTGCGCGAGGCGGAGCTCCTGTTCGAGACGCTCTCGCGCTCGGACCTCCGCTTCCTGCTCGCGGACCAGCTGCGCGACACGGAGCGCGGGCGCGGCCTGCGCCGCCAGCTTGTCCAGGAGCCGCCGATCGTCGACGGAGTACTCCTGATCTGAAAGGTGAGGGCCGAGGTTGAACGTACCGATGAGCTCCCCCTGGCTCACCAAAGGCACGACCAGCTTGACCCCCGCGGCGCGGAGGTCCCGGAGTGCGGGCGAGTCCAGCTGGAGCCCATCGAGCGCGACGGGCCCGGGAGCGCTCATCAGGTACATGACCAGCGGGTCGTTGGGCGCGATGTCAACGCGCGGCGTCTCGGCGGTCCGGTGCAATTGACGCGCGGTGGAGCGGTCCGTGGCGCGCGCGGACGAGGCGGTCGGCTCGGACCCTCGTCCGCGGACCCAGCGCAGCGATCGGGCGAAGCTCAGCATCTCGACCTCCTTCTACGGACCGGGCGTCCGAAAAGCGTTACGGGGATCACCGCTCGGCCCGCAGGGCGACCACGTTGACGGCCTTGACGGGACGAAGGAAGCCTTTGAGCGGCAGCGGCGCGAGCGGCTCGGCCTCGACGAGATCCTCGACGAGGGTGTGGGCGCGCTCGCTCAGGAGGATCTGCCCGCCCTGTGCCTCGGCGCACAGGCGCGCGGCGAGGTTCACGACCGTCCCCACGGCGCCGTAGTCGGAGCGGCCGGCGAAGCCGATCCGCCCGAGGGTCGCGTAGCCGAGCGCGATCCCGACGCCGAAGTCGAGGTCGTACCCGCGCTTTCGCCAGCCGGCCACGAGCTCACTAACGCGCTCGCGCATGGCCACCGCCATGCGGACCGCCCGCGCGGCCGGGTCCGGGCACGGCACCGGATCGTTGAAGAACGCGAGGATCGCGTCGCCGGCGAAGCGCTCGAGCGTCGCCTCGTACTCGAACACCAGCGCGCCGAGCGCGTCGTGGTATTCACGGAGTACGCCCATGACCTCCTCGGGCTCGGCAACCTCGGAAAACGCGGTGAAGCCGCGAAGATCGCAGAACACGGCGGCGATCTCCCGTCGATGGCTCTCGAGCAGGCCCTCGTCGTGCGCGACGACCTGCGCGACCTGGGGCGCGAGGAAGCGGCGCAAGCGCTCGACCCGCTGGAGCTCCTCGACCTGCTCCGCCACACGGGAGACGAGCGACTGGGTCCAGTCAGTGAACTGCGCGGCCTGTTGCTCGACCGCGTCGAGCCGCGCCTTGATGCGCAGCAGTGCCCGCGCACGCGCGACCAGCTCCGCGCTCTCGACGCGCGGGCCGACGACCGCGTCCGCGCCGGCGTCCAGCGCCGCGATACAGAGGTCGTCATCGGGCGCGACGACGAGCATCGGCCGCCACGCGCCGTCGTCGTGTGCGGCGATCCGCCGGAGGTCCGCCAGGGATTCGTCCGCCGTCGCAGTGAAAACGACGAGATCGGCGACCAAAGCAGCGTCGGTCGTCACGTCGCCTAGCGCGCCGAGGACCGAGGCAAGCTCAGCGCGGTCGATACCGCTCAGAAGGATCCGCGGGCGTCCCGCTACCGCCATCACCTTGCGCGCTCCCGCAGCCAAAGGCTGGCGTGCGCGGGCTGCATCGTGTCGCGGACCGCGGCGAGCAGCTCGGCACGCAGCGCCTCGAGGTCGACCTGGTCGCGTAGCCGGACAGCGAGCGAGTCGAGCGTGCGCGTCGCGTCGTAGCGGCTGCGGTAGAAGCGCCCATCGACGGCATGCTGGACTCGCGCGCGGATCGGCGCGAACAGCGCGATCGCACCGAGCGTCGTGAGGGCCACCGGGAGCTCGTCGCCTTGCGTGAACGGACGGAGGGCGGCCTGCAATCCGACGATGCCCACGACGTAGAGGCCCGCGAGCGTCATCACCGTCGCCCCGTAGACCAATGTCCGGTTGATGAGAACGTCGACGTCGTAGAGCCGATAGCGCAGCATGGCGATCGCGAGACTGACCGGCAGGGCGAGCAGGCCGGCCGCGTACACGGCGACGATCGGCGTTTCCGCGGGTCCGAGGGTCGCGGCCCATGCCCATCCACCCAGCCCCAGGTACGCCAGTAGCGTGGCCGTCGCGACAGCGGTGCCAACAGCCACCCATTTGATTTGCTGACGCTCGTGTTGCGGCGAGCGTCGGTAGCGCACGATCAGGGAAAGCAAGGCGAGCAGAGCGATGACCACGGAGAGACGCGAGAACACGATCGCAATCACCTGGAGGACCTCGCCATAGGGGGGCTCGGCCGCGTATGCATTCGGGTGTCCGTCCAGCGTCCACGACGCGCCGGCCGCGAGGACGAATCGGAGCGCCGCGGCGACGACAACGAAAATGAGGATTGGCATCCATCGTCGCGTCGGCAACCGGCCATCAGGGAACAAGAAGAACGCCGCGATCAGCAGCGGTACGAACAGACCCGACGATTGATGCGAGATCCAGAGCATCAGGCTCGCGAACGTCGGCTCCTCAGGATGCGTGTGGAACGCCAGACGCGAGAGGGATCCGCTTAGATTGCGGACAAGCTCGGAAAAGCCGGCGGCGCAAAAGAGCCAGCCAATAGGATGCGTAGGAAGCCGTCTCGCGATGAGCGAGCCGAGCGTCGGGAACGCCAGTGCGAAGAGCAGGAACGTGACGAGCGCCAGCGTGCTGTGGTCGGACGGAAGGACAGGGTCGCGCGAGGCGGGCTCGAACACGTGGATCAGGACGCCGCCAGCGAACAGCGCGACTGCGATCCACCACAACCCCCAGGCAAGCCGACGCGCGCCCGTCCTGCTCATCGCGCGCGCTCCCGCAGCCAGAGACTTACGTGGGCGGGCTGCATCGTGTCGCGGACTGCGGTGAGGAGCTCGCCGCGGAGGGCGTCGAGGTCGACCTGGTCGCGCAGGCGGAGCGCGAGCGAGTCGAGGGTGTTTGTCGCGTCGTAGCGGGAGCGGTAGAACCGGCGGTCGACGGCGCCCCGGACCCGCGCGCGAACCGGGGTGAACAGCGCGATCGCGCCGAGCGTAGAGAGCGCGACCGGAAGCTCATCGCCCTGGGTGATGGGACGGAGCACCGCCTGGAGGCCCACAACGGCGGACATGTAGAGCGCGCCGATCGCCGCCACCGTCGCGCCATAGACGAGCGCGCGGTTGATGATCACGTCGATGTCGAAGAGGCGGTGCCGCAGCATCGCGATCGCAATGCTTGCGGGGAGGCCCACAAAACCAAGTACGTAGGCGAGCTCGACCGGAAGCTCGAGCGGTCCGAGCGTCGATGCCCAGGCCCAGCCGCCGGGAAGCCAGAAGGCGGCGAAGGCGATTGCGGCGACGATCGACGCGGCAGCGACCCACTTGATCTGCTGCCGCGTTCGTTCGTCCGAGGTTCGGAAGCGAACGACCAACGACCCTGCCGCGGCAACGACAGCGAGCAGCTCGAGCTGTCGGAGCCAGGTCGTCACGGCGAAGACGAGCCCGGCCGCAGGAAGCATCCCGCCGAGCTCCGGCCCCGAAGAGCGCATCCACGATCCAAGGGCTGACAGAACGAACATGAGCGCGGCACCGCACACCATGAGCAGAGCGAGCGGCCGCCACCGCGCGGAAGGCAAGCGTCCATTCGGGAAGAGCAGAAGCGCGATCGTGAGCAGAGGCACCGCCAGAAGATGGCCCTCCTGGTGCAGCAACGACATGGCGTAACCGAGCGAGAGAACGTCGCCGCGTACCTCGACGAGGCTTCCGACCGCCTTGGTCGTGAAGCGGATCGTCTCGGCCAGGCCGCCGACATAAATGAGCCAGCCGACCGCGTTCCTGGGATGGCGTGCGATGACGAGCGCGCCGAGCGTAGGGAAGGCGAGTTCGATCAGCACCAGTAGCGGTGCGCTCAGGAGCAGGGCACGGCCATTGGGCAAGTTCGGGTCGATCGTGGCGGGCTCGATGACATTGATAGCGCCGCCGATCAGCAGGACAGCCGATGCGAGGCCCCACAGGGCCCACGCGACGCGCCGGGCTGACAACGATGTCATGGTGCTGGCTCCCGCAGCCAGAGGCTCGCGTGCGCGGGCTGCATCGTCTCGAGCACGGCCGTGAGCAGCTCGGAGTGCAGCGCTTCGAGGTCGACCTGATCGCGCAGCCGCAGGGCGAGCGAGTCGAGCGTGCGCGTGGCGTCATAGCGCGAGCGATAAAAGCGCTGGTCGACCCCGCGCTGGATCCGAGTGCGCACCGGATCGAAGAGCGCGACCGCCCCGACCGTCGAGAGCGCGACCGCGAGCTCATTCCCCTGGATGAACGGGCGCAGCACGCCCTGTAGGCTGACGATCGCGCCGATGTAGAGCGCTCCGAGTGTCGCGACCGTCGCGCCGTACACGAGGGTGCGGTTGATGAGGACGTCGATGTCGTACAAGCGGTAGCGGAGGATGGCGATGCCTGCGCCGAACGGGACAGCCGCGATGCCGCCGGAGTACCCAGCGACGGCGGCCACGTAAAGCCACGCCGGCTGGCTCGCGAACCAAACCCATCCGCCAAGGAGCCAGAAAGCGGAGACGCTCGCGAGCGCGAGGCTGGTCGCACACACGAACCACTTGAGCTGCTGGCGCTCGATCCCGCCGGCGGCCCGCCAGCGGAAGAACAGCGAAACCGCCACCGTGAGCGCCAACGCGGACCAAACGCCTGGGAAGAGGATCCCGAACAGCGCGTCGAGGCCGGCCCCCAGCGCCCCTCCGACGCCGACAGGATTGGCGACTCCGTAGAGGGCCGGCCATGTTCCGAACGCGCGGATCGCGAGGATCGTCGCGGTGTACGCGCCGAACAGGTACAGGAGCGGTCTCCAGCGCGCGGATGGGACGCGGCCGGTCGGAAAGAGCAGCAAGGCAAAGAGCGCCAGGGTGAACGGAAGGTAGGCGGCGAGTCGCCCCAACACGATCGCCTCCACCCCGCCGGGCAATGCATCAGCGTTCGCTACGACGCTCGCGCGTGCGTAGGTGCTCGCGAAGCCCCTCGTCTGTTCGCTGAGGGCGATCGCGCAGAAGAGCCAGCCGATCGGGTTCCGAGGCTGGCGCGCTGCGACGAGCGCGCCGACGACGGCGAACGGCCACAAGCTGATGAGCAGGTCCAGCACGATCGTGAGCCACGGGTTCACCCCGAGGTGGCCAACCACGCTGAGCGGATCGACAGCGCCGGGCGCCACCGCCAGGAGCACGCGATGGGCGATCGTCAGCGCCACCCACGCGGCGGCGAGTCCCCAGGCGAGCGCGGTCGTGGGCCTCACCGTGTCGCGCTCGCGATCGTCGTTCGGCCCTCGATCCCGCGATCAGCGAACGTGAAGTACGCCCAGCCGAGGCTGAAGACGACGCTAAGGCCGACGACGATCCAGCCGACGGCGTTCGTCAGCCCGGTCGAGGCGGCGTAAGTCCAAAGGACGCCACCAATCGCCCAGGCGACGAGGTTGCCCGCCGCGATCCCGCGACGGCTGCTGAGCTCCGACCCATCGCGGGTCATCCAGTTGATGACCGCGTAGCCGAGGTACGAGGCCGCCAGCGTCTGCCCGAGGAGCAGGGTCTGGCGATCGAGGATCACGCCATAGAGCGAGGCGAGCGCATCGGGGACGACGAACGCGGGAATGGCATTCACGAGCGAGACCAGCGCGGCGATCGCAGCGAAGGTGCTGCGGCTCATACCCTTCCTCCCGACCCGGACAGCATGCACTTGCCGCCGGTTCGCGCGTCATGCTGGTCGACGCCCGTCCGAAAATCGTTACGGCCGGCCGCTTGCGCGGGAAAGCCCCAGCCGCCAGCCTGCAGACCATGCCTGCCGAGCCGCGCCTGCGCGTGTTCCTCTTCGGCCCGCCGCGTATCGAGCGCGACGGAAAGCCGGTCGAGCCCGACACGCGCAAGGCGATCGCGCTCCTTGCGTACCTCGCCGTAACCGGCCACGCCGAGGGGCGCGACCGGCTCGCCGGGCTGCTCTGGCCGGACGCGGATGACGAGCGGGCGCGCGGCGCACTGCGCCGGACGCTCTCGGCGCTCAGGACCGCGCTCGGCGGCGAGCACGTCTCGACCGATGGGCTGCGCGTGGCGCTCGATCGCGACCGGGTCGACTGCGACGTGCAGCGCTTTCGCGCGCTTCTCTCCGCGGGCCGTCTCGCCGAGGCGGTGAACGTCTACAGCGCGGACTTCCTCTCGGGCTTCGCCCTCCGCGACAGCGTGGAGTTCGACGAGTGGCAGGCGGCCGAGGCCGAGACGCTCCGGCAGGAGCTCGGGGGCGCGCTCGAGCGGCTCGCCCATCAGGAGCGCGACACGGTGCACGCAATCGCGTATGCCCGCCGGTGGCTCTCGCTCGATCCGCTCACCGAAGCGGCGCATCGCGCGCTCATGCGACTGCACGCGCGAGCCGGCGAGCGCGCCGCCGCGCTGCGTCAGTATCGCGAGTGTGCGCGCGCGCTCGACCGCGATCTCGGCGTCGCGCCGCACCGCGACACGACGGCGCTGCGCGATGCGATCGAGCGCGGCGATCCCGAGCCTGCACCGGGTCCCGCGGCCGCCGGCGTGGACGAGCGCGTCGGCGACCTGTACACGCTCCACGGCGACTACGCCAGGGCGATCGCCAGCTACGCCGCGGCGCTCGCGGACGCGCCGCCGGCAGTGCGTCCGGTTATCGAGCACCGGATCGCGGACGTGCACCACCGGCGGGGCGAGTGGGACGAGGCGGAGGCGCATTACCGCGCGGCGCTCGCCGGCGAGGAGGACCTCGCGCGCCGCGCCCGCGTGACCGCCGACTGGAGCCTCGCCGCGCATCGCCGCGGCGCGCCGGCACGTGCAGCCCTCCTCGCGGAGGAGGCCCTCGCCCTCGCGACGCGCGCCCGCGACGACCGCGCGCTCGCGCAGGCCCACAACATCCTCGGGATCCTGAGTGGGGAGCGCTCGCACCTCGAGCGCGCGGTCGCCATCTCCGAGCGCATCGGCGACCGCGCCACCCACGCGGCCGCGCTCAACAACCTCGCGCTCGCGCTGCGGCGCTCGAGGGAGCACGACCGGGCGATCGCGCTCACCGAGCAAGCGCTGGCGATCTGCCACGAGCTCGGCGACCGTCACCGAGAGGCGGCACTCTTCAACAACCTCGCGGACCTGATGAACGCGACCGGACGTCGAGCGGACGCGATGCGTCACCTCAAGCGCGCGGTGGCCCTCTTCTCGGAAATCGAAGCACCCGGCGAGCGCGAGCCGGAGGTGTGGAAGCTCGTCGCCTGGTGACGTCGCCGCTGACCGCTCACCGATTCCTGGGTTCCCGGGTCACGCGGCCTCCTATCCTGAGCGGCTCAAGCAGGTCCTCGATGCCTTCGAGGAGGACCTCGCTTAGTCTCATTCCCGGAGGTAGGCAGTCCTGCTCCTTTCTAACCCGCTAGCCGGAGTCACCCGCGTTCGTCCTGAACGAGCCGAGCTGTTACCACTTCCGCGTGCTTGACCCCCGCGTTTGCGCGACCCTCTCCGCGACCCGCGACGCGGTAACAATCGGCCACCGTTACCCCAACTGAGCGTGCTACGTGGTAGAGGCGGCAAAGCCTCTACGAGCTCGACCTGACGTTTCTCGTGCAGACTGGGTCAGCAACGGCCGAAGCATCGTCGATGGCGACAAAGCGGCCGAGCTCAAGCGTCGTAGTCGTACAGAGTCGATCGACATCGGGCGCTATGAGCTGAGAACGGGACCGCTCCGGTGCTCCCTTGTCTCAGCCCGTGCCTACCGCGAGACACCGTCCATAGAATCCAGCCACGACGCAGACAAGGAAGCCGCTCCGCATGGTCGCAACGTGCTTGTTCGGTGCTGCCCTCGGCGCATGCGCAACGACTCCGACGGCCGCCCCTATGTCGGTACCCACAGCGTCCGCTCCGACACTGGCACCTCCAGCCGCTACCGCGATCCCTCTCGCGAGCGCGCCGAGGCAGACCGTGGTGTTCTGCGGGACCTTCGTACTCGAAAATCCGGTGGCGAACGGCACCTATATGTTGGTCTCGCCCACAGGTGAAAAGGATCGTGGTCTTTAGGACGGCTAGTTCGCGAGGCCTACCCGAGTTCGCTACGTATGTTTGTGCGCGCTTCAACGCCGGTTCTGCGAGGCCGGTTGGAGGTCTGTCACTGACCGAGTTTGTCTCTTTTGTCAGTCCAGGCGAACCGGGTTACATACCTCGGGCTTAGGGCCTCGTCGTCTTGCTATGAAACGGCGGGAATGCTTCGGATCGCGAAGATGAAAGAGGAGCAGGCGGCGCGTCAGCGCGCGCCGGAGACGACCGACACGCTGTGGGCGGCCGGATCGTGACGGACGTCCGTCCGCGCGGAATGCCGCAGCTCCCTTTGAGGATCGATGGCTCCGTCGGCGGGCACCGCCTTGACCATGTCGTCCGTTCTGCCGTGCGTGCCCGTTCAACGCGCCAGCCGGAGCCACCCGCGCTCGTCCTGAACGAGCCGAGCTGTTACCACTTCCGCGTCTTTGACCCCCCCCGTCTTCCGCTCAGAGGCTACGTCCACTAGGCGGCGCGGCTGCCGTGACCGCCAGGCTGGAACGCCGGTTCGCCGTCGGGAGATAAGGCACCGTGGCTCAACGGAGAGGCGCGGAGCAAGATTCCTGACCTCTCAGGGAATCGTGTAAGTGAATGGGCTGACCTGGTCAAACCCTCCTGCGCTCAAGTCGCCGACCTGCGTCACCATCGTGATTTCGTCCGCCCGCTGGCCTGAGCCGAACGGTGCCACCTGCAGCGTAGCGACCGGCACGACAATGTCGCCCGAACGCGCGTTGCCGGCAGCATTGGTCGTTAGAGCGCCAATCAGGATGAAACCGCACGCTAGCGCGATTGTGGGCCCGCAGTTCAGGCCGATGACATATGTCGTTTCGGGTCGTGCACCGCGCAGCGTCACGTCGATGGTTAACCCGCCTGTCTCGTCCTGCTCGAATCTCACGAACCCGGCGGCGACTCCCGTGTTGTCGCACGCGCCCCCAGGCCCGAAGCCGCCGCAGTCGTTCACGAGCTCGATCTTTGTCTTCTCCTTCGCGAATCCTGACGTGGCCGACAGCATCTGCAGCGCGAGGATGACAGCGAACACAAGGAACGAGCGTCTGATGTTCACGGCATTCCTCCCTTCGGCCGAGAGCCTAGTGACCGATTTGGTCGAGGACAAGGAAGAAGCCGCACAGGTGAGCGCCTGGGATCGGCGCTATCCATCCCGCCGGTCTCGGATCAGCTGCGTTGTTACAACATCACGGACTTGGGTCCGGCGTTTCCGCGATCTGCCCCGCGACCACCGCCTTCGCAAGAATCGCTGCTTAGCGAGCGGTCCCTGTTGAGGCACCGCAACCTTTAGCGGTTTCGCCGGACGCCTCCGAACAGGGCGGATCGATACTGCGCTCGTGCCTGGCCTACCTGCCGGGACCGTGACCCGAGCGTGCCCAGCCGCAGGAAGTACCCGGCGAGCGAGCCGACCCCGACCTCATGATGACCGCGACCGTCTGCCACGAGCGGAAAGATATTCGCGCCCAACGAAGCGAACCTCACCAAGGAGGGCTAGAGTCGCGCACCGCCGACCGCGATAGCGACCGGTGGAGGTGGATCCGTGCGGCTCATGAAGCTCGTCACGCTCGCGATCATCGTCGCCGCGCTCGCCGCGCAACCGGCCCAAGGCGCCGGACACGGACGCGGCCAGCCGCTCTCGATCATCCGCGACCAGGCCTTAGCTCTGCAGAACGAGATCGTTGGCGGCCCGTTTACGGCCCTATGCAGCTTGACCGCGACGTTCGGCTCCAACGTGCAGGCGAACTGCGACAGCACCGTTCTCCCGCACAACGAGACCGCGGTCGCGGCTGACCCGTCCGACCCAGGTCACCTCGTCGCCGGGTCGAATGACACAGAGCTCCCCCCGAACGGCAACACCACCGCGACAAAGGCTGTCGCCGGCTACTACACGAGCCTCGACGGCGGACGCTCGTGGCTGAACGGTCAGGTGCCGAGCGGCAAGTTCACGCAGACGGGCGATCCGACGATCGGCTTCGACACGCGCGGCAACGTCTTCTATGGCGTTGTGGCGTTCGACCTGGGCCGCGGCGGGCTCGCCATCGGTGGCGCGATCCAGGTCTCGCGCTCCACAGACGGTGGCCGCAGCTTCGCCGCGCCGATCATCGTCGAGCAGTCGACGTCCGTGCAGACCTTCGAGGACAAGCCGTACCTCGCGGTCGATACGAACGCCGGCAGCCCGTTCCGCGACAGCGTCTACATGACCTGGACGCGGTTCCACTTCACGAGCGCGTTCCAGTACCTCGAATCGCCGATCTTCTTCTCTGTGTCGCGCGACGGCGGGCTCACCTGGTCCGCGCCGCGCGAGATCAGTGGGGCGGCGCGGGCGCTATGCACGTTCTCGAGCACACCACTCCCGTACGACGGTCGCTGTCGTGAGGACCAGTTCGCCGCGCCGGTCGTCGCTCCCGACGGCACGGTCTTCGTGGCGTTCGAGAACGGGCAAGCCGTGAACGACGGCAACTTGCGCAACCAGTACCTCGTGGTCCGCTCGACCGACGGCGGCGCGACGTGGTCGGCGCCGGTGCGGGCGAGCGACATCCTTCAGGACGGCGCGAACGACTACCCCGTGAACGTGAACGGCCGCCAGACGCTGTCGAACTCGCAGTTCCGAGTCAACTCGGCGGGAACGCTGGCGGTCGATTCGACGACAGGCGCGCTCGCGCTCGTGTGGTCCGACAATCGCAGCGGCACAGCCGCGAGCACGAATACCGACGTGTTCGTCGCCCGCTCCGCTGACGGCGTGCGCTGGTCACGTCCAGTCCCGGTGTCGGCGGCCGCGGGGGATCAGTTCTATCCGTGGGCGGCGATCGCACCCGATGGCACGTTGAACGTCGTGTTTTTCGACCGCTCCTATGATCCCGCGAACTCGCGCTATGGCGTGACCCTCGCGCGCCTCGCGCCCCGCTCAAGCGGCTTCGCGCTCGCCCGCGTGGATACGGGACTCAGCGATCCCAACCACGCGCGGTGGTTCAGTGGCGCGACCGGCGGCGAGACGACCTTCCTCGGCGACTACAACGGCCTCGCGATCGGCTCGGACGGCGTCGCGCATCCGGTCTGGACGGATATGCGCCGCATCGTCACGGTCGCGGGACGGACCGGGACAACGGAGGACATTTTCACCGCGGCGGTGCCCTGAGCACAGACGAGATCCCTGGCGCGGTCGACTTCCGGTTCTTTTTACGCGGGCCAAGAGCGCGGGCGCGGGTTGCTCGGTGAGCGCACCGCGACTGCGCAACGGTGTGCTAACGATCGCCCGCGAACATGATCCGGGTCCCCTCCTCGTTCGAAGGACTCAGGGGGGTGCGCTATGCGCCTACGTATCGCATTCACGAGCGTGCTCGCGCTAGGGCTCATGCTCGTCTCAGCCGGTGTCGCGACCGCCGGTCAACCTGGGCAGACATGTCTGAGCTCGACAGCACCCACAGAGCCGGGGAACGCAGCTACTGCTCCAGGATCGGCTTTCAACGAGACGGGACCCGGGACCGCCGGCACGGTCTACGCCGGCAACGGCGTCTCGGCGACGACGGCCGGAAGCGCCAACGCCGTGTCCCAGTACGACGTCGCTTGCTTCCAGGTGAGCCAGAGTCACTGATCGGTCGCCGACAGGGGGAAGGTACGCAAAGCCTTCCCCCTGTCCGCGCCGGGCGCGAGATGGTTACTCGAGCTCGCCGAGCGCACGCTTTCTGCGTGCCCGTCGCCTCGGCCTCCCATTCAATTCATAACCGTGTTCCTCTGGCCACTTGTTATCGAGGTGGATCGAACGTCCGCACCGCAGCGGCGTCTCCTCGCGGTGCCGCAAGGGAAGGTGAAATATGGCTGGTGATCTCGAGAAGAAGGTTCGCGACTTCTTCCGGCTGCTCGACGCGAAGTACTTCGATGGCTGGACGCGCGCGGCGTCGGACGACATTCAGAGTGTTGACGAGCTATCCCGGCGCTGGATGCGGGGCCGAGGAGCGTTTCGCCACTGAGGATGATTTCTCGCACCAGAGCGTCACAGCAATCGTTCGGAATGCTCAACCATGAAACGACCTTTCTGACGCGGCCGGTCGTCGTAAGAACAACCTGATTACGAATCCGGTCACCTAAGGGAGGGTGGTCCTTCCTCCGCCGCTGACTTTGTTGGGCGTCTGATGCCATGAAGGAGCGGGCCTCCGCTCCCGTGTTCACGGCGGTATGTTCCGCCAATCAAACGAACGACAGGAAGGAGGCCCACACGATGTTGTACCTCGGAGTCGACCTGCACCGCAACCGATCGGTCGTCACAGCGCTCGCCGAGGACGGACGGTGATGCTTAGCCGACGCATCGCAAGCGCACCCGAGCCGTTCCGTGAACGCCACATGAAGACCATCGCCCCGTCGAATCTGACTGAGCGGCGACACTCGCCTTGGCTGCGCGCTTGATGAGCTGCGTTAGTAACGTTACGTCATGCGAGCGGTCCAATCGGTCGTCATCCTCGTGGAAGGCAGAAGTCTGCGGCGAAAGAGTCGGTCAGCCGGAGGTAGGCGAAAGGTCTGCAAGACCTCCGCGGGTTCGATTCCCGCCGTCACCTCAGGGGTTTTCGGAAGTGTGGATGACTGACGAGATTGAAGGTCCTCGTCTGATGCCCGCGCTGGCCGGGCGACGAACGCGCGCCACGGGCGCGGCGAAGGCTTCTGCGGGCCAGGGCGACACGAGACCGTGACGGCCTACAAGATTGCAGTCATCCCCGGCGACGGGATCGGTAAGGAGGTCGTGCCCGTCGGCCTGGACGCTGTGCGGCGCGCTCTCGAGGTCACTGGGTCGCGGCGGATCGAGACGACGGAGCTCGATTGGTCCTGCGAGCGCTACCTGCGCGAGGGCTCGTTGATGCCAACGGACGGCCTTACGAGGCTTGCGGAGCACGACGCAATCCTTTTTGGAGCTGTCGGATTGCCGCGCGTAGCGGACCATGTCGGCCTTTGGGGCCTCCTGCTACCGATCCGCCAGAGCTTTGACCTCTACGTGAACCTACGCCCGGTTCGGGTGCTCGACGGCATCCTTTCGCCATTACGGCACGGGACACGCGAGACGGTGGACATGCTTTTCATCCGCGAGAACACCGAGGGCGAGTACTCGGGTGTGGGCGGTCGGTTCCACCAAGGGTCCTCCGACGAGGTCGCTCTCCAGACCGCCGTGTACACGCGCCGAGGCGTCGAGCGCATCGCGCGTTACGCCTTCGAGCGCGCAAAGGAGCGGCGCAAGCAGCTGGCGTCGGTCACCAAGTCGAATGCCATCCAGTACACGGCCGTCCTCTGGGACGAGGTCGTGCGCGACGTGGCCAAGAACTTTCCCGACGTCGAGCTGACCAGCTATCTGGTGGATGCGGCCGCCGCGCGCATGGTGACGGAGCCCGCCTCGCTGGACGTTGTTGTCGCGAGCAACCTTTACGCCGACATCCTTACAGACCTTGGAGCTGCGCTCCAGGGATCGCTGGGACTGGCCGCCTCCGCGAATCTCGACCCATCGAGGCGACATCCCTCGCTCTTCGAGCCGGTCCACGGATCGGCGCCGCAGATCGCGGGGCGGGGGATCGCTAACCCAATGGCAACGGTGTGGGCGGCCGCGCTCATGCTCGAGCACCTCGGCGAACGCGATGCGAGCGCGCTCGTCCTGCGCGCCCTCGAGCGCGTCGCGCGCGAGGGCCCGCGCACGGCGGACGTCGGTGGACGAGCTTCGACCAGAGAGGTTGGGGCCGCGATCGTCGAAGCCGTTGGGGCCGAAGACAAAGACTGACGTCGCTGGGCAGCGTGCGCGTGTCGTGGCGAGCGAATAGTCTCAGCGGCGATGCAGATCACGATGCGCGAGGCGCTCAAACTGGCGATCCGCGACGAAATGGCCAGCGATCCTACCGTCGTCGTGTTCGGCGAGGACGTGGCCGAGGCCGGCGGCGTCTTCAAGGTGACCGCCGGTCTCTTCGGAGAGTTCGGTCCGGATCGTGTGCGCGACACGCCGATCGCGGAGACGGCGATCCTGGGCGCCGCGATCGGGGCCGCCGCGCGCGGCTTGCGCCCTGTCGTCGAGATCATGTTCGTCGAGTTCTTCGGCGTCGCGCTCGACCAGGTCGTTACCGAAGCCGCGAAGATGCGCTACCTGTCGGGGGGAAAGGTGCGGCTCCCGATGGTGGTGCGCGCGTCCGCGGGTGGCGGACTCGGCTTCGGGGCTCAGCACTCACAGACGCTGGAATCATGGTTCATGAACACCCCGGGCCTCACCGTCGTCTCGCCGTCGGGGCCCGCGAGCGCGTACGCGCTGCTGCGCGCGGCGATCCGTAGCGACGACCCGGTGATCTTCCTCGAGCCGCGGAACCTCTACGGCGTGAAGGAGGACTTCGAGCCCAGCGCCGTGCGCGGGCGACTGGGCGAGGCGCAGATCGCGCGTACGGGAAGCGACGTCACGATCGTGAGTCTCGGGCAGATGGTGCGGGTCGCGCTCGCTGCCGCGGATCAGATACGGGACACGGTCTCCTGCGAGGTCATCGACCTCGGCACAGTGCGGCCATGGGATCGCGCGACCGTGCTGGCTTCCGTCGCGCGGACCCGTCGTCTCGTCCTCGTCGAGGAGAACCCGTTGACCGGCGGGTGGGGGACCGACGTCGCGAGCGTCGTCGCGGCTGAGTGCCAGGCGAGTCTTCTGGCGCCGATCACCCGCGTCACCAGTCCCGATGTTCCGGTGCCCTTCGGGGCGCTCGAGCGCGCGTACCTCACGTCGGCTGAGGACGTCGCCGCCGCGGTCTCGCATCTCTTCAAGACGGGCACCCTGCCTCAGCCGAGGTGGGCCGGCTGGGCGCGGTCTCGACCGAGTCAGTCGCGCGAGAGCGGCGACGAACCCAGGCGGCGCGCGGAGCTGGCGCAACCGCTCGGCCGCTATGACCGCATGCTCGAGATCCGTTTGGTCGAGGACGAGGCGATGAGCCTTTTCCACGAGGGCCTCATCTCAGGGACGATGCACACGTGCCAGGGTCAGGAGGCCGTCGCCGTCGGAATAGCCGCGGTCCTTCGTCCGACCGACACGGTGACTTGCACCTATCGCGGACACGGGCACGCGCTCGCGCTCGGGCTCACGCCGCTGGCGGTGCTGGCGGAGCTGCTGGGGCGCCGGGACGGCGTGCTCGAGGGCAAGGGCGGCTCGATGCACCTCGTCGCGCCCAATGTGGGCCTCCTTCCGACGTTCGCGATCGTCGGCGCGGGCATCCCGATCTCGGCAGGCGCGGCCTACGCCTCCCAGGTGCTCCGCGACGACGCGGTGGCGGCGGCCATCTTCGGCGATGGCGCGGCGAACATCGGCGCCTTCCACGAAGGGCTGAACCTCGCGGCGATCTGGCGCCTGCCCGCCATCTTCATCTGCGAGAACAACCTGTACGGCGAGTACTCGCGGATCGACAAGACCACGCCGGTGCGCGACATCGCCTCACGCGCAGACGCGTATGCGATCCCCGGCGTGATCGTCGATGGCCAGGACCTCGACGCCGTGATCGCCGCGGTCCGGGCTGCCGCCGAGCGCGCGCGCACCGGAGGCGGCCCCACGCTTCTGGAAATGAAGACGTACCGTTTCGCCGGCCACTCCCGCGGCGATCCCGCGACGTACCGGCCGGCGGCCGAGCTCGAGCAATGGAAGACGCGCGACCCGATCGCGCTCTACGAGCGGACCCTCATCGCGTCGCATGTGGCCGACGAGGCGAGACTCGCCGCGATCCGCAAGACCGTCGGCGAGCGCGTCGCGGGGGCCGTCGCGGCCGCGCGCGCGAGCTTGCCGCCGGAGGTGGGCGCGATCATGGAGGACGTCACGGCCGACTGAGGCGCGAGACTCACGCCGCGTACCGCCGGATCGTGGACTCGTCGAGCACCAAGCCGAAGCCTGGTCCCTGCGGCACGGGATAGGCGCCGTTCCGGATCGCCGGGCGGTTCGCGATCAGCTCCCAGAACAGCGGATCGCGTTCGGGATGAAAGCACTCGACGTAGGTGCCATGAGGGATCGCCGCAAGCAGGTGAGCACTGATCTGCGGTTCCTCGTGATGTGCCATCGCAACACCGAAAGCCATGGCCGTGCCGGCCACGCGCCGCCACTCGGTGGGGCCCCCGCCCCACGATGCGTCGAAATTACATATGTCGATCGAGCCCTCGACCATCAGATCGCGAGCGCCGGCACGTGAGAGCTCGCTCTGACCGGCGGCCACAGGAACTCCCGTCGCCAGCCTGACGTCCCGCATCGCGCGCCGGTCGTTGTACCAGCGGCACGGCTCCTCGAACCAGCGGAGGTTCAAGCCGTCGACGAGGCGGCAGAAGCGTTTCGCTTCTTCGAGCGAGTACCCCTGGTTCGCGTCGGCCATGAGGACGAAGTCGTCGCCGCCGGCCTGGCGCGCGATACGAAAGCGGTTGGCGTCTTCTTCCGGAGTCGCACCGCCGACCTTGAGCTTGCAGCCCGCAAGCCCGAGAGTGCGATAGCCCTCCGTCTCGGCGGCGAGCTCCTCGCCCGTGATCCCGTAGTAGCCGCCGATGGCGATGATCGGCAGCTCGTCGCGAAAGCCACCCCAGATCTTGAAGAGCGGCGCCGCGAGCGACTTCCCGAAGGCGTCCCAGAGGGCGCTATCCACGCAGGCGATCGCTTTCATCGCCAACGCGCGATCCCCGAGGATGTCGTAGGTGATCGGGAGCATGGCTTGCCAGCAGGATTCGACCATGGCGGCGTCGCGTCCCTCGAGCAGAGGCGCGAGCGTGTCGGTGATGGTTCGGACGAGGCGCACCTGGGCGTCCCCCTCTTCGTCACCGTTGTAGCTCTCGCCGACGATGCCCTCGGTGGTGAGGACACGCGTTATCACGGTGCACCGCTTCGTCATTTGGTAGTTGCTTCCGCGGAACACGCGTCCAAGCGGGGCGACGAGCGGCACCGCCTGGATCGCACGGATCGTCAGCTTCGCGGGTCGCTCGATCTGGACGTCCGCCAGGACTCTGCCCCCTTGGTACGATCACGCGCGCGCAGCGCGATCGTTCCGGCAGCGACGATACCTAATCCGGCTACAGGGATCGATCGTGGGGAAGGGGAGACCGCGGCGGTGGAATTCCTCGTGCACATCGAGGTGCAATGGCCGGCGGACGGCGATCCAAAGGAGCTTGAGCGCATAACCACCGCGGAGCGGGTTCGAGCGCGTGAGCTCGCCAACGAGGGTCGGATCCGGCGCCTCTGGCGCGTTCCAGGTCGTCGCGCGAACTGGGGACTCTGGGAGGCGCAGGACGCGAGTGCTCTCCACGCCGCGATCAGGTCGCTGCCGTTCTTCCCATGGCTGTCGGTGGAAGTCCACCCGCTCGCCGCGCATCCGTCCGATCCAGAGCGACCGGGCGGGTCGTGATGAAGGCCGCGCTCTCGAACGCGGCGTATCGCCATACGGACGAGAACCGAATGGCCGCAAAGGTCGATCGCAGCATCCCGTTCATAGAGACGCACCATCACCTGTGGGAGCTCGAACGGTTCCCCTACCTCTGGCTTCGGGATCCGGGGACGGCCGCTCACAATCAACGCCTCGGCGACTACAAGATGATTCGAACGGACTGGGGCATCGAGCGGCTCCTGAAGGAGTTTTACGGCTCGAACGTCATCAAGTCCGTGCACGTCGAAGGAGATAGCCGCGCGGCGGACCCCGTTGAGGAAACGGCCTGGCTGCAATCGCTTGCGGACAGTTACGGCTTCCCTCACGCGATCGTCGTCTTCTGCGACTTGCAGCGCGAGGACGCCGAGGCGCAGCTCGCCCGACACGTGGAGTTCAAGAACACCCGAGGCGTGCGGATCCGAGAGCATCCCGACGACGCCGATGCGCGGGTCTTCCGAAAGGCGTACGCGGCGCTCGAGAAGTACAACCTCTCCTACGAGCTCAACGCCTCACCGGGCAAGCTCGTCTCGGGCCGCGATGTCGCGAAGGCCTACCCCGGCGTCCAGGTCATTCTCGGCCACGCCGGCTTCCCTCTGGAGCGGACCAGCGAGTACTTCGCGCTGTGGAGCCGTGAGATTTCGGCGCTCGCGGAGGCTCCGAACGTCGCATGCAAGATCTCCGGGCTTGGCATGGTCGACCACGACTGGACGGTCGAGAGCATCCGGCCGTGGGTGCTTCACTGCGTCGAAGCCTTTGGCGTCGAGCGCGCCATGTTCGGGACGAACTGGCCGGTCGACATCCTCTACAGCACCTACCTCCGCCAGATCGACGCGTACCGAACGGTCTTGGCCATGGACGGCTTCAGCCGAACGGACCAGGAAAAGCTGCTCTATCGGAACGCGGAGCGGTTCTATCGCATCTAGTCCTGGAACTCCGATTCTTGAGATCCGCGGCGTCTCGAAGCGGTTCGGATCGACCCAGGCGCTCGACGACGTTTCCTTGGCGCTCCAGGCCGGCGAGATCCACGCGCTTCTCGGAGAGAACGGGGCCGGTAAGTCGACGCTCATCAAGATCATGACGGGCGTCGTGCAACCCGACGGCGGCGATGTCTTCGTCGACGGGCGCCAGGTGCGGGTGGGAAGTGCGCTGGAGGCGCAGGCTCTTGGGATCGCGGCCGTGTACCAGGAGCCGATGATCTTCCCCGACCTCTCGGTCGCCGAGAACATCTTCATCAGTCACCGGGACCGCGGGCGGATCGTCGACCGCGGGGCCATGCGCCGCGACGCCGAGGCGGTTCTCGACAGGCTCGGCGTGCGTCTCGACGTCGGCGAGCCGGCGCGCGGTCTCACCGTCGCGGCACAACAGACCGTCGAGATCGCCAAGGCACTCTCGCTTCGGGTTCGCGTCCTCATCATGGACGAGCCGACCGCTTCGCTCTCGGCCCACGAGGTGCGCCGCCTCTTTGGGATCGTCAAGGCCCTTCGTGGCGAGGGCGTCGCGATCCTGTTCATCTCCCATCGGATGGAGGACGTCTTCCAGATCGCGGACCGGGTCACGGTCCTGCGCGACGGACGTTGGATCTCCACCCGGCCAAGGAGCGAGGTGACGCCGGCTTCGGCGATCCGCGACATGGTCGGCCGGACGATGGGGGACTTCTTCCGGCGGACCCCGACGCGCCCGGGCGATGTGGTGCTGGAGGTCCGTGGCCTGGCACGGGAGGGCGTGTTCGCCGGCGTGTCCTTCACGTTGCGCGCCGGCGAAGTCCTGGGCCTCGCGGGCCTCGTTGGAGCGCGGCGGACGGACGTGGGCCTCGCGTTGTTCGGCATAGCGCCCGCGGACGCCGGCGAGGTGCTGGTCGACAGTCGGCCGGTGACGATCCGGAGTCCGCAAGACGCGCTTCGCGTCGGGATCGCCTACACGACCGAGGACCGGCGGCAGCTCGGCCTCGTCTTCCCGCTCTCGATCGCGGCAAACGTCACGCTGCCGACGCTTCGTCGCTACCTGAGCCGGTTCGGCCTGGTCAGGCGAGCCGCCGAGGACGCCGTGGCACAGGGCTTCAAGGAACGCCTGAGCATCCGGGCCCCCTCGGTACGGACTGCCGCGGGGTCGCTCTCCGGCGGCAACCAGCAGAAGGTTGTCCTAAGCAAGTGGCTAAACACGCGACCTCGGGTCTTCATCCTCGACGAGCCGACGCGCGGCCTCGACGTAGGGGCGAAGGCGGAGGTCCACCAGATCATCGACGAGCTCGCCCATGACGGGATCGCCGTCATCCTCATCAGCTCCGAGCTGCCGGAGGTCCTCGCCATGAGCGACCGCATCCTGGTGATGCGCGAAGGCCGGCAGATGGCCGTCTTCGACAGCGCCGAGGCGACGCAGGAGCGGGTGCTGGCCACCGCCATGGGGCAGCTCGCGACCCCGGCGGTCGTCGTATGACCCTCCTGCTCCGCCGCGTTCGACCGGAGCAGGTCCGCGAGCTCACGCTTGTGTTCATCCTCGTCGCGGTCGTCGCCTTCTTCGCGACCCAGATCCCGAACTACCTCGCATGGCAGACCTTCACCGACATCAGCACCGGCCTCGCGATCATCGCGGTCGCCGCCGTCGGTCAGACCCTCGTCGTCCTCACCCGCAACATCGACCTTTCGATCGGCTCCGTCGTAGGGCTCGTCGCCTACTTCGTCGGTACGCTCCTCGCCGGCACGCCCGGAATGCCAGCGCCCGCCGCTTTCGGCATTGCCATCGCGATGGGCGGCGCGCTCGGCGCCGTCAACGGCGTGATCGTCGCATTCGGGCGCGTCCCGGCGGTCGTCGCGACGCTCGGCACGCTCGCCATCTATCGGGTGGCGCTCGTCGAGCTCTCTGGTGCCAAGACGGTGACGACCGACTCGCTCCCCGCCTGGCTGCTGAACCTGCCGCGAATGTCGGTCGTCTCGCTCGGCCAGCTCGACGTGCGGCCGCTCGTCTTGCTCGCGCTGGCCGTCGTGATCGTCTTCCAGCTTGTCCTTTCTTATCTGCCGTACGGTCGCCGACTCTTCGCGATCGGCTCCAACCCCGACGCGGCGCGCGTCGCCGGCCTCCCGGTCGAGCGCGACGTCTTCGTCGCGTTTCTGCTGAGCGGCGCCCTGGCCGGCCTGGCCGGCTTCCTCTTCCTCGTGCGCTTCGGGAACATCACCGTCGTCGCCGGTCAGGGTCTCGAGCTCCAGGTTGTGGCGGCCGTCGTCGTCGGCGGTGTGAATATCTTCGGGGGGAGCGGCTCGATCGTCGGCGCCCTCGCGGGCGCAACGCTCATCAACGTGCTCCAGCAGAGCCTGATCCGTTGGCCGGCGGTGAGCGCGTTCGCGCAAGACGCGATCCTCGGGCTTCTCATCCTCCTGGCGGTGGCGTCGGACAAGGTGATCCTCGGGCGCCTGCGGACTATTTGGGTCCAGGCCCGGCGGCGGGATGAGGAGCGGGCGGCGGCGACCGCCGCGGAGCAGGCCACCCATGGCGCGTGACATCTTTCGCCGCCTCGTGCGCTGGGAGGGCTTGCTGCTGGCCATCCTCGCCGTGATCGTCGTCGTGACCGGCATAGCGGTCCCCGGATATCTGAACCCGCAGAACCAGATCAACCTCCTCGAGCTGAGCATCGAGAAGGCGATCGTCGTGCTCGCGATGACGTTCGTCATTGTGAGCGGAGAGATCGACCTTTCCATCGCATCGGTGATGGGGCTTTCGGCGGTCCTCGTCGCCTGGCTGAAAGAGCAGGGCGTTCCCGTCGAGGTCGGGATCATCGCCGCTCTTCTCGTCGGCGCGCTCTGCGGGCTCTTCAACGGCTACTGGGTAGCGGTCATCGGTCTGCCGTCGCTCGCGGTTACCCTCGCCGGGCTGATTGGCTATCGCGGCGCGGCGCTCCTGCTCGTGGGGGACCGGTCGATCGGCGGTTTCCCCGAATGGTTCAACCGGCTCGGCCAGCAGCCGCTCCTCGGTCCGTTCCCGCTGGCGCTCATGGTCTTTGCGGTACTTCTGGTCGGCGCGACCGTGCTGCTCCAATTCTCCGGATTCGGCCGCTACGCCTACGTCGTGGGCAGCAGCCCGGAGGTCGCGCGGTTCTCGGGTGTCCGCGTCCGGCGCGTGAAGCTGGCCGTCTTTGCCATGAGCGGCGTCGTTTCCGCGTTCGCGGGCGTTCTCCTACTGGCGCGCCTCGGGGCCGTTCGCGGCAGCACCGCCGAGGGCTTCGAGCTCGACATCATCACGATGGTTCTGCTCGGTGGCGTCAGCATCTTCGGCGGCTCGGGAACGATGGCCGGCGTGATCCTCTCGATCCTCGTCGTCCTGAACCTGAGAAACGGGCTCGCGCTCGCCAACGCGACGGGGAACACCCAGGCCGGGGTCATCGGCGCCCTGCTCATCCTGTCCGTGCTCGTGCCGAATCTCGTCGCCGCCGCGCGTTCCCGGCTCGGGCGAGGCGGCTCGGCCGAGGCGGCCGTGATTCCGAAGCTCTCCGATCTCTAAATACGTCCCGCTCCGGGACCGGATATAGGATTTGGCCGTCGCCGTTCGCTGACTAGGCGGCGGCCGAGGGGGAGGATCTTACGTATGCGTATCAAGCACAGCACCTCATTGAGTCTGCTCGCCGGACTGGCGCTCGTCGCTTCGGCCTGCGGCGGTCCCGCTGCCGCGCCGAGCCAGAGCCCGACCCAGGCCGCGGCGACCCCGACCCAAGCCGCGGCAACGGCGACCGCGGGTGGCGTCGCCAAGGCAACTCCGGGTCAGAGCGTCAAGATGATGCTCCTGCCGAAGTTCCTCGGAATCCTGCCGTTCGCTCAAGCCAACAAGGGAGCCGGGGACGCGGCGGCTGAGCTCAAGAATTCCACGGCCCTCGCATTCGTAGGACCGACGGCGGACAACAGCGTTCAGGGCCAGATCGAGTTCATGACCAACGCGGCCACCCAGGGCTACAAGGTTGTGATGATCTCGAACAACGCCGGAGATCAGATCGCCCCCGCGGCCACGGCGGCCCAGGCTGCCGGCGTGAAGGTCGTCGCGTGGGACTCACCGATCCCGTCCGCGAAGGGTGAGAACCTCTTCGTCGCTCAGGTCGACTTCAACGAGATGGGCAAGGTCATGGCCGACATGGCGCTCAGCATCATGGGCGCCGACGGCGGCAAGTTCGCGATCCTCTCGGCATCACCCGACGCGGCGAACCAGAACGCCTGGATCAAGGCGCTCAACGATGCGCTGAAGGATCCGAAGTACGCGAAGGTCCAGCTGGTCGATACCGTCTATGGCAACGACCAGTCCGAGAGGAGCTACACCCAGGCACAGGCCCTGGTCGCGAAGTATCCCGACCTCAAAGTGATCATGGCGCCGACGACGGTCGGTATCGCCGCTGCCGCCAAGGCCATGCAGGACGGCAAGATGTGCGACAAGGTGAAGGTCTCCGGGCTTGGACTTCCCAGCGAGATGGTGTCGTACACCATCAACGGGTGCGCGCCACAGTTCGCGCTCTGGAGCTTTGTCGACCTTGGGTACCTGACCTACTACACCTCCTACATGCTCGCGACGGGCGCGATCAAGGGCACCGAGGGCGAGCAGTTCGAGGCCGGTCGGATGGGCACGTTCAAGATCACGAAGGACCCGACGCGCTCAGCCGGGCTTCGCGTCCTCATGGGACCGTTCAAGATCTACGACAAGACGAACGTCGAGGCCGAAGCGAAGTAGGTCGTTCGGGCTTTGACCTTTGACCCGTTCCCCGGGCCCGCCATCGGCGGGCCCGGGGCGTGTGAGGGCTGAAAAATGGAACGCGCCTGCTTCTACCTGCGGCTGTATCCGGGCACCGAGGCCGAATACGACCGCCGCCACGCGGCCATTTGGCCTGAACAGCAAGCGGCGATCCGGGATGCCGGGATCCGCAACATGTCCGGGTTCCGGCGGGGGACCGACGTCTGGTACTACACGGAGTGTCAACCCGACGCGAAGACGGCTTTCGCCGAGCTTGGCGCGTCCAAGGCGAACCTGAAGTGGAACGACTCCTTCCGCCCGATCATCGCCGAGCTCACCCAGGCGGATGGCGAGCGGATCTGGTTCGAGGAGATCTTCCACACGAACGGCGGCGGCGCGGGTCCTTTCGAACGCGGCTTGTTTGCGCTCGTGGTCCATCCGGATCGGCTCGCGGATTACGACCGGCGCCACGCCGAGCCCTGGCCAGAAATGATGCGAGCGCTCGATGAGGCCGGGTTCCACAACTACACCGGCTTCCGCCGCGGCTCGCAGGTCGTCTACTACGGCGAGTTCCATCCCGACATGGCGGCGGCCGTCGGCGCGATCGGGGCAACGGACACAAATCGCCGCTGGAACAGTTCGTTCCAGGGGATCATCGCCACGATCACGGACGCGTCAGGCAACCTCCTGACGGCCCGCGAGATCTTCCACCAGGACTGACCCTACGCAGGCACCGGCGCGTCCTGGCGAAGGAGACTTTCCGCCTTCAGCTCAGTCCAGAGAGCCCCGGGAATCGGGTGCTCGAAGGCCGTCACATTTCGCCGCACCTGTTCCAGTCGTGACGCCCCGGGTATGACTGACGCGACGTTCGGGTGGCCGAGTGGGAACTGCAGGGCCGCCGCCGCGAGGGGAACGCCGTGGCGAGCGCACACCGCCTCGATTCGGCGGACGCGTTCGAGGATCTCCGGGGGCGCTGGCGCGTAGTTGTAGTGAGCGGTGGGTATCGCCCCGGTGGCGAGGATCCCCGACGAGAAGACTGCCCCGATGACGAACCCGATGCCTCGTTCGATGCAGCGGGGGAACTCCTCGTGAAGCACCTCCTGATTGAGCAGCGTGTACGGCATCGCGACGAGGAAGAAGTCCATGTCGAACAGATCGAGGAAGCGGGGGATCAGCCCGAGGGCGTTGATGCCCGCGCCGATGCCGCGGATCAGACCCGCCGTCTTCAGCTCGGACAGCGCGCGAAAGCCGCTCGTAGCCAGCTGGGCAAAGTAGGTCGCGAGCTTCTCCTCCGGCGCGTGATAACCGAGGTCGAGGTCGTGAATGATCGCGAGGTCGTACCGCGTCAGGCCGAGCCGTAGCTGGCTCTGCTCGTAGGCGCGCATGATCCCGTCGTACGAGTAGTCGAAGACGACCTCGAAACGGACGCCGCCAATCCACGGCGCAGTGGTGAAACGCGCAGGGTCGGCCGGTGCCCGGAGCCAGCGGCCGACCTTCGTCGACAGGACGTACTCGTTCCGAGGCCGGTCGCGAAGACCGGCTCCGGTGCGCAGCTCCGAAAGTCCGCGCCCGTACCAGGGAGCGGTGTCGAAGTACCGGATGCCCGCGTCCCACGCCGCGCGAACGCAGGCCAGAGCCTCCTCCTCGGGGACCCTCACGAAGAGCTCGCCGATGGAGGCACCACCGAATCCCATTTGCGTGGGCCGCACGCCCGTCCGTCCGAGCGGTCGAGTCTCCGCGGGATTCACTTCGTACTCGGCAAGATGGCCCTCATTCCCCGGCGGCGCTCAGTACATGAGAAAGCCACCGGAGACGTTGATGGTCGCTCCGGTTATGTAACGCGCGTGATCGCTGGCGAGGAAGACCACGGTGCCGGCCAGCTCGTCGGGCTCCGCGACGTAGCCGAGCGGCGTCTGCTGTTTCATCGCTTCGTACATCTGGGGCGCCAGATCGGTCGTGAGCATCGGGGTGTTCACCTGCCCGGGTGACACCGCGTTGACGGTGATGTGGTGCGGACCGAAGGTGCGCGCTAGTCCTCGGGTCATCGACACGACGCCGCCCTTCGACGCGGCGTAGACGACCGAGCCGCCGAATCCGCCGGTCCACCAGGCCTGGGACGCGAAGGTGATGAGCCGGCCCCCGTGCCCCTGCGCGACCATCGCTTTCCCCGCGGCGCGGCAGAGAAAGAAGGCCGATTTCAGATTGACGTCGTGCTGGAAGTCCCAGTCCTCTTCGGTGATCTCATCGAGCGAGCTCCGTCGTCGCAGAACCGCCGCGAGGTTGGCGAGGACGTACACATTCCCGAGCTCGCGGCGTGCCCGCTCGACGAGCGCGTCGTGGCTCGAGATGATGCGCAGGTCGGCCGCGACTCCGATGTGTCCCCGACCCGCGAGCCCGCCGACGAGCTCGTCGAGCTTCGCCTGATCGACATCGACTGCCATCACTCGAGCGCCGGTGGCGTCGAACGCGCGGATGACGGCTTGGCCGATCCCGCCTGCCGCTCCGGTGACGATGATCCCTTTTCCTTCGAGTCCGGCACCTACGCTCCAAGCCATGGCCTCTCCTTTGATCTTCCGGCCTGTGAGGCCTCCAAAGAACGGCGGGACCTAGACCTTCGCGAGAACTCTTTCGCTCCGAAACGAGTTGACGACATCCTCAATGACATCGATGCCAAGCCCCGGCTTCGTAGGTGGGTACACGTATCCGTCGACGTGATCGAACGGCTCGGTCACGAGGTCGTGCTGCATCGGGTTGCGGAGCGGCTTGAGCTCGAACAACTTACAGGCGGGCGAGCTGAAGCTGATCGCGAGACTCGCCGCCGTGGCGATAGCCGACGACCACGCGTGAGCGTTCGCCTGACGTCGGTAGTATTCGATGCGGTCGGTCACCTTCTTGAAGCCGGTGATTCCCTCTGCTCTTCCGGGGTCGACACCGACGACATCCACGGTGCCGGTCCGCAGAATGCGCTCATAACCATCGAGGTTCCACTCTCTCTCGCCATAGGCGATGAGGGTGGAGGTCTTGCCGCGTAGGTTCGCGTATCCCTCTGGATCCCATGCGCCGAGCGGCTCCTCGATCCAGGCGAGGTCGTATTCGTCGAACGCCTTGACGCGGCGAATCGCGGTTGCGACGTCCCATCTGATCGCCCAGCCGCAGTCGATCATGATCAACGCGTCCGGGCCAAGTCCCTGGCGCATGCGGCGCATGTACTCGACGTCCCGGTCATGCTCGTATCCGAGGCGCGCGTTTCCACGCTTACCGAACCCGACCTTCACGCCGTGCAGGCCCGGCGCGACCCACGCCTGTGCCTCCTCGACCATCCGCCCGATGTCTTCGTGGTGGGCGTGGCACGAGGCGATCGCGGGTAGCCTCTCGTGCACGCCGCCGCCCAGCAGCTGAAAGACCGGAGCGCCGAGGATCTTGCCCTTTAGGTCCCAGAGCGCAATGTCGATGGCGCTGATGGCGTAGCTCGCGATGCCGCCGTTGTATCCGTACCACCAAGCCTTGTCGTGGAGCGACTGCCAGATAGAATAGGTGTCGACGGGATCCTTGCCGACCACGCGCTCGGCCATTCCGTCGACGATCGCCTTTGTCGCGATGCTCGCCTCCGGGAATTGGGTGATCGATTCGCCCCATCCGACGACGGCATCGTCGGTCGTGATCTTCACCAAGCAGAGGTGCCGGAGCGCGTTGAAATCGTTCGGCTCCGGATAGCTGACTGGGATCGGCTCGACCTTCACGACCCTCGACATCGTGACCTCCCAGACCCCGACCGCGTCACTCCTTGCGATCGTAGGGCGTCGCGCCGCGGCTGGCGCGCTCGACCTTTTGACACGGCCTGCGCGGGCCGCGTAGCTTCACCTTCCGCGGGGCTCGAGGCAAGAAGGAGCGCATCGACGGTGGCCAAGCTTCGTCTCGGAGTGATCGGCGCCGGCTCGTGGACCGTGAGCTCTCACCTGCCGAATCTGGAGCGGTGGCGCGACCGTGTCGACTTCACGATCGTGAACCGCCGGAATCCCGAGCTCCTGGAGAAGATCAAGAGGAAGTTCGGCTTCCGCATGGCGACGACGCGCTGGGAAGACGTCATCTCCGAACGGTGTGACATCGTCGTCGTCGGCAGCCCGGTCGGGAAACATCACATCCAGACAAAGGCGGCGCTCGAGGCCGGCTCGCACGTCCTGTGCGAAAAGCCGTTTACGATCGAGCCCGCCGACTCATGGGACCTCGTCGAGGCCGTCCGCAGAACCGGCAAGGCGGTCATCGTCGCGTATGGCTGGAACTACCGACCCATGGTCGTGCAGGCCCATCAGCTGATGCACAAGGACGGCGGTATCGGCGAGATCGAACAGCTCACGATCCACATGGCCTCCGCGACCAGGGAGCTCCTGTCGGAGACCGGAGGCTACCCCGACGCCGACCCGGAGCTGGTCCCACAAGCCGAGACGTGGAGTCGGCCGGAGACCTCAGGCGGCGGCTACGGACAGGCGCAGCTCACCCACGCGCTCGGAGTCGCGTTGTGGCTCACCGACCTCCGCGGCCAGGAGGTCTTCGCATTCATGTCGGCGCCACTGGGTGCGAAGGTAGAGCTCCACGACGCGATCAGCGTGCGTTACACGAATGGGGCGATCGGTAGCCTCGGCGGAGGCTCCGCACATCGCGGCGCCGGGAACAACCGCCATCAAGTCTATGTTCGCGCGATCGGTTCTCAGGGTCAGTTGATGATCGACCTAGAACGAAACGTCCTGTGGCGTTACCGCTCGCCGAAAGACGACATCAGCATCGCGCTAGACCAAGACGCCGGCCTCTATGACTGCCGAGGTCCGATCGATGCAATCGTTCGCGCCGGTCTCGGTCGGCCGTACGCGAACAACTCACCGGCTGACCTGGGCGCCCGAACGGTCGAGATCCTGGACGCCGCCTACCGGAGTGCGAAGAGCGGGCGAGTGGAACAGGTCTCGACGCTCTCTTTGGCTGGCGGCTGACGGATCCACTCAGGGGGTACAAGGCCGAGCGCCGATCGCAGGGCGATCAGCCACCCTTCGCTTTTGGTAACCCAGGCTCTGGCTGAACCGCAAAAGTCTCCCCTCGCGAGATAGCCAGCCGGGCAGCGCGATTTCGCGATCTTGCTCGTGTTTCGTGGTCTCGGCTCTGCGGAGCAGGCAGAAGTCTGCAAAGCATCTGATCATGCGGCTGGACCACGCCTTCGCTCGGCTTGTTCCACGGAAGGGGGTTGGTCGTTCCTCCGTCCCTGACTTTCTTGTACGTCTGACTACTCTGACTTTTCGCTCTCGTTACTCGTGAGTTCCTTAGTAAAAGCGCGATTTGTGGCCAGCATTTAGCTCTCCACGTCCTTCTATCTGTAGATCAGTCGCGCAT
>Ga0209378_1000436_pt1 | contig 31064 bp, 28 predicted proteins | sample GraSoiAngelo_156_FD_186170 | JGI IMG/M metagenome (GOLD analysis project Ga0209378, IMG submission 186170) | Grasslands soil microbial communities from the Angelo Coastal Reserve, California, USA - 14_1009_13_40cm (SPAdes) (version 2) | ecosystem: Environmental > Terrestrial > Soil > Grasslands ...
TCGCCCGCTGCGGCGTCGCGCCGTCGCCCTCCGGGACGCCAGGCGAGATCATCAGGACGAAGTTCTTGCAACAGGGCACGGTCTGGGGGATCGGGAAGTTGGCAAACCAGAACGCGTCGCCTTGCGTCTGCACGGCGTCGGTATAGGAGGCAGGGCTGTTGTCGTAACAGAGCCCTTGAGACTTGCGGATGTAGCAGAGCCCCTCGTAGAGGGCTTCCGCCAGCGGCGAGTGACTCTGGACGGCCTGGTTGCGGATGTTGGTGACGGATGACGAGATGAAGGGGGCATCGAACAGGAATTGCATGTTGCCGGCGTTGCCGCCGCCCGCGTCCACGAACATGATGGCGACCCGCATGGCGTCGAGCCGCAGCTTCTGGAAGAGCCCGAGCGACCGGTCCCGCTTGTAGCAGACCAGATGGCCGGCGAAGTTGGGGTCCAGCTCGTCGCAGGTGCCGGACATCGAGCCGGTCCCTGAAGGGACGTCAGGCTCGGTCGTCAGGTCCACCTGGAGGATGTATTGATTGGCTGTTGCTGTGTTGAACGGGTCGGACGTGGCGTCGTCATTCACATAGAGTTTGCCTTCGCCGTTCCCCAAGAAGCGGCCGAGCGCCCCACCGGCCGCATCGGGCGCAAGGGTTGTGGGCACGCGGCCGGCAAGCGCCGCGGTCAGCACGAACTTGACGAATCGCCAGCAGGACTTGCTGTTGCCGGAGCAGTCGTTAGCGCTCGACCCGCTCTCACCGGTCTTGTTCTGGCCTGCCAGGCTGTTGGCGGTGCCGTCCACGTTGGCCTGAGCCGGCTTCGGGGCGCCGCCCACCAGGGCCTGGTAGATCACGTCCGTCTTCCGCATGGTGAGCCAATTCAGGAAGTTCCCGTCCCAGAAGGTGCTCGCGCAGGGATCGTTGAGGTTGGTCTTGGTCGAGCCGTAGGTGAAGCTGTTCGAGTTGGTCGTGTAACAGCGGAAGGGGTCGAACATCCCGTAATAGTTATGGGTGGGATCGAAGGTGTCAGCGGGAGCCGCAGTCGTGGGCGCCGGGGCGATCGCCACGCCGTTCTTATTGACCGCGATTAAATTGTCCAGAGTCACGTTCGACGCGTACAGGTTGGAAGTGACCGTGGACGTAGGGTTCGTGGTGCAATTGCTACAGAAGGAAATCGGATACTGGTGGTTTGTCCCGGAATAGGCGGCAGGGAGGGTGTGGTTGCCAAGGTCCACGATGAAGAGGATGTTCGGCGGCACGGTCTGGCCGGCGAAGACGGGCATCCAGGTGTAGTCCGTCATCGAGACAGCGCTCGCTGGCGAGGGCACCAAGAGCGCGAGGCCGATCAGGCCGACGAGCGCCCCTGCCGTGAGAAACCCTACGATCGGCTTCTTGATCCACATGGCTCGCATAACCACTCCTTCCTCACCGAACTCTAGTTTTCCGAGTCGGCACCACTGCGTTGCTCCTCCAGACAATTCCTCGCTTTTTTCCTCCTGGCCATATGCCGCTTCATCTGTCCTTGTAGTAGGAGCATAGTTGATGCCACTTGATGCCTCACCGAGCCTGGCTGAAAGATGGTCGGGAGTCAGATCCGTAACTATTTAAAAAGGTTCAATTTTTTCGGCGTAGTGTAAACACCGGTTCTTCTCGCACCATCCATGGTTGTAGGAGAAAGCATGCACTGCTATGAAAACAGATAGCTAGGTTAGAGAATCGGCTTGAAAAGGATTGTCAGCATTACCTCTAGGGATTCGGCGGGAAGATAATGGATAAGATCATGAATGCGTTCAATTTTGTTCAAGTCTAATCATGAATCCCTTGCTGGGCGCGCGCTTGACGTGTTACAGTTTGGCGTACTGCGGAATGGGTAGAATTACTCACATAGTTCCTGCGAGCCGCTGGTTTCCGAAAGCGTGCTGACTCGTGCTCGCGAAATCGCTTTCAGCCTGTGGGGAGATCCTGGCCGGAGATAAGACGATCCTCCGCGAGCTGCTCCACCCGTCCCGCGATCCGGCGACCATCCGGTACAGTCTCGCGCACGCGAAGCTCTTGCCGCACACTGCCTCGCTCCAGCATCGCTTGAAGACGTCGGAGGTCTACTACTTCATCAGCGGGCGCGGCCGGATGCACGTCAACGGCGACACGAACGCGGTCGGGCCGGACCAGGCCGTCTACGTCCCGCCCGGCGCGGACCAGCACGTGGAAAATACCGGACCCGACGACCCCGTTTTCTTGTGTATCGTAGACCCAGCCTGGAGAGCCGAAGACGAAGAAGTATTCTGAGGGAGCATGCAAGACCTAATTAAAGGCAAAGCCTACGTCATCGGGGACAACATCGACACCGACCAGATCATCCCCGCGAAACACCTGGTCTACAGCCTGAGCGATCCCGAAGAACGCAAGCTCTACGGAAAGTACGCGTTCTCGGGCGTGCCGGATGCCGCGGCCGGGCTTCCGCAGGGGAACGTCAAGTTCGTACCCGAGAACGACTACCGCTCGCCCTATCGGATCGTGATCGGCGGGAAGAACTTCGGCTGCGGCTCCTCGCGCGAGCATGCCGCCGAGGCGCTGCAGATCGCAGGCATCCAGGCGGTCGTCGCCGAATCTTACGCGAGGATCTTCTACCGGAACATCGTGGACGGCGCCTTCTGTATGCCGTTCGAATCCACTCAACGCCTCATCACCGAGGTCAAGACCGGCGACGAGCTGGAGATCGACATCCCGGCGGGCGCGTTGAGGAACCTGAGCAGCGAGAAGACCTACCGCCTGCGCCCGCTCGGCGACGTGCTGGACATCATCAAGGCCGGGGGCGTGTTCGCGTACGCCCGCCAGGCCGGACTGCTGAAGACATGAAGGCGCGCATCGCTGTCCTGCCCGGCGACGGCATCGGTCCCGAAATCGTGCCGCAGGCCGTGCAAATCCTCGAAGCAGTCGCCGCGCAGTACGGCCACACCTTTGAGTTCCACGCGGCCGACGTGGGCGGCGCCGCCATCGACAAGACCGGCCGGCCGCTGCCCGAGGAGACCTTCAAGCTCGCGCAGGCGAGCGATGCAATTCTCCTCGGCGCCGTGGGCGGCCCCAAGTGGGACGGCCTGGCCTACGAGGTCCGCCCCGAGCGCGCGCTGCTGGGGCTGCGGGAGCGGTTGGGCCTGTATGCGAACCTGCGCCCCGCGAAGCTGTACTCCATGCTGGCGGACGCCTCCACGCTGAAGCCGGAGGTCATCATCGGCGCAGACCTCCTGGTCGTCCGCGAGCTGACCGGCGGCACCTACTTCGGCAAGCCCAAGGGCATCAAGAAAACAGCCGACGGCGAGCGGGGCGTCAACACCGAGGTCTACACGACGGCGGAGATCGTCCGCATCGCCAAGGTCGCCTTCGAGTCGGCCCGCAAGCGGCGGAAAAAGGTCACCTCGGTGGACAAAGCGAACGTCCTCGAATCTTCGGCGCTCTGGCGCCGCGTAGTCCTCGATGTCGCCAAGGGCTATCCGGACGTCGAGCTAGCGCACCTTTACGTGGACAACTGCGCCATGCAGCTCATCCGCAACCCGAAGCAGTTCGACGTGCTCGTGACCACCAACCTGTTCGGCGACATCCTGAGCGATGAGGCCGCCATGCTGACCGGCTCGATTGGCATGCTCCCCTCGGCGAGCCTCGGGAGCCGCGTCGGCGCCGGAGGCCCGGTCGGAATGTACGAGCCGATCCACGGGAGCGCGCCCGACATCGCCGGCCGGGACCTCGCCAACCCGATCGGCACCATCGCTTCGGCGGCTATGATGCTGAGCTACTCGTTCAACCTGGACAAGGAGGCGGCGGCCATCGAGCGGGGGATCGTCCGGGTGCTCGAGCAGGGCTACCGGACGAAGGACATCCGGTCGCTGGGCACCAAGGTGGTCGGCACGAAGGAGATGGGGCGGCTCATCTGTCAGGCGCTCACCAAAGCCTAACCACCCATGATCAGCATCGCTCCCGGCACCATCACCACCATCGCCGGCACCGGCGAGCCGGGCTGTTCAGGCGACGGCGGCCCGGCGCTGAAAGCCCGCCTCAACGAGCCGAAGAGCATGACCATCGCCGGCCGTGCGCTCTACATCGCCGACTCCGAGAACCACCGCATCCGCAAGGTGGACCTCGCCACCGACCTCATCACAACCGTCGCTGGCGAAGGGACCGGCGGTCAGCCGGCGCCAGCAGCTTCATCCGCTCCTACAACCTCGACCACCGACGAACTCGACCACCTGGCCGACCCCGTCAAGGTGAAGGACGAAAAGGTCGTGCAGCTTGCCGACCAGAGCGGCACCGTCCGCTTCCTTGTCGGGTCGGCCGAGAAGGGTCGCTTCAAGGGCGACGGCGAGCCAGCCGTCGGGGCGACGCTCAACTTCCCGTCCGCCGTGGTCGCGGACAGGCGCGGCAACCTTTACATCGCCGACACGTTCAATCATCGCGTGCGGCGCGTGGATGCCGCCACCGGCACGATCTGGACGCTGGCGGGCACCGGCGCGGCACGCTTCGCAGGCGACAGCGGGCCGGCCATCAAGGCGATGCTCAACGAGCCGGTGGCGCTGGCGCTCGACGAACAGCGAGATCTGTTATACATCGCCGATCTGGCGAACTACCGCGTCCGGGTGGTGGACCTCGAAACGGGACGGATCACGACCTACGCGGGCAACGGCGAGCGGGAGTACGACGGCGACGGGCACAACGCCGTGCACGCCGCTCTGTCCGGTCCGAGCGGGCTGGCCCTGGACGCCGAGGGGAATCTCTACATCGCGGACACATTTAGCGGGCGCATTCGCAGGGTGGACCTAGCCACGCGCGCCATCAGCACGGTTGCCGGCGACGGGACGGCATATCGCTACCAGGGGATGCCCAACGAGTTCTCGACGAGCCTGTCCAGGCCGGCGGGCATCGCGCTCGCCGCCGACGGGACCCTCTACATCACGGATTCCGACAATCACCTGATCCGCAAGTGGAACCCAAAGTCCAAGATCATCACGTCCATCGCCGGGAACGGGACCGCGCAATTCAGCGGCGACGGCGGGCCCGCGCACGCGTGCAGCCTGAAGTACCCGTTCGGCGTGGCCGTGGACCAGGCCGGCACCCTCTACATCGCGGACACCTTCAACCACCGCATCCGCATGGTCGCCACGACGGCGTAATCGCTTGCATTCCTTGACATAGACGAGGCACAATCCCACCCCGCAACTCGACATCCAAAGGGAGGGGGCCCATCCACCCGTTGCATCCTGCGGAGCAACGGGCACCCGCGCCCCTCCCGCGCCCACGGAGGGGCCGCCGTATGAGGCCACACACACCGCTCGCCCGATCCCTCATCGAAGCCCGTGCGCGCACTGACACCCTCTTCGGAATGGTCAAGCCCGATGCGTTTTACGAGCGGCCGATTCCGGAGCGCCACCGCATCATCTTCTACCTCGGCCACCTGGACGCGTTCGATTGGAACCAGATCGGCCAGGGCGCGCTGGGCCTGACGCCCTTTCAGACCTCGTTCGATCAGCTTTTCGCGTTCGGGATCGATCCGCCGGTGGGGCAGTTGCCGGACGACAAGCCGTCAGACTGGCCGACAGTGGACGAAGTCCTCAGCTACAATCAACGAGTCCGCCACGCCTTAGATGAGGTGCTGGATCAGGCGCCGGAGCAGAGCCTCCACGTGGCCGTCGAGCACCGGCTGATGCACGCCGAAACCTTCGCGTACATCCTGCACCGGGCGTCTCTCGACCGCAGACTGCCCCCGCAAACCCGCCTGCACCTGGTCGGGCCCGTGCAGGACCCTGCCATGATCGAGATCCCGGAAGGTCCTGTGACGCTGGGCCGCCCGTGCCACGACGGGGCCGGCCACAGCCCCGACGGATCGTTCGGATGGGACAACGAATTCGACGCACATGCCTTCTCTGTCGCCTCCTTCACGATCAGCAAGTACAAGGTCACCAACGGGGAGTACCTGGAGTTCGTGCGCGCCGGCGCTGGACCGCCTCCCTTCTGGACGCGACGCGGCGATCAGTGGTTCTGGCACGCGATGGCGGGCACCATCCCGCTGCCTCTGGATTGGCCGGTGTACGTGACGTACGAACAAGCGCTGGCCTATGCGCGGTGGGTGGGCAAGACCTTGCCGACCGAGGCCCAGTTCCATCGCGCGGCCTACGGCACGCCGAGCGGCGAGGAGCGCTTGTACCCGTGGGGCGACGAGCCGCCCGACGAGCGGCGCGGCAACTTCGACTTCCGGCACTGGGACCCCATCCCCGTCACCGCCACGCCGCTGGGAGACAGCGCCTTCGGCGTCTCCCAGCTCGTTGGCAACGGATGGGAGTGGACGACGACACCCTTTCAGCCCTTTCCCGGCTTCCAACCCTTCCCGTTCTACCCCGGCTACTCGGCGCCCTTCTTCGACGGCGACCACTTCGTGCTGAAGGGGGCCTCGCCGCGGACTGCGGCGCGACTGCTGCGCCGGTCGTTCCGCAACTGGTTCCGGCCGAACTACCCCTACGTCTACGCCGGTTTCCGGTGCGTTGAAAATTAATGCTGGCGCTCCTCGACTTCGCCCGCGCGGTGCGCGACGGGCTCAGCAAGCCGGGCCAGCGGGAGCTGCCGTCCATCTATCTCTATGACGAGATCGGCACGGCGCTGTTCGAGGCTATCACTTTCCTGCCGGAATACGGCCTGACCCGTGCGGACGAGCGGCTGTTGCGACGGCACGCGCCAGCCATCCTGGAACATCTGCCGCCCCCGGTCGTCGTGGCCGAACTCGGCAGCGGGAGCGGCCGGAAGACGCGCTGGCTGCTGGAAACCCTCGCGCGGCGGGAACCCGTCAACTACTATCCCATCGACATCTCGCCGGCGGCGCTGGCCAAGTGTGAGCAAGAACTCGCCGTCCTGGGCGCCGTCAGCATCGTCGGCCTGGAGAAATCCTACCTGGACGGCCTGCAGCACGTGGCCGAACAGCGCCGGCCGGGCCAGACGCTGCTGGTCCTGTTCCTGGGGAGCACCGTGGGCAACTTCGACCGGGCCGCTGCCGAGCAGTTCCTGCGCGAGGTCCGCCGCAGCCTGCTGCCCGGCGACGCGCTGCTGCTGGGCACCGACCTGGAAAAGCCGGTGGCCGAGATGCTGCTTGCCTACGACGATCCGACCGGTGTCACCGCGGCGTTCAACCTGAACCTCCTGGCGCGCATCAACCGCGAGCTCGGCGGCGACTTCGCGCTGCGGCATTTCGTGCACGAGGCCAAGTATGACAAGAGGGAGCGCCGCATCGAAATGCACCTCCGCTCGTTACGAAAACAATCTGTGACGATTCGCGAGGCCGGCTTCACCTGCACGTTGGAAAAAGGCGAGACGATCTGGACGGAGGCCTGCCACAAGTACCGCGTCGAAGAGATCCCCGGCATGGGCGCGCGCACGGGCTTCGTGTGCGAAGGGCAATGGGTGGACGGCGAGTGGCCCTTCGCCGAGAACCTCTGGATCGCGGCGGCGCCGGCCGCGCCCTCATGACCCCCCTCGTGTCGTTCCGGAACGTCTCCTGCCGGCTCGGCGGGAAAGACGTCCTGCGCGAGCTGAGCCTGGACGTCGAGGCCGGTGAGACCCTCGTGCTCCTGGGACGCAGCGGCTCCGGCAAGACCACGGCGCTGAAGATGGTCAACGCGCTGCTCCTGCCGAGCGCGGGCGAAGTGCGGGTCGAGGGCACGCCCACCGCGGCGTGGGACGCGATCCGTCTCAGGCGGCGGATCGGCTACGTGATCCAGGAAGCCGGCCTGTTCCCGCACTTCACCGTCGAGCAGAACGTCGGCCTCGTGCCGCGCCTGGAAGCCTGGCCCGCCGAGAAGATCCGCGCCCGCGTGCGCGCTCTGCTCGAGCAGGTTGAGCTGCCGCCCGCGCAGTTCGCCGCCCGCTACCCGCGCGAGCTGTCCGGCGGCCAGCGCCAGCGGGTGGGCGTCGCCCGCGCGCTGGCGGCCGACCCGCCGCTCCTGCTGTTTGACGAGCCGTTCGGCGCGCTGGACCCCGTCACCCGCGTCGAGCTGCAGCGCCAGTTCCTCGCGCTGCGCCGGGAGATCGGCAAGACGGCGATCTTCGTGACGCACGACGTCCGCGAGGCGCTGCTGGTGGCCACGCGCATCGCCCTGCTGCACGACGGCCGGCTGGATGTCCTGGCCACGCCGGCCGAGTTTCTGCGGGCGCCGGGCGAGGAGGTCCGTGCGTTTCTCGCCTGCCTCGACACCCAGGGGATTCCTGCATGACACTCGCCCTTTGGAACGAGATAGTCGAGCTGACCGTCGAGCATGTGGTCCTCGTCGCAACGTCCATAGGGATCGCCGTCGCCGTCGCAATTCCGGCCGGCATCCTGCTCACCCGGCGCGCGCCCCTACAGCGGTGGGTGATGGGGTTTGCCAACATCATGCAGACCGTGCCGAGCCTCGCGCTCTTCGGGTTCCTGATCCCCGTCCCACTGCTGGGCGGCATCGGGAAGCACACGGCGATCGTCGCGCTGGTGCTCTACGCGCTCCTGCCCGTGTTGCGAAACACGCTCGCCGGCATCCTGGGCGTGGACCGGGCGGTCCGCGAGTCGGCGATCGCCATGGGGATGACCGGACGGCAACTCTTGTGGGAGGTGGAGCTGCCGCTGGCGGCGCGCACGATCCTCGCCGGCGTGCGGGTCGCGACCGTGACGACGATCGGGACGGCGACGATCGCAGCGGCCATCGGCGGCGGCGGCCTGGGCGTGTTCATCTTCCAGGGGCTGGCTTCTGTGGACACGGCGCAGATCCTCGCCGGTGCCGTGCCGGCCGCGCTCCTCGCCCTGCTGGCCGACGGAGGACTCGGATGGGCGGAGAAAAAATTGTCGCCGGCCTGATCGCCGCCGCCGGGGCCCACTGGCTGGCCGGCTGCGGGCAAGCCCGCCCGCTCACCGTGGGCTCCAAGAATTTCACGGAGCAGGTGATCCTGGGTGAGATCGTCGCCCAGCACGTGAGCCTTCGGCTGTCTCAGCGGGTGGACCGCAAGCTGAACCTGGGCGGCACGCTGCTCGCGCACCATGCGCTGGTCAAGGGCGACCTCGCTCTCTACCCCGAGTACACCGGCACCGCGCTGACCGCGATCCTCAAGCTGCCCCTTTCATCCGATCCGGACGCCGTGTTCGCCAAGGTGAAGGCCGAGTATCTTGCCCGCTTCAACGTTCACTGGCTGGATCCGCTGGGGTTCAACAATACCTTCGCGATGGTGATCCGCGGGGCGGACGCGCGCAAATACCAAATCGAATCCCTGAGCGATGCGGCCAGACACGCCAACGGGTGGACGCTCGGCGTGGGCTACGAGTTCCAGCGCCGGCGGGACGGGCTGGCCGGTCTGCTCAAGACTTACAAGCTACCCCTCAAGAGAAGACCCCACCCCATGGACCTGGGCCTGCTCTACAAGGCCCTCGAGCAGAAACAGGTGGACATGGTGGCCGCCAACGCGACGGACGGGCTGCTCTCCGTGCTGGACGTGAAGATCCTCAAGGACGACAAGCGGTATTTCCCGCCGTACCAGGCGTCGCTGGCCGTCCGGGCCGACGCGCTGGCGAAGCACCCGCCGCTCAAGCGCACGCTGGAGCAACTGTCGGGGTTGTTCTCGGATGAGATCATGCGGACGCTGAACTATCAGGTGGACGGCAAGCACCTCCCGGTGAGCGAAGTCGCCATCACGTTTCTGCGGGCCAGCAAACTCCTGGCTTAGCCCTCCTGCTGAGCCTTCTCGATCTTGGCCCAGGAGTCCCGCAACGCCACCGTCCGGTTGAAGACGAGTCGCCCCGCGGCCGAATCGGGGTCCACACAGAAGTAGCCCTGCCGCTCGAACTGATACCGGCTGCCGGTCCGCGCGCCTGCGAGGCCTGGCTCCACCTTGCACCCCGTCAGACGCTCCAGCGAGTGGGGATTCAGATTCACGGTGTAGTCCTGCCCCTCCGGGACTTCGCCCGCGTCGGCCTTGACGAACAGGTGCTCGTACAATCGGAGCTCCGCGTCCAGGGCGTGGGCGGCCGACACCCAGTGGATCGTGCCCTTCACCTTGCGGCCCGCCTGCGGCCCGCCGGTCCGCGTCTCCGGATCGTAGGTGCAGCGCAGCTCGATCACCTCTCCGGTGCGCTCGTCCTTCACGACTCCCACGCACTTGATGATGTAGGCGTAGCGGAGGCGGACTTCCTGGCCGGGCGCGAGACGGAAGAACTTCTTCGGCGGCACCTCTCGAAAGTCGTCCCGCTCGATGTAGAGGACGCGGGAGAAGGGCACCTTGCGCGTCCCCATGGTGGGATCCTCCGGATTGTTGACAGCCTCCACCTCCTCGACCCGGCCTTCCGCGTAGTTCTCGAGGACCACGCGCAGCGGCCGCAACACCGCCATCACGCGGGGCGCGCGCTTGTTCAGGTCCTCCCGGATGAAGTGCTCGAGCAGGGCCATCTCGACGACCCCGTCGCGCTTCTGCACGCCGATATGCTCGCAGAAGGCGCGGATCGCCTCCGGCGTGTAGCCCCGCCGCCGCAAGCCCTTGAGGGTCGGCAGGCGCGGATCGTCCCAGCCGCTCACGTGCCCCTTGCCGACCAGCTCCAGGAGGCGTCGCTTGCTCATGACCGTGTGGGTGAGGTTGAGCCGCGCGAACTCGATCTGCTGGGGATGGCACGGCACGCTGACGTTGTCCAGGAACCAGTCGTACAACGGGCGATGGTCCTCAAACTCCAGCGTGCAGATGGAATGGGTGATCCCCTCGATGGCGTCCGAGATCGGATGGGCATAGTCGTAGGTCGGGTAGATACACCACTGGTCGCCCCTCCGGTAATGGGCGACGTGCCGGATGCGGTACATGGTCGGGTCGCGCATATTCAAGTTGGGCGAGGCCATGTCGATCTTGGCGCGCAGCACGTGGGTCCCGTCCTTGAACTCGCCCGCCCGCATGCGCGCGAACAGGTCCAGGTTCTCCGCGACCGACCGGTTCCGGTAGGGGCTGTCCTGCCCCGGCTCGGTCAGCGTGCCCCGGTACTGCCGGATCTCCTCGGCGCTCAGGCTGTCCACGTAGGCCATCCCTTTCTGGATCAACTCCACGGCGTACTCGTAGAGCTGCTCGAAATAGCCCGAGGCGTAGAACAGCCGGTCGCCCCAATCGAAGCCCAGCCAGCGCACGTCGGCCTGGATCGCCTCCACGTACTCCACGCTCTCCGTGCTCGGATTCGTGTCGTCGAAGCGCAGGTGGGTAATGCCGCCGTGCTCGAGCGCGAGCCCGAAATTGAGACAGATGGACTTGGCGTGCCCGATGTGCAGGTAGCCGTTCGGCTCCGGAGGAAAGCGGGTCACGACGCGACGATGCTTGCCGCTCTTCAGGTCGCTTTCGACGATCTCGCGGATGAAGTTCCCGGCCGTCATACCCTCCATATCTACCACAGACGCCATAGTTGTTGAAGTTAGAAAGTTTCGGTCACTTCCCAGGCCTGACCTTTTACTTTTCCTGCACGCTGGTGTCTAATAGCCGCAAGGGATGCGGGATGATGAAGAGGACGAGGCTGATCGCAAGCACTCTTGGTCTGGTCCTGCTGGTGCATGGATTCCCGGTGGGGGCTGCAGACCTCTCAATCGGCGTCATCGAGCCTCAGAAAGTCTTGGATGCGACCAAGGCCGGGAAGAGGATCAAGGACGCGCTGGCGGACTATGTAAACACCCGACAACGGCTGATCGAATCGGAAGAGCAAGATATCAAGGCCATGGAGGAAGACCTCGTCAAACAAGGCGCTGACTTGAGTCCAGAAGCCAAACAGGAGAAGGAGGGGAACATTCGCCAAAAGCTAATGACCTATCGGCGCCATGTTGAAGAACTCGAAGGGGAGGTCCAGACCAAGAAACGTGAGTTGCTCAGCGACTTCACCACAAAAATCGAACACGTGGTGCGGGAAATCGCCGAGAAAGAGCAGATCACTCTGGTCGTGGAGAAAGGGGATGCCGGACCAGGCGCGCTGATCATGTACAGCACGCCCTCAATCAATCTCACAGATCGGGTGATCAAAGCCTTTGAGAGCAAAGGGGAGAAGTAAGGAGGCGCGTATGAAAGCAGTGGCATGGATCATGGCGGGCATGTTCTTCCTCGCGGGCTGCGCGTCCGGGCCGTTGTACTATCACGAACGGTCCGACGGCACCCGCTATTACCAGACCCGGACCGGACAACTGGTGGCCGTGGACAAGAATGGCGTGGTGCTGGAGGCGCCTGTCATGTACGGAGCAGGGTACCGGAAGCGGCTTCAGAAGAAGGGCACTGACTGGGATGTAACCGGCTACGATATCGTTCAGCCGCCCGGTCGCTGCATGGAGTTGCTGAGCAGGCGGGCGGAGTCCTGCCTGAATCGGATGTGGGAACCTCTCGCGCTGATTCTGATGACCCCGATCTTGACCCTGCCGTCTTGGCCCTGGCTTGGAGAGGACCCGCCGCTCCCCACCGTCCAGTTCCGCACGGCGCAGACACATCCGCAGTAGCCTGAAGATTCCCGCCTGCGGGGTGTGAGCCTATGGCCGAACTTTTCAAGGGCCTGGAGCGGATCGAGGAAGCCCGCGAGCGCCTGACGGGAGCGAGCTTTATGGCGGGCCTCTTCGTCGGCCAACCCGATTTCGCCCTGCTCCTCCCGCCACCGGAGCCGCCGGACGAACGTACCGCCGGCGAAGCCTTTTGCCGGAAGGTTGAAGCCTTCCTGAAAAGCCACGTGGACCCGGAGGAGATCGAGCGCACGGCGAAAATCCCTGAGGCCGTGCTCAAGGGCCTCTTCGAGCTCGGCGCGTTCGGGATGAAGATCCCCAAGGAGTACGGAGGCCTCGGGTTCTCCTTCCCCAATTACGGTCGCGTCCTCACGCTCATCGCCAGCTGGAGCAACACCCTGTCGCTGACTGTGGCGGTCCCCCAGTCCATCGGCATCGCCATGCCGATCCTCCTCTTCGGCAATGAGGCGCAAAAACGGGCCTACCTCCCGCGCGTGGCCCGGGAGGCGATCTCCGCCTTCGCGCTCACGGAGCCGATCACGGGCTCCGACGCCGCCAACATCCAGACCGAAGCGCTGCTGGACCGATCCGGCGCGCACTTCCTCGTCAACGGGGAAAAGCTCTGGTGCACGAACGGGCCCATCGCGCGCTACATCACCTTGATCGCCCGGGTGCCGGCCAGGAAGGTGCTCCAGGACGGCAAGCCGGCCTGGGTGCCGACGCGGGAAGGGGAGAGCTCTGAGGACAAGGTGCATACCGCCTTCATCCTCCCCATGGAGACCCCCGGGGTGACGGTCCTTGAGCGGTGCCAATTCGAAGGGTGCCGGGGGATCGAGAACGCCTACATACGCCTCAAGGACGTGCGCATCCCCGCCGAGAACGTCATCGGCGAGATCGGCAAGGGACTCAAGTACGCCCTCACCATCCTCAACATCGGCCGCGCGATCAGCATCCCGGCCATCTGTCTCGGCATGGCGAAACAGGCGTGGCAGCCGACGCTGGACCGGGCCAACTCCCGCATCACCTTCGGCAAGCCCCTGGGCGAGCGGCAGACGCAGAGGATGCGCATCGGCCGCATGGCGACCGACCTCTTCGCGATGGAGGCGCTGGCGTCGCTCGTGTGGCACATGGCAGACCAGAAGTCGTACGACATCCGGATCGAGGCCGCCCTTGCCAAGACCTTCTGCTCGGAGAAGGCGATCCGCTTCCTGAAGGACGCCCAGATCATCTTCGGCGGGATGGGCTACGAGACGGCGGAGTCGCGGCAGGCCCGGGGCGAGCCGGGCTTCCCGATGGAGCAGCTCGTCCGCGACGCCGAGATGTACCGCATCGGCGAAGGGGCCACCGACATTCTGCGGCCGTTCGTGGCGCGCGAGGCGCTGAGCCCGCATCTCGAACGGGCGCGCGTCTACCTGGAGGGAGGATTGACCAGGGCCGCAAAGCGCCGCGAGTGGCTGAAGCTCCTGCGCGGCTACGTGCCCTGGTACCTCGGACTCTTGAGACGCAGGCCTCTGCCGGATCGCGTGGAGCTCCGGCATCGCAAGGTCTCGGAAAAACTCCTATTCGCCGAGCGCGCGAGCCGGTGCGTTGCCCGCACAATCCTGTACGCGATGGCGCGCTATGGTGAAGCGCTGCGCGACGATCAGGGCCGGCAGAACCGGATCGCGGAGATCGGCGAGGACCTCCTCACGATCGCCGCCACGGCCCTGCATGCCGAGGCGCTTCAGCAGGCGCAGGGAGACGGCCAGGTCTGGGACCTCGCCGACGAATTCTTCCGCGAGGCCGTCACGCGCATAGACGCCAACATCGCCGGCCTCGTCCGCAACGCCGATCACCAGCCCGCCGCCGTCGGACAGCGTACCCTCCGCAGCCAGTACTCGTCCCTCTCCAGCGGCATCATCCGTCGCGGCCTCCACGATTACATCCGGAAGGACTAGGGCGCCGGAACCTCGACAGATCCTGAAATCCTGAGACATCCAGTATAAACAGTCACGAACGTCTCGCATGGGATTTGCCTTCTTTCTGAAGGGTAGCCACGGAGGCCACGGGCACGAACGCCATGATGCATTCTCGATACGCCCCCAATCTGAAGGTTGTCGCGGGCCTGGCCGCCGTCTACCTGGTCGCGGCGAAGCTCGGGTTGATGCTCGCCTTCGTGCATGCGAGTGCCACGGCGGTGTGGCCGCCCACCGGAATCGCCCTCGCGGCGGTCCTGGTGTTCGGGTATCGCGTCTGGCTCGGTATCTTCGTCGGCGCATTCCTGGCGAACATCGCGACGGCGGGCTCGATCGCCATAGCGCTCGCTATCGCGGCGGGCAACACGCTGGAAGGAGTTACTGGGGCGTACCTGGTCACGAGGTTCGCCGGCGGCACTCGCGCCTTCGACCGGCCGCAAGATGTGTTCAGATTCGCGCTCCTCGCCGGAGCGATCAGCACGATGGTGAGCCCCACGGTCGGCCTGGCCAGCCTGGCGCTGGGCGGGTTCGCCGACTGGGCCGACTTTGCAGCTATCTGGTTGACCTGGTGGCTCGGGGATGCGGTGGGGGCTTTCCAGGTGGCCCCGCTGCTCGTGCTGTGGCTCACGAATCCCCGCGTGCGATGGCAGCGAGAGCAGATGGTCGAGGCGGCCTGCTTGCTGCTCTGTCTCTTTGTCGTCGGTCAAGTGGTGTTCGGCGGGTGGACGCCGTTCGAAGTCAAAGATTACCCGCTCGACTATCTCTGCGTGCCGATCTTCGTGTGGGCGGCGTTTCGGTTCGGGCAACGTGAAACGGCGACGGCCACCGTCCTGCTCTCGGGGATCGCGCTCTGGGGCACCCTGAGGGGGTTCGGCCCCTTTGCCAGGGAAACGCCGCACGAGTCCCTGCTGTTGTTGCAAGGGTTCGTGGGCTTCACCGCCCTCCTGGCCATGGCGTTTGCCGCGCTGGTGGCCGAGCGCAATCGGATTGAAGCGAAACGCGAGGCGCTCCTCCGGGAGCTGGATGACGCCTTCGTGCACATCAAGGCCCTACGGGGTTTGTTGCCCATGTGCGCCTCCTGCAAGAAGATCCGCGACGACCAGGGCTACTGGGACTACGTCGAGAACTATATCCAAACGCATTCGGAGGCAACGATTACCCACGGCCTCTGTCCGGACTGCATCAAGAAACTCTACCCACAATTGGAAAAGCAACCTCAGTAAGCGCGGCACCCGATGCTCCTCGCACTCATCCTAGCCTACCTGTTTCCTGCCGAGGAGCGCGTCAACCTCTTCTTCTTTGCCGGGCGGGTCCTCGTGTACGTCCTGCTGGTCTTCTGGGGCGTGAAATTCATCGTGACCCCCATGGAGACGAACTATGTGGGCGCGCACTTCATGCATCTCATCAACCTGCCGTTCCATGAAGCCGGGCATCTCGTCTTCAGCCCCCTCGGCCGGTTCATGACCGTGCTCGGCGGCAGCCTGGGGCAGCTCCTCATGCCGCTGATCTGCGCGGGAGCGTTCCTCTTCTACAACCAGAATCCCTTCGGCGCGTCGGTGGCGCTCTGGTGGTTCGCCGAAAGCCTGATGGATCTCGCGCCCTACATCAACGACGCGCGAGACCTCCAACTGACCTTGTTAGGCGGGGTCACCGGGCAGGAAGTCGAAGGGCATGATTGGGAATACCTGTTGACCAACCTCGGCTGGTTGAAATACGACCACACGCTCGCCCACGCGGCCTACAACATCGGCATCTTGGTCATGGCGCTCGCCTTCCTCTGGGGCGCCTACCTCCTATACCGCCAATACCAGAACCTCGACAGGGCCTGAACGGAAGCATCGACGGAACCTGCTGATTGGCAGAGGGCATGGCGACCATCCTAATCGTTGATGATGAACGGCTCCTCTGTGATCTGCTCCAGAATCAGTTGCGGAGCCATGGGCATGAGGCCCTCTCAGCGTACACCGGGCGAGAGGGGCTAGTGCTGTTTCGGCAACGACGCCCACGCTTTACCATCCTAGACCTGTACTTGCCGGATATAAGTGGACTTGAAGTGCTTCGCCAGATGCGCGAACTGGACCCGCACGCCGCCGTGATCATTTTGACGGGGCACCCGTCAAGCGATCTGGAACGGCAAGCGCGTGGCCTCGGGGCAACTGAATTCCTCACCAAGGGGCTCAAACTCGAGACAGTCGTGTTAATGATGCAAGAGGCGCTTGCACGGCCCCTGCCCTCTCCCGCGCCATCGCCACGGACTAGCGGCCGGAAGATCCCGGGAGCGTCCCAAGAACCGATTTCGCTTCTGTTCGTCGATGATGAGGACTCAGTTTGCGCGTTCTACTCCCAATACCTGATCCAGTGTGGTTATCAAGTCCGTACTGCGAAGAACGGACCGGCGGCCCTGGCTCTTGCTGAGCAACAGCCACCGCGTCTCATCATCGTTGACCTGACTATGCCGGATATGGCTGGTGTCGAGCTAGTGAGGAAACTTCGAGAGCGGCAGGTCCAGAGTGCCGTGATCGCGTTCACCAGCAGCCGGGACGAGCGATTACTCGAAGAGATTCTCGATCTCGGGGTCGTGGATGTCATGGAAAAGCCGGCTGATCCCGAGCGCCTTGCGATTGCAATCCAGGTAGGTTTGATCCTCACAAGCCGGTGACCAGATGTCATGACCGCTCTGACTACGCGTACAGGACAACGCAACCGACCCTATGTCTGGCTACCAACCCTCATCGTTGTGATGACGGTTGTCGCCATGGTTTTTCTGGCGCGGGGCTTTTACTCCTTTCAAGCCAATGTGATCGCCACAACGGGAGAAAGCCTCGCCCTCGCAGCGTCTGACATTGCGGAGATGGTAGACCGGGTCCTCTTTGAACGGTACAGCGACGTACTCATCGCTGCCAAGGCTGCGGCTTTCCAACAAAGGGACCGCAGAACGATGACGGAGCAGCTTGTGTCTTTGAAGAAGATCTACCCTGCTTATCTGTGGTTAGGTGTAACCGACTCCACCGGTCAAATCATCGCGGCCACCGACGCAGCCAGCGTCGGACAAGATCGGAGCGCGAGCGATTGGTTTCAATACGTCCGCAAACAAAAAGGGATCTATGCTCAGGATGCCCAAGTATTCAAGGAGTCGAGGGGGACCTTAGCCGTGGCGTTCTCGGCGCCCATTCAAGGCCCAGACGGTGAGTTCCTTGGAGTGCTGACTTCCCGTGTCGGAATTCCAGCGATGGAGGAAATTTTTCTGATAGCAGCGCGGAGTTTCCAAGTGCAGCGCGGGGCTGCAAGAATCCCTGAATACCAGTTTTTAACCAGGGACGGTGACGTAATCGCCGATTCGCTTTTGAGACAAGAAGGGCAAGTGAATCTCAAACTGCTTGGCTTACCCTCCGCGCTCTTCACCGGATCGGCCCAGTCCGGTTACGTGGAGGAGATGCACCTGCGCCGGCATGTGCGGGTCGTCAGTGGGTATGCCCAGACAAGGGGTTATGGTGATTTCTTGGGGTTCCACTGGGGGATTCTCGTACGGCTAGACCGCGACACGATCCTGGCCTCTCTCCGATCCGACTTGCTGAAGGTCGGAATTGCCGGGGTCTTGCTGTGGTTGCCGATGTTGGCCGTGCTCGTCTGGACGACAAATCGCTTGCTCAGAGAATGGAACCAGGCGCGGCAACTTAGTCGCGATAACGAACTTATTCTCAACTCGCTGGACGAGGGTATTTTGGGTCTCGACTTGGAGGGGAAGACCACCTTTGTGAACCCGGCGGTGGTGAAGATGATCGGCTGGGAGGCGAAGGAGCTGATTGGGAAGACCCAGCACGATATTCTCCACCACTCAAAACCGGATGGGACCCCCTATCCTCGGGAAGAATGTCCGATCTATGCGGCGTTTCAGGATGGCCGCGTACGCCATGTGGCGGACGAAGTGTTCTGGAAAAAGGATGGGACAAGTTTCCCGGTCGAGTACATCAGCAACCCCATTCGTAATGAGCAAGGGCAGGTGTTGGGCGCGGTGGTGACGTTTCGTGACATGACGGAGCGCAAGAAACTCGAAGACCAGTTCCGCCACGCTCAGAAAATGGAGGCCATCGGGCGGCTGGCCGGCGGCATCGCCCATGACTTTAACAACCTCCTCACGGTCATAAACGGCTATTGCTCAGAGCTGATCAGCCAATTTCAGGAAAACCAACAAGTGCGTAAGAGCCTAGAGGTGATCAGCAATGCTGCAGAGCGCGCAGCAACACTCACCCGACAACTGCTGGCGTTTAGCCGCAGACAGGTCCTGCAGCCCAAGATTCTCGACCTCAACACAATCGTGACGAACATGGGCATGATGCTTCAGCGGACGATCGGGGAGGACATCGATCTCGTCACCGTGCTACGGCCTGGAATTGGATGGATCAAATCCGATCCAGGACAACTCGAACAGGTCATCATGAATCTGGCCGTCAACGCTCGGGACGCCATGCCTACAGGCGGGAAACTGACTATTGAGACCTCAAGTGTGGATTTGGAGCATTCACACGTCACCCAAGCCGAAGGCCTAGAACCCGGTCGGTACGTCATGTTGGCAGTCATCGACACAGGGAGCGGCATGGACGAAACGGTGAAGGCCCATCTTTTCGAACCCTATTTTACGACTAAGTTGGAGGGTAAAGGGACGGGGTTGGGGCTCTCCACCGTGTACGGCATTGTCAGACAGAGCGGTGGCAACATCTCCGTGTACAGCGAACCGGGACTTGGTACGACATTCAAGATCTACCTGCCTGCGGTCAAACAGCCCAGCGAGACAGCCGAACCGAGTACCGGCAAAGCCAGACCGCCAGGTGGCTCGGAGACGATCTTGTTGGCAGAGGACGAAGCGACCGTCAGAGAGTTGCTTGCCGACCTTCTCAGAGGAGGAGGTTACACCGTTCTCGTCGCGCGCGATAGCAAGGAGGCCTTCCAGCTCTCTGGTGATCATGCAGGGCCAATCCATCTGCTGCTCACCGATGTGGTGATGCCAGGAATGAGTGGATATGAGTTGTCTGAACGTCTGAGGTCCGCACGTCCACACATGAAGGTCCTGTATATGTCGGGCTATACCGACGTCGGCATTGTCCGCCAGGGGTTGTTGAAACCTGGCCTGGCTTTCCTCCAAAAGCCCTTTCTGCCTGACGCCTTATTCGCCAAAGTGCGGGCTGTGTTAGAAGCCCCCAGTCAACGCTAAGAAGGTCTGGGGGTTGCCCCGACATCACTACCCTCCACGAGCTGCTCCGCGCCTGGCGGGACATAGACGGCTTGTTCCGGCCCGACGGCGCTCGTCGCCTACAACGTCGCCAGCCCCCGGTCCGCGCTACCAGCGTGAAGAGAAAATCAGCCTATACCATTTTCTGTCTCTGATGCGAAGTGTGCTAAACTGCCAGCCAAAAGAAATGGGCGCTACCCTATGCCTTTCCTCAAACTGAACGAATATTACATCAACGTAGACTGTATCTACTACGTGCAGGAGCAAGGAGAGCAATATTTGGTGTGCTTTGACAGCGGCACGGACATGCCCAAGAAATCTTTTGTCAATAAACACTCGCCCGAAGCCAGCTCGCTCATGTCCGCACTCGGCATGGCTTCACCCCCTTCCTGACGCGTAGCAGCTGCGGTCCTCCCGTCCGCGCCACTCGCTTCTCTGTGATCCTTCGCTTCGCTCAAGGATGACACCCCTCACCCTAACCCTCTTCCTCAAGGGGCGAGGGGTAGCGGGATGCCAGTGGGCTTACGAGGAGCAGCTCACGATGAGGTGCTTGCCCCAGTCTGGGGGCGGGGCGGCGTAGCGGTCCATCTCCGGCTGCTCAGCGAAGGGATCGCGGAGCAACAGGCGCAGGCGCTCGATCTCGGAGAAATCTTTCTGCTCCGTCGCCATCTGAATGGCCGTGTGGGCGAGATAGTTGCGGAGCATGTACTTGGGATTGACCCGCCTCATCTGCGCCGCCCGCTCTGCCTCTCGGCCCCCTTCGTCGCGGCTCCCCTCGGCCCAGAGACGAGCCTTGTATCGCTCGGCCCACTTGTCGAAGGCCTCCCGGTCCACGAAATAATCTCTGATCGTCTCGTTCCGTGCCTCCGGCGCCTGCTTGAAGTCGCAGAAGGCACGGAAGACGTTGGTATAGTCGGCGCCGCTCTCCCGCATCAGCTCCAGCAGGCCGCGGAGCAACGGATCGTCCCCGGGCAGCGCCTCGCGGAGCCCCAGCTTCGCCCGCATCAACTCCCCATAGTGCTCCGCAAACACCGCCTCGTAGGCGTCGAGCCCGGCCTTGATCGCCTCGTCGGGCGCCAGCGGCGTGAGGGCCTGGGCCAGACAACGTAGATTGAAGTAGCCGATGTCCGGCTGGTTGTGGAACGCGTAGCGCCCCTGATGGTCGGAATGGTTGCAGATGAAGGCGGGATTGTACGCGTCTAGGAAGCCGAACGGGCCGTAGTCGAGGGTCATCCCCAGCACGGACATGTTGTCGCTGTTCATGACGCCGTGCGCGAAGCCCACCGCCTGCCACTTGGCGATCAGGCGCGCCGTGAGCACCGCCGCCTCGTGGTAGAAGCGCACGTAGGCGTCAGGACGGCCCACCAGCTCGGGAAAATGCTGCGCGAGCACGTAGTCCGCCAGGGTCTTGAGGTGGTCGAACTGCCGTCGCCAGTAGAAGAACTCGAAGTGGCCGAACCGGACATGAGAAGGCGCGAGGCGCAGCAGCGTGGCGCCGGTCTCGACCTGCTCGCGCAGGACCTCTTCCTCGCTCCCCACCACGCACAGGGCGCGCGTCGTGGGAATGCCCAGCCCATGCATGGCCTCGCCGCAGAGGTACTCCCGGACGCAGGAACGCAGGACGGCGCGGCCGTCGTCGTCGCGGGAGAAAGGCGTGAGGCCCGCGCCCTTGAGATGCAGGTCCCACTTCTCGCCCCGACCGTTGCGGACCTCGCCCAGCAGGGTCGCACGCCCGTCGCCGAGGCGGGAGACGTAGGCACCGAACTGATGGCCGGCATAGACCATCGCCAGCGGCTCGCTGCCCGGCGGCAGGTACTGGCCCGCAAAGCAGCCGGCGAACTCCGGCCGCCTGGCCTCCTCCGGGTCGAGATCGAGCAGGGCCGCCGCGTCCGGGTTGAAGGCCACCAGGCACGGATTCTTCAGCGGCGTCGGCGTGACCTTCGCGTAGAAGACCTCGGGCAGCCGTGCAAAGGTGTTGTCGAACTCGAGCGTCTCGAGCGTTCTCAACTCAGACATCGATACATTCTAGCCCACCCTCGCCCTCTCCCTGCAAGCACGCCATGCTTCGAGAGCCTCAGGGTCACTGACTTTGCCTCACCAGAAGCCATCCGGTACGATATCAACACGGGAGAACCATGGGAGCCGTTTCTTATTCGACCGTGTCGGAAGCGGTGCAAGGGCTGAATGCCCGGGGCTTCACGGCGAATTTCGAGGTTGCCGACGACGGCCTCCGAGCCGTGGACAGCGGAAAGACCTTCACAGCCCAACAGCTCACGATCGTCGAGCATCACCGGTTCGAAGGCGCGAGCGATCCCGACGACATGTCGGTCGTCTATGGGATCGAGGCTTCAGATGGAACACGAGGCGTCGTCGTGGATGCCTACGGAGTCTACGCCGATCCCCGGCTCAGCGAGGTCCTCAAGAACGTGACGATTCGAGAAGAACTTTAGCAGAGCGGGTGGCGCGGGGAAAAGAAAGGGGACAGGCACCACTCGGAAGTGGAGCCAGTCTGGGCTCAAGGTCCTAGTGCAACACCTGTATCCTGGTCGATCCAGGAACCAAGGAGTTGCACATGGCACGGTATCGACGATTGACTCTCATGGAGCGCGAAGAGGTGAGCCGCATGTTGGCCGCGGGGTATAGCCTCAGGGCCACCGGCCAAGCGCTGAACCGAGCCCCGAGCACCCTGTCGCGCGAACTCTCCCGCCATCACGCCTCGCCCGTGACCTATCGGGCGGTCCGGGCCCACCAACGGGCGCGGCGCTGGGCGCACCGCCCTCGGAAGCCGCGGAAGCTGGCCGTCCACCCCCGCTTGCGCACGGCGGTCTTCGCCCTGCTCGCGCAGCGCTGGTCCCCCGAACAGATTGCTCGCGGGTTGCCGCAGCGCTATCCTGAAGCGCCGACGATGCGGATCTCCCACGAAGCCATCTACACCTATCTCTACGTCCTGCCGCGGGGGGCGCTTAAACGGGAGCTCATCGGGTCCTTGCGCCAGCGGCACCGGTTTCGTCGGCCCCACAAGGTGCGGCTCAAGTCGCGGCCGATCCAGGACTTCCTCAGCATCGACGAGCGGCCGGCCGCGGTGGCGGATCGGACCGTGCCGGGGCACTGGGAGGGGGACTTGCTCGTGGGCCATGCCAATGCGTCGGCGCTTGGGACCCTGGTGGAGCGGACCACGCGCTTTACGCTGCTGGTGCCGCTGAAGGCGAGGGATGCGGCCACGGTGCGGCAGGCCTTCGCGCGCGAACTGCGTACGCTGCCCGCCCAACTGCGCCGCTCGCTCACCTACGACCAGGGCCAAGAGATGTGCGAGCACCGTCTCTTCACGGAGCAGACGAAGATTCAGGTCTACTTCGCACATCCGCATTGCCCCTGGGAGCGGGGAACCAATGAGAATACCAATGGCTTGCTGCGCCAATTTTTCCCCAAAGGGACGCGGTTCAATCAGCTCTCACGACAACACATCAAGCAGGTGCAGGCGATGTTCAACGACCGACCCCGCAAAATCCTGAACTGGCACAGCCCCGCACATGCATTTCGCCAACTGTTGCACTAGGATCTTGAATGCACACAGTCCCCTCGTTGGTCAGTGGCAGGTGGTGATGACTTGGCCGCCCAGGATGGTGCTGTTGCAGATCGGTGGGCGGGGGAACTGCGGAGGCGGCTGCCGGTTCTGGTAGTAGTACATCCACTGCTGCTGCAAGTACTGGTCGAACTGAAGTTGCTCTTTTTCGGCCCAGTACCAGTACGGCGGCAACTGCCCGGTACTGGGTGAAAAGACCGGAGGCAGAGTCAGGGCTTCGGGAGGCATTTGCGGCGCGGCCTGCCGGCCGTGTGTTTCAGACGACCTGGGAGCGGGTATCTGCTGGTCTCTGTAAACGTCAAAGACGCCGCACCCCGAAGCCAGCAACCCCAGGCCAAGAACGACGCTGACCACCAAGTCCTTCATAGTCGATCTCCTTGAGAAGTATCCTGCACCTGTCCAGCTAGCTCGTCAAGTGGAGCAGAACTAGACAATCCCTTCTTCTAGGTGTAACGTTCCCCGCCAGCATTGCCACGTCACTGCAAAAATCTCAAGAAATGCTTTTGAGTAGACCAGAGAACTTAACCATCATCACAAGGAGGGTAGAAAATGACAGATAAGAGCTATGGCCAAATTCTGACTGAAGGAATTGTGCGGGCAATCCCGTGGGCGCTCGTGTTTTCACTGACTTTTGTGATCACCATGAAGATTGTCCTGGCGATGGTGGGCCACGAGGTCAAGAAAGCAATAGACTTCACTGCAAGGACCGCCGTCCACACCTCAATGGATGCAATCTTAGACTCCGAGGTGTTCCCCAAGGTCAAACAGAACACCAAAGAGGCAATCGAGTACACCGTCCAGACTGTAAACAAAGAGCTGGTTGCATCGTATGTCAAGCCAATTACCGGAAAGAAGTAGCAGGACGTGTTCCGATAATCAGTAGCAGGTCGTGAGGACTTGGCCGCGGAGGAGGGTGCACTGGCAGATCGGCAGGCGGCGATCTACCTGGCGATATCCTGCTATGGAGCCGGTGCCTCGTCAAATGGCAAAGCGGAAAAGCGGTGCCACCAGGGCTAAGGCAGCTTCTCCGCGCAGACTGCAATGGTGGACGTGACGGCATCGTCGCGGGAATAGGCATGCAGGTATGGCAACCGGGGCAGCAGGGCCTCGATCTCCTGGCTCTCCCACGTCTGGCAGGACCGGATGCGAAACCCTTTCTGCTGCAATAATTGCAGCCACTCGGACTTGCGCAACCGATTCACGTAGGAGCTGCGGTTCCACTTCATTAAATCCCACAGCCATCTCGGATACTTAAGGCACTCGAACAGACGGCTTGGATCACCTGAGCCGTACGACGAATGGTCGCCGAGGTCAATCTTGGCGATGAGCAATCCACCTTTGCGAAGCACCCGGCAGCATTCGACGACGGTGGTCTCCGGGAATCGGAGGTGCTCAAAGGCGGTATGGGACCAGATGAGGTCGAACTGTTCGGACTCAAACGGCAGGGCCTTCCCGTCATAGAGTCGGTACGTAACCCCGCTCCGGCGAGCCCGCTCCTCGGAGATATATTCCGCGACATCCACCGCCATGCAGCTCCGGGCACCTTCCGCCATGGCGTACTCCAGCACCTCCAGCGTCTGTCCCGGCCCGATCTCCAGGATGTCCTTGCCTTTGATTGGAGAGAAGCGGCAGTAGTCCTCGAAGACCTTGTTTGCCTGGACCTGATCGGCGTTGAGGCCGGTGGAATGATAGCGCCGAGCGAGCCTCGCCACCCAGCCGAACCCCATCAGCCAGTTCTGGATAATCTCTTTCGGTATCACCATTGGCCAAGATTCCCAGGGAGTGTCCGGTGCAGTGGTCGAATGGAAACCGAACCGTTGGCTCTACGCGGGGTGGCAGCGCTCAGGGGGACGTGTAGAATTTCTTGATGCGCTCCACCACGTAGGCCTGCTGGTCTTCGGTGAGCTCGGCGTAGATGGGCAGCGCCAGCGTCTCCTCGGCCGCGCGCTCCGCGTGCGGGAACGAGCCAGGCCTATAGCCGAGGTCCTTGTAGCAGACCTGGAGATGCAAGGGCAACGGGTAGTAGATCTCGGTGCCGACTCCCTGCTCCTGCAGGAAGGTCCGCAACTGATCCCGCCGCTGGACCCGGATGACGTACTGGTTGTAGACGTGGCGGTTCTCGGCGGTGACCGTGGGCAGAGTTACGCGATCCAGCAGATTCGCTTGTTTGAATAAGGCCTCATAGCGCGCGGCGTTTCGCTGCCGGCCCTTGGTCCACTCTTCCAGGTATTTCAGCTTGACGCGCAGCACCGCCGCCTGGAGCGCGTCCAGCCGGCTGTTGATCCCGATCGCCTCGTGGACGTACTTCACGCGGCTGCCGTGGACTCGCAGCATGCGCACACGGTCGGCGAGCGCCTGATCGTTGGTGGTGACCATGCCGCCATCCCCGAACCCACCCAGGTTCTTGGACGGAAAGAAGCTGAAGCACCCCGCCTGCCCGAGCGAGCCGGCCGTGCGGTTCCGCCACGCCGCCCCGATCGCCTGCGCAGCGTCCTCGATCACCGGAACTTTCTTCCGAGCGGCGATCTGCAGAATCGGCTCCATCTCCGCGCACTGGCCGAACAGGTGCACGGGCAGGATGGCCTTGGTCCTCGCCGTGACGGCCCCTTCGAGCAGCGCGGGATCCATGTTGTAAGTGTCCGGCTTGATGTCCACGAAGACGGGCTTCGCGCCCAGGCGCGAGATGGAGCCGGCTGTCGCAAAGAACGTGTACGGCACCGTGACCACTTCAGCTCCCGCTCCCACGCCGCAGGCCATGAGAGCCAATAAGATCGCATCCGTACCGGAGGCCACGCCAACGGCCTGGCTCACTCCGATGTACTTCTGAATGTCCTTCTCGAGATCGGCCACGCGCGCCCCGAGGATGAATGCCTGCTCGTCGCAGACCGCTTCGAGGGCCGCCATGACCGCGGCGCGAGTTTGACGGTACTGGGCTTTCAGGTCAAGTAAGGGGACTTGCATGGCTTTCTATACTCCCGCTTTCCGAGGAGGCTTGCAAGGAGCCTGTCATATTCACATTCCTGCTTCCGCACCATCTCGTGGATGTCGAATTCCAACGGAAGCGCCTGACCATTGCGACCCATGCGGTTGGCTTCTTCAGGATGCGCAAGGACATACAGCACACGCTCGGCCAAAGCCCGGACGTCACCCGGTTCTGTGAGGAACCCGGTCAACCCGTCACGGACGACTTCGGCGGCACCGTCCACCCGCGTGCCCACGACAGGCACACCGCTGGCCAGCGCTTCCAGGTAGACCCGTGGCAGTCCTTCCCACAAGGAGGTTAGCACGAACACGTCAAGGCACCGCATGATCTCGAGAACATCACGCCGCCAGCCGGTTAGACGGGTGCGGGAGGAGAGCCCCAACCGAGCAAGTGCAACCTCGACTACTCCGCGTAGCTCCCCATCTCCGACTAGCAGGAACTGCACATCGGGCCTCGCGCGATGTACCAACTCGGCCATACGGACGAAATCCAACGGGGCCTTCTGCGGCTTGAACGGTGCAATCATTCCCACCACCGGCCCGGCCGGCCCAAGACCCAGGTCCCGCTTCTTTGCTTTGACATCCACCCGGGCCTGCCGAAACGCCGCCAGATCCACGCCGCTGCGAATGACCGCACAGCGGTCAGCCGGAAAGAGTCGAAGGTGGACGCCTTGCCAACGACTCGCCTCCGAGACAGCAAAAAATCGGGTCGTAACGCGAGCAACGATCCGCTCCACCGCCAGCAGTGCGTGTCTGATCAGTGGGTGCTGGTGGGGTGTCAGCCCGAATCCATGGATGGTGTGAATGATGATCGGAACCCCGGCAAACCAAGCAGCGAGACGTCCAAGGACGCCAGCCTTAGAGCTGTGGGTATGGACGATCGCGGGCTTCAGGGTCCGGAGGAGCATAGTCAAGGACACAAGCGCGCGCAGATCGCGCCACGGACGAAGTGGGCGGACCATCGTCAGGACTTGGTGGAAGTCCACCCCGGGAAGTGCCTCGGCCTCCTGATCCAACATGCCGGGCTCTCCGGTGATGAGCACCGCGCGGAACCGGGACGGATCCAGATGCGACAGCGTGAACAAGGTGTTCTGCTGCGCGCCGCCCAATTCGAGCTTTGTGATGATGTGACAGACTGTCTGCACAGCACCGTTCATCTTAAACTGTACCCATTACCTTACGACGGCTGGGCGCTCGCGAGCGACAACTTGGTACCATAGCTTCACCAGCAAGAAAGCCCATAGTTGCCGGCTCCGATCCTGTTCTTTCCGAAGGTGCTGGTGCAAGAACTCAGTGATGGTCCGCTCATTGAACAACCCGGGTGGGCCCTCTAACGACAAGAGATCTGTCACAAACTCGCGAAGCGGACCACGGAACCAGGACGCGAGCGGCATTTCAAACCCCATTTTCCGGCGTTGGAGAATGGCGGGAGGCACCAGATCGGCCACCGCCGCTTTCAGGACCGCCTTCCGTACGCCGTTCCTGATCTTCAAGGTCGCCGGAATGCTCGACACGAGTTCGACGAGCGGATGATCTAAGTACGGCACGCGCGCTTCCAACGAGGCTGCCATCGTCATCCGGTCCACCTTCATCAGGAGATCGTCCGGCAGCCACGTAGCCAGGTCCGCCCTCAGCATGCCCTCCAGGGCCGCCTCCGGTTCCCCACAGTCCTTGAAGTACGTCTGGAAGAGCCGCTCGATCTCCTGCTCCTCGCCGGCCGCCTCCATGGGATCAGCTGAAACCTGCATCAGTTCCTCATGCGTGAAGGCGCCAATCCAGCTAATATGTCGCTTGGAAGGTGACCTCTGCGCGAGCGCGCTGGCTCCTTGCACCACCCGCCTGTTCACCGAACTCTTTCGCAGCCATTGTGGGAGGGCATTCCTGAGGCTGGAGGGCATAAGGTGGTACCAGGCCACCAGCCGGTCCAGTGCGTATCGCTGGTAACCACCGAACAGTTCGTCAGCCCCCTCACCTGTCAACACAACTTTGACCCTTCGCGCGGCCAATCGGGACAGCAGATAGGTCGGAACGATGGCCGGATCGGTCAATGGCTCGTCCAGATGGCAGACGATCTGGTGCAATGAACCCGTTATGTCTTTCGGACCAATGACTAATTCGTGGTGAGTGGTCCCGAACCGAGCCGCCACCTGCTTGGCATAGGACAATTCCGTAAATTCGGACGGCCCATCGAACCCGACCGAAAAGGTGTTGAAGTCGCTTGCGCCTGCCCGATTCATTAAGGCGACGAGGGCGGCAGAGTCTACCCCCCCGCTAAGGAAGGCACCGATCGGCACATCGCTAACGAGGTGACAAGCCACCGCCTGTTGCAGACCCTCAATTACAGCCCGCTGAATGTCCGCGTCGGTCCGACTCCCCTCGCTCCAGCAAATAGCCGGCGGGTGCCAATACTTATGCGTCTCGATCCCGCGATCGCTTACCAGAAGCACAGTCCCTGGCATGAGCTTCTGGACACCTGCAATGGCCGTGTCGGGCCCCGGAACGTACTGAAGAACCAGCAGTCTGAACAGCGCCGACCGCTTGACCTCAGGACTCTGGTCAAAGGCTGGCAGCAGCCCTCGCAGTTCAGACGCAAAAACGATCCGCTCTCGATCATAACGAAAGAACAGGGGCTTGATCCCGAGACGGTCACGGGCCAGGACAAGAACTCGCTTCCGCGCGTCCCAGAGCGCGAATGCGAACATCCCCCGGAGTCTCGAGACGCATTCCCAACCGTGTTCTTCGTACAGGTGCACGAGCACCTCGGTATCGGACATGGTCCGAAACCGATGCCCTTTCGAAATCAGTTCGCCCCGCAGTTCCCGGTAGTTATAGATCTCGCCGTTGCACACCACAACAACCGACTCATCTTCGTTCAATATCGGTTGCCGGCCGCCCGCGACATCGATGATACTGAGTCTTCGCATCCCGATGCCCACGGAGACTTGAAGGCTCTGGCTTAGCCAGACTCCGTCGTCATCCGGCCCGCGGTGGACCAATGCCTCTCCCATCGCCGCCAGCAGCGCGGGTACCCTCCGCTCATCAAGACGAGACCCGCCGCTTCCACCGAACCCGGCGATGCCGTAAATACCGCACACTTCAGTGCGCCCCCAACTTTTCGGCCAGCTGCTTGCCCTGCGCCATGGCGTCCTCCATGGACGTGTGCTCCCAGCGCCCATACCGGCCGATCGAATGAATGCCGCGCCGTGCCAGCTCCTCCAGGATTGCGGGCAAGGCGCGGGCCCGGTGCTTGTCGAACAGCACGTAGGCATACCGGATGTCCTTCACGTCGGCGACCACCAGCTCATCGTCCGGCAGGAAAATGCCGGCGCGTTCCAGCCCGTCTCGGATCTGCTGGATCAACGACGCCTCCGGCACGGCGCGCGTGGGCTGGTGCGACACCTCCACGTAGAGCGAGCTGCACCCACGCGGCCCCAGCGAGGGTGAAAAGTTCGTGGGAAAGCCGACGCGGTAGAAGGGGAACTCCGGTTCGGGGAAATAGATCCAGTGGTTGTCGGAGATCTTTTCCCGTGCCACGCCGAGGTTGACGTTGTAGACAGACACACAGCGTAGCCCATCCGCCGCCGCGCGGATCGCCTTCGGCAGGTCCGTGCACCGGCGGACCAGCTCGGGCACCGGGATCGTGGAGACCAGCGTGTCGTACTCTTCGACGCGGCTGTCGGAGAAGGTCGCTCGTCTTCGCGTTGTCTCCACCTCGATCAACTCGCAGCTGTAAACGATGTCCCGCACGCCGGGCAGGAACGCCCGGGGCAGCATGCCGATCCCGCCCTGCGCCGGATAGAGGAAGGTCGGGTTGTAGCCAAAGGCCTTGTCCTTGATCCCCAACGCGCCGTTGATCACGTCCTTGAGGTCCGGCTTGGGCACCAGCCAGGACACCCAATCCGACGTCAGCTCGTCCAGCGAGACCTGCCAGAGCTTCTCGTTGAACGGCACCATGAAGTGCTTGGCGATGCCCGCGCCCATGTTGTCCAGGATCCAGGCCTTGAAGGAGCGATCCTCCGGCCGGGTCGCCGCCGGTTTCGCGAGCGTGGCGATGAAGCCCAACAGGCACTCGCGGACGACTTCCGGCGGGAGCCCGTAGGTGTTGACCTGGAATGGATACTCCGTGTAGGTCCGGTGCGAGTAGATGAAGGAGCGGCGGACATGCTGCTCCAGCCGGCCGTCCATCAGCCCCTCCACGAGGGCCTTGATCGCGGCCTGGCGGAAGTGGAGGAGATGGCCCGTCATGTCGAAGGTGAAACCGTCCTTCTGATAGGACCGGCAGAGGCCACCCGCTTCCTTCTCCTTCTCGATCACTCGATAGGGCCGGTCCCCCAGGTGATAGGCGGTGCTGAGCCCGGCCAGGCCGGCGCCGATGATCAGGATCACGGGACTCTCCGCGCGGACTCCGGCGCGGGAGGCAACACGGCTCCCTTCACCGGCCTGGAGATTTCAATGCGCTTGAGCAAGACCGCCGCGACGACCGCCAGGAACAGCGCGACGCCCGCGATGACGAGCGCCGTCGCGGTGGCCACGAACAGCATCGCCAGAGCCGCCCCGCCCAGCACGACCGAGGCACCATAGCTTGCGATGACGACCTGCGGGACTGAAAGCCGCCTCTGCCGCAGGCGGAGCGAGAAATGGTCCAGGCTCCCGAGGAACACCGGCAGGCCCCGCATCCAGCGGACGTACATCACGAACAGCGTATCGAACACCGGCACGCCGAGAATGAGGATCGGCGCCAGGACCGCCACCGGGTTCACTACCGTGTACTTGCTCACCATCGCCAGCGCGCCCAGCATGAGGCCCACGAAGAGCGAGCCGGCGTCCCCCAGGTAGATCGTCGCCGGG
>Ga0209378_1000437_pt1 | contig 31057 bp, 24 predicted proteins | sample GraSoiAngelo_156_FD_186170 | JGI IMG/M metagenome (GOLD analysis project Ga0209378, IMG submission 186170) | Grasslands soil microbial communities from the Angelo Coastal Reserve, California, USA - 14_1009_13_40cm (SPAdes) (version 2) | ecosystem: Environmental > Terrestrial > Soil > Grasslands ...
GACACCGGCAAAGCGCAACAATTGCGCCTCCACTTCCGCAGGAGTCACTTTTTTCCCGGCAACGTTAATCACGTCCGAAATCCGACCGACGATTCTGAATCCGGCTTCATCTCGCGCGAGTAAATCATCGGGAACGAAAATGCCGTTGCCTAATTTTTTGTCATCCGGCTCAGGAAAATATCCGTCGCCCACGGCAGCGCTGCGCACCCGAATCTGACTCGCTCCCCCTGCCGCATCGACAATTTCAAGATCGACATCCTTCATCGGCTGCCCGACAAAACCCTCGATCTCATTGGTGGCGGCGCGATCGTAACAAATCCCACCGCATTCCGACGCGCCGTAGAACGAGTGGATGGGCAGCCGGAAGTTCTCCCGGAATTTTTCCGCGACGGTGACCGACAATGGCGCGCCCGCAGAGATACAAAGCCGCAGTTTCGGCAGAGTTGGAACATCATCCATCTCGCCAAACGCCTGGTAGAAAAACGGCATTCCAGGGAAGACCGTCGCGTTTGTGCGGGCGAGATCGAGCAGGATGGCCCGCGGTGTTCGGTCGCGGCTCACGACCATCGGCACGCCGCGCGCAATCAGTGGTGTGAGCAGATTGCTGAACCCGTAGGAGTGCGAGATGGGAATCACGCCGAAATTCAGATCAGCGTCGCTAATTCCCATCGTGTCGCAAATCTGATCGCAATCGGCCAATACATGTCGGCTGCGAAACCGAATTGCGCGCGGTGTGGCCGTTGTGCCGGAGGTAAGCTTCAAGAGCGACGGCTGGCGATCCCAGTCTGCTGTAGTGTCGGCTGTCCTCAGCCGAAAAATCTCCGGAGAATTCCCGCTAGCGACAGCGGACACTACAGCAGTCGCCCTGCAAATCTTCAGCGCGGCGTCGCGCTGTTGGTCGTTGATGGATTTTTCGAGCGGAAGAACAACCAGCTGCTTGCGCAGGCAAGCGACCAAAATCGATGGCCAATCTTCATGATTGCCGATCTGAACCGCGAGGACCTCGCCTGCATCGAAGATGTCGATCTTCGCTGCGAAATGGCGCGCTCGCTCTTCGATCTGTCGAAACGTCCGCGCGATTTTCCCCGTTGGATCGAGAATGGCAGGCCGATCGCCTTTCCGCAACAGCGTTTTGTCCCACGCCGTCAGCAATGGGTCTTCGGATTTCATCGCTTGCAGGAAACCACGTGCGCGAGTAAGTTTCGCGCTCCTTTTCGAAGATGAAAGCAGGCATTCATCCAGAGTATTACGAGACCGATATCGTCTGCGCGTGCGGCGCGGTGTATCATACCCGCTCCACACGTCGCGATATTAGGATCGGTATTTGTGCCGCTTGTCATCCCTTTTTTACCGGCGAACAGAAGTTCGTCGATACCGCCGGGCGCGTCGAGAAATTCGCTCGCCGGTACGGCAGCACTAAAGCCGCACGCGCTGAGAAGAAGGCTTAGCTGCGTTGGAGCGGCGGTCTCTGACCGTCGTACGTTTCTTTGACGCTCAGAGAGCGCCCCTACAGATATGAACTTTAATTCGCTCATCCAACGCAAGCGCGAACGCTTCGAGCAACTTGAACGCGAGATCGCTGATCCACGCCTTTTCGACAATCGCAAACGCGCCGAGGAAATCATGCGCGAACATGCAAGCCTAAAGGAGCTGCGGGCAAAATGGAACGAACTCGAAGCCGTGCGCAAGCAGTTGGATGACAACCGCGAGCTGGCGATGTCGCGTGATGTCGAGATCGCCGCGATGGCTGACGATGAAATCCCGGATCTGGAAAAACGGGTCGCCGATCTTGAGCGCAAAATTCAAATCCAGCTGCTTCCATCCGATCAGAAGGAAGATCGAGATGCCATCGTCGAAATCCGTGCCGGGACCGGCGGAAGCGAAGCGGCAATTTTCGCGGCCGATCTTTACCGGATGTACCATCGCTACGCGGAATCGGCTGGACTGAAGACTGAAGACCTCGAATCAAGTCCGTCGGAACTTGGCGGACTCAAGGAAGTGATCTTCCGCCTTTCGGGCGAATCCGTTTTTCGAAAACTGCGTTACGAGAGCGGCGTGCATCGAGTGCAACGCGTGCCGGCAACGGAAGCGCAGGGACGCATTCACACGTCAACCGCCACGGTCGCGGTGTTGCCTCAAGCAGAAGAGGTCGATGTCGAATTGAAACCGGAAGATTTGCGGATCGAAGTCTCTCGAGCGGGCGGCCCTGGTGGACAAGGCGTAAATACGACCGACTCGGCTGTGCAAGTCCTGCACATCCCGACCGGCATGATCGTGCGGTGTCAGGACGGGCGCAGCCAGATCAAGAACAAGGAGCGCGCGTTGTCGATCTTGCGGGCGCGTCTGCTCGAGCGAAAGCAGCGTGAGGAAGCGGAGAAATACAGCGCGCAACGCCGCGGCCAAATCGGCACCGGCGGACGCGAAGAAAAAATTCGCACCTACAATTTCCCACAAAACCGCGTGACCGATCACCGCATTGCCTTGACGCTTTACAATTTGGATCGGGTCATGGAGGGCGATCTGGGCGAATTGATCAGCGCGCTGCAAGCTGCCGATGCGGCTGAGCGATTGAAGGAATCAGCCGTCCTATGAGCAATAGAAATCCGCTTCTGCCGTCTCGAACGAAGTGGAGAAATCTCCTTCTGCTTTGACTGAGTTGCGCGCCTAACAGGTAACCCCAAGAGATGTCTAGATTACGCTCGACGTGGCAGAAGAATACGTATGACCGTTCTTGAAGTGCTTCAATCGACGACGGCGTATTTCAAGAAGCACAATGTCGAGAGTCCGCGTCTGAACGCAGAGCATTTGGTGGCGTATGTGCTGGGACGAACGCGCATAGAGCTTTATCTGGAATTCGAGCGCGAGCTGACCGAAGCGGAACTGGCGCCGCTGCGTGAAATGGTGACGCGCCGCGCTCAAGGCGAACCACTCCAGCACTTGCTGGGCACGGTCGAATTTTGCGGCCTGATCTTTCTTTGCGACAAACGCGCGATGGTACCGCGGCCTGAGACAGAAGAACTCGTGGAGTTCTTAAAATCCGAAATCCGAAATCCGAAATCCGAAATTCTGGACGTTGGAACGGGCAGTGGCGTGATCGCGTTGAGTTTCGCGGCGAAATTTCCCGAAGCAGAGATTTATGCTGTGGATATTTCGGAAGATGCACTTGAGCTCGCCCGCGAAAACGCTGCAAGGCTAGGCTTGAGCGACCGGGTTCGTTTCTCCAGAAGCAATTTGCTTCAAGATGTCGATGGAACGTTCGATCTCATCGTGGCGAATCTTCCCTACATCGCAACGCAAGATCGACATACGCTTTCACGCGAGGTTTTGCATGACCCGCATGTCGCGCTTTTCGGCGGTGCGTATGGCGAAGAATTCGTGCGCGAGTTGATCGCGCAGGCACCGGCTCGCCTGCACCCCGGTGGCACGCTGGCCTTGGAGATCGGAATCGGCCAGAGCGACGCGCTTTTTTCGGCGCTGACGGAAAAAAAATACCGCGACATTTATTCGAAAAACGATTATTCAGGTGTGACACGATTTCTGTTTGCCAAGTATGGATAAGATTCGTATTCACGGCGGCCACCCGCTTTCCGGTTCGATCAAGATCAGCGGCTCGAAAAATTCTTCGCTGCCGATCCTTGCTGCGACGCTGCTTACCCGAGAGCAATGCGTGGTGCATGAGGTGCCCGATCTGAGCGACACGCATTACATGTTGCAAATTCTGATGCACCTGGGCGCGCAAGTGGAACGCGCCAGTGGGACGGTCAGTGTGACCGCCGAAAAGACGCAATCGGTCGCGCCCTACGACATCGTGCGCAAAATGCGTGCTTCCGTCTGTGTGCTCGGGCCGTTGCTGGGCCGTTGCAAGGAAGCTACCGTCTCGTTGCCGGGAGGTTGCGTCATTGGCGATCGACCGATTGATTTGCATCTGAAAGGGTTCGAAGCGCTCGGGGCTGCGGTGCGGGTGGAGAGCGGTAACATTAAAATCTTTGCGCCGAAGCTAACCGGAACGGTCATTAACATGCAGGGCAGATTGGGGCCGACGGTCCTCGGCACCGATAATGTCATGATGGCCGCTGTGCTCGCGGACGGATTGACTGTGATCGAAGGCGCAGCTCAGGAACCAGAAGTTGTCGATCTTGCGAATTTTCTGAATAAAATGGGCGCGAAAATCGAAGGCGCGGGAACCCGGCGCATCATTATTGAAGGCGTACGCGCGCTGCACGGAGCGGAACATCAAGTGATTCCCGACCGAATCGAAGCGGGCACGTTTCTGGTGGCGGGCGCGATTTCGGGCGAGGGAGTCACTGTTAAGCGGGTGAACCCGGAGCATGTTCGCTCGGTCACCGATGCGCTGGCTGCTTGCGGCTTCCCCATCGACACCGCCGACAACGCAATCTCGGTCTGGCCGAACGGAGACGCGAGAGCGTTGGAGATAAAGACAGACCCGTATCCCGGTTTTCCCACCGACATGCAGGCGCAAATGTGCGCGCTGCTCTCCACCAGCCACGGTACGAGCGTCGTGATGGAAAATATTTTTCCGCAACGCTACATGCACGTAGCAGAACTCAAACGGATGGGAGCACAAATGCGCTTGGAGGGAGCGACTGCGGTGATCGACGGGGTCGATCGCCTTTTGGGCGCGCCGGTGATGGCCAGCGACCTGCGCGCATCTGCAGCACTCGTGCTCGCCGGATTAAAGGCGGAGGGAATTACCGAAGTGAGCCGCGTTTATCACATCGACCGCGGCTACGAGCGGCTCGATGAAAAATTGAGCGAACTCGGCGCGCACATCGAACGCGTCAAGGAGGTATAGCGGTTCGCTTTTTTCTTGCGCTTCCGGCCGCGAGCGGGCAGTCGTTGTTCGACGCAACCGAAAGGTCAAACATGGAACCATCGACATCTTCCTCCGACGTTCGAACGTGGAATGTGCTTTGCCACGCCACCGCGCTGATCGGTTTTTTCGTGCCATGGGCCGGCCACATTCTGGGTCCGCTGATTGTTTGGCTGGCGAAGCGCAGCGATTCCGCCGAAATCGACGCGCATGGGAAAGAGTCGCTCAACTTCCAGATCTCAATGTTGATTTATAACGTGATCGCCGGCGTGCTATGTCTGGTGCTGATTGGATTTCTGATTTTGGTCCTGCTGCACATTTTGAATGTGGTGCTGGTGATCGTGGCCTCCATTCAGGCGAGCGAAGGAAAATTCTACCGTTATCCGCTCGCCATCCGGCTGATCAGGTAAAACGCTCGCGTCATCCCGAGCGGAGCTTCGTTCAGAACGACGCGCTGAGTTAGTGCGGCGCGGGCGCTCAGAGAAGCACGGCCTGGAATCGAAAAACAAACACGCGAAAAGCGGTTTCGCTGGGAAATTACAGAGGGCAATCCCAAATCAGAAAGGAGTCAACTATGGCGATTATTCCATGGAGAAGAGGCAACCAGCGTTGGCTGGCGGAGCGCGAGGGCGAGCCGTTCAGTTATTTACGGCAGCAAATCAATCGTGTGTTTGATGATTTTTGGGGCGAGCCGTGGCTGGTGCGTGGCGAAACCTGGAGCGGGTTTGCGCCACAGGTGGACGTCACTGAAACCGAGAAGGACATGAAAGTCTGCGCGGAAATTCCCGGCGTCGAAGCCAAAGATATCGACGTGAGCGTAGAGGGTGGGATGCTCAGAATCCGGAGTGAAAAGAAATACGAGCGAGAGGAAAACGAGAAAGGACAATATCGGATGGAGCGCAGCTATGGCTCTTTTGAACGAGCCATCCCGTTGCCGGTGGAAGTGGACGAGGCCAAAGCGAAAGCCGAGTTCAAAAACGGCGTTTTGCGATTGACTTTGCCGAAACGTCCAGGAGCGCAGTCCCGACGGAAGAAAATTCCAGTGAAATAACCGAGTGCTTTTCCGAGCGTGGTGCGCCGGTGAAGCGTAAACACCCGCCGCGCTTGCGGCTTCGGTTGAAAACGGAGCGCGAGAGGCCGAGGTTTACTTTGCGATGGATCCAACCCGCAACATCAAATTGCGCTGGATGCACGGCATGCTTCACGACGTGACGTCCGAGCTGGCGCGTCTGCATTTGTCGCGGGTTGGCTCGCACACATGGGAACCAGCCATCAATGCCTATCGCTGTGATAAATGCATTCGCGTATGTGTCGATCTTGCCGGCGTTGACCGGTCACGGATCGATCTGACGGTCGAGCCCGAGCGCCTCATCCTGCGCGGCGAGCGCGACGTGCCAGAGCCCACGCACGAAGAGGGTCGCGCGGTGCAATTGCTGGCCATGGAAATCGACTACGGGCCGTTCGAACGCGAGGTGCGTTTCCCGGCGTCAGTGGATATTGAGAAGGTGCATGCTGAACAGCGCAACGGGCTCCTCTGGATTTCGCTCCCATTAAAAGAATGAACGACGACCCACTCATTGCCTTGAAATCAGGTACCGATGCGAAATCGGCTTCGGGAGACGCAGCTGCGATCGGAAACATCGCGGAGCGAGCGGGGCAATCGATCCCCGATGTCCTTTCTATTCTGCCACTCCGCAGCTTTGTCATTTTTCCCGGGACAATTCTCCCTCTGACAGTGGGCCGCGCTGCATCGATCAAGCTTCTGGATGAAACATTGCCGCAGACCAAAATCATCGGTTTGCTGACACAGCGCGACGAAACCAAGGAGGAGCCAGAGCCACAAGATCTCTACCCAGTTGGAACTGCCGCGATCGTTTTGAAACTTCTACGGCAGTCGGACAGTCACGTCATCCTTGTGGTGCAAGGCCTCCGCCGGTTTGCCCTGCGAACAATTGTCGCCGCACATCCCTACCTTCGGGCGGAAGTAGAACTGCTACATTCCAAATTCCCAACGCAAACCAAAGAATGGGAAGCAACTTTCCGGAACTTGCGCGACTCTTCGGCGAAGCTTCTTGAGCTCACTCCGGATATGCCCGAGCAGGCGCGCGCCGTAGTGTTGAGCATTGAGGATCCCGAGCAACTCGCCGATTTCCTCGCGCCGAATTTGAATGTCGACACGGCACAGAAACAGGCCATCCTTGAGGAGCTCGATGTCGAAAAGCGGCTCGCCGCCGTGCAGAAAGGCATTTCAGCGCAACTGGAGATCGCGCAGATTCAACAAAAGCTGCATCAGGACGTCCAATCGCAGTTTTCCGAGGCGCAGCGGCGCGCTTATCTGCGTGAACAGATGAAAGCGATCCAGCGCGAGCTAGGCGAAGATGCGGGCACAGCCGACCAGATCGAGCGACTAAGCAAGCGCTTGGAAGAAGCAAAGCCGCCAGAAGAAGTTCTCAAGCAGGCCGATCGGGAATTGAAGCGGCTAGACGTCATTCCCCCAGCCAGCCCGGAGTATTCGGTGATCGTGAGCTACGTCGAAACCATTGCCGAACTTCCCTGGTCAAAACTGAGCAAAGACAATCTCGATCTTAATCAGGCACAGCAAATTCTTGATCGCGATCATTACGATCTGGAAAAGGTAAAAAGGCGACTCATCGAGTATCTGGCCGTCCGCAAATTGAACCCGCAGGGGCATGGCCCGATTCTTTGTTTTCTTGGGCCACCCGGGGTAGGCAAAACAAGTCTCGGTCAATCAATCGCCGATGCGCTTGGGCGGAAATTTGTACGAATGAGTTTGGGTGGCATTCGGGACGAAGCCGAGATTCGCGGCCATCGCCGCACTTACATTGGCTCAATGCCAGGCCGCATCATTCAGGAGCTGCGCCGCGCCGGTACGCGCAACCCCGTGATGATGCTCGATGAAGTCGATAAGATCGGGGCCGATTTCCGCGGTGATCCGGCGAGCGCGCTTTTGGAAGTGCTCGATCCACGCCAAAACCATACATTTTCGGATCGTTACCTCGATGTGCCGTTCGATTTGTCGCAGGTGCTATTCATCGCGACCGCCAATTATATCGATGCTGTCCCGGAACCGCTGCGTGACCGGATGGAAGTGATCTCGCTCCCGGGTTACACCGAGCGAGAGAAGCTTGAGATCGCGAAGCGATATTTAGTCCGGCGACAGTTAGAGGAGAACGGCCTCAAGCCGGAACAATGCGAATGGCAGGAAGAAGCTTTCCGCCGCATCATCAATGACTACACGCACGAGGCTGGAGTCCGCGAATTGGAACGACAAATCGGCGCGGTTTGTCGTGCCGTGGCAGCGCAAGTCGCGCGTAGAGAGACCGAGCGCGCCACAATTACGCCGGAGCGAGTGGCCGAATTACTTGGCCCAGCAAAGTACGTCCGTGAAACAAAACTCAAAACGAGTCAGCCAGGTGTCGTCACTGGACTAGCTTACACGCCCGCCGGCGGCGAAGTGCTCCACATTGAAGCGACGCGTTATCCTGGCAAGGGCAACGTAACGCTCACCGGACACATCGGCGAGGTGATGAAGGAATCTGTGCAGGCCGCGCTCAGCTTGGTGCGCAGCCGCGATGGACAGCTCGGGACAAATGCAGAAGATTTCCGAAAGATCGACATTCACGTGCACGTTCCAGCCGGCGCAGTACCGAAAGACGGACCGTCGGCAGGCATCGCTATGTTCACGGCGCTCGCCTCGCTTTTCAGCAAGAGACCGGTCCGTCCAGATGTCGCCATGACCGGTGAAATCACTTTGCGCGGACTGGTTCTACCGATTGGCGGCCTGAAGGAAAAGAGCCTCGCGGCGATGCGCGCCGGCATTTCCACCGTCATCATCCCAAAGCTCAACGAGAAAGACCTTGTCGATGTACCGGAAGAAGCAAAACAAAAACTCAAATTCATTCCGGTCGAAAATGTCGATGAGGTCCTTGCCGCCGCGCTGGAGGAAAACGGCGCTGCGCACGCGTCAGAATCGAAAGTGGCCTAATAGGATTTCACGCCTTTCGGGCTGGGAGCTATTTCCATTCCCAGGCTTCCGAGCGTGAGTTGCCCTGCCCGTCCACCTCGTATTCGAAGACAGCCGCAACCTTGTTGAGCCGCGACCATTTTTGGGAGGAAGTTTGATAATAAACTGCGCCGCGATAACTCACGGTCCCGCCTTTCTTCATCGTGCCGACACCTTGTCCAACCCAAGTGGCCATTTTCCCGTCCTTGGCCATCACCACACCTTGGCCCTCGCCGTAGAGTGTTCCATCCGTCCGGACAACGGACCAATACGTGCCCGTCTCCGTTATGTCTGTGCCCAGCAGCGATCCGGTTGCCTGAAACGACGTTTCCATCTTTGGACCGCCGCCCGGGTTTGGCAATACCCGCTGCGAATTAACCTTGCCTGACGTTCCACCAATCTTCTCACCTAGCATAAATATCCTCCTGTTAGAGTTTCCTTTCTCGAATCCGTTGGATTCGGCTCCCAAAACTATAGCGAAGAAAGTTCGACCGTCTACGAAGGCAGTTCAGCGGTCTTCAGCGTCAGTTCTTTGATCAATCTCGTCCAGTGTGAGATTAGTGCTGCGAATCCTATTCGTGTGCTTCGGTGAATTCCATTGGAGAAAAACCGTAGCCTCCTGCATCGGAATTGAAACCAGCCTGAGAGATATCACTCACTGCTAGTGACATTACAGCCAGCATCGTCGATGCCGGCTTCTCTCTAAGACGCTTTTGCATCGTCCAAAGTGTCGCCTAACATCCATTGTTCTTCGCATGATGGAGGTGCCACGAGATCCTGCTGCGTCCCGCTATGAGCATGTCGGGAAGGGCCTGCGCCGGAGTGATCTTGATCCCGATCCAATCAAACAATTTTCGAACTGGTTTACCGCCGCCATCGAGGCCGGTATTCGCGATGTGAACGCGATGAGCCTCGCCACCGCCGGCCCCGACGCCAAGCCGACAGTGCGCATCGTTCTGTTGAAAGGTTTCGACCAGAACGGCTTCGTGTTCTTTACAAATTACGAAAGCGAAAAAGGAAAGCAGCTCGCCGCGAATCCGTACGCGGCGATGGCATTTTATTGGATCGAACTGGACCGGCAGATCCGAATCAGCGGAGAAGTGGAAAAGACCTCCCGCGAAGAATCGCAAATTTATTTTCATTCACGCCCCATCGGAAGCCAGCTCGGTGCCTGGGCCTCGCGCCAAAGCGACGTGATCGACGGCCGTCGCGTCTTGGACGCGCGTATGTCTGAGATGACCGAGCGCTTCGCTAACAAAACGATCCCGGTCCCGCCGCACTGGGGCGGATATCGGTTGAAACCCGACGTGTTTGAGTTCTGGCAGGGACGCCCAAACCGCTTGCACGATCGTTTCCGTTACACGCGGCAGGCGAACGGCAGTTGGCTCATTGAACGACTCGCGCCGTAAAATGAAGACTCCCAGGGAAAGGATCGACATCGTCCGCGGAGATATCACGACCCTGGACGTGGACGCCATCGTCAACGCGGCGAACAGCACGTTGCTGGGCGGCGGCGGAGTGGACGGAGCAATTCATCGCGCTGCCGGGCCGGAATTGCTCGCCGAATGCCGAACGCTGGGTGGTTGCCAGCCCGGCGAAGCGAAATTGACCCGCGGTTATCGTTTGCCCGCGCGATTCGTCATTCACACTGTTGGCCCGGTGTGGACCGGCGGCAATCGCGACGAGGCGCAGACTTTGGTGAACTGTTATCGGAATTCGTTGCAGCTCGCGGTTGAAAACGGAATCAAAACCATTGCCTTTCCGGCAATCAGTTGCGGCGCCTACCGTTACCCGATCCGGCAAGCCGCGCAGATTGCTCTGGAGACGACGAAAGATTTCCTGAGCAGCAGCGACAAGATCGACAAAGTCTTCTTGGTCCTTTGGAGCAAAGAGATTTACGACGCCTATCGCGAGTCACTGTAGCGGCGCGTTTCCTCGCGCGCACTCCGTGATCACCTAGTTCTAGCTGACAAAGCCACAATTTTGGGAAACGCAATCATGCCGCCGGTTACGATTCCTTTGTATGATCAATCCAAACGAAAACAAGCTTGCCAGGGACGAAGCGCTTCAGATGCCACCGCAGTTGGGCGAGGAGGAAATTGCCTCAACAGGGCGCGAGCCGTTTCGTCGAACATCCAGAAAAATTTCCACCGCGATGAGCCACACCTGGGGCGAGACAAAGCACAGAGCCGGGCGGGCCCGCGAGCGGACCGAATATTTCGTGCGCGAAAATCCCGTGCCGACCATTCTCGGCGCGCTTGGTCTTGGAATCGCGATTGGATTAGCAATCCGTTACGCCTCGAGCAGCGAAGAAAAAGCAGAAGTCCAGGTGAAATCGCCACTCGGAAATCTGAACTGGAGTTTTCTGTCGCTGCCTTTTCTCTGGCCGTTGTTCAAAACAGCCAAGGAAAAATACGAGAGATCGACTGAAGTGATGAAAGACGGCGTCAAGCGCCTGAAAAAGATCGACGTCGACCGTTACGCCAAACCGATCCGGAAACGCTGGAAAGCGTGGACGCGCTGAGCAGGTGGGATTTGACTCTCAAGATGGGTCGGTAAGCGCCAGGTGCGGAATCTTGCAAAATTTCGTCTTTACGTTTCTTCCGGGCCGATGACGAGATGAATCACGCCGTTAGGCGCAGAGATGAAGAAGCCGTTGAAATCTTCGCGTAGTTGTTCGACTTCATCGCGCCGCGTAACGCCGTGCACTTTCAGAAACGCCGCGGCTGCTTCGGTATCGTTAGTTTCCAGTTCCAGCCAGATATCCGGATGACTCAGGTTCGGCACATTGTCGATCCACAACCGGTTTGGACCGAATTGAAAAATGCAGCCGTCCTTTTCTTCCTCGATCAAAGGCAACCCAAGCGTGTCGCGATAAAAGGCAACTGTCTGTTCGTAGGTGTGGCTGGGGCATTTGATCGCAATGTTCGCTCCGCCCGAAAACTGCGGCCCTTCGAGTTTCGCAACCATCGTCTTCGCGCCGAAGAAAAGGGCACCTACTATTCCTTGCCGCCGGGCTCGGTCATTTTGATCGGGTCCAGTGCGCGTTCGAGTTCTTTTTCCGGCAACACTTTTTTCTCCCGGGCAATTTCGCGAACAGTGCGCCCGGTTTTCGCACTCTCTTTCGCAATTTCAGCTGCGCGATCGTAACCGATCTTCGGAGTGAGGCTGGTCACCATTGCCATCGAAAGCTCTACTAACTCGCGGCACCGCGCTTCGTTCGCCAGAATGCCGCGCACGCATTTGTCGCAAAAAATATCGACCACGTTCGCTAGCAACCGGATCGATTCGAGAAGATTGTGCGCCATTACTGGCATCATGACGTTGAGCTCGAAATTTCCGTTAGCGCCTGCCCAGGTGATGGCCGTGTCGTTGCCGATCACCTGCGCGCATACCATCATCACCGATTCGCACATCACGGGATTGACTTTTCCCGGCATGATCGAGCTGCCGGGTTGCGTCGCGGGCAATTGGATTTCGCCGAGTGCGCAACGCGGCCCGCTTCCGAGCCAGCGAATGTCGTTCGCGACCTTGAAAAGACTCACCGCGATCGTTTTTAAGTGGCCGCTCGCTTCGACAACCGCATCCTTTGTGCCTTGCGCTTCGAAATGATTTTTTGCCTCGTAAAATGCGATGCCCGTGCGCTGCTCCAAGTGCCGCAGCATTTTTCTCGGAAGATCGAGATGCCGATTCAGACCCGTGCCCACGGCTGTTCCGCCTAGCGCAAGCTCGCGCAGAGCTTCAATCGATTTTTGGGCGCGCACCTTCGCGTAAGCAACTTGCTGCGCGTAACCGGAAAATTCCTGGCCGAGCCGGATCGGAGTCGCGTCCATCAAATGGGTCCGCCCGATCTTGATGATGTCCCAGAATTCTTCGGCCTTCGCCTCAAACGCGCCATGTAATTTTTCCAAGGCCGGAATCAGAGAATTCTTTAACTGTTCGGCCGCGCTAATGTGGATCGCGGACGGAATCACATCATTGCTGGACTGGCCCATGTTGACGTGATCGTTCGGATGAACAGGCTCACGTGATCCGATCGGCTTGCCTACAAGCTGGGCGCACCGGTTCGCGATCACTTCGTTTGCGTTGGTGTTTGTGCTCGTGCCGGAGCCGGTCTGAAAAATGTCGAGCGGAAAATGGTCATCGAGCTTTCCATCTGCGACTTCTTCGGCTGCCTGCACGATCAGAGCGGCGCGCTCTGCGTCGAGTAAGCCGAGGTCATGATTGGCTTGGGCAGCTGCCCACTTGATCAAGCCCAACGCGCGAATAAATGGCCGCGAAAATCGATAGCCGCTCACCGGAAAATTCAACACCGCGCGATGCGTTGAGGCACCGTGAAGCGCAGACGCCGGAAGCGACATTTCGCCCATCGAATCTTTCTCTGTTCGCGTCGGCTTCTCCGTCATGCCGAGCGATCTGCGCCAACTAACGCTGAAACTTTTCGGGTTTGCCCAGTGCGGCGCTCGCGGCCCTGCAGCGAGGGCGTCTTGTGAAAAACGGTGATAAACATCGGCGGGATATTTTGCAGGAAATATTCCGATTCGGCGCGCTCAAAAATCGTGGCGTGCTGTTTCAATTCGTTTGTGACCTGGTAAATAATGAAACTGCCGCTAGGCCCGAGCGCATCATACGTTTTTCGCAGGAGCGCGCGTTTCTTGTCGATCTTGAGAATGCTGAATGGAATGCCAGAAAGAATGTAATCGCAGCAAGCGATGCCGCGACGTTTCAGCTCGAATGGCAAAGACGCTGCGTCACCATGGATCACATGCACGCGCGGATCGCCTGCAAATTGCCGCTCAAGAGCACGCGAGAACGCCGCATCGAGTTCGAACAGGAGCAGATGTGAATCCGCGCTCATCCGTCGGGCAATCTCGCGTGAGTGCACGCCCTCGCCCGGGCCGTACTCGGCGATCACGCGCGCCTGGCTGAAATCCATTTTGCTGGCGACACGTTCCACCAGCGCTTTCGAGCTGGGGACAATGGAAGCGATCTGAAATGGCCGCTTCAGAAAACGCTTGAAAAACAGTGTGCTCACGGGGAAACGAATAGTCGTCCCGCGCTTTCGAGTTGTCCAGTGATGAAGTAGGCGAATCAACGTTCCCGAGTTTGTTATGCAATGGGATCTCCGAGCGCGTTGCATGTCATCGAGCTCGGAGAGCTCGATCCACCTACCGAGCTTGGTCTTGACTGATCAGCGATCACCGATCACTTATCACTTCTGATCCAAGCGCGCGGTTAGCTCAGTGGTAGAGCACTACCTTGACACGGTAGGGGTCAGAGGTTCGAACCCTCTATCGCGCACCATTTCCTTCAACATGCTCCGCAGATTTACGCGAAAGGACCTTGTGATATATGGACCGCGACCACAGTATCCGTACGAAGCGCGCGTCAAACGGCCAACCGGACATGGAATAGTCTGGTTGTATGTTGACCCGGGAACTGGGTATGTCACGTCGGCTCGAATGCTGCCAAGCACAGGACATAAGATTCTTGACGATGCAGCTCTGGACGCATTTCGACAGTCGCGATTCAAACCGAACGCGGTCGTGAAAGTAAGGATGCCGATCACATTTACGCTGGGACGTGTTAGGTAGCAACGCCGATGCGCAGCTCGTCTGAAATTTTAAAGAGCGCACTCGCTGCAGCGACAAAAACGCTGGAATCCCTCGCGAATCTGGACGAGCAACTCGCTAAGGCTGCCGATCTGATCGAGCGATCTTTACGCGCGGAAAACAAATTGCTCGTTTGCGGGAATGGCGGTAGCGCAGCCGATGCAGCGCATTTTGCGACCGAGCTCGTGGTACGTTTTGCCAAGGATCGGCGCGCGTATCCGGCGATTTGTCTTGCAAGTGACGGTGGTCTTCTCACCGCCGCCGGAAACGATTATGGATTCGATGAAATTTTCGCGCGCCAGGTCGCGGCGTTCGGTATGCCAGGCGATGTGCTCATTTGCCTGACCACTTCCGGCAAATCGAAAAACGTGCAGCGCGCCTTGGAAGAAGCGAAAGCGCGCAAATTGAAAACGATCGCGTTTCTCGGGCGCGACGGCGGATCGAGTGTCGGCATGGCCGATGTCGATCTTTTGGTTACGGCCGATTCAACCGCCCGGATTCAGGAAGCGCACCAGCTCCTTTTGCACGTTCTGTGCGAGACTATCGAGTCGCCGCGTCTCACCTGACAGAAAAAGCTGTACAGCCAGGCGTGTCGCCCCGCCTGCGAACAAAGGGAACTTGCAGCGGTACGGCTGCCACGACAGGAGATCACTCCGATTTTTTCAGCAGACGCTCGCGTTCGCGATTCAGCTGCCGCCGCTCGCTCGAGGTTAAACTTCCAATGCCGAACTTGGAGATTTTATCGAGAATCGGATCGATCGAGGCATAAACATCATCCCGCTCCGCAGGACGTCGCGGGCGCGTTTTCTGCACGACCGTAAGCTTCGGTTTAGGGCCAATGCGTGCTTTCAAGGCGTTCCACCAGGCGAGTTCCGGCCCGGCGCCGCGCAATTCAATAAACAGGAAAGCAGCGCCGATGCTTGTCCAGACAACGACCAGATCGCTCCATGCATGGTAGGCGAGCAGCTGAAATGTGTAAACGGCAGCGAGAATCAGGGCGACCCATTTCGCCATGATCCGCAGGAACAATTCGACGCGTGGATAAATGGTGGCGAAAGCAATAAAAATTCCAAAGTGCAACGCTGGCGAACCGGTGAGGGCGGACTGTTGCCAGAGTCCCCAGATCGTGAGCAGCACTGCAGGTGTGATCAGCAAGATGAGATAGAGCGCTATGTAGGCGCGCCGCCCGATGAAACGTTCCACTTCGCGGCCGAACACGAATAGCATGTACATCTCGACCGCAAACCAAAGCAGACCCGACGGCACATGAACAAATGCGTAAGTAAAAAGGCGCCAAATCTGGCCGCTGTACCAAATAGCCCCACTATCGAATTGCAGATAAACCAAAATCGCACTTGCACCAATCGCATAGAGGATGGCTGCGAGAATCGCGGCTGCGACGTGCAACCCGACCAGCATCGTGGTCACATCGACGGGATAACGCCCCATCCACGCAACCGGCCGGTAATCATCGGAGGTAGTCACTCCGAACATGCTTTCAATTAATGCCGCGCTTCCGTTTGCGCAAGCGCAACGGGAAGTTAAAAGCATTACAAAGTTAAAAAAGCTTAAAGAGGTTACGAATTCAGGTAAACGACGCAGGAAAAAGATAGCGGCGTCTAAAACGTTGTAACTCTTTTACCGCTTCGAACGATTCAACGTGGCGAAGCCGTCATTCGTGATTAAGATGAACATCTTCGCTTTATGAAAAATATCGCGCCCGCCATATTCCCGCCAAATGGGATCGGTGACGCAAGGCCCGCTAACCAGGGGGTGCTCGATTGGGTACACGAAATCGGAAAACTGACAAAACCGGAAAACATTTTCTGGTGTGACGGCTCCGAGCGCGAGAACGAATTCCTGATCGCGGAATCGTTAAAGCAGAACGTGCTGATCAAGCTGAACGAGAAAAAAGTTCCGCGGTCGTATTTGCACCGCTCCAACCCGAACGACGTCGCGCGCGTCGAGCGGGTCACGTTCATTTGCACACCGACCAAAGAGGGAGCCGGGCCGACAAACAACTGGTCGGAAGCGGCGGATACTTATTCGAAGTTATATGGACTACTGAATGGCGCGATGCGCGGGCGCACCATGTTTGTTGTGCCTTACATCATGGGCCCGCCCGATTCGCCGCTAACGAAAGTCGGGTTCGAAATCACCGATTCAAAATACGTCGTGCTCAGCATGCGAATCATGACGCGCATGGGTGAAATCGCGCTGAAACGACTTGGTGATGATCCAAAAGCGGAATGGAACCGCGGCGTGCATTCATTGTTAGATGTCGATCCTGACCGGCGGTTTATTTGTCATTTTCCGCAGGACAACACGATCATCTCGGTCGGCTCCGGTTACGGCGGAAACGTTTTGCTGAGCAAGAAATGTCTCGCGTTGCGCATCGGGTCGTATCTCGCGCGCGAGCAAGGTTGGATGGCTGAGCACATGTTGATCCTCGGCGTTGAATCACCCGAAGGAAAAAAACATTACGTGGCAGCGGCCTTCCCCAGCGCATGCGGAAAAACCAATTTCGCGATGTTGATTCCAGCGAGACATTTCAAAGGATGGAAGATTACCACCGTCGGTGACGATATCGCGTGGATGGAAATTCGCGATGGACGTTTGTTTGCTGTGAACCCGGAGAACGGTTATTTCGGCGTTGTCCCGGGCACGAGTTACAAATCGAATCCGAACGCGATGAGGTCAATCGAGCACGACACGCTTTACACGAACGTGGCCCTCACTGATGACAGCGATGTTTGGTGGGAAGGAAAAGACGGCGCGCCGCCGAAACACGCTATCGATTGGCGTGGGAACGATTGGACGCCGGACTCGAAAGAAAAGGCCGCGCATCCGAATAGCCGGTTTGCCACGCCGATGCGCAATAATCCTGCTCTCGACGTCGATGTTGAAAAAGGCGAAGGCGTTCCCATCAGCGCCATCATTTTCGGCGGGCGCCGCAGTGATACGGTGCCACTGGTTTATCAGGCGTTCGATTGGACTCACGGCGTTTACCTCGGCGCCACCATGGCCTCCGAGACAACCGCCGCCGCGACGGGCGCTGTCGGACAAGTCCGCCGCGATCCGATGGCGATGTTGCCTTTCTGTGGATACAACATCGGCGATTATTTCCAGCATTGGATCGACATCGGAAAGCGTCTCACCAATCCGTCGCTCATCTTTAACGTGAACTGGTTCCGCAAAGGCACGAATGGAAAATTCCTTTGGCCAGGCTTCGGCGAGAACATGCGGGTGCTCAAATGGGTCATCGATCGCTGCGAGGGAATCGGCGGCGCACTCGAATCACCCGTTGGCTGGTTGCCCAGCCCGCATGATCTCGATCTCGAAGAACTCGATATCGATCACAAATCTGTCGCCGACCTTCTCGGAGTCGATCACGAGGAATGGCAAAAAGAACTCGCCGAACACAAGAAGTTTTTCGACTCCCTCGGCGGCGTGGTTCCGGAAGAACTCGAGAAACAGCGTGAAAATCTCGAAGGGCGATTCGCTGAATAATCACCCGCGGCGATCATCCCGAGCCGCGCAGACGGCGAGCGACCTCGCATTTCGTGGTGGAGCATGCAAGTCACCTCGCGTGGCACGCCAGCTTGTGTGAGGTCCCTCACTTTGTTCCGGATGACACCGCGTCCCGTGCTGCGAAAATTTGCGCTCGGCGTCCGCATCTGGAATTGTTTCCAGTGGGTTCGAAGGTTGGGAAAAAAAAGCGCGTCAGAGTGTCGCCCGCGAACGATTGCATCGAGATTCGTGGGGCGCGCCAGAACAATCTCAAAGGCATCGACGTTGATCTTCCCCTGGGGAAATTGACGCTAGTCACGGGCCCCAGCGGGAGCGGCAAATCGAGCCTGGCATTCGAGACCATTTACGCCGAAGGCCAGCGACGTTACGTCGAAACATTCAGCCCTTACATGCGACAGTTTCTCGATCGCATGGACAAGCCGCGTGTGGACGACATCCGCGGTATCCCTCCTGCGATCGCAATCGAGCAATCGAATCCGGTCAAGAGCTCGCGCTCGACTGTCGGCACGATGACCGAGATCAACGATTATTTGAAACTTCTTTGGCCACGTGTCGCTCACGCCTTCTGTCCAAATTGCAGCCGCGAAATCCGGCCTGAAACCGCGCAATCGATCGCCCAGCAAGTGCTGCATGACTGCGCAGGAAAAAATATTCTCATCACTTTTTGGGTCGCAGTCCCAGCGAAAACGCAGCCGCGCGCATTTTTCGATTTCCTTCAGCAGCAGGGTTATTTGCGCGTTTGGATCGAAGACAAAGTCGTGCGCGTCGACGCCGATCCAAAAATCAAACGGTTTGGCGCCCGGGTGCAGGTAATTCAGGATCGCATCGCAATCACTGAAGAAAATCGCGCGCGATTAGTTGAGGCAATCGAAACGGCGCTGCGTTTTGGGAAAGGCAAGATCAACATCATTCCAAGTGTAGAGGCAGGCGTGTCGCCTGCGATCTCAACGAACGCGGCCGACACGGCCGCCACTGCAGCTCTTCCCTTCTCCACCGGCTGGCACTGTGCCCACTGCGATCTCGACATCCGCCCGCCCACACCCGGGCTGTTCAGTTTCAATAATCCGCTCGGCGCGTGCCCGGAATGTCGAGGATTCGGCCGCACCATTGCGATCGATCTTAACAAAGCGATTCCCGACCGTAGCTTGAGTATCAAACAAGGCGTGGTGCGCGTTTTTCGCGGCGCCGAGTTTGGCGAATCGCAGAAAGATTTGCTTCGGGCATGCGCGCGCGAGGAGATCGACGTCAATGTGCCCTTCGAGGAATTGCCCAAGGCCGATCAGGACTTCGTTATCGAAGGCGAAAAGCGATCCGGCGATTACACCGAAGAAGATTACGAATACGATCGATGGTACGGCGTCCGCGGCTTTTTTCGGTGGCTCGAGAGCAAGACTTACAAGATGCATGTGCGCGTTTTGCTCAGCCGCTATCGCGCCTACGTCACCTGTCCCAGCTGCAAGGGCGGGCGCTATCAGCCAGAAACGGTCAATTACAAAATCTGGGGAGCGCACGCGCCCTCGCGTGCCGTTTCCGGCGCCTCGCCGGAAACCCTTCTTACCCTTCCACAATTTCAGGCGCTTTCGATTTCCGATGCGCGCGATCTTCTCCGCAAGATCGACATCCCTGCGGGCGACAAAACCGTCCAGATGTTGCGTAATGAAATCAGCGCGCGCCTCAATTATCTTTGCGAGGTCGGCGTCGGTTATCTCACGCTCGACCGGTCCACGCGCACATTGAGCGGCGGCGAAGTCCAGCGCGTTAACCTCACAACATGTCTTGGCGCATCACTAGTCAACACACTCTTTGTTATGGATGAACCGAGCATCGGTTTGCATCCACGCGACGTGGGCCGGCTGGTGCGTGTGATGCACGATTTGCGCGACAAAGGCAACACGCTGCTGGTGGTCGAGCATGAAGAACAAATCATTCGCGCCGCCGACAATCTGGTCGACATCGGGCCGGGACGCGGCGAACGCGGAGGCGAGTTGGTTTGGAATGGCGCGCTCGACGATTTTCTTTTGCGCTCTAGCCGATCCTTAACGCGTGATTATCTCGCGGGCCGAAAATCGATTCCCATCCCAAAATCTCGCCGGAAATCCACATTATCGATCAAGATCATTGGCGCGCGACAGCACAACCTTAAAAACATCGACGTCGATCTTCCATTGGGCGTTTTCACATGTGTCACCGGCGTTTCCGGTTCCGGGAAATCCACGCTGATTCACGACGTGCTCTACCGGAATCTGCTGATCGCGAAGGGGCAGTCGTCCGAACAGGAGCCGGGTGCATGCAAATCAGTCGCCGGCGCGCATCGCGTCCGCGACGTAATCATGGTGGATCAGGCACCGCTTGCGCGCACGCCGCGGTCAACGCCGCTGCTTTATTTGGGGCTTTACGATCGTGTCCGCGAATTGTTCGCCGCGCAACCGGAAGCAGTATCACAGGGACTCACGGCGGGCACATTCTCGTTTAATTCCGGCAGCGGCCGCTGTGAACGTTGTTCCGGCACAGGATACGAGAAAATTGAGATGCAATTTTTGAGCGATCTTTTTGTGCGCTGCGCAGAATGCGAAGGCAAACGGTTTCAGTCGCATGTTCTGAAAGTTCAACTGCACGGCAAATCAATTCACGATCTGCTCAAACTCACCGTAAGCGAGGCGATCGCATTTTTCGCGCAAATCGGCGAGGACAAGAGCTTGTCCGAACCGCTTGGCGTGCTTGAAGAAGTAGGCCTTGGTTATCTGCGCTTAGGGCAACCTCTCAACACTCTTTCCGGCGGCGAATCGCAAAGACTGAAACTGGTTGGCCACCTCGCGGAATCAGAAATCGCCCGATCCCTGAATGGGAAGGGAACTCCGATGAAACGCGAGCACGCGACGAAAGTCGGTGTCGGCAATCTGTTTATCTTCGATGAGCCGACCACCGGACTCCACTTCGATGACGTGGCCATGCTGCTGCGATTATTTCAGCGGCTGGTCGATGGCGGTCATTCCATCGTGGTGATCGAGCACAATCTCGAAGTGATCAAATGCGCCGATTGGATTGTCGATCTTGGTCCGGAAGCAGGAGATGCGGGCGGCGATGTGGTCGCTGTCGGAACTCCAGAGCAAATCCCGAAGGCGGGTGCATCACACACAGGACATTTCTTACAACGAGTGTTCACACAATCTCGGAAAAAGTTGCATGTCATCCCCAGCCGTGAAGACGGCGAGGGACCTCGCAAAGCACCGCGCGAGTTGGAGAGGTCCTTCGCTTACGCTCAGGATGACAACGTGGAAATGGCTCGAGCTGCTGAAGAAGCTCCACGTTTTCGCGTAGATGGAGCGAATGGCGCAATCCAGGTCCACGGTGCGCGCGAGCACAACCTGAAAAACATCGACGTAAAAATTCCGCGAGAGCAGCTCGTCGTAATTACCGGTCTGAGTGGCTCCGGCAAATCCACGCTCGCATTTGATATTCTTTTCGCGGAGGGGCAACGACGTTTTCTCGACAGTATGTCGCCATATGCACGGCAATTCGTCGAGCAGCTGGAGAAGCCGGATGTCGATTTGATCAGCGGGTTGCCTCCCAGTGTCGCGATCGAGCAGCGAGTTACACGCGGCGGAGGGAAATCGACCGTCGCTACGGTGACGGAGGTGTACCACTTTCTCCGATTGCTTTTCGCAAAGACCGGAACGCAATTTTGCCCGGACTGTGATTTGCCGGTGGAGAAAAAAAGCCTCGCCGCCATTGCCAAACAAATTGAATCAACAGCGAAGCGCGGGCCGGTGAGAGTGCTTGCGCCACTGGTCAAGGCTCGAAAAGGTTTTCACACCGAAGTCGCGCGCTGGGCGGAACGTCAGGGATTCGACACGCTGTATGTGGATGGAAAATTGGTTCCTATCCCGCATTTTCGAAAATTGGAGCGGTTCAAAGAGCATACGATCGACGTGGTCGTTAGTCTCATCGATCGGAAGCGAATTTCGAAAACGCGCGAAGTCGTTCGTCGGGCGCTGGAGATCGGCCGCGGAACGGGGCGTCTGCTTGACTCCAAAAACAGGCTCACAGTCATGAGCACCGAAATGAGCTGTCCAAACTGTGGCCGCGCGTTTGAGGAGCTCGATCCGCGTTTGTTTTCGTTTAATTCACCTCACGGGGCCTGTGAAGAATGCGGCGGATTCGGCGAAATTTGGGACCAGGATCTGCAAACCGGTGCCAGCCCCGACGGTGATTCGGTTCTGGAAACCGAGCTCGCTGCCGAGCGCGAGTCCGAATGGATCGAGGAAGGCGAAGCGCGGGAATGCCCGAGTTGTCACGGTTCGCGCTTGAACGCCGTGGCGCGTTACGTGCGTGTCCAAGGTTACACGATCGATCAGTTCACGAATCTTTCGGCCAGTGAAGCAGCGCGCAAGGTCGAGAGATTAAAGTTCCGGGGAACGCATCAAACGATCGCTGCCGGTCTCGTTCCTGAAATTCAGCAGCGATTACGTTTCATGGAAAAAGTTGGCCTCGGCTACCTCGCGCTCGGGCGCTCGGCTAAGACGTTAAGCGGTGGAGAATCGCAGCGGATTCGGTTAGCAGCACAACTCGGCTCGAACCTGCGCGGGGTCCTTTACGTACTGGATGAGCCGACAATCGGTCTTCATCCGCGCGATAACTTGCGATTGCTCGACACGCTCACCGCGCTGCGGAACAAAGGAAACTCGCTGATTGTTGTCGAACACGACGAGGAGACGATGCGGCGCGCCGATCACATCGTCGATCTTGGTCCGCGTGCAGGAATTCACGGCGGTGAGGTCGTGGCGACTGGCACGCTGCGCGACGTCGAAAGGAATCCAAGTTCCGAAACGGCACGCTGCCTGAAAACACCGCTTCACCATCCTACCCGCGGATTACGCCGGTCTCTGCGCGACGTTGAAGACTGGATCGAAGTCCATGGCGCGAGGGCGAATAATTTGAAGGATATCGATGTTCGATTCCCCGTTGGCAGGCTTTCAGTGATCACAGGAATTTCCGGCAGCGGTAAATCGACATTGATGCACGAGGTAATTTGGCCTGCGGTGCGCGACCAGCTGAAAGAAAGAAAACGCGCAGGAAATGGCGATCTGTTCAAACTGGTTAGTGGCGCGCAAGAGATCGAAGCCGTTTACGAGGTCGATCAATCGCCGATCGGGAAAACGTCCCGTTCGACGCCGGGCACCTACGTCAAGGTGTTCGACGAGATCCGGAATCTTTACGCGCAACTGCCGGTCTCCCGCGTGCGCGGCTATTCCGCGAGCCGATTCTCGTTCAACGCCGAAGGCGGTCGTTGCGAGACTTGCAAGGGTCAGGGCGTGATCAAACTGGAGATGAATTTTCTGCCGCGTAGCTATGTGCCGTGCGAAGACTGCGGCGGTAAACGTTACAATCCGCAAACGCTTGAGGTACTTTACAGCGACAAATCGATCGGCGACGTGATGGAAATGACGATCGAAGAAGCGGCGGAATTCTTTTCCGCGCATCCGAAAATTGCGCGTCCGCTTTCCCTTTTGGTCGATACCGGACTTGGGTACCTTAAGCTGGGACAACCGAGTCCGACGCTGAGCGGCGGCGAAGCGCAGCGGCTGAAGCTGGTGACGCAACTAAAACGGGGCGTTAGCCGTGCGGCGGATGAGCGGATTCGCAAAATGCGCAGGCCAGGCTCGACATTGTATTTGCTTGAGGAGCCCACGATTGGCCTGCACATGGCCGACATTGAATTGCTTCTCAACGTGCTGCATCGGCTCGTCGACGAAGGAAACACGGTGATTGTCATCGAACACAATCTTAGCGTGATCTCAGAAGCCGATTACATTGTTGATCTTGGCCCAGAGGCCGGCGCGGATGGAGGCGAAGTTGTCGCCTGCGGGACGCCGGAACAAGTCGCAAAGAACCGCGTGAGCCGCACCGCACCGTTTTTGCGAAAGACGCTTCAAGCGACGCGCCGCTAAACCGCGTGGTCACCCTGACCCAGCTACTTGGTTAGTTCTTCCACTGGAATGATCTCAACGCCTTGCAAGTAGCTGGGGAAGGATCTCGCGATCGAAGCGCGCGTCATGCAGCGCAGATTGAGTAATCCACGCCCGTTTGCGAGATCCCTTACATTCGTTCGGGATGACGCGCGTTTTCGTTGCGAGTCCTGCGGACATCACGGACAATCGGCGCAATGCTCGCGTATTATCTGCACAATCTCGATCCAATTATTTTTCGGATCTCCGACAATGTTGGCCCCCGGTGGTACGGCCTGGCTTACGTGCTCGCTTTTATCTCCAGCTATCTCCTTCTTCTGTGGCTTGCTAAGCGCGGCTTTGCTGATCTGCCGCCGCAACGAGTGGGCGACTTCATCACTGGCTGCGCGTTGTTTGGCGTGATCATCGGCGGGCGTCTCGGCTACGTTTTCTTCTACAAGCCCGAAATGCTGCGCGAGCCGCTGTCGATCTTCCGTGTTTGGGAAGGCGGAATGTCGAGCCACGGCGGAATGCTCGGCCTGTTGCTTTTCACTTTGTACTACGCGCACCGGCACAAAATCTCGTGGACAAATCTCGGCGACAATCTGGTTGTCACCGCGCCGATCGGCTTGTTCTTTGGGCGCTGCGCCAATTTCATCAACGGCGAACTTTACGGACGGATGACCAAGGTCCCCTGGGCGATGCAATTCCCCAAGGAACTGTTCGATCATCCCCAGGAGGCCGAGCGCGCGGTGGCGGCATGCACGCGAATCGATCCATCGCTCACCACACCCGACGCAATCGTTGAGGCGGTTCGTGGCCAGCCACAACTGACCACTGCATTGCGCTCAATCCTTTCGCCGCGCCATCCCTCCCAGCTTTACGAGGCTTTTTTTGAAGGAATCGTTCTGTTCGCGATTTTGTGGTTCGTACGTACGCGCAGGCGTGAGCCGAATGGCGTTTTGACCGGATTGTTCTTTATCTGTTACGCGATTTTTCGGATCGTAATTGAATATTTTCGCGAACCCGACGCGACGCTGATCGGTCCCTTCACGCGAGGCCAATTCTTCTCATTTTTTCTGATTGTGATTGGAGCCGGGTTTATTACGGCGGCCAAAATGCGACCGACGTTTCCGAGAAAGATGTCCGTCGAACCAGGGTAGGGACGGCGCACCGCTGCGCCCCTATCTCGAAATGACAAGTGGCGTTTCTTTGAAATGGCGTTATTACTTATGCCGGTGACGCGGAAATGCTCTTTGCGACGCTGCTAGCGGCCGGCGGTCTCCTTTTTGCGTTCGATCACGCGACGATCGCAGGAAAGCTGGTTCTCTCTCTTTTGGCCATCGCTTCGATTTTCAGTTGGTCAATCATGATCACGAAATTGCGCGTGATCCGCTTCGCCCAAAAACAGAACGCGCGTTTCCTCACCGCTTTCCGGCAAGATCGACAACCGCTGCGTCTGTTTGAGAAGAACGCGCGATTTCCTGGATCGCCAGTTTTCAACGTGTATCGGGCTGGCTGCGAGGAAATGACATTTCATTTGCTCGGTTCGCCGGAGGTGGATGACACTTTTCGCGCGCGACTCGGGATCGCTGATAAAATTTCACCGGCGCAAATGGGCGCGGTAAACGCGGCGATGGAGCGCGCGGTAGGCGAGACAGCGCTGACATTAGAATCGCAGATGATCTTGCTCGCCACCGCGGTGAGCGGCTCGCCGTTTCTTGGTTTGCTCGGCACCGTCTGGGGCGTGATGGACGCGTTCACCGGTGTGGCCGAAGCGGGCTCGCCGAGCCTTGTCTCGATGGCGCCCGGCGTTTCCGGCGCGCTCATTACCACGGTGACCGCGCTCTGTGTCGCCATTCCCGCAATGTTCGGTTACAACTTTCTCCTCACCAGCATTCGCGGCATCATCGTGGAAATGGATAACTTTGCCGCCGAACTCGCATCCGAGTTCGAACATAAATACGTCGATCACGGCTCGCGTGAATCGGCCTTTCGCAGATGATTGTCATGTCGAGCGAAGTCTCCCGCAATGGCGGGATTGCTATTTGAAATGAGACGCTATTCGCAACGCCAAAGCCTCTCCACGTTAAGCGAGATCAACGTCACGCCGCTGCTCGATCTCGCGTTTGTGCTGCTCATCATATTCATGATCACCACACCGCTACTTGAAAGCAGCATGAACTTGGTGATCCCATCCAGCGGCGCAAAGAATCCGCCGATCAGTTCTTCGCAGGTGCAAACGGTCTCGATCGATCGCACCGATACGATCCGGTTCAACAATCAAGTGGTGGACTTGGAAACCCTCAGCGCGCAATTGACCCAGGTGAAACAGACAAATCCAGATGTCGCAATCGTGATTCGACCCGATCGCGATTTGCCAGTGCAAAAATTGATTGGACTGATGGATGCGTTGCAACGCACGGGAATCACCAAGGTCGGCATCGCTACAAGAGCGGGAACAAAATAGATGGCGAAAGACCCGCCTTCGCAGAGCTACGGCGTGGTAAGTGCGCGGTTCTGGCGAAACGTTACCTTAATCGCTGTCGCTCACGTCGCGCTCATTGCAGGATTAATTCGCTGGAGTCTGGCTGCCAGAGCGTCATCAAATGCGGAGAGCATCGTCTGGTTAGGTGGCGCGCAAGGTATCGCGGCTGGCGAACCAGAAAAAGAGCCGTCGCCATCAGCGACCCGGACAACTCCTCCGGTCGAACCCAAACCGGAAGAGGAAAAATCTGTGGCACCTGCAGTGAAAAGCGAAATCGAATTATCAACGCCGAAGCCCCCACCAACAGCGACGCCGCATGCGAAGCCAACGGCAACTTCCACACCAAAACCGGAGGCGAGCCTAAAACCAAAGCCAAAACCGACTCCAAAGAAAATGGTAGTGGCAAAAGCCTCACCACAACCGCCGCCGAAAGTGAAGCCCAGTCCGGCGAAATCGAGCGAGGAGTCAGGGAAAAATGAAAAAAAGGCTCTGGCAAAAAACGGACACGCGGCTCAGAGCGGCGGCGGGAAAACAAGTTCAGCTAGCAAGGATGCCCATTCGGAAGGCGGAAGCAGCACGTCAGAGTTCGGCTGGTATGGCAACATGCTGCACGATCGCTTTTACAGCGCATGGGTCCAGCCGACTACCAACGTCGCCACCGGCACCAAGATTTCGACCCTGGTCAAAGTCCGCATCGAGAAGGACGGACGCGTTTCCAAATTCGAAATCATCAAGCCGTCCGAAAACATTGTGGTGAATGAATCCGTTGCTGCGGTTGCGAAACAAGTCACTCAGGTAGATCCGCCGCCAGCCGGGCTCATCAAGGGCGATCATTACGATGTAAAAATCAATTTCGAGTTAAATACCGATCGCGCACCAGCGAAATGAATGACCAATCGGGCGCGTCATTCTCTGGGGAGCACACGCGCCTCGCGTGTTCGTTTCGGCGCCCTCGCCGCAACAATCTTTTTCCGCTCTCAATCAAGATGCGGAAAGTCGCGATCGCGAGGGCGCAATCGCCACCACGCGAGGCGCGTGCGCTCCCCAGACGTTAGGTGGCGAATTTCTCTTCGATCAACCGATTCAAATGATCAGCGATCGCAGGATGATTAAGGCGCTGGATCACTTCATCCAAAAATCCGGTGACGATGAGACGTTGCGCGACTGAAACAGGAATGCCGCGAGTGCGAAGATAAAAGAGTTCATCCTCGTCGATCTGACCAGACGTGGCGCCATGGGTGCATCGGACGTTGTCGGCAAGAATTTCCAGGCCGGGCATTGAATTAGCTTCGGCGTCGTCGCTCAAGAGAAGATTGCGAACTTTTTGATAAGCGTCGGTGAAGTGGGCGTGCGGCTCCACGCGGATCAGGCCGCCGAAAATCGTGCGAGCGCGATCGTCCAGAGCGTTTTTGTAAAGCAGATCGCTCGCGGTGTGAGGTGAGATGTGGTCCTGCAATGTGCGGGCATCGAATTCCTGTTGGTGTTTGGCGACTGCGACAGCGAGCAAATCACTTCGGCCGCCCTCGCCTATGAGCCGGCTCAAACTTTCAAAACGCGAATACCGCGACCCGACATGCAAATTCAAGCTCATCGCCGAAGCATCGTGATCTACCACAGTCGAGTTCATTTGCAGCGCGACGACATTTTCTGCCCAGTTTTGGGCGCAGACATAGGTCACTTTCGCACCGGGCCCGGCTACCAGATCGTTCACTCCGCACGCAAATCCAGGCGCATGTTCATTCACCGAGCGGAAATGCTCGATCACGGTCACTTTCGCGAGCTCATCCGTGACCAGAAGCAAATGCGGAAACACCGAGGCGTTTTCGCCATTGAGCCAATGGAAAATTTCGATCGGCTGCTCGATCTCGACGCCGCGCGGCACATAAAGAAATGTTCCTGACGAAACCAGCGCTTGATGCAAAGCCGCGAACTTAGCCGAACCGAGGATGGTCGGCTGCGACATGAAATGTTTCCGGAACAGCTCGGTGTGCTCGACCATGGCGCGCTCGAGCGATTGAAAGATCACGCCGCGCTTTTTCAGTTGATCGGAAATTACATCCCGTTCGATGAGTTCGTCGCCGGCGAAGATCATACGGCCGGCCACTTCATCCAAGCCGCGAGATCGCTCCAGAATCGCGGTGCGCTCTTCTTCACTTAATGTTCCGCCGAATTTGAACGGGGCGAGATCAAGAAGAGCGACATTGGAAAATCGCCACGCCTGATCTTTTCGGGTCGGCTTCGGCAATGATTCAAATTGTTTCCAAGCCGCGCGTTGCTGATCGTGAAACCATTCGGGCAGTTCGCGCAACTCGGCCGGCCCCGAAAGGAGCGGTGAGGGTTGCTTCAGTTCTTCGTGCGTGACTAGCGACATATCGATCTTAGACAGAAACGGCGGTCAGAGACCGCCGCTACAGAAAATTCGTGGAGCGGAAAAGTTATCCGACCGAGCCTTCCATCTCCAGCTCGATCAGCCGCTTGAGTTCGACGCTGTATTCCATCGGGAATTGGCGGACGAGATCGTTTACGAACCCGTTAACGCTCAAACTCATTGCCTGCGCCTCGCTGAGACCGCGCTGTTGCATGTAGAAAATTTGCTCCGCGCTCACTTGGCTGACACTGGCTTCGTGTTGGACGGCATTGCCAGTGCCGCGCACAGTGATTGCGGGATAGGTGTCGGTCCGCGAAGTCGCGTTGATAAGCAGTGCGTCGCACTCGGTATTGTTCTTGCAATGTTTCAAGTGCTTCGGCACGTGCACCAAACCGCGATAAGTGGCGCGACCTTTGCCGATGGAGATCGATTTGGAGACAATGTTGCTGGTCGTCTCATCGGCAGCGTGGATCATCTTCGCGCCGGTGTCCTGATGCTGGCCGTCGTTGGCGAGTGCAATGGAAAGAACTTCGCCGCGCGCCTTGCGACCCTTCATAATCACGCTGGGATATTTCATGGTCAGACGCGAGCCAATGTTGCAATCGATCCATTTCACTTCCGCGTTTTCCTGGGCGAGACCGCGCTTCGTGACGAGATTGAAGACGTTCGACGCCCAGTTCTGCACCGTGATGTACTGAATTTTGGCGCCCTTTAGCGCGATCAATTCGACGACGGCGCTGTGCAATGTCGGCGTGTTAAACTTCGGCGCCGTGCAGCCTTCCATGTAAGTCACTTCCGCGCCTTCATCCGCAATGATCAGGGTGCGCTCGAACTGACCGAAATTTTCGGCGTTGATACGGAAGTAAGCCTGAAGCGGGTGTTTCACTTTCACGCCGGGCGGCACGTAAATGAACGAGCCGCCGCTGAACACGGCGGAGTTCAGGGCGCTAAATTTGTTGTCGGCGATCGGGATGACTTTGCCGAACCATTTCCGGAAAATTTCTGGGTAATTCTTCAGCCCTTCTGTCGATCCCACAAAAATCACGCCTTGTTCGCCGACCGCCTTCTTGATGTTTGAATAGACGGCTTCGCTGTCGAACTGTGCTTCCACGCCGGCAAGGAATTTTCGTTCCTGCTCGGGAATACCGAGCCGCTCGAATGTGCGCTTGATGTCGTCCGGCACTTCCTCCCAACTGCGCTTCGCCTCGGTCCCGGGCGCGAGGTAATAGCGGATTTTATCGAAATCGATGGCTTCGAGGTCCTTGCTCGCCCAATGCGTGGGGAGCGGCTTTTCCAGAAACGTTTTCAGACCCCTGCGGCGAAACTCACGCACCCAATCCGGGTCCTCTTTGACATCCGAGATATACTCGATGGTTCGTTCGCTCAGCCCGGCGCCCGCATCGCGCACGTGGGCTTCCGGATAAAAGAAGTCCCCGATGCTTCGATTGATATCGACGGCTTTAGTTTGAGTTTTCATTGTCGATGTTACCTCGTAAACGCTGGTTCAGCGGCTCCCTCGCGAGCCCAATCGTAACCCCTCTCTTCGAGCTCGAGAGCGAGCTCTTTCCGGCCGCTTCTAACGATTCGCCCAGCCACCATTACATGGACGTAATCGGGGATGATGTAGTTCAGGAGGCGCTGGTAGTGCGTAATTAACAATATGCCAAGATCGGGGCCGCGCAAGGAATTTACGCCGTGCGCCACGGTCTTGAGCGCGTCGATGTCAAGGCCGCTATCGGTCTCATCCAGCACGGCATATTTGGGCTCGAGCATCGCCAATTGCAGAATTTCAGTGCGCTTTTTTTCGCCACCGGAAAAGCCTTCGTTGACCGCACGCGACGTGAACGAACGATCCATCCCGAGCAACTCTATCTTTTCGTAAAGCTTGGCGTAATAATCCGTTGCCTCGAGTTCCTCGCCTTCAGGCAGGCGCGATTGCATCGCCGCCCGCAGAAAATTGGCGATCGTCACGCCTGGAATTTCGCTTGGATACTGAAAGGCCATGAACAGACCGCGCCGCGCCCGCTCATCCGGCTCAAGTTCGAGAAGGTTTTCGCCATCCATCAAAACCTTGCCAGCGGTCACCTGATAATCAGGATGACCCGCCAATACCTTGGCCAGGGTGCTTTTCCCCGAGCCGTTTGGCCCCATAAGCGCATGCACCTCACCCCGCGGCACGCGAAGACTTAATCCGCGGACGATCTCCTGATCGCCGACAGTGACACGCAGTTTCTCTATGTTCAGTTCCTTCATAAGGC
>Ga0209378_1000440_pt1 | contig 30877 bp, 29 predicted proteins | sample GraSoiAngelo_156_FD_186170 | JGI IMG/M metagenome (GOLD analysis project Ga0209378, IMG submission 186170) | Grasslands soil microbial communities from the Angelo Coastal Reserve, California, USA - 14_1009_13_40cm (SPAdes) (version 2) | ecosystem: Environmental > Terrestrial > Soil > Grasslands ...
GGGTTGTCCGGCTGCAAGAGCGCTTCCCCGCCCCCTGATCGTTTGAGCCAGCTCATCGCGAAGGGGAGCGACCTGTTCTTCAACGAGACGTTCGGGGGGAACGGGCGTACCTGCGGCACCTGCCATCCGGCGGAGAACAACTTCACCATCGACCCGGCCTTCATCGCCACGCTGCCGAAGGACAATCCCCTCTTCGTCGCCGAATTCATCCCGGCCTTGAAGGAGAACTTCGAGAATCCGGCGCTGATGCGGGAGTTCGGGCTCATTCTCGAAAATCTGGATGGATTCGCCGACCTGAAGAACAAGTTCGTGATGCGGGGAGTCCCGCACGTGCTCGGTCTGCGGACCTCCGTGAACAGCCCCGGAGGGCCCCGTACAGGGTGGTCCGGAGACGGCGCACCGGGGGATGGATCGCTCCGGTCCTTTGCGACCGGCGCGGTCATTCAGCATTTCACGAAGACCCTGAACCGCATCCCCGGTGTCGATTTCCGCCTGCCCACGGACGAGGAGCTCGACGCGCTCGAGGCCTTCCAGCTGTCCCTGGGGCGGCAGCAGGACCTGGTACTGCCCCTGCGGCTCAAGGGCACGGTGCCCAAGCGGGGCCAGGCGATCTTCCTCGACAAGAAGCTCGGCAAATGCAACCTCTGCCATGTGAATGCCGGGGCGACGTCGAACCTCGGCCAAGGCAGCCTCGGGAACGCCAACTTCAATACGGGCGTCGAGGACCTGCCCGATCAGCCCGCTCGGCTGACCACCCAGAAGGTTCCTCGCGATGACGGGTTCCGCACGCCGGGGGACGGCACGTTCAACGTTCCGCCGCTCGTGGAGGCGGCGGACAGCGGGCCGTTCTTCCACAACAACGCCATCGAGACCATCGAAGGCGCGGTCGGGTTCTACGACGGCGAGGCGTTCAACAAGTCCCCGGCGGGCCGCACGCTGGCCAAGCTCGACCCCGAGGGGAAGGGCATCGAGCTCGACGGGACGCAGATCGTGGCGATCGCCGCCTTCCTGCGAGTCATCAACGTGCTCGAGAACATCCGGCAAAGCATCATGCTGCTGGAGGCGAGCCTCGCGGTGTCGTCCTCCGCGGAGAGAGCGCGCCTTCTCACGCGCGCCGTTCACGAGACGAACGACAGCACTCGCGTGCTCAGGGGCGGCGGCCTTCACGCCGAAGCTGTCGCTCACCTCCAGGCAGCACGACGCCTGGCGGACAAGGCCGTCCGGAGCCACTTCTTCGGTCGGAAATACACGGAGGAGGCCATCCGAGAGCAGAAGAAAGCGAGAGCGTTCCTCGTCGAGTGAGGGACGCAACGGGGGGAGATATGACAGTCCGGAAGCTCGTCGTCGCGCTGGTCGGGATGAGCGCGCTCCTGTGGGGCAGCGCGGCGGCGCCGTCCGCGCAAATGGTGACCGAGCAGTACATTCCGATCGGGCAGTCGCCGGGGCTGTCGGGGAAGCACACCGTCATCGGTAAGCTTCAATCGGTCAACCCCCAGGAGAAGACCTGCACGGTCGCCGGCACCACGGGCGCCTTGAACGTCAGGATCACTGAGCGGACGAAGATCTGGCTGGACCGGAGCAAGCTTCAGCAGCCAAATCTGACGGGCACGTTGGCCGACCTGCGGCCGGGCGCCACGGTCGAGGTGAAGCCCGAAGGCCACCAGGGCGGGGTCTCCAGCGCTCCCGCGGAGTGGATCAAGGTAGAGGTTCCGGCGTCCCCTTGACGCCGGGCGCGAGAGCCCAGCGTCAGGCGCTAATATGAGCATGTGAGCCGCGTCGCGCTCGTCACCGGCGCCAGCCGCGGCATCGGCCGCGCCATCGCACTGCGCCTGGCCGCCGACGGCCTCGCGATGGCCGTGGCCGCCCGCACGGCCGACCAGGTGGAGGAGACGGCGCGCGCCGCCGGCCGCGGAGCGCTCGCCCTCGTGCTGGACGTCACCGACGCCGCCGCGGTCGCCGCGGCCGTCGAGCGCACCGCGCGCGAGCTGGGCCCGGTGGACGTGCTGGTCAACAACGCGGGCATCGCCGAGTCGGCGCCGTTCGTGAAGACCGAGCCGGAGCTCTGGGATCGCCACTTCGCGGTCAACGTGCGCGCGCCGTATCTGCTGGCGCGCGCGGTGCTGCCGGGCATGCTCGCGCGACGCTGGGGCCGCGTGATCAACGTCGCCTCGCTGGCGGGCCTCTTCGGTTCGCCCTACGTCACCGCCTACACGGCCTCCAAGCACGCGCTGGTCGGCTTCACGCGCGCGCTGGCGACGGAGGTCTCGGGCAAGGGCGTGACGGTGAACGCGCTCTGTCCGGGCTTCGTCGCCACCGACCTCGTGTGGAGTGGTGCGCGTAACATCGTGGCCAAGACGGGCAAGTCGTTCGAGGACGCGGTGCAGGCGCTGGCCGAGATGAACCCGGGCCGCCGGCTGATCGAGCCGGAGGAGGTCGCGGACGCCGCGGCGCGGCTGGTGGCCGACGACACGAGAAACGGCGAGACGGTGGTGCTGGACGGCACCGCCCCCGCGCCGAAGGGAGCGACGCGATGAAGGACTATATCTCCGCCGTGCGGCCGCGCACGCTGCCCAAGCCGGCCGGCTTCTCCTACGCGATGGAGGTCAAGTCCGGCCGTGTCGTCTTCGTCTCCGGCCAGGTGGCGGTCGACGCCAACGGCAGGATCGTCGGCCGCGGCGACCTCGTCGCCCAGTTCCGCCAGACCTGCGCCAACCTCCAGGCCGTCGTCATCGCCGCGGGCGGCGACATGACCGACTTCGTCAAGCTGACCATCTACGTCCTCGACGTGGCCGACTACAAGAAGAACCTCGAGCCGATCGGCGAGGTGTACCGCGACTATTTCGGCAAGTACTTCCCCGCGATGACGCTGGTCGGGGTGCGCGACCTGTTCGACGCCGCCAACGGCGCGCTCATCGAGATCGAGGGGATGGCCGCGCTGCCGCCGCTGCCCCGCGAGGTGTTGCCGCCGTCGTGAGCGCCGTCGTCGAGCGCCTCAAGATCCGCCACCGCCTGCCGGCGGCGCGCTGGCCCACGCGCGAGGAGGCGGCGCGCGCGCGGCTGTTCCAGCCCGCGCGCATCGGCCCCATCGTCGCCGAGCAGCGGACGTGGGTGCCGGCCATGGTCCCGTGGCGCGCGACCGAAGACGGCTTCGTCACCGAGGAGGTGCTGGCGTGGTACGCGCGGTTCGCCGAGGGGCGGCCGGGCGTGCTCGTGGTCGAGGCCACCGGCATCCGCGACGTCGCGAGCGGCCCCCTGCTGCGCATCGGCGACGACCGCTTCCTGCCCGGGCTGCGCCGGCTCGTCGAGACCGTGCGGGAGAAGAGCGCCGGCCACACGCGCCTGTTCATCCAGGCGATCGACTTCGTCGCCGTGCGCCGCCGGCCCGACACCGAGAAGTTCCTCCGCCGCTTCCTCGAGGTGAACTCGGCGTTGCGCCGGCGGCTGACCAATCTGACGCACGACGCGGCGTGGCTCGAGGCTGACGAGGCCGCCGTGCGCGAGCGGCTCGTGAGCGCCGAGCGCGCGCTGCTCGAGGCCGTCCTCGACGCCCGCCAGCTCGAAGCCCTCGACTACGGCTATCGCGAGCGCATCTGGGACACGCACCTGCCCCACATCCGCGAGCTGCCGCGCGTGCTGCCGGGACTCTTCGCGGAGGCCGGCCGCCGCGCCCGCGAGGCCGGCTTCGACGGCATCGAGCTGCACTACGCCCACGCCTACACGATGGCGTCGTTCCTCTCGCGGCTGAACACGCGCGACGACGGCTACGGCGGCCCGCGCGCGCAGCGCGTGCGGCTGCCGCTGGAGGTGCTGCGCGCGGTGCGCGCGCGCGTCGGCGGCGATTACGTCGTCGGCATCCGCTACCTCGGCGACGACGTGGTCGCGGGCGGCAGCGACGTCGAGGACGCGGCCTGGTTCGGCGCGCGCTTCGCCGAGGCCGGCGTGGATTACCTGTCGGTGTCCAAGGGCGGGCGCTTCGAGGATGCCAAGCAGCCGCGCGTCGGCGAGGCCGTCTACCCCTACACGGGGCGCTCGGGCTACGAGTGCATGCCGACCGTGCTGTCCGACGCGCGCGGCCCCTTCGGCCGCAACGTGCCGCTGGCCGCGCGCATCCGCGGCGCCGTCCGCGAGACGGGCCGCGACACCCCCATCGTCACCAGCGGCGGCATCGGGACCTTCGAGCAGGCGGAAACCATCCTCGAGCGGGGCGACGCGGACTTCGTCGGCGCCGCCCGCCAGTCGCTGGCCGACCCCGACTGGTTCCGGAAGATCCGCCTCGGCTACGGCCACCTCGTGCGGCGCTGCGAGTTCACCAACTACTGCGAGGGGCTCGACCAGCAGCACAAGCAGGTGACCTGCAAGCTGTGGGACCGCGTGGACGTCGACGCGCCGGAGGCGAGCCTGACGCGCGACGGCAAGCGCCGGCTGGCGCCGCCGTCGTGGACGCCCCCGCGCGAGGTGCCCTGACGATGAGGCTGGCCCTCGCCGTCGTCGTCACCACCCTCCTCGTGGGGCTCAGCGCCCGCGGCGTCGCTCCGCAGAATGCCCCGGCCGAGCAGGGCGGCTGGAATCAGGAGGGCGCCGCGAAGTATCTGGACGACCGGATGGACGCCTGGTTCGCCGGTGCCAAGAAGCTCCGCACCGGGCAGGGGGAGACGCCTTGCATCTCCTGTCACACGGCGGTCCCGTACGCGCTGTCACGGCCGGCCTTGAGGCGGGCGATGCACGTGACGACCCCAACGCCCCAGGAGGTGCGGCTGCTCGAGGGCGTCATCCGGCGCGTGGAGACCTACGACACGCATCAGCTCTTCTACGACTTCAACGAAGCCAAGAAGCCGGAGTCTCGTGGCACCGAAGCCGTCATCAACGCGCTGGTCCTCGCGAGCGCCGACGCCGAGCAGAACCGGCGAGAGCCCAGTGAGCCGACCCGAAAAGCCCTGCGGCGCCTGTGGGAGACGCAACGGCCCGACGGAGCGTGGGACTGGCTCGACTTCGGCCTCGAGCCATTCGAAAGCGCCGACGCCACGTACTATGGCGCCTCGCTCGCGGCCCTGGCCGTCGGAACCGTCTCCGCCTACTCCACGAGCCCCGCAACCGACGCGACCGCCGGCCTCGACAAGCTGCGTGGCTATTTGAAGACGAGACGCGCCTCGCAAAACCTCTTCAACCGGGTGTGGCTGTTGCTGGCATCGACGCGGTTGAAGGACGTGCTGACGCCGGGGCAGCAGGAGCCGCTGATCGCGGAGATCCAGAGCCGACAACAGACCGACGGCGGCTGGTCCCTGCAGACGCTCGGTCCGTGGAGGTGGAGCCATCAATGGCTCTTCCGGCCACACGGAACGCCGGACGCCGCGCTGCTCGCGCACTCGGATGGCTACGCGACGGGGCTGATCGTGTACACGCTCCGGAAGGCCGGCCTTCCCGGCGATCATCCGGCGGTGAAAAAAGGTCTGCAGTGGCTCAAGGCCAATCAGCAGGACATCCAGATCGATCCTCGGACCTATCGCGCCTGGCGCTCATACTCGCTCAACCGTGATCGCGAACACGGTGGGGGGGACGGCGAGCCCTGGCGCCGGATGTTCATGTCCGATGCGGCGACGACCTTCGCCGTCCTCGCGCTGACCGCGTCGGACTGATGGTGAGATTGCTCGTTGGTGCCCTCCTCCTCGGCGTCACCGCGACCGTCACGTCCGCGCAGGCGCCGCCTCCTCTCGACACGTCGGGCTGGAAAATCTTCCGCGACGCCACGATGGGATTCGAAGTCAAGGCACCGCCGACCTGGGGCGTCGGCCGAACCACGGGAACCATGGAGAGCGTGTTGCTGGGCGAGCGGGCACTGGTCGGAAAGCCGACGCTCCGCCTGCAGCTCATCGTTCAGCGCGATATCAATCCCAGCGGCCTGTCGATCGACCAGTGGTATGCGGACCAGCTGAAACGGTTGACCGGCGCCTTCGGCAAGCACTTCGACTTCTACACCACGCTCAACAGGCGCGACATCTTCCAGGTCTCGATCATCCAGGATTCGCCCCGGGAGCCGCTCGATCCAACGTTCGACGCAGTGATCTCCACGCTCAAGTTCGTCGAGTGATACGAGCCGTCACCTTCCTCGGCCTGATCCTGGCCTTCCCCTGCCCGTGGTACATGATCGCGGTCGGCGGCGTACTGCCGCTTCCCGTCATCGTCTCGTACGGCACCGCCGGGGGCGTCGTGCTGGTGTTCTCGCTCGTCCACCTCGTCGTCTACACGTGGATCTTCCATCGGGTGTCACGATTGGTGAGCGCGATCGTCCTCATCGCGCACATTCCTCGACCCGTGGCAGGCATCGTGCTGGTGTCGGCACTGCTCGCGCTGAGCTTCTTGCCGATCTACGGCGGCGGCGAGAACCTGGCTGGCGGCGGCAAGCTCAACTACACCGCCTACCAGGTCTACCGCGACGCCTTCGCCCACTGGCCTCAAACGAAAGGACCGCGACGATGAGCGTCGAAGACAGGCTGGCCATCCAGGAGGCGATCGCGCGATATTCGCACACCTACGACAGCAAGGACGCGGACGCGTTCGCGCAGCTCTTCGTCGAGGACGGGATCCTCGAAGTCATCGTCCCCGGCGAGTCGAGCCCGACGGTCAGGCTGTCGTCGCGGGCCGCGATTCGCGAGTGGGCGGCGCAGCGGCACCGGCTCAACGCGGCCAGTCAAGCGCGCCACTACCAGTCGGGGATTCTCTTCGACGAGCTGACCGCGGAGACGGCGAGCGCGCGAACGATGCTGCTCCTGACCCGGCAGGGCGCGCCGGATGCGGCGCCCCTCCTGCACCTCACCGGCATCTATCACGACCGGTGGCGCAAGACCCGGGAGGGCTGGCGTCTCGTGCACCGCGCCGCCCGCGTCGATCGCGATCCCGGCTACGCAAAGCACTGAGGGTAAGATCACAGTGACCGTGGCCATCGAGCGCCTCACCGACCTGCAGCCCGAGCGCCTCGCGCCGCTGATCGCCGAGAGCGAGCAGCACGGCCTGCGGCTCGTCCGGCGGCTGGCCGACGAGTGGGCCAGCGGCGTCAATCGCTTCGACTGCCCCGGCGAGGCGCTGTTCCTGGCGCGAAGCGGCGAGCGGGTCGTCGGCGTCTGCGGGCTCAACGTCGATCCGTATGCCGCCCAGCCGAGCGTCGGCAGGCTGCGTCACCTCTACGTCCTGTCGGCGCACCGGCGGCTCGGGATCGGCGAGCAGCTCGTCACGCGGATCATCGAGACGGCGCGAGGCCGCTTCGAGCGCCTGCGCCTGAGCACCTCGAATCCCGAGGCCGCGCGCCTGTACGAGCGGCTGGGCTTTCGTCCGCGCGCCGACGGCGCGCACTGCACGCACTCGATGGACATGACCCGCGAAAGGACCGCGACATGACGACGAACGTTCACGGCACCGCCCATCTGCAGGCCATCGCCCCGCAGCTCCTCGTGGACGACCTCGACGCGGCGATCGCCTATTACCGCGACCGGCTCGGCTTCGCGGTGGACTTCGTCTACGACTCGTTCTACGCCGGCGTGAGCCGCGGCGGCGTCCTGATCCACCTGAAGCACGCGCCCAAGACGGTCAGCGACCGGGCGCACCGCAAGGAGCACGAGCACCTCGACGCGTACGTGGCCGTCGCGGGCGTCGAGGCGCTGTACCAGGAGCTGCAGTCGCGCGGCGCGCGGGTCACCAAGCCCCTCGGGCCGCGGCCGTGGGGCCACGCGGACTTCTACGTCGAAGACCCCGACGGCTACATCCTCTGCTTCAGCGAGGAGATCGCCTGAGGCTCAGGCGAGTCATCCCTCACGGTACGCGCGCGCCCGGGTGAACTCGGCTTCTCGCAGCCGCGCGCGTTCGAGGCGGTGACGCGGACGGGCTCCTTCATAAAGGCCGCCGAGCGCCTGCACGTGACGGTCCCCGCCCTGAGCCTGCAGGTCCGCCAGCTGGAGCGCGAGCACGGGGTGTCGCGACTGCCCTGAAATCAGGGCGCCTTGCACAGCGTCACGGCGTGTCTCCGGCAGAGTCCTGAATCGGCCGGCGGCGAATTCGACGCTTGAGGCTCACGGGCTCTGGCCCGAAGCTTGCCTCGGTCGGTTCGTCTGGTGATCCCATCGGATCGTCGTCGCGGCATCGCGATCATCGTGCTCACCGCGCTCGTCGCCGTGCCCGCCATGTTGCTCGCTCAGCAGCCAAGCATCTACTACGTCTACGACGACCTGAACCGTCTCGTCGTCGTGGTGGACCGGCTGGGCAACGCGGCGACCTATACCTACGACGCTGTCGGCAATATCTTACGGATCGACCGTTTTGACGCCTCGGGGCTGCCGGGCGCAGTTGCCATCTCGCTCTTCGTGCCGTCGGCGGGCAAGGTCGGCACGAGCGTGCAGGTCTTCGGCAAGGGGCTCGCGCCGAACTCGATGCTGTCGTTCGCAGGTAGGCCCGCGACGATCACTGACGCGGCGGCGAATCGGGTGATGACCACGGTGCCGCCGGGCGCGACCACTGGACCGCTCTCGGTGACATCCGCGGTGGGCTCGGCGACGTCGGCTGCGACGTTCCGCGTCCTCGGGGTGCTCGCCGTGACGCCTGCCACGGTGCAGGTCAGCGTCGGACGACTCATTCAGTTCCTGGTCACCGAAGACGGCACGCCGGCCACGAACGTCCGCTGGTCGGTCAACGGCATTCCAACCGGCGATCGCGCGACCGGAACGATCACCGCCGGCGGCCTGTACACCGCGCCCGTGGCCGTCCCCGTTCCATCGACCATCATGATTGCGGCCACGCATCTCGCTGACCCGGCGAATGCCGCGTCCGCGACGGTGACGATTCTGCCACCGCTCCTCGCGTTCGTCGAAGCGCCGCTGGTCAGCCTCACCCTCGCAACATCGCCAGCTTCGAGCCACATCGTGACGGCCGCCGTCTCCGTGGCTCTGGCCGACGTGCACGCGGCGAACCTCGTCGCGGCGCTGACGAGCGTCGCCGTCGAGCCGATCGTCAGCGCCGTGGCACCGCTCAGCGGCATGCCGGGGACCGTGACCGCCTTGACCGTCGCCGGTCGCGGGCTGGCCGGCGCCACGGCGCTGACGTTCCTTCGCGACAACGCCGCCGATGCCTCGGTGACAGCGACGAACCTCAGCGTGAGCCCCGACGGAAACCGGGTGATCGCCGACGTGACGATCGCCTCCGGCGCGCCATCGGGCGCCCGGGTGGTGCGCGTCGTGACACCGGACGGCACGTCGACCGCCGCGGGCACCGGCGGCAACGTCTTCACGATCCCGTGAGGAGGACCGAGTGATGCGGACCTCGACCGCGCTCGTCGTCGCGAGTGTCGTGCTGGCGTCGCACCCGGCGCACGCCCAGTTCAACAGCGGCAGCACCGGCGCCCACGGCGCGCTGAATCCGTCGGCGCACCTCACGCTGACGCTTCCGGCCAGCGGTGTCTTCAATTTCACGACGGTGAACATCCCCGGCGGCGTGATCCTCCGCTTCACGCGCAACGCCACGAACACGCCGGTGACCATCCTCGCTCAGGGCGACGTCATCATCGCCGGCACGATGGACGTCAGCGGCTCTGCGGGCGGCGCCGGCAGCCTCACCGGCACGCTGCTCGGCCCCAACGGCGGCGCTGGCGGCCCGGGCGGCTTCGACGGTGGGACCGGCGCCAACGGTGTCATCTCCACCACCGGCGGCGCAGGCCTGGGACCCGGCGGTGGAAGCGGCGGCGCGAACAGCGGCAGCAGCGGGGGCGGCGGCGGTCACGTCGCCGTCGGCGGCTCGTCCAGCGGCGCCGGAGCCGTTACCGCCGCCGGCGGTGGCGCCTACGGCACCGCGGGACTGTTGCCGATCAGCGGCGGATCCGGCGGTGGCGGGGGCGGCGCAGCATTCGGCGCGACCGGCTTCGGCGGTGGTGGCGGCGGCGGCGCGTTGCTCATCGCGTCGTCGACGACCATCACGTTGTCCGGAACGATCCGCGCGCGCGGTGGCAACGGTGCCGCCGGCCCCAATCCATCCGCCGGGTTCGGTGGTAGTGGCAGCGGCGGCGCCGTCAGGCTGGTCGCCAACACCGTCGGCGGAAACGGAACGATCGACGTGAACGGCGGCGACCGCATCGGCGGGTTCTTCGGCGGCTCCGGCGGCTTCTTCTTCAACGGCGCCGGCAGCGCCGGGCGCTTGCGCCTCGAATCGTTCACGAACACCGCCGTGTTGAATTTCGTGGCCGTGCCGCCGACGACGATCTCGTCCTCGCTACCCAATCCAGCCGTCCTCGCGAACGCTCCGACGCTCCGCATCAGCTCGATCGCCGGCGTCGCGACACCCGGCGTCGCCCAGGGCTCCTTCGTCACGCCGGACATCACGCTGCCTGCCGGCACGACGAACCCCGTGCCCGTGACCATCACCGCCGCGAACATTCCGGTCGGGACCGTCGTCACCCTGACCGTCCTGGGCTTCGTCGGCACGGTCTCGTCCGTGACGGCGACGCTCGGCGGAACCGCGGCGTCCTCGTCAGCCACCGCGAGCCTGACCATCCCGACCAACGAGCCGAGCGTCGTGAGCGCCTCGGCGACTTTCACCCTGCTCGTCGATCACTGACGCGATGAGGTACCTGACCTTGATGGCCCTGCTCACCGGTCTCGTCTCGGTCGCGGTCGGCGCCCGCGCTGCGATCGGCGCGCCGGCAACCAGCTGCACGACGTGCCACCGCGGTATCGAGGACGCGCACCCGAAGAAGGCGCTCACCTGCACGCGGTGCCACCGCGGCGACGCGACGGCGCAGGACGCGGGGAAGGCCCACACCGGCATGTGGGCCAATCCGAGCGACCTGCGCGTGGTGGAGCAGACGTGCGGCGCCTGCCACAAGGCGATCGTCGCCCGCGTGAAGTCGTCGATCATGGCGCACCGCTCGGGCACCCAGAGCGGGACGTTGTTCCCGAACGGACTGCAGTCCACGCGCGAGGACGTGAAGTTCAGCATGGCGCCGGTGGCGACGATCCCGGGCGTGTCGCTGCCCAAGAGTCATCCGCTGCCGAAGGGCGCCGTCGCGCGCCTCGAGCCTCTCCCAACGTTCGAGGAGGGCGGCGACGTCTTCTTCGATCTCCTGCGCAAGGAGTGCACCTCCTGCCACCTCTGGACGCAGCCCAAGGCGCTCAAGGGCAACATGCGCGCGACGGGCTGCGCCGCCTGCCATATGCCGTACGCCGAGGATGGCCGCTACCAGGGCGGCGACGTCGCCGTGTCCAGGGCGAAGCAAGGGCGGCCGATGCGGCACGTGCTGACCAGGCAGGTACCGATCACCCAGTGTGCGACCTGCCACAACGGCGGCTCGCGCGCGGCTATGAACTTCCGCGGGATGATGGAGGCGCCGCCCGAGGGCAAGCAGACCTTCGTTTACGATCAGGACCTCCTGCACGGCCACGCCTACTCCGAGCAGACACCCGATGTGCACTTCACGAAGGGGATGGTCTGCATCGACTGCCACACCGAGCGCGAAGTCCACGGTGACGGGCAGATCTACGCCAAGCGCCACTACGAGGTCGAGATCCGCTGCGAGACGTGCCACGGCACGCCCGACAGGATCGCGACGGGCGTCACGTCGCAGGGCCGGCGCCTGCGCAACGTCTTCTCGCCGGCAGGACCGAATCCGACGGGGCTCGTCACGCTCGTGAGCAAGATCACGGGAGCGACGCACGTCGTGCCGCAGCTCGCGGCGCTGCCGAAACAGCCGGCGGGCCACGAGCGGACGCACCTGGCGAAGACCGAGTGCTTCACCTGTCACACCGCGTGGGCACCCACGTGTTACGGATGCCACATCAAGATGGACTACACCGCTCACGCGAAACCGGTGGATGTCTCGTTCGACAACCTCGCCAATGCCCACAGCAAGCAGGGCTGGTTCCGACTCACCGCGGGCGTGCGGTTCGCCGACCCCGAGCCAATCCTCGGCGTCAACTGGCGCGGCCGGGTCGTGCCGTTCGTGCCGCGTGCCCAGCCGCTCTTCTCCTACGTCGATCCGGCGGGCCGGCTCGAGTACGACTTCAAGAAGCTCGGCTTCGCCCACAACCCGATCGTGCCCCACACGGTCGTCAAGGCGTCACGCTCGTGCGAGTCCTGTCACGGCAACCCGCGCGCGCTCGGCCTGGGGCTCTTCACCACGCGCGAGCATCCGAAGCTGTCCGAGTTCAAGCAGCCGATCGACTACCGGTGGGACCGGATCGTCGACGAGGACGGCGTATCGCAGCAGGTGACGACGGTGGACGGCGCGCGGCCGCTGAGCCGTGAGGAGATGGATCGTCTCCGCCGGGCGCCGTACAAGCGATGACACGCGCCCTCGTCGCTCTGGTCCTCACGCTCGCCGGGCTCGCGCCGAGTGCGGCGGCCGAGCAATCGGTCAGCGCGCTCGCGCCCTTCGAGACACTGGCCGACGGCTTCGTGGACGTTCGCGGCATCGTGGTCGATGCCGCGGGCGACGTGTTCGTCGCCGACCGCGCAAGTGGCATCGTGTGGCGAATCGCCTCCGACGGTACGCGTGTTGCCGTGGCCACCGGCCTCGAGCGCCCCGTCGGCCTGGCGCTCGACCCACGCGGTCGATTGCTCATCGCCGAGGAGCGGGCCGCTCGCGTGGCTCGTGTGGAAGCAGACGGCTCGCTGACGACGCTCGTGTCCGGCGTCAAGCAGCCGCGGTGGCTCGCCGTCCGCGAAGACGGCACGCTCTATATGAGCGCGCGCCACCTCATCACCGGCGGCACCGATCTCGAGCCTGACGACGAGTCCGCCGAGCCGGAGATGGTGCTGGCCCTCTCCCCGGGCGGCACGCTCTCGGTCTTCGCAGGCGGCTTCCGCCAGCTGCAGGGTATCGCCGTCAACCACCAGGCGCTCTACGCAGCGACTACCGGGCTCCGAAGTGATCCGAGGGCCGACGGCGTCATCTTCGAGATCGCGATCCTGCCCAGCGGCGCCGCGGGCCCGCCGCAACGAATCGGCGCGAGCGATGAGTTCACGAAACCGCTGGGCCTGGCGCGCGACCGCTTCGGCGCGCTCTACCTCACGACCAAAGAGGTCACCCTCGCCGCCGATCGATCCAGAAGGGCGGTGGCGAAGCTCCATCCGGACGCCCACGTCACTCTGTTCGCGGAAAACTTTGCCAAGCCCGAGGGGCTCGCCTTCGACGTGGCGGGGAACCTCTACGTCGCCGATGGCGATGCCGGCCGCGTGCTCCGCTTCGCGGCGCCCGCGCGGCCGGCGCTGACGACGCCGGCGTTCACCACGCAAGCAACACTCGCGGTGACCGGCACCACTCAGGCGCGCGCACGCGTCGATGTATTCGTCGACGCTGCGACGATCGCCGCCAGCGGCCCTGCTTCCGGCGCCGGCGCGTTTTCGGTTGCCGTCAGGCTGACCGCAAATACGCCGAACACGCTCGAGGCTTTCGCCACCGGTCATGGCGGCGACGGGCTGACGTCGGCGCCGACCGAGGTGACGGTCACCCACGACGCCACGCCGCCCGCGCTGCTCTTCACCACGCCGCCGGCGAACGCGCACGTCCGCCTGACGGCGCTCGTCCAAGCGCAGGCCACCGATGCCAACGGTGTCGCCAGTCTCGGCCTGACGGTGGACGGGCAGCCCCTGGTCGCCACCCTGACGCCGGCGCCGCCCGCCTCGCCGCTCTCGATCGCGGCAGCCTGGGATACCTCCACCGTGGCCGACGGAAGCCATACGCTCGGCGCGAGCGCCACGGACCGGGCCGGCAACCCTCGCACGGCCACGCGCGTCGTCATCATTGACAACACGCCGCCCGACACGACGATCACCGGCGGTCCCAGCGGGGAAATCGCCGTGGCCATCGCGACCTTTTCGTTCACAGGCATCGACAACCTCACCCCCGCCGGCGGCCTCGCATTCGGCTGGCGGCTCGATGGCGGCGCATGGACCGCGTTCAGCGATGCAACGACGGCGGCGCTCTCCGGCCTGACGGAGGGCGCGCACACCTTCGAGGTGAAGGCGCGCGACCTCGCCGGTAACGATGATCCGACGCCGGCGGCCCGGACCTTCAGCGTGCGCTTCGGACCGTCGATCGCCGACGTTTCGCCGTCCGGCGGAACGATCGGCACGCTGGTGACGATCACCGGCGTGAACTTCGAACCCGGCGCGACAACCGTGAGCTTCAACGGGCTGGCGGCGGCGATTCGTATGATCTCGCCGACCGTCATCACGACGACCGTGCCGATCGGCGCGGCAACCGGTGCGCTCCTGATCACCACGACACGCGGCTTTGCGAGTCGGATGTTCACGGTGACGCTCAAGGGCGACTTTGCCTTGACCGTCGACCCGGCCAGCCTGCGAGCGATCGCCGGCGATCAGAGCTCCGCCCACGTCGCTGCCACCGGCGGTGGTAATTTCAGCAGCCTTGTCGCCGTCGGCGTCGCGCCAGCCGTTGCCGGCGTTACGGCGAGCTTCGGCGCGCCGTTCGTCGCGCCCGGCGCGAGCACGCCGCTGACGTTCCGTGTGGACACGAGCGTCTCGACAGGCACGTACGCGTTCACTGTGACCGGCTCCTCGTCCGTCGACGGCCGCGTGGTCACACGCACCGCGCCGGTCTCATTGCAGGTCCTTCCGCGCGACACACACGCCGTCACCGGGCGCATCATGACGGCGGAGTCGCTGCCGCAGCCCATCCCCGGCGTCAGCGTCGCGTTAGGCAGCGCCTTCGTCCCGACCGACGTCGCGGGGAATTTCGTCCTCCTGGCGCCGCCGGTCGGTCCCAACATGCTCTTCGTCGACGGACGCACGGCGTCGACGCCCGAGGCGCAGTTCCCGATCGTGGAGGTGCAGATCGACGTCGCGGTCTCCGGTCCCACGCGCGTGCCGTTCACGATCTACCTGCCGAAGCTCGACACTGCCAATGCCATCAACCTGCCGCTCGACGGCGCGGGATTCACGACACGCGACGTGAAAGCAACGACGCCGAGCATCCCCGGGCTCGAGGTCACGATCCCGCCGGGCACGCGCATCATCGGGCCCGACGGCAATCCCGTCGGTCAGCTCGTGATCACGCGCGTGCCGATCGATCGGAGCCCGATGCCGTTCCCACCCGGGATCACGTTCCCGCTGCTGTTCGCGATCAATCCCGGCGGAGCCGTGCCATCGAATCCGCTTCCGATCTCCTTTCCGAATGCGCAAGGAGCCGCCCCCGGCACGACGGCCGACCTCTATTACTTCGACCTGTCCATCGGCAACTGGAACGTCTGGGGCACGGGGGCCACCAGCGACGATGGCCGTCAGATCGTCAGTGATCCGGGGTTCGGGCTGCCCCGGCTGGCATGGCACGGGGCATCATCGCGTCCCTCGAACGACCAGGTCGACAGCGGGCAGCCGAATCGCGCGACAGGCGGCGAGCCCGTCGATCTGCCAACCGGCCGCTTCACCGTGAGCAAGACCGACGTGACGCTGCCGGGTCGGCTGCCCATCAGTGTCGGGCGCTTTTACCGGAGCGAGAGCGCGCAGGCCGGGATCCTCGGCATCGGCTGGGCGCTGGAGCCGTACGAGACGGTCCTGCTCGGCCGAGGTGCAACCCTCGTCCTCATCCGTCCGGATCAGAGCGAGGTGGTTTTTGCGCCGGGCGGACCGGGCCAGTGGCAGAACACGACAGATCCCACCCTGGTGGGCGCCGTGATCACCTCGTTGCCTGGAGACTTCGTCTTTCAGCTGCGGTCCCGTGACGGTATCGTTCGGCGATTCGAGCGGATCTCGGGGTTCGCCAACCTCGCGGGCCTCGCGGCGATCACCGACCGTAACGGCAACTCGATCACCCTGACGCGCGCGCAGGTCTTCCAGCAAAACCGGATCACGAGCATCAGCGACGGGGCCGGACGCGGCGTCACGCTGGCCTACGACACCAGCGGCCGCGTCGTATCGATCACGGACCCGATCGGTCGCGTCGTGGGGTACGACTACGACACCGCCGGCCGGATCCGGACCGTCACGGATGCCGCCGGAGGCCGCACCAGCTACACGTATGACACGAACCACCGCATCACGACCATCACCGATCCCCGCAGCATCGTCTTCCTCACCAACGAATACGATGCCCAGGGTCGCGTCGTGCGGCAGGCGCAGGCCGATGGCGGCGTCTATGCGTTCGACTATTCGGTGATCGGCGCGCTCGTCACGGAGACCGTGCTCACGAGCCCGTTGGGTCGGGCGACTCGTTATCGATTCAACGCCTTCGGTCAGACGGTCTCCGAGACCAATGCCCTGGGCCAGACGACGACGTACGAGTACGCCAGTGGGACCAATCGTCTCCTCGCGATCACGGACGGCCTCGGTCGCCGGACGGAGTTCGCCTACGACGGTCGTGGCAACGTCGTCGCGATCACTGACCCGCTGGGCAATGTCCGTCGTTCGACGTATGACGTCGCCACCGACCTTCCGACAACCGTGTCCGACCCGCTCGGGAATCCGACCACGTTCTCGTACGACGCGGGCGGCAACGTGACCGCCGTCGCCGGTCCGACGGGAATGCAGACGGCGCTCGTCCGTGATGCCACCGGCGACGTCAGGGCCATCATCGACCCGCTCGGCAACCGCACGACGCTCTCCTACGACGCCCATGGGGCACTCGTCGCCACGACCGATCCTGTTGGCGCGACGACGACCTTCACGTACGACGGGGCGTCACGGCTCACCAGCCAGACCGATCCTCGCGGCCGGACGACGACGTTCAGCTACGACAATCTCAATCGTCTGATCGCGATCACCGATGCGCTCGGTGCCGTCAAGCGGATGACCTATGACGGCAACGGAAGCCTCATCGCCGTAACCGACGCCCTCGGGCGCACGATCACGCACACCTACGACGTCATGGATCGCCTGGTGGCGCGAACGCATCCCCAGGGCGTGACCGAGACCTATGGCTATGACACGGGCGGCCGTCTCGTCATGCACATCGATCGAAACGGACGCGCGACGACGCATCGGTACGACGAGCTCGATCGCAGAGTCGGGGCGACGTATGCCGACGGCAGCGTAACGACCTTTCGCTATGACGCCGCCGGCCGCGCGGTCGTGGCCGAGGATTCGGCTGGCGGCGCCGTGGTCCACGAATACGATCGACTCGATCGGCTCGCCGGCGTGCAGACCACCCTCGGCGCCGTGAGCTACGGCTACGATGCGCTCGGCCGGCGCCGGCATCGCTTCGCCACGGGGGTGGAGCCGACGACCTACACCTTCGACGCTGCGTCGCAACTGACTCGCGTCGACGCCGACCGCGAAAGTGTCCAGTTGTCGTATGACGGCGCTGGGCGGCTCGCGACCGTTACGCTCCCCAACGGCGTCGTCAAAGAGCTCGGCTACGACGAGGCGAGTCGCCTCGTCAGCCTTAACTACAGACGTGGCGCCAGCCTGATCGGCGACCTCACCTATATGCGTGAGGCCGGGGGCGAGGTGACCGCGGTCGGCGGGACCTTCGCGGCGACCAACCTTCCGCCGGCGATCGATGGCGCCACGTACGATGACCAGAATCGTCAGCTGACGTTCGGCCGCGCCGCATTGACGTTCGACGATGAGGGCAATACGACCTCGATCGCCGACGGCACCGGAACGGCCTCGCTCCGTTGGGATAGCCGCAATCGCCTCGTAGGGTTGACGCGGGCCGGCATTGAAGCGTCCTTCGCCTATGATGTGTTTGGGCGGCGAGTCCGAAAGACCGTCGATGGCGTGACGACACAGTATCTCTACGATGGCCCCGATGTCGCAGCGGAGATCCGCGATGGCGTCACGCTGCCCTATTTCCGACTCCTCGGCGTCGACACGCCAGTCGCCCGCGGCGTCGACGAGATCTATCTGACGGACGCCCTCGGAACGGTCATCGCCACGAGCGATGCCGCCGGCAGGGTGATGACGCAATACTCGTACTCACCGTTCGGGGAATCGGCGTCGAGCGGTGCTGCGTCCGACAACCGGCTGACCTTTACGGCCCGCGAGGCCGATGAGACGGGCCTCATGTACTACCGGGCACGTTACTACTCGCCCGGGCTCCATCGGTTCCTGAACCAGGATCTGGTTCTGCGACTGGGTGCCAACCGCTACGCCTACGCGCTCAATAATCCGCTCAGCAACGCTGACCCGTTCGGACTCGACACGTTCGTCATTTACGGAGGGCTGGCGTCCTCTGGCCCGGGGGGCTCGAGCGCCGGGGAATTGAATCGTGGTCTGAGCAATCTGGTCAGAACTCTCGGTGAGAATGGGGAGCCTGTCTTTATCTTCAACAGTGGGCAGATCGACGAAGTCGTGGCCCGCGCGCGCGAAGCAGCTCGCGCCGGCCGGCCCGTGTACATCGTCGGCCATAGCCGAGGCGGCGAAGCGGCGGTGCGAGCGGCCGCTGAGCTGCTGGGACTCGGCATCACCCCCGATCGCGTCTTCACCATCGATCCGTTCGTCGATCCGAGCACGACCGTCCCGCCCGGATTGCCGCTGACCAGCTTCTACCAGACGCGCCGCTATCTCATATTGATCCGAGGCTTCGAGATCGGCGGCGCCGAACAGAACATCCTGATCACCGGCACCAACCACATCGACATCACCAGCCACCCGAGAGTCCAGGAAGCCATCCAGGGCGCGATTCTCGGCGCGTCGCGCGCGCAACCGGTGGGCGGTCGCTATTGACGAGTCGTGCGTGGCGCGTCACGCTCGTGACGATCGTCGTGTGTGGCTGCGCGACTATCAGCGACGACGCGCCGCAGCTCGAAGCCGCGTGGCGCGAACGGATGCTGACAGGGCATTACGGCGCATGGCACAACGGGAAGGAGGTCGCAGCGACGCGCTGGGAGAGCAAAGACACGGTACACTCCTTCCCCGAAGGCGCGAGCCTTACGATCCACCGCATCAACATCAGCAGCACGAACAGCTGGGGCAACGGCGAAGACCATCACGGTGGCCTGCTCGCCCGCGTCCCATTGGGCAGCATGACGGTCGAGCTGTTCGGCAAACTCTTCGCGCCGATTCGACTCGGCGGATACTCCGTCGAACGGGGCCAGGGCTTCGACGTCTTCCTCGTCGTGCGCCCGATGGGCGGTGGCTACGGGCGGCTTGTCAAGCATTGGCGCTTCTGGCCTAAGGAGCTTCTCTTGACCGGCGACCCTGTCGATCCAGACATCTTCCGTCGCAGCAGCCGCAACGACCTCCAGCGTCGAGTGGCGCCGGGCTCCATGGGGACCTACCGCTTCCACTTCGTCGACGCCTACCTCGACGTCGACGAGCCGAGCCGGACCGCTACGGTGACCGTCACCGGCCTCAAGCGCCCCTTCGCCGAGCGCGTGAATCTCGCGCCCTGGCTCGAGGGTGCTCAGCCGGCTCCCGCCGGCGCGCCGCGATGAGCCATCGCGGCCGCGTCGGGCCCGCCGTTGCTGTCGTCGGCTGCGCCCTGAAGACCGGGTGACCGCGGCGCCTGTCCGTGCGTCGGCAACTGTGACTCCTGACGCGCGCCGTCGCCGACCCCCAGACCTCGTGGTCCACTTCCCGTAGCTGACGGCAATCAGACGGTGACGTTTGACCGCAGTGCCTAATATGGCCATGGTTTGGCTATAATGACGTACGCGGTCGTTCTGGCCCCCGCGGCGGCCAAGACTTTCAGGTCTTTGCCAGCCTATAGCCGCGCCGAGGTGCGGGACGCCCTCGAACGGCACTTGCGGCACGAGCCCACCCGGGTGAGCAAGAGCCGGATCAAACGGCTGCGGGGCATGAGCCAGCCGCAGTATCGCCTCCGGGTCGGGGAAGTGAGGGTGTTCTATGACGTCACGCGCGAAGCCGTCCAGGTCCTCGCGATCGTCACGAAAGCTGAAGCCGCGGACTGGCTCGCCCGGCACGGGACGCCGGGTACGCCAGGTGGCGCTGGCTGACGTCAAGGACGACCTGTCGCGATTCCTGCGCTTGGCCGAGTCCGAAGAGATCGTCATCACGCGGCACGGGAAGCCGGCGGGTGTGTTGATCGGCTTCGGAAGCGAGGACGACTGGGTCGACTATCGACTCGAGCACCATCCGGAGTTCCTGCGACGAGTCGCCGAGGCGCGAGAAGCCCTCGCGGCTGGTCGCGGTGTCCGACTGGAGGATTTGCCGTAAGGATCCTCCTCCCTGGCGGCGCCGGGCAGGTCGGCACGATCCTGGCCCGGGCGTTCCACAGCGACGGCCACGAGGTCGTGGTGCTGAGCCGCGCGCCTCAGAAGGCGCCCTGGCTCGTGGTCGCGTGGGACGCGAACACGCCCGGGCCGTGGACGCGCGAGCTCGACGGCGCCGACGTGGTCGTCAACCTGGCCGGGCGCAGCGTGAACTGTCGCTACACGCCGGCCAACCGACGCGCCATCAAGGAGTCGCGCGTGAACAGCACGCGCGTCGTCGGCGAAGCGATCGCGGGCGCCGCGCGGCCGCCGCGCGTCTGGCTGCAGATGAGCACCGCCACCATCTACGCGCACCGCTACGACGCTCCCAACGACGAGGCCACGGGCATCCTCGGCGGCGCCGAGCCCGGGGCGCCCGACACCTGGCGCTTCAGCATCGACGTGGCCACGTCGTGGGAGCGCGCGCTCGACGCGGCGGCGACGCCACGCACGCGCAAGGTGGCGCTGCGCGCGGCCGTCGTGATGAGCCCCGACCGGGGCGGCGTGTTCGACCTGCTGCTGCGCCTGGTGCGCTTCGGCCTCGGCGGGCAGGCCGGCCACGGCCGGCAGTACGTCTCGTGGATCCATGACGGCGACTTCGTGCGCGCCGTCTATTGGCTGATCGAGCACGACAAGGTCGACGGCGCCGTCAACCTCGCCGCGCCCCATCCCCTGCCCAACGCCGACTTCATGCGCGCGCTGCGCGAGGCGTGGGGGATGCGGCTGGGCCTGCCCGCCTCCGCCTGGATGCTGGAGGTCGGCACGTGGGTGCTCCGGAGCGAGACCGAGCTGGTGCTCAAGAGCCGTCGTGTCGTTCCCGGCCGGCTCGTGCAGCAGGGCTTCGCGTTCGAGTTCCCGATCTGGGCGGAGGCCGCGCGCGATTTATGTGGGCGGTGGCGAAGGTCTGCGGGGTGACGCGCGCGTGCTGATCGCCCAATACGCTCCGGAAGGTGTCGCGGCCGCCGTTCTGCTGCTGGCGCCGCCGGTGCTTGGGGTCGTCAGCTTCTGGCCCTCCGCGCGCGGGCACTGGTCCGGCGCCGTGCTGGCCGCTCCGTGATGGCCCGGGATTGGGCGGATGGGCGGCGCTCGTCTACGGTCCGCTGCTGCTGATCCTGGCGGTGGCCTCGTTCGTCCTGTGGGAGCGGCGGCGCGCTTCGAGGAGCGAGCGACGCTGAGGATGGGCAAGCTGATGTGCCCGCGATGCGGAGCGCGGTATCCCAGGTGGCGGTTGCTCTTCAGCGGAAGCACGTTGACCTGCGTGTCTTGCCACGCGCAATTGACCATGTCCCGAGATTCAGCCGGAAGGCTCGGATTCGTCGGAGGCCTGACGCTCTTCGTGTGCGCCGCCGTGAGTGGCTGGATCTGGGGCTTCGAGACGCTTTGGTCGTGGCAGTCCCTGCTGGGCTTCATGGCGTTCGGCTTTGTGCTCGGCCTCGTCATCAGGCCGATCGTCGCGGTGCTCGTCCTTCGCTAGTCGCCTTGTCGCCCTACTGCCCGCGTGGTACCTTACCGCCCAATTCCCGACGTCAGCGCCGACGGAGGTGCGCCATGCCGTTCGTCAACATCACCCTCTACGAAGGCCATCCCAAGGAGCGCAAGGACGAGATCGCGCGCCGCGTGACGGAGACGATCACGGAGGTCTGCAAGCTCCCGCCGCAGGCCGTCTGGGTGGTCTTCAACGAGGTCACGCCGCCCGACTGGTACGTGGCGGGCAATCCCGGCAAGAAGTGAGCGCGGCGTTCGAGAAGCTCGGCGGCGGCTTCCTCTTCACCGAGGGGCCGGTGTGGCATCCGGCGGGCAAGTTCCTGCTCTGGAGCGACATGCCCGGCGACCACATGCGGCGCTGGTCGGCCAAGGACGGCGTCACGACCTTCCGCAAGCCGTGCAACATGTCCAACGGGCTCACCTACGATCGCCAGGGGCGCCTGCTCGCGTGCGAGCACGCCAGCAGCCAGGTGACGCGGACGGAAACCGACGGCCGCATCGTGCCGATCGCCACCCATCACCAGGGCAAGCAGCTCAACAGCCCCAACGACATCGTGTGCAAGTCGGACGGCGGCATCTACTTCAGCGACCCGCCGTACGGCCGCGCGAAGTTTTACGGCGTCGAGCGCCCACAAGAATTGTCGTTCCAGGGCGTGTTCCGCGTGGGCCCCGACCCGAAGACGACCGAGCTGCTCGTGGACGACTTCGATCGTCCCAACGGCCTCTGCTTCTCACTGGACGAGCGGCGCCTCTTCATCAACGACACCGCGCGCAAGCACATCCGCGTGTTCGACGTGACGCCCAAGGGCACGCTCACCAATGGCCGCCTGTGGGCCGAGACCAAGGGCGACAAGCCCGGCGCCCCCGACGGCATGAAGCTCGACTCCGCCGGCAACGTCTACTGCTGCGGGCCCGGCGGCATCCACGTGTTCGATCCCGACGCCCGGCTGCTCGAGATCCTCGAGACGCCGGAGCGCACCGCCAACTTCGCCTGGGGCGACGACGACTACCGCTCGCTGTTCGTCACCGCGTCGACGTCGCTCTATCGCATCCGCCGGACGACTCCGGGTCTTCCGGTCTTCTGATCATCAAGGAGGCTTCCATGCACCGACGCACGCTGCTCGTCGTCCTGCTCGCCGCGGCCCTGCTCGTGCCGCCGGCGGCGGACGCTCAAAAGCCCATCAGGGTGGGCATGCCGATGCCGCTCTCCGGGCCGCCCGCGCTGTTCGGCGAGCCCGCGACCAAGGGCGCCATGATGTTCGTCGAGGAGATCAACGCCAGGGGCGGCGTGCTCGGCCGCAAGCTCGAGCTGATCACCCGCGACTCCAAGGCCGACGCCAACGAAGCGGTCCGCCAGGCGCGCGAGCTGATCCTGAAAGACAACGTGGACTTCCTGGTCGGCACGCTGACCTCCGCCGAGGGGCCGGCGGTCTCCGTGGTGGCCAAGGAGAACAAGATCGTCTTCATCGCGCCGATTCCGAAGACCGACCAGCTCACGGCGCCCGACAAGCTGCACCCCTACGTCTTCCGCGTGGCCTCCACCACCACCATCGAGGGCCGCAGCGCGGCCGAGATCGTCGCCAAGTGGCCGGTGAAGAGGGTCGCGACGATGTCGTTCGACTACGCGTACGGCCAGGACGTGACCAAGGCGTTCGTCGAGCATCTGAAGAAGATCAAGCCGAGCGTCGAGATCGTGGATCAGCAGTGGCCGAAGCTCGGCGAGCAGGACTACAACCCGTTCATCAACGCCCAGATGGCCAAGAAGCCCGAGGCCGTCTTCTCGTCGATCTGGGGCGGCTTCTTCGTGACCTACTCCAAGCAGGCCAGAGCCGTCGGCATGTTCGACGCGCTCAAGTACCACTTCATCGGCGTCGGCGAGGCGGCCACGCCGGAGACGGCGAAGTCGATGGGCGCCGACTATCCCGTCGGCATCTGGGGCAACTCGTACGACGCGTTCTACTGGGGCGAGACGCAGGCGCACCGCTCCTACGTCGCCCGGCTGTCCAGGTACCTGAAGGACGAATACCCGTCGTCGTGGGCGATCCAGGGCTACATCGGCATGCAGTTCCTGGCCGAGGCCATCAAGAAGGCCGAAAGCACGGATTCCGACAAGGTCGCCAAGGCGCTGCTCGGGCTGACGGTGGAGACGCCGGTGGGGCCGCTGACGATCCGCGAGAAGGACCACCAGGCCAACCGCGGCCAGCTCTACGGCAAGACCGTGATGGATCCGAAGTACCCGTTCGCGATCATGAAGCCCGTGACCTACGTGGATCCGACCAAGTTCATGGATTAGGGTCTGCCGGATCCGTCGTTCGTCTTCGCCCAGAGCGTCAGCGGCCTCACGGCCGCGATGTTCCTGTTCCTGATCGCGGCCGGGCTGTCGCTGATCTTCGGCGTACTGCGCGTGCTGAACTTCGCGCACGGCACCTTCTACATGCTCGGCGCGTACGCGACCTACCAGCTCGTGCAGTGGATGGGCGTGAGCGGCGGCCGCTTCTGGCTGACCGCGCTCGGCGGCGCGCTGGTCGTGGCCGCGCTCGGCGGTCTGATCGAGCGGTTCCTGTTCCGTCGGCTCTACGGCAAGGACGAGCTCTACCAGCTCCTGTTCACGTACGCGCTCGCGCTGATCCTGAGCGACGCCGCCAAGATGCTCTGGGGCACCCAGCAGAAGTCGGTGAGCCGGCCGCCCGAGCTGACCGGCGCCCTCCACGTCTTCGGCGCCATCATCCCCCACTACAACCTGTTCATCATCCTGCTCGGCCCGGCCATCGCGCTCGCGTTCTGGGTGGTGCTGCAGCGCACGCGCGTCGGCCGCTACATCCGCGCGGCCGCGCTGGACCGCGAAACGCTGGGCGCGCTGGGCGTCAACGTGGACGCGCTCTACACGTGGGTTTTCGTGCTCGCCTCGTTCCTGGGCGGCCTGGGCGGCGCCCTCATCAGCCCGATGCGCGCGACCACGCCGGGCATGGACACGGAGGTCATCGTCGAGGCGTTCGTGGTCGTCGTGATCGGCGGCCTCGGCTCGTTCTGGGGGACGTTCCTCGGCGCGCTGATCTACGGCCAGGTGCTGTCCTTCGGCATCCTCTTCTTCCCGCGCTTCTCGATCTTCGCCGTCTTCGCCCTCATGGCGGCGGTGCTCATCGTCCGGCCCTGGGGCCTGCTCGGACGGCCGCTGCGATGAGGCGCGTGCCGTGGGCGCCCCTCGTCGTGGTGGCGGCGCTCCTCGTGCCGGCGGTCGGCTCGCGCTTCTACACGTTCCTCGCCAACGACGTGATCATCTGGGCGCTCTTCGCCACCAGCCTCAACCTCCTGGTGGGCTACACGGGCCTCGTGTCCTTCGGCCACGCCGCGTACTTCGGCATCGGCGCCTACACGACCGGCATCCTCATGAAGAAGCTCGGCGTGCCGTTCCTCCTCGCCTTCCCCGCCGCCGGCGTGCTGGCCGGCGCCTTCGCGCTGCTGTTCGGGCTCTTCTGTGTGCGGCTCACCCGCATCTACTTCGCGATGCTCACGCTGGCCTTCGCGCAGATCGTGTGGGCGATCTGCTTCAAGTGGAACGAGGTCACCGGCGGCGAGCAGGGCATGCCCGAGGTCCCCTACCCCGACCTCGCCTGGATGGGGGCGCTGCCGCTCGTGCGAGATCTGCGGACCAGCGACCACTTCTACCTGGTGACGGTCGTGCTGGTGGCGCTGTGCCTCTGGATCCTGCACCGCGTGGTGCGCTCGCCGTTCGGGCGGATGCTGACGACGATCCGCGAGAACGCCGAGCGCGCGGAGTTCATCGGCGTCCACGTGCGGCGCTACGAGCTGGCCGCGTTCGTGCTGGCGGGCGCCTTCGCCGGGCTCGCCGGCGGCCTCTTCGGCATCTTCAACCGCGGCGTCTTCCCCGACTTCGCGTACTGGACCAAGTCTTCCGAGGTCCTCATCATGACGCTGCTGGGCGGGATGGGGACGTTCTACGGGCCGAGCGTGGGCGCGCTGGCCCTGATCTTGTTGAACCAGCAGATCGTCTCCTACACCGAGTACTGGCCGTTCGTGCTCGGCACCATCCTCGTCGTGCTGCTGTTCGGCTTTCCCGGCGGGCTGGGTGGCGCCCTCGAGCTGCTCGGGCGCCGGCTCTGGAGGCCGCGGCGTGCTTGAGGTGCGCGACCTCACCAAGTCGTTCGACGGCTTCGTCGCCGTCTCGCGCGTCTCGTTCGACGTCCCCAAGCACAGCGTGAGCGCGATCATCGGGCCCAACGGCGCCGGCAAGACGACGCTGTTCAACCTGATCACCGGCCACCTGCGCTGCGACACTGGGCGGGTCGTGCTCAACGGGCGCGACGTCACCGGCGTGCCGCCGCACGACCTCTGCCGCATGGGCGTGGGCCGCTCGTTCCAGCGGACCAACATCTTCGCGAAGCTGACCGTCTACGAGAACGTCCAGGCCGCGTTCGTGTCGCACCGCGGGCGCGGCTGGAACGCGTTCACGCCGGTCCGCGACCTCTACCGCGACGAGACGCTGCGCCTGCTGGAGTCGCTGCGGCTCGCCGACCGCGCCGGCGAGGTCGCCGGCTTCCTGTCGCACGGCGCGCAGAAGCAGCTCGAGCTGGGGCTGGCCCTGGCCCTCGAGCCCGACATCCTGCTGCTCGACGAGCCGACGGCCGGAATGTCGGCGAGCGAGACGCGCGAGACGATCCAGCTGATCGACCGCCTCGCGCGCGAGCGCGGGCTGACACTGCTGTTCACCGAGCACGACATGGAGGTCGTCTTCTCCATCGCGCAGAAGATCACCGTGCTGCACCAGGGCCGCGTGATCGCCGACGGCTCCCCGGCGGCCGTGCGCGCCGACGCCGAGGTGCGCCGCGTCTACCTCGGAGAGCGCCGGTGAGACAGCCTGTGGCAAGCCCGAGGCGCGCCACGGCTGCGCCGGGGCGCGTCCGAGCGATGGGGGGCGTGGGGGGCCATGTCGGGGCCCCCCACGACGATTGGTGACCGCCCCGCTGCTCGAGGTCAGCGAGATCCACACGGCGTACGGGCTGTCGCGCGTGCTGTTCGGCGTCTCGATCGAGGTCGGCGCCGGCGAGTGCGTCTGCCTCCTCGGCCGCAACGGCGTCGGCAAGTCCACTACCATGCGCTCGATCATGGGGCTCACCCCGCCGCAGGCGGGACGCGTGGCCTTCAAGGGCGTCGACATCACCGGCTGGGAGTCGTACCGGGTCGCGCGCGCCGGCATCGGCTTCGTCCCCGAGGACCGGCGCATCTTCGCCGATCTCACCGTCTGGGAGAACCTCGACGTGGCCCAGCGCGGCGGCGGCTGGACGACCGAGCGCGTCTTCGATCTGTTCCCCACGCTGCGCCAGCTGACCGGCCGTAACGGCGGCTATCTCTCGGGCGGCGAGCAGCAGATGCTGACGATCGCGCGCACGCTGATGGGCAATCCCGAGCTGCTGCTGCTCGACGAGCCGTCGGAGGGCCTGGCGCCGCTGGTCGTCGACCACCTCGACGAGCAGATCGCGCGCCTCAAGGCCGAGGGGCTGACGATCCTGCTCGCCGAGCAGAACACGGAGTTCTCGCTGCGCCTCGCCGACCGCGTCTACGTGCTGGAAAAAGGCGCCATCCGCTTCAGCGGCGCCGCCGCCGCGCTGCGCGACAACGAGGCCCTTCGCCACGAGCTGCTGGCGCTCTAACCGATGACCGCGCGGCGGCGGGCGCGGCGTCACTGGGTTCGCCGCCTTCTCGGGCTGATCGTGATGGTCCTGCTCGGGTGGCTGGTATGGGTAGCCGCCACGTGGCCGGACGTCCGCGCCCTCGCCACGCAGCCGCCGACGACCACGGCCTTCATCGAGCGCTACCAGGAGCGCGAGCGCGCGGCCGGCCGCACGCCGCGCGCAGAGTGGCGGTGGGTACCCTACGGCACCATCTCGCTGCACCTCAAGCGCGCGGTGCTCGTGGCCGAAGACATCGGTTTCTACCACCACCACGGCTTCGCCCCCGGCAACATGCGCGTGGCCATGACGGAGGCGCTCGAGGAGCGCAAGATCCCGCGCGGCGCCTCGACGATCACCCAGCAGCTCGCGAAGAACCTCTGGCTCACGCCCTCGCGCAGCCCGCTGCGCAAGGCGCGCGAGGGCGTGCTGACCTGGCAGCTCGAGCGCGCGCTGTCCAAGCGGCGGATCCTCGAGCTCTACCTGAATGTCGTAGAATTCGGGCCCGGCGTGTACGGCGCGGAGGCAGCGGGCCGGCGCTACTTCGGCAAGCCGGCGGCCGAGCTGGACGAGGACGAGGCGGCGCAGCTGGCGGCGGCTCTGCCGAAGCCGCGCGCGTGGCACCCGGGGGTGAAGACGCCGTCCTATCGCCGCTACGTCGAGAACATCCGGCGCCGCATGGACCGCGCCGAGCTGCCGGGAAAGCTCCTGCAATAGGGAGAGCGCGTGGACACGATTCTCCAGCTGCTGCTCAACGGGCTCGCCGTCGGCTGCATCTACGGCCTGGTCGCCCTCGGCTTCGTCCTCATCTACAAGGCCACCGAGCTCGTGAACTTCGCCCAGGGCGACCTCCTCATGCTCGGCGCGTTCACGTGCTACATGTTCGTCGTCTGGTACGGCCTCGGCTACTGGGCCGCGTTCGCGCTCGCCATCGCCATCGTGGCGCTCTTCGGCGCCGCGCTCGACGCGACCGTCCTGAGACGCGTGATCGGCCAGCCACAGTTCGCCGTGGTCATGCTGACCATCGGCCTCGGCGCGATCTTCCGCAGCTTCGCCTCGATCACGTGGGGCTCGGAGATCTACACGCTGCCGACGCCCTTCAGCGCGCGGGCCACGCGGCTCGGCGGCGTCACCGTGAGCCACGAGTACGTCTCGATCATCGTGGGCACGGTGGTGCTGTGCGCGGCGCTGTACGCGTTCTTCACCTACACCAGAGTCGGCGTGGCCATGCAGGCGGCCTCGCAGAACCAGCTCGCCGCCTACTACATGGGCATCCCCGTCAAGCGGATGTTCTCGCTCATCTGGGCGATCTCCGCCGGCGTGGCCGCCATCGCCGGTGTGCTGCTGGCCCCCGTCTCGCTGATCGACATCAACCTCGGCTTCATCGGCCTCAAGGCGTTCGCGGCCGCCGTCCTCGGCGGCTTCGGCTCCATTCCGGGCGCGCTCGTCGGCGGCCTCACCATCGGGCTCATCGAGCTGTTCGCGGGCGCCTACCTCCCGCACGGGGTCAAGGACGTCGCGGCGTACGTGGTGCTGCTCGTCGTGCTCGCGGTGCGGCCGCAGGGCATCTTCGGCGCCGTGGGTCGCAAGAAGGTCTGACGCCGTGCGCTTTCTCTTCAAGACCTCCTACGCGCAAGAGCTGGGGCTCTTTCGCGACAACGTCCAGCGCAACTGGTACGTCGCCCTCTTCGCCGCGCTGCTGGTGCTGCCGCGCGTCGTGCCCGACTACGTCGGCGACATCAGCCTCGTCTTCATCTACGGGCTCTGCGGGCTGTCGCTCATGGTCCTCGCCGGCTACACCGGGCTCATCAGCCTCGGCCACGCCGCCTTCCTGGGCATCGGCGCCTACGCGCACGTCTTCTTCGCGCACGATCTGCAGCTGCCGTGGATCGTCTCCGTCGCGCTCGCCTGCGTGATCACGGCCGCGGCCGGCGTGCTGGTCGGCCTGCCCGCGCTCCGCATGACGGGGGTGTACCTCACCATCGCGACGCTCGCGTTCGCGCTGATCATCCAGGAAATCTTCTCGCGCTGGGATCGCGTCACCGGCGGCCTCAAGGGCAAGCCCGTGGACAAGCCGGTGCTGTTCGGATTCTCGTTCGCGAGCGAGCTGGCCTTTTACTTCCTGTGTCTCGCCGTGCTCATCGGCGCCCTGTGGCTGACCGCGAATCTGCTGCGGGCCCCGACGGGACGCGCCTGGGTCGCCATCCGCGACAGCGAGATCGCCGCGCAGTCGATGGGCGTGAACGTGGCCGTGTACAAGACCATGGCCTTCGCCTACTCCGCGGCCCTCATGGGTGTCGCCGGCGCGCTCTTCGCCCACAAGATCAGCTTCCTCGCGCCCGACATCTTCAGCGTGCTGCTGTCCATCCAGCTGCTGCTGATGGTCGTGGTGGGCGGCCTCGGCAGCCTGCACGGTGCCCTCTACGGCGCCGTCTTCGTGGCGATTCTCCCCGTGCTGATCTCGCAGGCGCGGGACGCCGTCCCGGCGTGGCACGGCCTGGACCGGTTCGTGAAGCAGCCCGGCCTCGAGCCCGGCCTGTTCGGGCTGATCCTCGTGCTCTTCATCCTCTTCGAGCCCCTCGGGATCTACGGACGCTGGATGAAGGTCAAGCTGTACTTCGCGATGTTCCCGCTCTACAAGCGCGCCACGTTCAAGCGGCAGAAGGCCTACATGCGATCGGAGCGGCTGCGATGACGCTGCTCGAGGCGGACAACCTCGCCATCAACTTCGGGGGCATCACCGCGCTGGCCGGCGTGAGCTTCGAGGTCCGGGCGGGCGAGGTGCTCACGATCATCGGGCCGAACGGCGCCGGCAAGACGACGATCTTCAACCTCGTGTCCCGCATCTACGACCCCACCCGCGGGCGTCTGAGCTTCTGCGGCGAGGACATCACCCGGGTGCCCCCGCACGAGATCGCCCGGCGCGGCATCGCGCGGACGTTTCAGAACATCGAGCTCTTCGAGCACGCCACCGTGCTGCAGAATCTCCTGCTCGGCCGGCACGCCCACAAGCGCTCGCGCTTCGTGGAAGAGCTGCTCTTCCTGCCCCGCGTGCGCGCGCTCGAGCTCGAGCATCGCGGGGCCGTGGAGAAGGTCATCGACTTCCTGGACCTCCAGCCCTACCGCGACAGCCTGATCGTCAACCTGCCGTATGGCGTCCGCAAGGTCGTCGAGATGGCGCGCGCGCTCTGCACGCAGCCGAAGCTCCTCCTCCTCGACGAGCCCTCGTCCGGGTTGAGCGTCGAGGAGACGGAGGAGATGGCGTTCTGGATCCAGGACATCCGGACGCTGCTCGGCATCACGGTGCTCATGGTCGAGCACGACATGAGTCTCGTCAGCGCCGTGTCCGACCGCGTGGTGGCGCTCAACTACGGCCTCGTCATCGCCGCCGGCACCCCGCGCGACGTGCAGGCGCATCCCGACGTCGTGAAGGCGTACCTGGGAGGCTGACGCGTGAGCGGAGCCCTCCTCCAGGTGAGCAACCTCGAGACGTACTACGGTCCGATCATGGCCATTCGCGGCGTCAGCTTCGAGGTGAAGCGGGGCGCCATCGTCACCATCCTG
>Ga0209378_1000441_pt1 | contig 30864 bp, 36 predicted proteins | sample GraSoiAngelo_156_FD_186170 | JGI IMG/M metagenome (GOLD analysis project Ga0209378, IMG submission 186170) | Grasslands soil microbial communities from the Angelo Coastal Reserve, California, USA - 14_1009_13_40cm (SPAdes) (version 2) | ecosystem: Environmental > Terrestrial > Soil > Grasslands ...
GTTCGGCTTCAACTGCGACCACTCTGTATTTTTCGCTGAAGAATCCGGTGTCGCTCCATCTCATAGGTTTTTGATGCGGAATCTGAGCCACTGCGAAGTCGTAGAAATGAGGAATTCGGCAGATGCGGTTGGCGATCTCTGCTCAAGAACGTGACTGATTCGGCGTCGCTTAGCTGCAAAAATCCACCTAAAACCCGCATTGGTTAGTCCCAAAACTTAGTCCCAACTCTTAGTCGCAAAATTCCACGCATAATTCTCCGGGCTGGATTCTCTGCAACTCACGCGAGACCGATTGAGCAACCGGCGGGTAGTTGTCAAACTTCACGTTCTCACGCATTACGCGGAGCTTGAGCAATCGGATTCGCTATACTCATTCCCAATGTCTCCCGCATGCGGGGGGCAAATTGGCTTGTTTCATTTCCCCGGGAAGTAAATTGTTTTGAAGCTATTGGAGACCCGATTGGCATAGCCCATTAACTGCAATTCGCCGTCAGGACGAACGCGCGACGTGGCCAGGAGGAAGAACCATGAAAAAGCTGATGTTGTTCTTGGCGATCATGTTGCTGGTCGGGGTGGCCCCTCTTGCCGCTCAGAACAGCGTCGATGTCCTCGGGGGCGGGCCACAACCGGCGAACACGATCGGCTGCGCCGTGAACCCAGATTGTATTCCGGCGACGTGGCCCACGACCTCCAACGCGGGCCAATTGGCTGCTAAATCTTGTTTACCTCTTAGTCCCTACATCCACTAAGTATAATCAATCACATACAGTCGAGCTTAACATTATGGGTGTATTGTTAAGCACGCGAGTCTACGTCTGCATTGAATAAAAGGTAGAGTTGACAATTTTTGTTCAGTTGACAGAGATGAAAGCACGGGCGCACGCCGCGAAGGCAATCAGGGAGCGATGCGAGGACGGCTTTCTGGCAGCCAGCAGCAGAAAGGGGCCGAGCGCGACATAAAAACTAAGAAACATCGGCTCGGTTTCGTTTTTCAATTCCAGAAGCCACTTGGAATCCATAGATCCGTGTATAGCGGATAAATCAAAGCAACATAAAACAGGCCCACTAGTGCCAGAACGACTTGCAGCGTGCGTTCGCGTTTCATGATGACCTCTTCTTACGAAAGTTAAATCCGGTGCGGAGCTGGTGACGCATGTCGGCATAACCCGCGTTTTGAAGCGCATGGATCGTTGAGCATAGATGTGACCCCCGCCGAGTCGCCACTGTCGCCGCCCGATAAGCCATCGTCCGCCATGTTTACGGAATCCCATGGTGAGACGGAACTTGAGATTGGTCTTTTCGCCATTACGCTGCCGTTGCGAAGGCGATTTTCCGCCCTATTGCCGCGAAGAACATCGAGAGCCGCATCCGTAGCCGCCGAGGCGCAGCCGCTATGCGGTTTGTTACGAGATTTGTTATGAGCACCGATATTCAATGCGCGGAAACCCGCATGAATACTGGGTTTGCTGAGCGCGGCTGGAGTCGAACCAGCGACCTACTGATTCTCGATCAGCAACCCAGAAATCAATGGTTTCAACGGTTCCCAAGTATTTTCGTGGTCATAAATAGGCAGGTTTAGGCGAGGATGTTTCCTAGTGTGTTCCCCAGTTTTTATCAGCCCACTTGCACAGCGAGCATCGAAACTGAACCGCCATCGACGCCCTCAACAGGAAACGTGAGCGGCTCGGATGAGGTGCGAGCGGCGGCAACGTAAAGCAGCGGCAGATAATGATCCGGCGTCGCACGGCCAGCTCCGCTTCGCTGCCGAGTTGATGCTCGTAATTCACGAGCGGCTTGTACTCTCCGGCGAGAAGCAGCTCGCGGACTCGTGTTTCAAACGAGATCGCCCAATCGTACGGCTCCGGTGCGTGCCGTCCCCAGGGGCATAAGCATGCAGGTTATGTATGACGTTGCCGCTGCCGAGGATGAGAATGCCTTCTTCTCGTAGGAGCGCCAGGCGCGTGCCGACTTCGTAGTGGAACGAAGGTGGTGGCGCAGAACCGACCATGTGCCGTGGTCGAGGCCCCAGCGGCCGTCGCGGCGCACTTGCACAGGTGCAAGCAATTTCTGGACGCGCGCAGCGAGGTCGGGATCACCAGGCGCGGGATACTGCACCTGATACAGTTCGCGCGGAAAGCCGCCGAAGTCGTGGATCGTCTTCGGCGCGGTGCTCACGGTGACGGCTGCGTCTTCGATGTACCAGTGTGCCGAGACCGAAAGTATCGCCTTCGGCCTCGGCAGGCTCGTGCCGATAGCTGCCCACCGCTGCGTATAAGTGTTTACCAGCAGCGCATTCATCGGATTGCCGTGCCCAATGAACAACGCTGGCATCCGCCCGACGATTTTTGACTCGCTCGTCGTTACGCCGCCTTTTGCGCCTGGCCCGGCATCACGCCTATTTGCTTCAGCATGCCCATGAGGTCGTAAAAAAGATTCTCTTCCACGATTTGGCCTTGCTCGTTCCAGCGCGCAACCGTACAGAAATCAATATGGAAGCTCTTGTTCGTGGGCTGGATGACCGTTCCGTCGGGCATGGTCATCGGTCCCTTCATGGTCCCAGTGAAATCTGCCACAGTGCACGTCCATTCGCCCTGGGCGAGCATGATCTTGTATGATTGTTGATCAGATGCTGATCAGGGAACATCTTGAAGAATGCAATCGCCTCCTGTTCGTGGGCATCTACGCCGTGTGTGGGCGGCTGATTCGGCCAGCGCACGATGCAATCCTTTGTGTGATATTTCCGAAATGTTTGTAAGTCCTTTCCGTCCCACGAATCATCCAGCTTCTTCATGTTTTGCAGATTTGTTGCAGCATCCATAATGCCCCTCGTTCTTTTGTTGCATTTCTTTCACGCCACGTCTTTGTCGTTGTTTAGGTACTCTGCTGGTACATCATCTTCCGGTACTTCGCGAGTTGTGACTTCGGAAATATCGGGCGCCTCGGCATTTTCGACACCCTGAACCACCTCCGCTTCGAAGGCTTTTCCCTCTTCCATCAATTCGTCCACGCTTTCAGAATCTGCATCCGCAATATCCGAAAGTCGCTGAAGATCGCCAGACTGACCCGCTGATGCTGGTCCGAGTTCATCCCTCTTTCGTTTGCGTTGTTCGGGCATAAATATTTACTCCGGCAAACTTAGATGTGCGGCTGCAAGCAGGCCGCGAAAAAAAATCTGTCTCTCTAGGCTACTTTCAGGATGACCTTCCCGTGCGTCTTGCCGGTCTCGCTGAGTTCCTGCGCTTCTCTTGCTTGGCTGAGGTTCATGGTTTCACTGAGTCGGGGTTTAAGTGCGCCCTCTTGGACGAGCCGCGCGAGTTCTGCCAAATCTGCCGACTTGCGCCTCATGATCACCTGGACAGCGCGAATTCCGGCACGTTTCGCAGCCGATTCATCTATCGGCTGAACCGTGGTGGCGAGCACTCCGCCCTTCTTGACAACAGCATATGAACGCGCGAGTGTCTCTCCACCCACGAGATCGACCACCGCGTCGATTCCAGTGGCCTTGTCCTCGAATCGATCGCGCTTGTAATCAACAACTTCATCTACTCCCAGGGATTTGAGGTATTCAATGTCTGCCCCGGAGGCAGTACCGATCACGCGAGCGCCCAAATTCTTGGCGATCTGAGAGGCATATGAGCCCACCCCGCCGGCAGCGCCATGGATAAGGATGGTCATCCCGGGTTTGGCGGCCACCACATCACGAACAATTTGTAGTGCGGTCGATCCGGCCGTCGGCAGTGCTGCTGCTGTAGAGAAATCCATTGAGTTCGGAATTGCAGCTACAGTTGATGCCGGAGCAGCCGCGTATTCGGCATACGTGCCCTGCGCGAACCCGAACACCCTATCACCGGCGGCAAACTGGCTGACCTCCTTGCCAGGCTCGACAACTTCGCCGGCGAAATCCTGTCCAATCGTTATGGGGAAGTGCGCGGGCATCACCTGCTTCAAGTAGCCTTGCCTGATTTTCCAATCGATCGGGTTCACACCGGCATCGCGTATTCGGATGAGGATTTGGTCGTCTGCAATTGACAAACGCGGAATTTCTTCCAGCTTTAATGTGCTAGCGTCACCAAACTGGTGAATGCGAATTGCTTTCATTGTGACCTCCAAGAGAAGACCGGATTCGGGGTAGAGCGTGATAGGAGAATGACATCTCTCTATGCAGCTAGCCGCTTTGCTGCTTTATCAGAGAGCCATCTCTTCGCTGCTATCAAGTCGTCGTCGTCGAGTTCGTGCCCGCCATGATGCCAGAAGAGAGACACGTCTGCTCCGCCACTTTCAAAGATTGTCGCGAGCCGTTCAGGAATCTCAGGCGAGACAATCGGGTCTCCAGTACCGGCCGAGATGAACACAGCAAGTTCGCCGAAGTCACGCAGAAAAGTGGGCTCGAACGGGACCATTGGACGGAAGAGGATGGCTGCGGCCTCGTAGTGCGGATGAAGGAACATCAGACTTGAGGCAATATTCGCCCCATTCGAATAGCCCACGATCACCAACCGTCGCTTACTGAATCCATATTGCTCAGCAGCGGCATCGATGAAGTGCGCTAGATCTTCCGTGCGCGACTTGAGGTCTTCTACATCAAAAACACCTTCTGCAAGCCTGCGAAAAAATCGGGGCATTCCGTTTTCCAGTACCTGGCCGCGCAGACCGAGAAGCGCAGCGCCGGGCCAAAGCTGTTTACCGATCGGTAGGAGATCGCGTTCGTCGCCACCTGTACCATGCAGCAGCAAGAGCGTCACCGCATTAGAGTCTGGTGGATCGGCAGGAACAAAGACGTGGACGAAACCCAGATCCCTAGTCCGCGGCATCGGCTTGACCTCCTGCCACCTTCGGCAACTCGACAGTCGGCAATAACTGCTCCAGTTCTGGACGCGCTGCTTCAAGCCTGGCTGGTAGCTTCAATGATGTTCCGAGGCGCTCCACCGTCTCATCGGTCGCAAATCCGGGAGGATCAGTCGCAATCTCAAACAGCACGCCCCCTGGTTCGCGGAAGTAGATCGAACGGAAATATTGGCGATCGATGATTGGAGTGACGTCGTACTCGTGTTCGATGAGAGTATCGCGCCATCGCACCTGCTCGTCATCGGTTGCTGTGCGCCACGCCACGTGATGGACGGTTCCCACGGCAATCCTTCCGGGGCGTGCTTCAGGAGCGCAAATGAGATCAACGATCGCGCTGGGAACTCCGTCGGCAACCACATAACGGAAGCGATTTCCTACTTTCGCAATCTGTTTGAAGCCCAGAGTATCGGTCAGCAATGATGCGGTGCGCTCGTAACCGTTCTCAGAAAGTGTCACACGATGAAATCCCCGAATCGCATGTTCCGTCGGCACGGGACCTCGCTCCCATACCCTATCCGGGTTTGCGTTCGACGTGCTCACGACTTCGAGTTGAAGGCCATCAGGGTCTCTGAGGAACAGCATTTCCTCGCCGAAGTCTGACCGTGCATCCTCGAACTCAATCCCGCGCTTACGGAGCCGCTCTCGCCAGTACGCCAACGATTTTTCTGGGACGGCAAACGACGTGACCGTCAACTGCCCAGTGCCGATTCGTCCAGCGTATGCACCGGGCCACGGAAAAAACGTGAGTATCGTGCCTGGATGGCCCTGACCATCTCCGTAGTACAAATGATACGTGGTCGGATCATCAAAATTCACCGTCAGCTTCACCAATCGCAGTCCGAGCACCCCTGTGTAGAAATTAATGTTGGGTTGGGGTTCTCCCGCGATAGCAGTTACGTGGTGCAGTCCTTCAATTCCGGGAATGCCTGCCTCGGTTTTGCCGCGCTCAGAGCTCAGCGGTATCGATATGTTTCCTGGTGTTCCCATACACGATGCTCTCACCCGTGAATAGGGACGAAGCCGTCAGCACGCAATTCTCCCGGCGCGACCCCCATCGACATAGCACCACACCCAATCTTCGCCCGGTTCTATGGAGCGCACCAGCGGATGTTTCGTCCAATTGAAATGCTTCGTGGCATGCTTGTTCTTAGATGAATCGCAGCAGCCGACGTGGGCACATTCCAAGCACATACGGAGATGCACCCACGTGTCACCCATCTTGATGCAGTTCCTCGCAAATGTGTTTGTCCGTATGCGTCAGCCTGATTTGGTCGAGATGCGTGCATTGCGCCGACATAGCTAAACCTCCGCATTAAGCGGTTTTGTGGAGAGTCGCTTCAGGGTGCCGTTCCAGCGCGTCGCGATCCCATTTGCCGAGGGTTGCTCCGGCTTCATACGTGGACTCGCAGAAGTCCAGCAGTGTCGCGCTCGGCGAAGCTGAACTGCGCACGTCGTCGTACATCAGGATGAACTCGCGAAGCTAGGGATCGTACTGTGCCGCCGCAGGACGAACGAGCCAGTCACGGAATGCAGGTGGCTCGGGAGTCGTGTACGAGTAAAACGCAGGCCCGTTGATGTTACCGCTCCCCGGCCAGAATCCGACGCTGCTAACCTCGTGCGAATATGCCGATCCGCTCCGGGTCGCTCAGGCGCAGGTCGGCCAGAGAAGCGAGTCACTGCGAGATCGAAGCTGCCCCAGAAAAAATGAATCGGGCTGCATTTGCCGATGAACTTCGACCTGAATTCCGCGAAGACGCACTCGACGTTCAGCAGAATTCTCCAGAACTGCTGTGCCTTCTTTGGATCATACGAGCCATGGACTCGATCCTCATCGAAGGCGATCGGGTCGGTCACTTCGACTGGCATTCGCCAAATCTTTACGTCGATGCCATTCGATGTCAGCATTTTCATAACTTCCTTGTAGAAATCCGCTACCGACATTGCAGTGAGCGGAATCGCTTTGCGTGAGCCGTCGCTCGTGTGCAACACGAGTTGGTGGTCAAAGAAGTCAACCGACAACTCAAATGGCGTATTGCCGTATGGAATCGGCGATGTCGTCAAACCTGGCGTATTGCCGTATGGAATCGGCGATGTCGTCAAATCGCGTGTATTCACGTACAACGGCACATTCCACCAGTGATTGACTAAGGGTATCAGCGCCAGGCGTATTTTTCCTACAATCTGCACCCACATATGCAGGGTGGCGTAAGTGTCTTTCCACTGCTCCAGCGGGAGGCGGCAACTGATTTCATCACGCCACTTCTGCTTTAGGTTCTTTCGGCAGCCACGGAATCGCCTTCACCGCCCATACGCTCTCGGCAAATTGCGAGCGGAGGTCTTCCGCGACTCTGCTAAGAACCGTGTGATCGTCCGTCGCCTTGTAATGCGCTACCGCTCGCCAATACATTGCGCCGGGCGCGGAATGGGATTCGCCTAAACGCGTGACCACGTCGTTGTACCAGCGTTCCGCATCGGGAAATTTCTTGCTTACGAATGCTATGCGACCGAGGCCGCTTTCGAGAGCAGCAAGAAAATCGTTATTCGGCAGATAGCCTTCGAGGCGCACTCGCTCTTTGCCATCCTTGTCGAGCAGAAGCACAGTGGGAGTCCACACGGCGTCAAAGCGATGGAACCATGCTGGATGTTCCTTGATGTGGGCTTTTATAGGGATGAAGTTCTGGCGAATAAACTCGGCGGTCTTGTCATCTTCATACGATTCGGCGTCCAGCCGAGCGCAAGCCCCTCAGGCAGGCGCAGCGCTGAAGTCCAGCAGAATAGGCCTTTCTTTCTCTTTGGCTTCGGCTAGCGATCGATCAACATCTTTGCTCCAATTCACGGCCATATTCCTCTCCTTTCGAAAAAACCTCCGGCATTTAAGATGTCCCACGTTGCTTCGAGAGTTACATCATCCACGAGGATAGTGCCGGTGAGCTATTTGCCGACGCGCTGATTGGAAAAGCGCGGCAAGGTGTGCGTGTGCGACTTATCTACGACTGGATTGGGCGGCTTCGGCAAGACATCACGAAGATTTTGGCAACGGCTGCGTGTCGGGGGCGTCGAAGTGCGTTGCTACAATCCGCCGCACTTCGATTCTCCGTTTGGCTGGCTCTCGCGCGATCACCGCAAGATGTTGGCTGTCGATGGAGAAATCGGCTTCGTCACGGGCCTGTGTGTCGGACGCATGTGGGTTGGGAAGCCAGAAAAGAAGATCGATCCCTGGCGTGATACCGGAGTGGAGATTCGCGGTCCCGCTGTAGCTGATATCGAACGCGCGTTCGCACATGTTTGGGCAATGATTGGCGATTCAATGGCAGACGGGGAATCGAGCGGCGCTAACGCACTTGTGCGCGCCGGCAATATTAGCTTGCGTGTAGTTGCGACGTTACCCGCAACTGCCGGCATGTTCCGCCTAGACCAACTGGTTGCCGCTATCGCGAGACAGCGAGTCTGGCTCACCGATGCGTACTACGTCGGCACTACGGCCTATGTGCAGGCATTGAGGGCGGCAGCGCGCGACGGCGTTGACGTGCGTCTGCTTGTGCCGAACGCAACCGACATTCCTATTCTCAAACTGCTCTCTCGAGCCGGATATCGCCCGCTACTTGACGCTGGCGTTCGCGTGTTCGAATGGAACGGCACGATGGTACACGCGAAAACGGCTGTCGCTGATGGACGCTGGTCGCGGGTCGGCTCGACAAACCTGAACTTCGCGAGCTGGATCGGCAATTGCGAACTGGATGTAGTTGTTGAAGACACTGAGTTCGCGCGCCGAATGGAAGAGCAGTATCTCGAAGATTTAGGCAACGCTACCGAAGTGATCCTCCATGATCGCGAGAACGTTCGGGCGCCAGGCGAACCCCGCCAACGCTGTGGGTGCGGCTTTCACGAATCGTTGAGTATTGCAGCCGATAGAAGCTCGGCTTTTCTTGATAGCCGGATTGCTGCTCGCTGGTTTGACTGCTCTGCTCTACTTCTTCCCGCGCGTCGCAGCCTATCCACTCATTGTTGCTCTCGCCTGGCTTGGGATCGCGCTCATCTATCGCAGTTATAAGCTGTATCGTAACCGTAGGCGACATTCACAATGACCTCGCCGTGTGTTCTGCCCGTTTGATTGAGTTCCTGGGATAACGCGGCGGCGTCACATCGCCTCGATGCACGAATTAAGCTTTGGCAATCGATTGCTGCGTTGGCATTCTCCCAAAGCCGAGAACTCGCGCGGCCGGGGAGATGGTCCAGCCTTGCAGCACGAGTGATACGATTACGACGCCAAAGGTGGCGCCGAATAATAGAGCAGCGTTGCGCGAACCAGCGAGTACGGGAATGATGGTCAGGTAAATAGGAACAGCTCCGCGTAATCCGACCCACGAAGCAAAGGCGGTTTCTCGTGCCGAATAGCCGAACGGCAGCAGACAACCGAAAGTGGCTACTGGTCGCGCGATCAGGACGAGCACTGCCGTGATCAGGAGAATCGGTCGGACAAGCGGAATCAGCGTATGGGGTGTCACCAGCAAGCCTAGCATAAGAAATAAAGCGATCTGCGCCAACCATGCAAAAGCTTCGGACGCGTAAACAACAGCGCGCTGTGATTCAAAGCGGTTTACTCCGACAATGATCCCCATAAGATAAACCGCGAGAAAGCCACTCGCGCCGATAAGCTGCGCCCCTCCGAATACGACCAGCACACAAGCTAACGCCAACACAGGATAGATAGCTGCCGGTAGCGGCAGCTTGCGCAGCAGACGAAGCAGCAAGAAGCCGCCGAAGAGGCCGATGATCGCGCCACCCGCCATTTCTTCGAGGAAGAAGATGACTCCACCCCCAATCGTGGAATTACCGGAGCTCGTCAACGACTGCATCAAAAGCACCGTGAGGAAAACGGACATCGGATCATTGAGGCCGGACTCAACTTCAAGAGCCGCACTGACTCGCTGCGGTACCGCAACGCGGGCCGCTCGTAAAAGTGTGTTCACAGCGGCGGCATCTGTCGGAGCGAGGACTGCACCGATGAGGAGCGCCTCGGTCCAGGATAGGTGAAACAGCCAAACTGCTGCAGTACCAACGACCGCAGCCGTCAGTGCCACACCAACGGTAGCAAGCACGACAGATGGCCAGAGCGCGATGCGGATCATCGCGCGTTCGGTCTTTAAGCCGCCTTCGAAGAGAATGATCGTCAACGCTATGCTGCCGATCAGATAGGCGGCTCGAAAATCGGCAAATTGGATGCGACCTGGTCCGTCCTCGCCTGCGAGCATGCCCAAGAGCAAGAAGATCAAGAGAATTGGAGCATTGAAACGAGCTCCAATCGTAACCGCGAAGACGCTGATCAGCCCGAGAACACCGCCGACGAGAATTAGCTCATGCGCTGTGTTCATTTGGCAGTCGCGAGCAATGGATAGAGGGCATTCAACAGCCGTATCTCGATAGCATCAAACTTCCGAAAGTCTTTCGATTGGTCGGCTTCGCCTTGCCTCTTGTTCATGAGCACCAGCGCGAGAGAGACCGGAAGGAGTATTCTGTCACGACCGCAGCCGAAATCGGCCGAAGACTATCACGATTCCAGCGATTTACGATTTCGCATCGCGTGGACGTCAATGGGCAAGCGCAATGACAAACACCTCCGGATCAGACAAACAATCATCGGGCGACCCAATTCCTCCCAAATGCTCACTGATCGAAGTGCACGTTGGGGAACTGAAGCAGTTGTTCAACTCCATCGATCCGTCTCCATTTCGCAACAAGGATCTAGATTCTAAGGCGGAGGAGTTCATCGTTGGATGGGCAAAGGACATGCCCCGCGATGTGCCGCTCGCGCTGCTGGTCGATCTCGACCGTCCAGCCGGTTTGCCCGATGAGGCTTCTGTCCTTCGCGATGCCATTCACGAATTTTTCATTCAGCGCGCTCGCGCGTACTGGCAGCGTCTGCGAGAGTTGTTTCGTGTGGGCCGGACGAGCCTTGTCATAGGTGTCATTGCCCTAACTGCAGCTATTGCGCTCGGAGATTTTTTTGCTGCGGTGATGAAGGGCAGTCGCATTGGCGAGATTCTGCGTGAAAGCCTTACGATAGGTGGATGGGTTTCCATGTGGCGCCCTCTTGAAATCTTCCTGTACGACTGGTGGCCAATTCGGCGCGAAGCGCAGCTTTCTGACCGGCTTGCAGCTATGCCTGTGCGGATCAGGTACATGAATGAAGCAGCTCCCGAAGCGTGGAGAAGAGACTGGCCGGCAGTGTCACCGCGAATTGATCCGGCGAGCAATCAGGGCGGACCGAGAGATCTAAATCAGGCAAGTTGAGCCAAAGAACGAATTCTCGATATCCGTCCTACGGGCAGCGCTGGCATTCACACCCCCGTCTTAGTCGCCGAAGCGATCACAGGCCTACAATACTGCGGCACGCCTCTTAACGACATAGAGAACCGAATGCATCCCTGGCACGACACGTACGTCGACGAGACCGTTATCGCGAAGGCGTTCCCCGCGATCATCGAGATTCCCAAGGGCAGCACGAATAAATACGAGCTCGACAAGGAGACGGGACTGCTGCGGCTCGATCGCGTGCTCTACAGCGCCGTCTACTACCCTGCGGACTACGGGTTCATCCCGCGCACCTTCTGCGACGACGGAGACCCGTTGGATGTGCTCGTGCTGGGTCAGGAGCCGGTCTTTCCGCTGACGATCGTGGAGGCGCGCGCGATCGGCGTCATGCGCATGCGCGACGAGAAGGGCGTCGACGACAAGATCGTGGCGGTCAGCGTGCGCGATCCGGCCTACTCGGAATACAAGGACAAGGCGGAGCTGCCGGGACACGTTATGCGCATGGTGCGCCGCTTCTTCGAGGACTACAAGGTCCTCGAGCACAAGCAGGTCGTCGTCGAGGATCTGCTCGGACCCGAGGCCGCTACCGACATCATCAGGGATGCGCTGGACATGTATCGGAGGCTGCGCCGCGGCGAAATCGGGAAGGCCGGCTAGGATAAGCTGGCCTCTTCGTCGTGTCCGGCGGTCATAATACGCGCGGGCCGACGATGAACACGCGCGCAGCAACATCTCAACGTGCCGCCGCCTGACCTAACGTGAACTTTCGGAGCGCAGCGGCTCGACAGTCCTCATTCTGCTGCTCAGGCGGATCCGGCACTCCGCAAAAAAATCGAGAAGGCCAACTGTGGCTTCTCAAGAAACATCACAAACATCGCGCTTTTGCCCTCCTGCCTCGCTCTTTCCGACAGAGGTGTCGAATGGACAGCAAGTTCGTTCCCGCACGGTTTCGCTCTGCAATAGTTGCAGTCGCGCTTGGTCTCCCCTCTGTGCCGCTCCCGGCTCGAGCGCAAATGGTGTCACTCGATCCAGCAAAGATGCCGCGCATTGGCGCCGTAGATCAGCGATTTGCTTCATACAACATCGAGATGGCGGAGGTGACCGGCGGGAATTTTTGGAAGCCGTACCACAGTCAGAGTTCGGCGGCAGCACAGGCGACACAGCCTGCGCAATCTGCTTCGACGCCGACCGGCATGAACCCGAATATGTATCAGTATCGCCCGCCTATCGATCTTGCGAACCCTCGTCTGCGTAAGCTCGCGGCAGCGCTTGGGCCTGCCTATGTGCGAGTGAGCGGAACTTGGGCAAACTCGGTTTATTTCACAAATTCAGACAATTCGCCGGACACGGCGCCAGCGGGATTTAACGGTGTGCTCACGCGAAAAGAATGGAAGGGTGTCATCGATTTCGTGCACGCGGTGAATGGCGAGCTTGTAACTTCATTCGCTACGAGCGTCGGCACCCGCAATGCGCACGGCGTGTGGGCTCCAAAAGAGGCCAGCGTGTGGCTTGCGTACACAAAATCCGTTGGAGGGCGGATCGCTGCGGCCGAGTTCATGAACGAGCCGACTTACGCTGCCATGGGCGGAGCACCCAAAGGCTACAATGCCGCTGACTACGGTCGGGATATCGCCGTGTTCGGACCATGGTTGAAGCAGAGTTCTCCGGAGACAGTCTTCCTCGGTCCTGGGTCTGTTGGCGAAGGGCCATTCGCCATCGAGATGGGCGGAATGCTGCGTAGTGAAGACCTGTTAAGAGCAACCGGCCCGGCGTTCGAACTTTTTTCCTACCATGTGTATGCCGCTGCATCCGAGCGATGCGCAAGCATGGGCGAAAAGGTTCAGACCACAGCGGCAGCCGCGCTCTCCGAGGAATGGCTTTCCCGTCCTGAGAAGATCAACGAACACTATGCCAACCTTCGCGACCGCTTTGAACCTGGAAAGCCGCTGTGGATTACCGAAACAGCCGACGCTGCTTGTGGGGGCAATCCTTGGGCTTCAACATTCCTGGACACATTTCGTTATCTTATCGAGCATGCCAGTTTGGCACGCCGAGGCGTGAAGGTCATTATGCACAATACGCTGGCGGCGAGCGATTACGGTTTGCTCGACCAGAACACTTTGGAGCCTCGCCCCAATTACTGGGCAACCGTGCTTTGGCGCAAGCTGATGGGCACGACTGTGCTCGATCCGCAAGTCTCAGCCGCACCGAATGTGTATCTGTACGCTCAATGCTTCAAAGGCCGACCAGGCGGCGTAACGCTTCTGCTCATCAACGCTGACCGGCAACGCGGCTTCGAGCTCAGGTTGCCGACATCCGGCGAGCGCTATACACTGACCACGAAAAAACTCGAAGACACCACAATTGATCTAAACGGAAAACCGCTTCGGCTCACGAGCAGCGGCGATCTACCGCAACTTGCGGGTGAGCCGTTAAACGCTGGCCGTTTGAGCTTTGCGCCCACCAGCATCACGTATTTGAGTATTGCAAGCGCTGGCAATGCCAATTGTCAGTAGCTATTCGCGGAGGTATTGAATATGAGCGAAAGAGCACAAGCACAGAACATACTTGCCAACTTAGGCACGCTGCTCCCCGATCTGGAATCCGTTTACAAAGATATTCACTCTCACCCCGAGCTATCGATGCAGGAGAACCGAACAGCAGGCATTGCCGCGCACCGTCTCCACGCTGGCGGTTACGAGGTCACGACTGGTGTTGGTAAGACGGGAGTGGTCGGTGTGCTCCGCAACGGCGACGGTCCAACTATCATGCTCCGCGCCGATATGGACGCACTGCCAGTGCATGAGGCCACAGGTCTGCCGTATGCCAGCAACGTAACCGCTGATCAAAACGGGAAATCTGTACCGGTGATGCATGCCTGCGGCCACGACATGCACGTAACCTGGCTGATCGGAGCAGCCACGTTGCTGGCGAAATCTCGAAGTGCCTGGCGAGGTACGCTGATGCCTCTTTTTCAACCTGCGGAGGAAACAGGTGCAGGCGCGCAAGCGATGATTAGCGACGGATTGTTCAAGCGCTTTCCCAAACCGACTGCCATATTGGGACAGCATGTCATGATCGGGACCTCAGGCGAAATCGGCACACGCTCCGGCGTGATCACCTCCGCCGGAGACAGCTTCGAAATCCGAATGTTCGGTCGAGGAGCTCACGGCTCGATGCCTCAGGCGAGCATTGATCCAGTTGTTATGGCCGCGGCTACTGTCCTGCGTCTGCAAACCATTGTGTCCCGTGAACTCGCTCCCACCGATGCTGCGGTCGTGACCGTTGGCTCGCTTCAGGCAGGTACGAAGGAGAATGTGATCCCCGACGAGGCAGTCATAAAATTGAACGTGCGTACATTCAACGAAGATGTCCGAAAACGGGTGCTTGCTGCAATCGAACGCATAGTCAATGCTGAAGCCGAGGCATCTAGAGCGCCAAAGAAGCCCGAGATCACTCCGCTCGACCGTTACGCGTTCGTGAAGAATGATCCGGAGGCAACAAAACGTGCGGTCGATGCATTTCGAAGCTACTTCCCAGCAGACCGCGTGAAAGACACTCAACCAACTACAGCGAGCGAGGATTTTGGCTCTTTTGGAACTGAGTGGCAGGTGCCGTCTGTCTTCTGGTTTGTGGGCGGCACCGATCCTGAGACGTATGCTACGGCTAAGAAATCGGGCACAATTGCCGACATCCCGACGAATCACAACCCGCGCTTCGCACCAGTGATTCATCCAACTTTGGAAGCTGGAGTGGAGGCAATGGTAGTCGCCTCTCAGGCCTGGCTATCGCCATAATCTAATTGATGGTCAACGAACAAATCGTTGTAAATACGCTGCTGGTCGCTTTCGATCTTGGCGGCACCTTCGTCTTCGCTCTTAGCGGTGCAACGGCGGGAGTCAAGCACAGGCTCGATTTGTTCGGAGTTCTGGTTTTATCTTTTGCCGCGGGCAACTCGGGTGGGATCGCCCGCGATGTGATGATTGGAGCGCATCCGCCGGCAGCTATCAGCGACTGGCGATACATCGCTGTCTCGATGCTTGCTGGGCTGATTACTTTCTACTGGTATCGAACAATCAACCGGCTGAGCAGCCCCGTGCTGGTGTTCGACGCCGCCGGACTCGCGCTCTTTGCAGTATCTGGTGCGGGTAAGGCGCTGGCGTTTCACGCAGGGCCGGTTGCGGCGACATTGCTTGGCATGCTGACCGGGGTAGGCGGCGGTATGGTGCGTGACATCCTCGTGATGGAAATTCCCACCGTGTTGCGAACCGAGCTTTACGCGGTCGCGGCGCTGATTGGTGCGGCTGTGATGGTACTGGGAAGAATGCTGCATCTTCCCACTTCCGCAGCGGCAATAGCCGGAGCAGTCCTCTGCTTCGGACTCCGGTTCATGGCTATTCGACGAGGCTGGCAGCTTCCTACAGCGCGCCCGCCACAATAATCGAGATGAATAGTGAATGCTGATCTCAAACGGACACTAACCGAAGGAGGAACACAACATGAATCAGCGAGTACTTGTAACAGCGGGGGCCTCCGGCATTGGACGTGAAATCGCGCGCGCTTTCGCAGCTAACGGCGCGAAGGTGTTCGTTTCGGATCTTAACGCAACAGGTCTGGATGCTCTCTCCAAAGAAATCAAAGGTGTAATAACAAAAGTCTGTGACAACTCGAAGCGCAGCGATGTGGAAGCATTGATCCCTGCCGCTGTGGAAGCTTTGGGAGGTCTTGACGTGCTGGTGAACAATGCTGGCATCTCAGGACCAACCGCTCCGGTAGAAGAGGTGGACCCGGACAAGTGGGAGGCGGTCATGAATGTCAACCTAAACGGTACGTTCAATGTAACGCGACTTGCGATTCCACATCTGAAGAAATCCTCGGCCGGAAGCATCATCATCATCTCCTCCCTGGGTGGTCGTTATGGTTATCCAAATCGAAGTCCCTACTGTACAAGCAAGTGGGGTCTAATCGGTTTTACGAAGACGCTCGCGCTTGAATTGGGCGAGTTCAATATTCGTGCAAATGCGATCGCGCCCGGAGCCGTCGGCGGGGAACGGATCGAACGCGTACTCGAAGGCCGCGCAAAGACGAAGGGAAAAACCTTGGAGCAGGAGAAGGATGCTGCCCTGTCCATTCAGGCACTGAAGCGTTTCGTTGATCCCAAAGACATAGCGGCTCTGTGCATCTTTCTGGCATCAGATGCGGGAAAGTCAATCTCGGGACAAGTGTTGCCGATCGACAATGATTCAGTGAAGGCGGCTTGATTTTCAAAACGCTGCGAAGAGGAGACATTGTTTATGGAGGCACAATTGCGTGATCAGCTCATCGGGGCGTGGAAACTGCTCTCTTACGAAGAGCGGCCGGTCGACGGCTCGCCCTCGTTCTATCCCATGAACGAGAAGCCGATGGGGATCATCATGTACACGCCCGATGGCTTTATGTCAGCTCAGCTAATGAAGCCGGGTCGGAAGCCTTTTGTCTCAGGGGACTGGTTCAAAGGAACGGATGAAGAATACAAGCAGGAAGCGTCTACGTATATTGCATATTCTGGACCTTTCCATGTGGATGAGAAGCAGAAAACACTGACGCATTCCATGTTCGTTTCATTATTCCCGAACTGGCTTGGGCAGACACAGCCAAGAGTGATCAGGATCGAAGGAGATGATCTTTACCTCAGTAGCGCGACCCCCATTCACTCACAAGGCAAGCTAGTGAATTCTCACCTGCACTGGAAGCGGGCGAGCAAGGTGTAATCGGTTTAACAAAGCAGGAGCCATGGATCAACGATGGTGAAACAGCAGCCGGCACGCTGCAGTGTCAAGCTGCGCCGCTCAGGTGCGGCGGCTAGATCCAGTCCCGGATGGAGTTCTGCACCATCGGGTACAGGATTGTTAAGCATTCCTTCCGATGGACGGGGTGCCAGACGCCCCCAGGGTCAGTCGTTCCGTAAGTGCGTTGGGCCAACAGGCGAAGCCTCCGAAGAAGACGGTCAAGAAGAAGCAATCCAGCAAAATAACATCCTCGAATGGAAGTCTCTCCCGCAAGAGGAAAACCCCAGGGCGCCGTGCACAACGGTTTGAGACTTCCCGTAGAGAAGGCGCAGTTTCGGCTCGTCAGTCCGCAGACTTTGAAGGTTTGTCCCGGGTCGAACAGGCGGACTCGGAAAATAGCGATTCTTCTGCCTTATTGTCTGATGTAAAGGCAGGGTTATAACCGTGACATTGATGTAAGCGATTTAAAAATCAGCAACTTAACACCAATAGGACTCGTGTATATATCACTGCCTTTGCTCCGGACAAGGGCGAGTCCGTGGCAATGCTTATTAAAGCCGCCGCCCGGCCCTGCGATGCAAGAGTTGCACTGAACTCATTCACCGGACCTCTCGTTCAGGTGGGATCATTTTGCGCCCCCGCCGCGGGCTAAGAGTATGGATGGCGCGGGCGAGGAGTTCCTTGCCCGTTCCCGTTTCGCCTTCAATCAGCACGGTGGCATCCGTCGGAGAGACGGTCATGACCAGATCCAGCACGCGCTTGAGGGCCGCGCTGGAGCCGATGATTCCCTGAAAACTATCGGTGCATTTCGCTTTCGGGGTCCGAACTGGACTCACAGTGCAACTGAACGTCTTCACACGCTACGTCCGAAGTGAGCCGTTCTTGGTTCGAACGACCAGAGCAGATTGATGGCGTTTCGGGTTGATAACTGTTCCAAGTCGAGGCCATTTCTTCCTGCTGCGAGAGTTCACAGATCGACGTGTCGTCGCAATCAGCTAATCACCTTTCCTTGGAGAGGCCATTCCGTTTCCCGCTACAGCCTCCCTGGCGATCTATTGGCAAAGTAGCGCGAGTTTCCAGAGTTCGATCCCCTCGTCCGCTAACGCTCCGCAAAATTCCGAGTCACCTCCCATTCCGCAATAAGCCAGTCATCCAGATCGTGACCTTCCTCTCTTCCACGTGCTTCGTAGATTTCATGGGCTCGTTGGCGGATTCGCTCCTGAATCTGGTCTGGAGGCTGAACTGCCTGTGATGTTCTCAAAGGACTGTGTTGCGCCTTCTTCATTGTGGTGTTTCTCCTATTGTTGCCAGCCTCCACCGAGGTTTCTGTAAATGAGAACCAGACCCACAAGCTCATTCAACTGAGCCTGGGCAAGTCCCAGCTCGGCGTCAAAATAATTGGTTTCGTTCGTCAGGACCTCCAGGTAACTGGCGGCTCCGCCTCGATAGCGCATCTCGGAAAGGTGCGCAGCGTCCTGGGCTGAGAGCGCCAGTTGCTGCTGGTACTGCCGGAACTCCCGGTCCTTGTGATACTCAACTAGCGAGTCCGAAACCCCACGAAAAGCTTGCTGGATCGTCTGCTGATAAGTCAGCAGTGCTTCCTGTTGCCGCGCCTCAGTAAACCTGACGTTGGAACGAATTCTTCCCCCGGTGAAAATGGGCTGTACCAGTGATCCTCCGAAATTCCACAGCCCAGCCGGACCGGTGAACAGGCTCGTGAGTGCTGAGCTCTGATATCCAGCGGCCGCGGTCAAGTTAATTTGCGGGAAGTACGCGGCTTTCGCTACTCCAATTTCAGCGTTGGCCGCGATCACCTCTGCTTCTGCTTCGCGAATATCGGGCCGTCGCTCCAATAGAGTGGAGGGAAGTCCAGCGGGAACTTCCGGCGCATGCGGTTGGTCGGTCAACTTCATTCCCCGCGCGATGGGGCCAGGGTTGTTCCCGAGAAGCGTGCTGAGAAAGTTTTCCTGCTGTTCGATACGCCGCTCTAGATCGGGAATAGTTTCGGCCGCAGTGTCCACTAACTGCTCTGCCTGCCGGACGTCGAGCATGGATGTGGCCCCACCGTTTGCCAATGTTTGCGTGAGCTGCAAGGAGTCCTGGCGCGAAGCCAACGTACCCCGCGAAATTTCGAGCTGCAGGTCGAGCGAACGAAGCTGGAAGTAGGCTGTAGCAACGTCACTCACCAGTGTGCTAACAACCGCTTCACGTGCCCACTGATTGGCGAACAGGGTTGCGCGTGCGGACTCCGTAGCGCGGCGATACTTTCCCCAAAAATCAAGCTCCCAGGCGAGTGACAGATCCACCTGATTGGCGCTCGTTTCATATTGGCGGAAAAGTTTTGTCTTCGGATTGCGTTCATTCACCGCCTGAGCTGCGCCGCTGATTGTCGGCCATTGGTCAGCGCGGGTGATACCCAACTGCGCCTGGGCTTGCAGGATTCGCGTGGCTGCAATGCGGACATCGTAATTCTGCTGAAGAGCGACGTGGATCAGGTCTTGAAGTTGCTTGTCTTGAAAAACATCCCACCATTTTTGGTCTCCAAGCGATTCCGTCGCAGGCTGCGTTGCCTGCGGCGGCAAAGCTCCACGGTACGTACCCGGAACATCAACTCTTGGTCTCTTATAGTTCGGCCCCACGGCGCAGCCCGCACTGAGGAGCACAGTCAGCGAGAGGCCCAACAATTGGGCTCTTAGTTTGGTCACTTAGTCTCCTTCCGACGGGCTGAGCTGCGGAACCGTGTCCTGGCTGGATACTTGGCTGCGATGCGTTGTCAGACGCTCGACCAAGACGAATAGTGCCGGAATAATGAAGATGGCAATCGCGGTCGCCGCCAGCATGCCGCCGATCACGGTTGTCCCCATAATCTGACGGGCCACTGAGCCGGCGCCGGTTGCGATCCACAACGGCACACAACCGAGAATAAACGCGAAAGAGGTCATGAGGATCGGCCGCAGGCGGAGCTTGGCCCCTTCCAGCGCCGCATCGACCAGAGGTTTACCTTTTTCGTATTCCTCCTTGGCAAACTCAACAATGAGGATCGCGTTCTTAGCCGCCAAGCCAATCAGCATTACCAAGCCGATCTGCGAATAAACGTCGTTCTCAATTTGCACCATGTAAGCCGGATAAAAAGCGCTGAGCACGGTCCGGCGTAGCCATAACACTCCGAAGGCGCCGAATACCGCGACCGGTGTGCTCAACAACACGCTGAAAGGTAATGACCAGCTTTCATAGAGGGCTGCCAAGATTAGAAACACGAACAGCAGGGAGAAGGCGAAGATTACCGAAGCGGGGAGCCCCTGGCGTGCCTTCTGCTCCTGATAAGACATGCCCATATAGTCGAATCCCATTTCGCCGGGCATCGTCTGCTTGAACACGTCTTCCAGGGCCGCCGTAGCTTGGTCTGAACTGTAGCCTGGCGCAGCGCTGCCGTTGATCTGCGCTGACCGGTACTCGTTGTAGCGCATCGTAAATTCGGGTCCGTCACGCGACTCGAACTTCGTCAGCGCGGTAAGGGGAACCATTTCCCCTCTGTTGTTGCGCACGTAGAATTGCCCCAGGTTTGCCAGATCCGACCGATAACCAGCTTCCGCTTCCACATACACCTGCCAGGTCCGGCCGAAATCGTTGAAGTAGTTGATGAACAGTCCGCCCATGAAAGTCTGGATGGCCTGGTAAACATCGTTGATGGCTACACCTTGCTTCAGCACCTTTTCCTGGTCCACTTGCACGAATTTTTGCGGCACGCTCGGTAGAAACGAGGTGCTGATCGTGCCAATTTCGGGACGCTTGCGGGCCGCCGCCAGGAATTTGTTGAGGTTGTCGGACAGGAACTGAACGTCCCGTCCTGCACGGTCTTCCAGCACGAACTGAAATCCGCCGGAAGTGCCGACGCCGGGAATTGCCGGCGGGGAGAAACTGAAAGCGGTCCCTTGCGGAAGCTTGCTCAGCTGCTGGTTCAGGCGCGCCTTGATTTCCTGATATTGTTCTGCCCTGGTTGTGCGGTCACTCCAAGGCTTAAACGTGACGAAATAGAACGCGTTGTAACTGGTCCGGACAGCGCTCAATAAGCTGTAGCCAACCACGCTGCTGTAGTACTGAACCCCAGGGGTGTTGCTCAGGATTTTCTCAACATCTCTCGATGCTGCTGCTGTACGCTCCTGCGAAGCCGCATTCGGAAGTTGCATGTTGATGAAGACATATCCCTGGTCTTCATCGGGCAGGAAGCTTGATGGCAGGAAGTGGGCAAACACAATCCCGGCAAAGCCAAACGCCGCGAGCATTACCAATGCCAGCGTACCCTTCCGAATCAGTCCCCCCGATACTCGGACATAGCCCTCCGTTGCGCGCCCGAAAACACGATTGAACCAATCAAAGAACTTTCGCAGCGGCCCGTGGCTCTCCCGCTTCGATCGCAACAGGATCGAGGCCAGCGCCGGGCTCAGAGTGAGCGCGTTAAAAGCCGAGAGGATCACCGAGATCGCGATGGTCAAGGCAAATTGCTGGTAGAGCCGTCCGGTAATGCCTGGGATGAAGATCGTGGGAACAAAGACCGCCGAGAGAACCAGGGCGATACCGATGACCGGCCCGGAAAGCTCTTCCATGGCTCTTCGAGCCGCGTTCTTGGGAGCCAAGCCCTCCTCGATGTGGCGTTGTACGCCCTCGACGACGACAATGGCATCGTCAACCACCAAGCCGATGGCCAACACCAGTCCGAACATTGAAAGAGTGTTGATAGAGAAGCCGAATAGCGGAAAGAGAACAAACGTGCCCACCAGCGAGACGGGCACGGCAAGCATCGGGATCAGCGTAGCGCGCCAGTCCTGCAGGAAGAGGTAGACGACAAGGATGACCAACACGATGGCGATCAAAAGAGTTTCAATAATCTCCTTCATGCCTTCTGTCACGGCGCGCGTCTGGTCTAGTGATACGGCGTAATCCATGTCTTGCGGGAAGCGCTGCTTCATCTCCGCCATCAGCTTGCGGACGCCCGCGGCGGTTTGGACCGCATTGGAACCGGGCAACTGATAGACGGCGATGATTGCGGAGGGCTGGCCATTCAAGCGACCAACAATGCTGTAATCCTTCGTGCCCATTTCGACTCGGCTACGTCTTTCACTCGGACGATTCCGCCATCCGGAGCTTCACGGACGATCACGTCCTCAAATTGCTTCGGAGACGTCAGACGACCCTGAGCAAGAACCGAATACGTGAATTGCTGGTTCTTGGGGGCGGGTTCGCCGCCTAGTTGACCAGCCGGGTTCACTCTGTTCTGCGCCTGGATTGCGTTGACGATCTCAGTGACGGTAATCCCCAGTTTTGCCAATTGGTCAGGCTTTACCCATAGCCTCATGGCATAGTCGCCTGCTCCGAAAACCTGCGTCTGACCGACACCGTACAGACGCGCGATGGGATCATTGAGGTTGATGTTGGCGTAGTTGGCTAGGAATTTCTCGTCATGAGTACCCTGCGGTGAGGATAAGGCGACCAGCATGAGCGGGGCGGTTATTGATTTTTTAATGGTGACCCCATAGTTGTTAACTTCGACGGGGAGCTGAGCCGCGGCCAGTTGCTCGCGCGACTGCAGGAGAATCAGGTCTATGTTGGGGTCGGTTTTGAGATCAAAGTCAGCATATAGGGTGGTCTGCGAATTGCCCGTGGCGTTCAAGGAATACATGTAATCCATGTTGTCCACACCGTTAACCTGCTGCTCGATCGGGGTGGCCACAGCTTGCTCGAGGGTCTTTGCGTCCGCACCCACGTAGGTGGCCTGCAATCTAATCTCGGGCGGAACGATGTTGGGAAACTGCGCTACGGGTAGGCTGGCGATAGTAACTGCGCCCACAATTACCATAAGGATGGAGATCACCATCGCCACGATCGGACGGTTGATAAAGAACTTTGACATGGCTCAGTTTCCTTCCCCGGAAAGGCGTGCGGGCTTGGAAGTAACGAGAGTCCCTTCCTTGAGTCTTTGCAGCCCTTCGACGACAACTTGCTCACCCGGCTTGAGCCCGCTGTCTATCACCCACATCGTCCCGAACGTCTCTCCGGGCTTCACGGCGCGCATACTAACTTTGTGATCGTCCCCGATGACCGCCACTTGATAGCTCCCTTGTGATTGCGCAACGGCGCTCTGAGGTATCAGCAGAGCGCCTTTTTTCATGTTGGTTTCGACATGCACACGTCCATATTGGCCGGGACGCAGCATGTTGCCGGGATTGGGAAAGGCAGCGACAATGCGGATCGTGCCCGTACTTGGATCCACTTGCCGGTCGGCCAGCAGGATTTTGCCTCTTCGAGGGTAGATATCGCCGTCAGTCAGAATCAGGTCGAGCGAGTTTCCAAAAAACCTGATGGTGTGCTTGGTAGAAACGGCGCTGCTCTGTTTTTGCGCGAGGACATACGCCTGTTCGCTAATCGGAAAGTAGGCTTTGATGGGATCCACTTGGGAAACAGAAGTCAAAACAGAATTTGATCCCACCAGGTTGCCGATCTGGACTTGTGCAATCCCCGCAATTCCATCCACCAACGAGGTGACTTTCGTCCACTCAAGGTTGAGTTCCGCCTGCTCTACGGCCGCTTTGTCCGATTCGACGGCGGCCTGGGCGCCGAGCTTGGCCTGAATCTCGTTATCTAATTGACTCTGAGCGATAGCCCTGGCCTTTGTGAGCGGCGTGTCGCGTTCTACATCGAGCGTGCTCTTGCCAAGTTGTGCTTGCGCCTGCGCAAGATCACCCTTTGCGCGGTCGAGCGCCGCCTGGAAGGGCCTCGGATCTATTTCGAACAGTACCTGGCCTTTGCGGACGAGCGAACCTTCTTGGTAGTTTTGCTTGATTATGTAGCCTGACACCTGTGGCCGCACCTGGGCATTCACGTAGCCGTCTAACGTCGCCACCCATTCGCTGTACACCGGGACATCTTTCTGGATGGCGCGCATCTGCAACGGCTACCAGCGGGGCGTAAGGAAATCGAGAGATTAACGCGAGCATACATCGATGAAATTCGGGAAAAGCGCGATGGAGCGGAGATATCGAAACAGCTGTTCAATATGCTCGTAAAACCAGTGCGCGAGCCTGCGCAGACGACTCGCCTCATAGTTGTGCCAGATGGGGTTTTGAACCTTCTGCCCTTCGACGCTCTGCGAGCCGAGGATGGTCAATCAATTCCTGATTAGATCGCGCGAGATCACCTATGCACCTTCGGGCACAATCCTCATTACGCTGCGCCGGGCAGATAAGCAGCCGCCAGCGCCAAGACTTGTTTTGGCTGTTGGCGATGTCGTTTACGAGAACCAAGGTGATACAAGCCGAAGACTTCCGAAGCCTGCATCTCTCAATGCTCGCGTGGAACGCGGCATCGCAGACCTCTCTGGAATGGCGCTTCATGATCTTCCGCAGACGCGCCAGGAAGTAGAAGAAATAGATAAGATTATTGGACACGATTCGATGATTTTGATTGGCAAAGATGCGAGTGAAACCGCCTTCAAGAAAGAACCGCTTGACCAATTTCGAATTTTGCATTTGGCCGTTCACGGTTTCGCGGACACGCAGTACCCGGAACGATCGGCGCTTGTTCTCGGGAAGGACTCGACTGACGACGGACTGTTACAGGTTCGCGAAATCATTCGGCTGAAGCTGAATGCCCAACTTGCAACCCTATCTGCGTGTGACACTGGTGTTGGCAAACTCCAGGGCGAAGAGGGCATCAGCAATCTGGCCGAAGCATTCCTTGTCGCGGGTGCTCGGTCCGTTGTGGCAAGCCTGTGGAACGCCGACGATACATCGGCGAGTTCTTTGATGGAGCAGTTTTACAAGCGACTCGCTGATGGAGAGAGTGTCAGCGCAGCGCTGCGAAATGCAAAGCTGGACATGCTCTCGAAATTCGGCAATGACCTGAACCCGTACTATTGGGCGGCATTCATCAGCGTCGGAGAAACATCGACGCCTATTGGAATCACGAAATGAATTTGACCCTCGACGAGCGCGAAAAAATCTTTGATAAGGTCTGCCATCTGGTAAAGAAGAAGCATTTTGATCCGGGGATGAACGGCGTGGACTGGAACGCGCTTGCTCAGAGCCGGCGAGAACAGATACTTGAATGCTCCGATCCGGCGGCTTTCGAGAAGGAGGTTCACAAGCTCGTCGCTGAGCTGAAGACCAGCCATACGGGATTTCGCCACGCGGGAATGCGAAACATTCCCGCACGCCATGCAATAAACGCCACTCTTCAGCGAATCGGGGTGAACGGAACAGAACGCTGGATGTTTCAGGATGTCCATCTGGGAGGGCCCGCTTACGCGGCCGGCATCCGGCCCGGTGATTTGTTGCTTGAATGTGGAGGCCGAGAAATCCGGCCGCCTGAAGACTTGAACTTTTCGATCGGCGAATCGGCAAACTTGCTCGTCGAAAAATTGCATGGGAGCCAGCAGATAGTGAAAGTCAACCTGCCCATGCCCAAATCGAAGAAGCATCCTGTCACGGCCCCGCAAGCAGTGCATTCAGAACGACTCACCTACGACATTGGCCTACTCAAAGTCGCGATGTTTCCTGGCGCCATTGGCATTGACGTAGCGAAAGACATTGATCGCGGAATCGCCGCGCTGGAAGGATGCAGTCGGCTCATTGTGGATTTGCGCGGCAACACTGGCGGAGGCATCGGAGGCCTTCGCCTGATGAGCTATCTGACGCCTGGCAAACTCGAAGTCGGTTACAGCTTGACGCGAAAACGACGCGAGCGCGGATATCGCCGCGAAGAACTGACCCGATTTGGACGGATTCCATCACACAAATCAACTCTCTTGTGGCTGGCCGCACGATACGCGTTCGTCGAGAAATCGATCCTTGTGGTTACCGAAGGACTGGGACCACGCAAGTTCCACGGTCGAGTTGTTTTGCTCGTGAACGAGCACACTGCAAGTGCTGGTGAAATGGTTTCTGCTTTTGCGGAGGAAAATAATCTCGCAGTTATAACGGGCACGAAAACCCCCGGCCGATTGCTGAGTGGTAGCGCGTTCAAGGTCGGCCATGGATATATTCTCGGGCTGCCAGTCGCCGCCTACCTGACCTGGCAAGGACGGATGCTTGAAAATAACGGCATAGTCCCGAAATTCCAGGCCGACCTCTCACGAGATGCACTCAGGGAAGGCAGAGATACACAACTCGAAACGGCGGTTGAAATTGCAAAAAATATGTGACCGCTCGACTTGAACTTCGATAATTCAGATCGACACAAGGAGGTAACCAATGAAGGCGATTGTGGTGACGGATCAGGCTGCGGGAATGGCCGGGGTGAAGCTGGTGGAGCGGCCCGAGCCGAAGGCAGCGATAAACGACGTCGTTGTTCAGATTCATGCGTCGGGATTCACCGGCGATGAGCTAACGTGGCCCTCGACCTGGACCGATCGCGTCGGCCGTGACCGGACACCTTCAATCCCCGGACACGAACTGGCCGGAGTGATCACCGCTCTCGGCTATGGCACGACGGGGTTGTCGATTGGACAACGGGTGTTCGGCCTGACGGATTGGTATCGTGACGGCACGCTGGCGGAGTATGTAGCCGTCGAGGCACGCAACCTCGCGCCGCTGCCGGGCGACATTGACTTCACCGTTGGTGCGGCCCTCGTGATGCCGGGCCTGACCGCGTGGCAGGGCCTGTTCGAGCATGGCCGCCTTCTTGCGGGGCAGAGCGTGCTCGTGCATGGTGCGGCCGGCGTAGTCGGTTCGATGGCGACCCAGCTCGCACGTGCGGCCGGCGCGTACGTCATCGGCACCGGGCGCGCTGCCGCTCGTCAGACGGCTCTCGACTTCGGCGCACAGGAGTTTGTGGACCTCGATAACGAGGACCTGGAAGATGTCGGCGGGGTCGATCTGGTTTTCGATGTCATCGGCGGCGACATCGCGAAGCGGTCTGCGGGTGTGATTCGCGCAGGAGGAACGCTGGTGACCATTACCGGCCAGACCGAGGCGCGGCCCACTGGCGGCCTGACTATTGACTTTGTCGTCGTACCCGATCGGGCCCAATTGAGTGAGCTCGTCCAGCGGGTCCGGGATGGTCGGCTGCGGACAAACATCGGCAAGATGACTACCCTCGACGATGCGGTTGCCGCCTTCAACCGGACCGAGCGAATCAAGGGGAAGACGATCATCCGCGGATCGGAGAGAGTGACAAGAAGATTAGCTGCTTAGAGCCTTAACTTGCACTCCTGGGGACGCCGGGGCAGGTCGCGCGGTGGATGTGACTCGGATGGCTTCTGCTCTTGTCTCCGCCTAATCGGCTCGGCCTTGCAAAAGGGTCGGCTATTGTAGATTGGACACATGGCGCTCAAACGGATGGACAACGTAGGAATCGTCGTCGATGACCTCGGAGGGACGATTGATTTCTTTCAGGAGCTCGGCCTCGAGCTCGAAGGGCGGGCCACGATCGAAGGAGAATGGGCCGGACGTGTCACTGGACTGGCCGATCAGCGCGTCGAGATTGCCATGATGCGAACGCCGGACGGCCACGGGCGGCTCGAGCTTTCCCGCTTCCTCACGCCGCCTGTCGTCGCGGATCACCGCAAGGCCCCGGTGAACGCTTTAGGCTACCTCCGCGTAATGTTCGCCGTTGACGACATCGACGAGACGCTTGAAAGGCTCCGCAAGCGCGGAGCCCAACTAGTAGGCGAAGTAGTCCAGTATAAAGACGCGTATCGGCTCTGCTACATCCGCGGGCCTGAAGGGCTTCTCATCGGACTCGCCCAAGAACTCAGCTGACCGCAATACGAAGGTTGCGGCGCGGGGAACTCACGTGGAGATCGCGGGGCCGTTCCGTTCGAGTCCCGCCTCAGTTGGATACCTCGTTGAACCCACGCCCACTCAGAATCATTGGCACGCACTTTTCCGCTCGCGCTGCTCTGGTTTTTGCCTGCTTCGCAGATGAGACGTGGAAGATGTATGACTTCCTCCGCCCTGGTGTGAGCGCTTCGAATGCCGATCTGAGAACCCCGTTCTCATCCAGCCTCCTCTGCAACTCCTCAGGAATTGGGTACTCCGACACTTTCTTGAGCTCTACCCTCTTTCCCGACTCCTCCAATTCGATGGCCTCGTAGAGGTAGTCCCTTAAGGTCGATCGTAGGGCCGCTATTTCCCGAAGCGAGGTGAATTTAATCCATCGCCCGGCCTGCTGCTGTCCAATCTTTTTGAGTATGTGCTTCGGATCTTTGAGCAGTGCGCCCTTGAAGAACGAGAATGCGCACGATTCCTTGAGCGGGATTACGATCGCGACGTTCTTCTTCAGAAAGGTGAAGCACGGTTTACCCCACTTGAGTTCTTCAGTCAGACCGCAGTCGAGCGCGGTCTGGCGCAGCTTTTCTGTTTCCTTCTGCCACTTCTTCGCATAGGGAACTTTCATCGTTCCAGGCCCTTTTCCAAGATCGCAGAATTCACTCAATTCTGCCTCTGCCATTGTCTTCCCATCGTACGCCTGTGCCCCGCTACTCCTGTAAAGGGTGTCCGCTTCGCTTCCATGAACTGCTCCGCCTGATCGGCTCGGCTGCCCTTGACAGCGCGGGGAGACAGGCGTTCCGGCCCTCCATCAGTATCCGTCCGAGGCAAATCTTAGCGTGATTTTTCGGTCAAAAGTTGAGTAATCCGCCGGGGTTTGATCGTATACAGGATATATGTCGGCTCTTCCCATGACATTGAATACGACAGCCGAAACCGAAACGGCAAAGATTGCGCGAGGCTTACGTGAGAGGGATATGGAGCTTCTTGCAGACCTGGTGGAGCGCTGTCAGCATCGACTGGTGCGCTACCTGCTATACCTCACCGGGAGGCGAGAGTATGCGGAGGACCTTGCGCAGGAGACCTGGATTCGCGTGCTGCAACGGGGCAGCCAGTACAACGGGCGGCAGCGGTTTGATCCATGGCTATTCGCGATCGCCCGCAATTTGGCAATAGATTACCTCCGGAAAAACCGAAAAGCGGTGGCAACAGTATCCTTGCCAAATGATCGCGATGCAATGCTGCTGTTACCCTCTTCCGATCCTTCCCCATTCGAAGCCGCGGCCCGAAGCGAAGACGCAATGCGTCTGGCCGGCCGGCTGCAGATTCTGCCACCGCTGTATCGCGAGGCTTTGCTGCTGAGGTTTCAAGAAGACCTGTCTCTTGCGGAGATGGCTCAGGTCTTGGGCGCCCCTACTACAACGGTGACGTCCAGAATCTATCGCGGTCTTGCAGCACTGAGATCCGCATTTGAGGAGGGTGATTCGCATGGAGGGTGACAAGAGATTTCGCGAGCTTATCGACAGGTCTTTCGTAGAAGAGGTTTCAGAGGGCGAAAGACAGCTCATCCATGACCACATCCGCGACTGTGATGGCTGCAAGCGCTACCTCGAGCTAACTGCGCGTACGATTCGGGGGTTGCGGGAATTCACCTTTACGAGTGAACCAGATTCGAATGCCCAGGTCCATGAGATTCTTGCGCATCATACCGAGACAATGCGCCGGCACAACGTGCAATTCAAGGTCTGGGCTGCATTTGCTGTAGCGCTCTCGATGTCAATTGTGGGATCGGCACTTGTCTACCAGGTGGCCAAGCTCCTGACGGTCCCAATGCATTTCGACACTGCTCAAGTCCAGGCAGGCGTGCTCGTCTTTTGGCTGCTGCCATCTTTTTGCTCGGCCTTACGTCTGCTCGCGGCGCCTGGTGAGAATAGAGGTATTGCATGACACAGCAATCGGCGGTGCTTTTGATAGCGTTCTTCGCCGGGCTTGTAGTTGCGGCTGTCTTGTTGGGAACCGCAAGACGGAATGTTCTACCCAGGTCTGCAATGGTCATCGCAGCACTGGCGATCCCGATTTGGGTAGTCTATTTTGCTTCCAGCCAGGGCCGTTCCTTACTTGCTTCCAAAGGATTTCTCAGTACCATGCCAGAAGCGCTTTGGTTTGGCTTGACGTTTGGCGTCTTCACCGCGGCTTTTTTCCTTGCCCTCGGATATATTTATGGGGACGCAAAAAGGCGTCAAATGCCTGCTTGGGCCTGGGTGATTGCCGCTTTCCTCATACCCAATTTGATTGGATTCATCCTTTATTTTGTGTTCCGAGGGCCTCTCCTTGGGCCTTGCAGTTCCTGTGGCAAGCCTATTCGAGGGGGAGAAGCATTCTGCTCACACTGCGGATGCTCGCAGGGTTCCAGTATCGGACGCATCACAGCTGACAATCGCACAATCTGAAGTAAAAAAGGTGGTAATAACCTTGCATCGCACAAAACGGAGGACGGTATGAAACGTGAGCGCGCCTTACAGGTAGTGTTGGTGTTGGTGGGCTTGTTTTATTGCTTTTGGGGCTATCTCCTGTTCGACGATCTGTGGCACTCTAGGTGGCTTAGCGGGCATAGTGACGTCATGCCGATGTTCCTGAGCCTTAACACGGCGCTTGGGGTCTGTCTGTTGGTGGCCGTTAATCAGCCGGCCAAGCATCGCTTGATGATCGCCTATGGGGCGTGGTCAAGCCTTGCCCATGGGTTCACGATGACAATCATGTCGGCGCAGGCCGTGGCGCACGGGATGCACAGGAAGGATAGCCCCCAGGACATTGTGATCTTTGGCGTGATTGGAGTCACGCTGCTTGCACTCCTCCCGGCAAAACAACCATCGCCGGCCGGCGCGCCTATCAGTGAGCCGCGCGTTGCCGAACGCTAGAGGACCTGGTCCACCGCCGCGCGCATACCGAGATGCAGGGACTCCTCACGGAAGCGCGGCGATTCGCTTCGTTGACTATATGCTTGGCCTTGCCGCTGTGTTAATTCTGCATTGTCGGCTAACGGGAGCAATCCGTTTCATCCATCACGCCGCCCCCTGGCGGCGATTCTTCCGCTGTTCCTTCGCCGCGTCCAACTTCCGATCCCGCTCGGCTTGAATCTCCTGCTGGTGCCCGGCGAGCATGTCCTTTGGAGTGAT